>Ga0207653_10000068_pt1 | contig 78647 bp, 76 predicted proteins | sample KBSK5251metaG_FD_184341 | JGI IMG/M metagenome (GOLD analysis project Ga0207653, IMG submission 184341) | Corn, switchgrass and miscanthus rhizosphere microbial communities from Kellogg Biological Station, Michigan, USA - KBS K5-25-1 metaG... | ecosystem: Host-associated > Plants > Roots >... | reverse complement strand
TCCCGTAGGAGTCTGGGCCGTGTCTCAGTCCCAATGTGGCTGGCCATCCTCTCAGACCAGCTACCCGTCGTCGCCTTGGTGGGCCATTACCCCGCCAACTAGCTGATAGGCCGCGAGACTCTCCGCCGGCGCCCGAAGGCTTTCATCATTCAGGGATGCCCCCGAATGATCGTACGCGGTATTAACCGGCCGTTGGGCCGGCTATCCCCCACCGATGGACAAGTTTCTCACGTGTTACGCACCCGTCTGCCACTGAACTGGAGAGTTGCCCCCCCAGTCCCGTTCGACTTACATGTGTTAGGCACGCCGCCAGCGTTCGTCCTGAGCCAGGATCAAACTCTCCAATGATTGGAAAATTCGAACAGCTCACCGAACGACTGGTACATCTGTCGTCCGAATCACAATCAGAATGAAACCCCTCGCGGCGCACGTTCTGAAAGCGCGCGTCCGCTCAAATGGGGCCGCACTCCACACACTCGATCATCAATTCTCAAAGAGCGTCCCGCGAAAAAGTCCGCGGAGAGACGCGGATTCTAGCCGCGTAGTGGGGGTGAGTCAAGGGGCCTAATTATTTGAAGATACGGCCCCTCAGGGGGGGTCTATTTCGGAGCGATTTCTGACCGGAAACGATGTTCAAAACTCAGGTACAAAAACACCGATTTTCCATCGGGGAATCCGACTCCAGGCACGATCTGCAGCCCACTGGCGAAGTTATACGCCCACCGCACGCCCGGACTCACCACAAACGAGTGGGCGCCGTCCGTTTCAGTCCACGCCACTTCGACCATGACATTGAAGGTCGACCGCGCGAGCCAGATGGCACTCGCGCCGAGGTTGTACGACGTCGTCTGCGAGACCGCCGTGACGCCGGCATTCCAATGCGCCACGAGCGAAGGCGTGAGCATCGTGCTGACGGGCACATTCAGCTGCGCCCCGACATGCCCCGTGCCAAGTCCACTCGCGGAATTCCCCGTCGGCACGAGCAGTGACATGCGCGGCGCGATCGCGACACGACCGGCGGCACGCAGCTGATAACGATAGTTCAACGCCGCATCACTCAGTCCGGTGTGCACCGGGCTCGCCGTGCGCTGAAGGGGAATCGTGTAGCTGAGCTGATGCGCCCGCGAGCCGACGGGCCATTCCTGCGTGAACGTGTACGCCCAGGCGGCGGTACGCAGCGAACGCTGCCAGGCGTTGATGTGCTGGACGACGCCGGCCTCCTGGTTGTAGGCCTCCTCGATGAGAAAGCTGTTGTCGGAAATGCCTTGAGCGGCGGCCGGACGGCCGGACGCCCCGACGGTCAGCAGCAACAGGACGAGACTAGCGCTTCTCAATCTGAGGCCTGACGTACTTCTCATAACAATCCGGACAATAGCCGTGACTGAACTGTGCTTCCGAGCGCTCCTCGACGTAGCGCTCGATGGACTCCCAATTCTCCGCCGCATCGCGGATGCGTTTGCAGTAGGCACAGATCGGCAGCAACCCTTCGAGCTGCTGCACGTGCTGGCGCAGCCCGAGGATCCGTTCGGCGGCCTTGAGCCGGGCGCGCAGCTCGTCCATGTCGACCGGTTTGGTGATGAAATCATCCGCACCCGCGTCCATCCCTTCGAGGTAGCGCTTCTTGCCGCCCGTCGCCGTGATCAAGAGGAAGTAGGAATACTTGTCGGTGGCGCGCGCCCGCAGCCGGCGACACAGCTCGGGCCCGTCGACTTCGGGCATCGACCAATCGGAGATGACGATCGGGAAATGCCCGAGTTGCAGGTTGGCCCACGCCTCGCCGCCGTGCTCCGCCTCGGTGACCTCGTAGCCGAGGCCCTTGAGGACAGCACTCAACGTCATGCGCGCGACGGCGTCATCTTCGGCAAGCAGGAGATTCATAGAGTGCGCCCGGGAGGATTCGAACCTCCGACCAACAGCTTAGAAGGCTGCTGCTCTATCCACCTGAGCTACGGGCGCGCGATGCCAAACTTAATGCGTTCTAGCGCCCCGATATACGGCACCCTTACTTTTTGCCGGATGCGCGCTCCTGTGAGACTCCTGGCCACGCTCGTCCTCGCGCTCGTCGCCATCCCTCACATGGTCTCCGCACAGACCGACGAGATCCAAGTGTACGATGGCGGACTGGCGGCGCGGGGCACGTTCAATCTCACGCTGCACACCAACTTCACTCCCAACGGCCTGACGACCCCGGCATTTGCCGGCGCCTTCCTCCCCGACAAATCGCTGAATGGCGTGGCCGAATGGGCATACGGCGTTACGGCGTGGTTCGAGGCGGGACTCTATTTGCCCCTCTACAGTATCGGGACCCAAGACGGGCATCGCCGCGCGATGCTCGATGGCGGCAAGCTGCGCCTCCTGTTCGCCGTCCCGCATGCGGATGATCGTACGTTCTTCTACGGCGTAAATTTCGAATTCAGTTACAACGCCAGGCATTGGGATCCAACGCGCTTTACTTCGGAAATTCGACCGATCATCGGTTGGCACCTGTCTCCGGTGGACATCATCGTCAATCCGATTTTCGACACCTCGTACGACGGCCTGAAAAACCTGGACTTCGCGCCGGCGACTCGAGTCGCCTGCGATATGTCCGACACGTGGGCACTGGCCGTCGAGGAGTACGACGATTTCGGACCACTGCACCAGTTCTACGCCGGCAACCAACAGGCCCATCAGCTCTACGGAGTCATCGATCATGCTACCAAGGGTCTGGACATCGAGGCTGGTGTAGGATTCGGACTGACCAGCGCGTCAGACCGGATCACCCTGAAGCTGATCCTGTCGCGCGATCTCAACTGACCCTACCCCGCTTTTCCGCCATATCGTAGCATGTAGCACCCATGGCCACTCTCGCCAACGAAGACCGTCCCGAAAACAGCGTCGCCACGGACGAGCGCATTCGCGCCGACCTTGCCCGACTCCTGCAGGAGCGGCTGGTGCGGGAGAGCCTGCTCGGCGTCTGGGTGCATCCCATCCTCATCTCGGTCGTCCTCGCGCTCGCCTGGCCCGATGCACCGCACGACCTGCTGATCGGCTGGGGCGGCGCCGTCGTGCTCACGGCATTGGCACGAGCTGCGTGGATCTACGTCTCCACTCGACGACGGCTGAGCGAGTGGGTCGTCCGCACCGGCGTGCGCGCCACGGTGACCCTGGTAGCGATCGCCTGGGGTGTGGGCGGCGCGCTCGTACTGCCGATCGTGCCCTTCGAGACCACCGCGCTGCTCCTTGTCATCCTGGCCGGTCTCATCGCGAGTGCGTTGACAACGCTGGCGGCAGATCCGTTGAGCATCCGCGGATTCCTCGCGGGCATCGCCCTTCCCGTCTTGGTATCGCTGGCCATCAGCGACCAGAACCATCATCTCGCCGCCGCGATCGTCGTGGCGGTGTTTACCCTGGGAATGTTGATCGTGGCTCGGCGCGCGCACATCACACTGGTCGAGCACTTGCAGGTCACGGCTCGTCTGGCGGTCAGCGAGGAGGCCGCCAAGCAAGCGGAAGCGGTGATGCGGGAGGCCCGCGACCTCGCCGAGCGCGTCGCCCGCGCGCGGTCGGCGTTCCTCGCGAACATGAGTCACGAGATTCGCACACCGATGAACGCCGTGCTCGGATTCGTCGAGCTGATTCTCGACACCGAGCTCACCACCGAACAACGCCGCGCCCTCGAGCTGGTGCGCTCGTCGTCGGAAGCGCTGCTGATGATCCTCAACGACATCCTCGATTATTCCAAGATCGAAGCCGAGCACCTCGAGCTCGAGGCGATTCCGTTTGACATCTCGAAAGTCGTGCACGCGACGGCCAGCCTGCTCGCGGTACGGGCCCGCGAGAAGCACCTCGAGCTGCTCGCCGAAGTCGACGCCGACGTGCCCCGCGCCGTCCGCGGCGATCCCACGCGCCTGCGCCAGGTGCTCATGAACCTGATCGGCAACGCGATCAAATTCACCGAGCAGGGGGAAGTCGTGGTTTCGGTCGGCGCGACGCAGACCGACGGCACCGTGAGGCTCTCGTTCGCCGTGCGGGATACCGGGATCGGCATCGCACCCGAGCACATCGGATCGGTCTTCAAGGAGTTCACGCAGGCCGACTCCACGATGACGCGCCGCTACGGCGGCACCGGCCTGGGCCTCGCGATTTCGCAGCGGCTCGTCAAGCTGATGGGCGGCGAGATTGGCGTGAAGAGCGAGCTCGGCCGCGGCAGTGAATTCGCGTTTTCGGTCACCCTGCCCGTCGAGAGCACGTCGCCCGCCCGTGCCAGCGCGCTCGCGGCGCTCGGCGGCCGGCGGATGCTCATCGTCGACGACAACCAGACCAACCGGCGCATCCTGCGCGAGATGCTGGCCGCCGAGGGCATCAAAGTCGATGAGGCGTCGACCGCGGCAGAGGGCCTGGCGGCGCTCCGAAAGGTGCGCTACGACATCGCGATCCTCGACGTGCAAATGCCCGACATGGACGGCTTCCAGCTGGCGACCGCCGTGCGCGGCGAGAAGAAGATCGCGAAGACGAACCTGCTGATGCTCACATCGGCCGGGCAGCGCGGCGACGGCGAGCGCTGCCGCGAGCTCGGGATCCGGGGATATCTGACGAAGCCCATCTCCCGCAGCGATCTCCTCGAAGCCCTCGCGACGGTACTCGCGGGGAGTCCGGAAGAGACGGGAACGCCCGACGTCGTCACGCGCCATACGATCGCCGAGTCGCGCACAACGCTGCGCGTGCTGCTCGCTGAAGACAATCCCGTGAACCAGCAGGTCGCCGTCGCCATGCTCGTCAAGCGCGGCCATGAGGTCCACGTCTCGAGCAACGGCCGCGAAGCCGTGGACGCCGTGAAAGAGCGCGACTACGACGTGGTTCTGATGGACATCCAGATGCCCGAGATGGACGGTTTCGAGGCGACGCACGCGATTCGGGCGCTACCCAAAGGCAAGGACCTGCCGATCATCGGTCTGACGGCCCACGCGCTCTCCGGTGAGCGCGAGCGCTGTCTCTCGCACGGCATGACGGAGTATCTCGCCAAGCCGTTCAAGGCGCATGAGCTGTTCGCCCTGGTCGAGGGCACGGGCCACGGCAAGCCGGCGGCGGCTGCCCCTGCCCCCGCGACGGCACCGCCCGTGGACCTGGAAGGATTTCGCGCAACATTGCGCGAGGCGGGCGCCGAACAGGCACTGTATTCCATCATCGACACGTTCGTGCGGCAGGCGCCCGATCGCCTGGTGGCGCTCGCCGGAGCGGTGGCGAGCGGCTCGGGTGTCGAGATCGCCAAGGCCGCCCACGTCTATCGGGGCGCCGCCGCGACGATCGGCGCGCGGGAGCTGGCCGAGCTGCTCGAGCGGGTCGAAATCACCGCCCGCGCCGGCGATGTCGAGCAGGCGACGGAAGCGTTCGAAAGCGTCACTCCCCTAGCGCATGAAGTGATTGATTATCTGCGGAGGAATAATGCGGATCCTGTTGGCTGAGGACGACGCCGTCGCCGGGCGAACGCTGACGGCAATTCTGGAGGCGCAGGGCCACGAGGTCACGGCCGTGGAGAACGGCATCGACGCGTGGGGCCTGTGGAAGGTCTCGCGCCACCGCATCATCGTCTCCGACTGGCTGATGCCGGCGATGGACGGCATCGAGCTGTGCCGCAAGATCCGCTCGCAGCCTCCTGGGCCGTACACCTACTTCATGATGCAGACGATCCGCACCGGCCTCGGCAGCTTCCTGCAAGCGATGCAGGCCGGCGTGGACGATTTCATTACCAAGCCCATCATCCCCGAAGAGCTGGTCGCCCGCCTCAACGTGGCCGAGCGCATCCTCGGCCTGCGCGAAGAACTGATGACGCTGGAAGGACTGCTGGCGATGTGCAGCTATTGCAAGCGCATTCGCGACACGGACGGCGCGTGGACGCCGCTCGAGCGCTACGTCGAAGCGCGGTCGGCGGCACGGTTCAGCCACGGCGTGTGCGAGGATTGCTACGAGAAGTACCTGCGACCGCAGGTGGAAGGCTAATCGGGGCGGCGGGATTCGAACCCGCGACCTCCTGGTCCCAAACCAGGCGCGCTACCGGACTGCGCCACACCCCGATACGAACAGTGCAAGACGCCAAGTTGCGAAGTTGCAAAGCTACTACGTCGAGCGTCGAAGCAGTACCTCAATCAACGCGCGAAAAGCACGCCCCCGATGCGAGACGCGATGCTTCGCTGCCGCCGGCGCCTCCCCGAAGGTCATCTTGAGCTCCTCCGAGTAGAACAGCGGATCGTAGCCGAAGCCCCCGCTGCCGCGCGGCTCGGCCAGGATGAACCCGTCGCAGGTGGCTTCGACGATTTCCGGCACGCTGCTCGGCGTCGCCAGAAATGCCACGACGCAGCGGTAGTGCGCGCTGCGCTTCTCCGCGGCGACGCCCGCCAGCTGCTCGAGCAGCAACGCGTTGTTGTCGACGTCGTTGCCACCGCCGGACCACCGCGCCGAGCGTGGTCCCGGCGCCCCGTCCAGAGCATCGACTTCGATGCCGGAATCATCGGCCACCGCGGGCAGGCCACCGCGGGTCGCGTAGTAGCGCGCCTTGGCCACCGCATTCTCCACGTAGCTCATGCTGCGCTCGAGATCGGCTTCTTCGGGGAGAGGCTCGAGCAATCGATCGGCGGGAAACGACAGCTCGAACGGGAGGCCGGCAAACAGCTCGCGGATCTCGCGCGTCTTCCCGGGGCTGCGCGTGCCCACGAGCAGCTTCATCAGCCGCCCCCCCCCCGGAGCTTTTCGAGCAACCCGGTCGTCGACTTGTCCTTGACCAGCGGCACGCGCACGACGCGTCCGCCCCACCCTTCTACATCCTTCGCCCCGACGATCGCCTCGGGGGCGTAGTCGGCTCCCTTCACCAACACGTCGGGCCGGAGCCGGCGAATCAATGCGAGCGGCGTGTCCTCGTCGAACAGCACCACGCAGTCCACGGCCGCAAGCGCCGCCACTAGCCGGGCGCGCTCGGCCTCGGCGACCACGGGGCGGTCGGGCCCTTTACCGAGCCGGCGGGCGGAAGCGTCGCGGTTCACGCCGACGATGAGCGCGTCACCTTCGGCCCGCGCCGCTTCGAGAAGCGCGACGTGGCCCGTATGGAGCAGGTCAAAGACGCCGTTGGTGAAAACAACCCGGCCCCTGTCCTGCGCAGCGCGCCAGGTGGCGGCGGCCTCGGGTGTGCGGATCTTCGCCGCGGTGTTCAGAGCGGCTGCGTGGCCCTGGGGTGGAAAGAGAAGCTGTGATTGAAGAACGGCAGCGACACCCATTCGCTGTAGCGCGTCTCGATGACGATCTCGCGCGGCGAGGCGGTGCGGCGGATCTGCAGCTGGTTCCCGCCGGCGGAATCGGGCAGACCGATGTCTTCGATCGCGGCCTGCAGGCGGCGCCGGATCGTCCCGTCCTCGAGGCCCGAGGCCACCCGCGTTTCCGACTGCATTTCGTCGAGCAGCCGATAGTAGCGGAAGTACACTTCGCCGATGTTCACGCCGTAGTAGAGCACCGCCACGAAAATGAGCAGCGACAACAGGCATCCGCTGGAGCTGGCACCGCGCCGCGACCGGGTCACCACTGTGACTGTGCCCCGTCCACGATCTGCTGCACCAGCTTCGCCAATGCGGCCTTGCGCCCATCCTGCTCGGCGGGCGGATCGTAGTCGCCGTCCACCGACAGGCCCTGACGCTTCCAGACGGTGGTGCCTTCGCGCTGGTTCAGGATCTCGACATCCACGATGATCTGCACCTTGCGCTTCGTGACTACCACCTGACCCAACCCGGGCTGCACGCTCTGCGGGACATCGGGATCGTAGCGCACGACTCTGCCCTTGACGATCGCGTCGGCGGTCGCTTCGGTCGCGACGCGCAACCCCAGGCGGCCTTCGAGCGCCTGGCGAACCGCGTCGCTCACTTCCGCCGTCAGCCGCGGTTCGGGCGTGTCGTTATCGAACGGGAGGATGGCGACGGTCTTGACGTTGGGGAGGGTGCCGCCCGCGAAACCGTACAGGCAGCCCGCGAGCCAGAGGCACGCCGCACTAGCGACGACTGCGCCACAGAGCCGGCGCGAAAACCTGGGCTGTATCCACCAAGACCACAGTGAGCTCAAACCTGGCCGAAGCCTCCGGGAAATCGATGCGAGCGTTTGCGGCGCGCACCAATGCATCGAGCTGCGTCCGGCTGCGCGCCACCATCTTCCCGCGCCGCCGCCATTCCGCTTCCAGCCTGGACCCCTGGCCCGCGCTGTCGGTCACCATATAGTCGAGCGTATCCTCGGCCTGCGCAAACCGCCACACTGTCCGCGCTACTCCGCGATGCGTCAGCGAATCGCCCCCCCCCAACGTAGCGCCAAGCACGGTCGCGTCGGCCGCGGGAGGCCGCACCATCCCAAATGCTGCCCACAGCATCGGAATCGCGGGGACGAGCGATCGAAAGTCCTTGTCGGGGTCCGCCCAGAGCACCGAGTCGCCGATGACCACCGCCGCCCCGCTGCCGAGGCCCAGCGGCCCCACGTAGTCGAACCGGAGCGAATCGGGCGGCGCCACACGAACGGTGCCGCGCCCCGCGTACTTCACCCGCTCGTCCTGGTAGTGCCAGCGAAACCGAATCAGCGTCGCTGTGCGCGGTAACGTCGACCTGCTCCACCGCACCGCGCTGTCGCGACTCGCCGGCGCCACCGCCACCGGCACGAGCGGCGGCGGTACGCGAGGCGGACACGCCGCCAGCAGCGTACAGGCGCCAATGTAGGAAAGAGAGCGCAGCCGGGTCAATAGTTGAACCCGAAAAAGAAGTCCACAAAGCGACGATTCCCGGTGCTCAGAGGCAAGCCGTAACCGGCGACGTCGATCTGACCCAGCCGATAGCCGATGTCGAGACGCAAGACGAGCGGCGGACCGATCGGCATCCGCAACCCAAGACCGCTCGAACCGAGGACACCGCGATCGGTTGTCGTTCGAGACCACGCGCGTCCGTAATCGACGAACAGCGCGCCCTGCACACCCGGAAACCGCGCCGCGCCGAACGGAAAACCGATCGTGAGGAAATCGAGGATCGGAAAGCGGTATTCCGCGTTGACGAGCCATGCGCGCGTGCCGGCGACGTAGCCGTATTGGGGGTAGCCGCGCAGCCCCCAGGAGCCGCCGATGCTGATGGGCCGCGGCCGCTCGCCGCCGGACGCGTAGCCCTGCGCCCGCACAGCCACGGCACTGTGCAGCGACGTCCGGATGTATTTCCGCCAGTCGACCGACACGAGCCACGAGTCGAACCGGCCGTGACTCAGATCGTTCACGAGGCCGGCGGTGAAATTGTAGCGCTCGCCGTCGATCGGACCGGTGGAAAGCCACAGGGTGTTGTCCTTCACATACGTGAGGTAGTTCGACGCGAGCCAGCCGACGCGCCGCGGCTCGTCAACGTCGGACGTCGTGAGGTCCAGCCGGTCGGAACGCTCGATCCGATACTCACCCACGATGCGCCGGAAGCGATTCAGCGGATAGCGCACCTGCGCGAACGCGCCGTACGACCGCTCTTCGAAGAGCGTATTGAAGTCGCCCTCGTAGAAGAGGCCGCGCTGGCGGAACGCGCCCATACCCCAATTGATGCGGCGCGACTGATTCAGATAAAAGGCGGACCCGCTGATGTTGTCCACCAAACTGCCGAACCCGCTCGTCTGAAACGATGAGAGCGAGAGAAACAGCTGGTGATCCGACAGCAGATCACTAAAGACAAAGACGGCGCCCTGCGCTGAGCCGAGCCCGGGAGCGATCGCGGCGTCGCCCGCCGCGAAATCGAGACTGAATTTCCGCTCATAGGGTGCGCCATCGGCCCGCGCGTACTGCGGATGGGAGAGCTCGCCCCAGGTCCACGAGGCCGGCGGCAAACTGTCGGCGGCGGCCAGCGTGAACGTCATCACCGTATCGGCCAACGGGGGCGCGACGTAGATGTTGAACGTCAGATCCACAAACCCGCCGAACAAAAGGCCCCCCCCGCCGTGCGTGCCCGGGACCCACTGCGGATCGAAGGCGCCGTTTAGCGTTCTGGTTTCGGGCCGCCCGACGCCCTGTGAGTCGATCGAGTAGATCTGGAACGTGCTGTCGCGGTCCGAAGTGAAGTAGACGCGGTCCGCCGCCCAGCGCGGCGCCTCGTCGCGCCAGTTGCCGTAGGTCAGATAGCGGATCGCGCCACTCGCCAGATCGAGCGCGAACAGGTTGTGCGCCCCGCTCCGGCCGAACGGCGTGCGGTCGGACGAGAACACGACCGTCCGCCCGTCCGGACTGATGGTCGGATCGAGATCCTCGTAGCGGTCGGACGTCAGCCGTTCCAATCGGCCCGGTGCGCCGGAGTCGCCCGCCGCCAGCCAGAGCCGATACAGGTCGGAATACCCCGACTCCGAGAGACCGCTGAACACGATACTCTTTCCGTCGGGCGCCCAGGCCGGCGACAGAATCGACACGAGCTCGGCGAATTGATAGCGGCCGACGACGCGGGACTTCCGCAGATCCCAGAAGAACAGCGCGTCGCGCTCTGCGTATTTGCTGCTGAATGCCGCGACACCGGTGGCATTCACGTCGATCCGCGACTCGAAGAAGTGGAACGATTCGAACTGCTCGCTGCGCTCCCCCTGCACCACCGGACGGCGGCTGTGCCCGGCCAGATCCTGCGCGTAAATGGTGGTGTAGCCGCTCGCGGGTGAGAAAAACAGAAATGACGGCGCCGAATCGCCGGGGAGCTGATAGGCCGTCGGCTTGATCGCCAGATCGGTGAGTTTGCGCGCCGTGATCGCGAGGGGCGGCTGGCTCGCCACCGCCGGGTAGTAGTGCTGGCGCATCCAGTACTGCCACTCGTCCGACAGTTGATCGATCGTGCGGCCGTACACGCCGGCGAGTGCCTCTCCGAAGCCCGAGTATTTCCACATGTCGTTGTACAGCTCGAGCACGCGCCACTCGCCGTAGCGCTCCGCGAGGAACCGGTGGATGCTGCCCCCGACGGGATAGACGAGGCCGCCGTACGCCCACGTGAGATCGGGGAGCGTGGGGAGGTGGCCCGCGATCGTCATATCGCGCAACACCATCTCGTCACGGCTGTCCTCGCCCGCCGAGAAGTACTCCGCGAGCCCCTCGGTCCACCACAGCGGCAGGCCGACCTGTCGGAAGCGCGGATAGCGGCTGAAGGTCAGGGACGTGAGGCTCAGCTGGAAGACGTGCGTCAGCTCGTGGCGAATCGTGTGGCGAAACTCGGCGTAGCTGCCGCGGAACGGCAGAGCCACGCGCCGCCGCAAGAACTCCGTCACCCCGAGCAACCCTTCGGGCGGAATGAACGGCAGGATATTCGTCTGCTCGAAATCGCTGTGTGACGCGTACACGATCAACGGGATACGGTGCATCACGGCGTGGGCAAAGCGGCGCGCGAGGGAGTCGTAGCTCTCCTCCGCGTACGCAAGCGCGACGCGGCCGAGCTCTTCCTCTTCCGGATAGTAGTAGAGGTCGACGTGCTCGCCGCGTAGCACCCGCCAGTCCAGGCGGCGATACTGGATTTTGTTTTGCCCGAAATAGCCATACTGAGCAGCGAGAGACGGAACGAAGCCGATCGCGACGATGAGGAGACACACCAGCCTCAGCCCCTTCATCTATGGATGCTCCTGATGCGCTCCCCCTGCCCGATCGCATTCAACACCGCCGTACCACCCCCACCCACCACGCGGCCAAAGATCGTGTAGATGCCGTCCAGGTGCGGTTGCGGCGAATGCGTAATGAAGTACTGGCTGCCTCCGGTGTTGGGCCCTGAAAGCGCCATGCCGACCGTCCCCACGTCGTAGCGCACCGGATTGATCTCATCGCGGATCGAGAACCCCGGCCCGCCCCATCCATCGCCGCGCGGATCGCCGTCCTGCACGACGAAGTTCGGCACGACGCGATGCCAGCGCGTTCCGTCGAAATAGTGGCGCGTCACCAGATCGAGGAACACGGCGACGGTCAGCGGTGCCTCCGCCGGCAGCAGCTCGATATCGAGCGTGCCGCGCTCCGTTTCGAGCGTGACGTGGGGATTTGTACCGGCGAGCGCCGGCGCGAGCCAGCGACGCGCGACGTCGCGATAATCGGCGATCGTACGGCCGGTCACGATCGGCAACGCCGGACCCCAGGCATCGCGCGTGTCGGGGAGCGTATCGGCGGCCAGCCGCCGCACCAGATAGTCGTCAGGCCGCGCCGTGACCGATACGAATCTCGTCGCGACCCGCGCGCGGCCGGAGGTCGACGCGGCAGCGATGCCGCCGAGGGCAGACACGGCCGACAGCCGGGCGTCGTTGAACGGATCGCCCTGTGCCCTGCCGTACGCGGCGACCAGGAGATCGACGTCGTCGATGTTGGGTTGCTTGGCAACGAGATCAGCCGCGACGCTGCGGACCGCGGCATCCGGATTCGTGAGCAGTGCACGTGCCCGGACGATCAGGGATGAATCCGTGGCAGCGACGATGCGCTGCAGCATGGACAGCGCTTGCGCGACGACGCGCCCATCGGCATCGGCGAGCTGGCGTTCCAGCCGATCGCGCGCGCGCGCGGCGCCAAACGCCTCCGCCGCAACGCTGCGCCAGCGCCAATCGGCATCGGTCGCCACGGCTGCCGCGGCGGCGACACCGGCGGCACTATCGGCCTGCGCCAGCGCGATGAGCGCCTGGCGCTTCAGCGCAAAGACGCTGCTGGTCAGCCGATCCCGCAGCGCCGCGAGCGCGGCGGCGCCGCGCAGCACGCCGAGCGTCGTCTCCGCCTGCACTGCCACGCCAACGTCGCGATCGGCGACGAGCGGCACGACGGCGCGGGAGAGGCTCGAATCGCGGAAGGATGCGAGCGCGCGCAGCGCGTTGATGCGGATGTGGGCATCGGTGTCGCCGAGCAACCGGCGCAGCGCGGCCACTGCGTCGCGCCCGTCGAGCCGCGCGCTGTCCAGTAACGCCTTGCTGATGCCTCGCGCCGCGACAGTACGTGTTTGCGCGTCCGGATCGCCGAGCGAGCGCACGAGCGCCGCGGCGCCCGGGGCCGCGCGCAGCCGAGCGAGCGTGTAGAGGGCACGCCAGCGCGTCGCCGCATCGGTCGCATCAGTGAAGCGGACCAGTTGTGCGACCGGTGCGCGCGAGCCGAGGCGCCAGGCTTCGAGCAGTGCGGCATTCACCACTGGCGTCGCTGCGCCCGGCGAGCCCGCGGCAATGATGTCGCTGAGCGCGCGTGCGCCGTCGTCACCGCCGGTCTTGGCAATGGCGGTGACGGCCTCGAGCTGGGGCGCGCCCTGGTCGCTCGACCCCACAGCACGCACCGTCTCGAGGAGGGCCGGGATCGCGCGCGGATCCTTCAACAGGCCGAGCGCAAATGCGGCGGCCGCCTGGACGGCGGGCACGGAGTCGCGGAGCACGGGAATCAGCAGATCCACCGCCGCGCCGTCGCCGATGCGACCGGCGGCCAACACGCCCTGGCGCCGCACGCCGGGATTCGGATGGCTCAACGCCTCACGCAGCGGCGCCACGTCGAACCGACGGGCGTCCGACGCCGCGAGCAGCGCCGCCAATACGCCGACGGTCGCTTCATCTGAGGACGGTTGTTGGGCGGCCAGCGGCGCCACCGCCGCCAGAAGAAGGAAGAGGACGCTAGAGACGAACCGGATCCCGAGTCGCTTCGAGCAGCTCACACACGTGCTCCGGAAGGCGCGAGAGGGTCTGTTGTGAATTCAATGCGATCAACGACGTCTCGGCGGTCGCGAGCAGCTCGTCCGTCTCCGCTCGCTCGACCGCGTACCCGAAAATCACCCGCCGCGATGCCAAGTCCCGCACCCAGCAGCGGATGCGAATCATATCATCATAGCGCGCGGGCTGGCGGTATCGGATGTGGACATCCGTGACGGTGAGGTAGGTGCCCTGCTGCTCCAGCTCCTTGTAGGACATCCCCCGCTCGCGGAGGTGCTCCGTCCGCGCCATGTCCATCCAGATGAGATAGTTCGCGTGATACACGAACCCCATCTGATCGGTTTCGGAGTAATTGACGCGGTGGGTGACCGCGGTAATCAGCGGGCTGGGGGGGGGCCTATTCGCCGTACGGAATCCAGATGTTCTTCACTTCCGACGCACGCCGCAAGAATTCACGCCCCTCGCCTTGCCGTGGATCGAGCCAGTCGCGGCTCTTCGCCGACGTCCACGTCCGCTTCATGTTCGCCGCGGACGCGAGCTCGACGGCCTTCACCCCGGCCGCAGTGCCGAAGTACCACATCCCGTCCACGTCGTCGTGTTCGGCGAGCACCTTCGCCAGGGCATCTTTGGCGCCCGTGATCACGTTGATGACGCCGGCGGGAACGTCGGACGTCTCGAGCACCGTGTAGAACTCGGCGGCCGCGATCGGGTTGGGCTCGGACGGCACGACGATCACGGTATTGCCGACCGCGATCGCCGGCGCCAGCAGCGAGACAAAGCCGAGCAGCGGGAAATCGTCCGGCGCGGCAATTCCCAGCACGCCGACCGGCTCGTTCATCGCCAGCGTCACGCCGCGGATCGGCGTCTGGTGCACGGCGCCGTCCCACTTGTCGGCCCAGGCGGCGTAGGTGAACAGCCGCGACACACTCGCGTCCACCTCTGCCTGTCCCACGCGTGCGGCGAACTCCGCGCCTCGTGTCGCGAGGTTCTCGGCGATGAAGTAGAGGATCTGGGCGCGCAGGTGTCCGCTGCTTCGACTCCACCCTTCAGCGGCATGCGCGGCCTCGACGGCATTGCGCACGTCCTTGCGATTGCCGTCGGCGACCTCGCCGAGCACGCGGCCGTCGGGAGCGAGGATCTTGCGGCTGTACCCCTGGTCGGGCCGCGCTTGCTTCCCGCCGATGAAGAGCTTGTAGGTGCGATCGATAGGCGGGAGAAGGGAGGTTGAATCCCGTTCGCCCCGGGGCGCGGCCCCGGGGCTCGCTACCCGTGCCGTGCTCTCCCACTCAGGCTTCAAGTACTCATACATCCCTTCGCGGCCACCCTCGCGACCGAAGCCCGACTCCCGATAGCCCCCAAACCCCGACGCCGCATCGAAGAGATTGGTGCAGTTGATCCACACCACGCCGGCCTTGAGCTTCGGCGCGACGTCGAGCGCGAGATTGATGTTCTCCGTCCAGACGCTCGCCGCGAGCCCGTACGGCGTGTTGTTCGCCAGCTCCACCGCTTCTTTCGGCGTCCGGAACGTCATGCTGACGAGCACCGGACCGAAGATCTCGATTTGCGCGATCGTCGCCGCCGGCGATACGTCGGTAAAGAGCGTTGGCGGATAGAAGTAGCCTTCGGTGGGGCACGCCCACGACGGCTGCCACATCTTGGCGCCTTCCTCCACGCCCTTCTCCACGAGGCCGCGAATGCGCTCGAGCTGTACGGGCGCGACAATCGCGCCCATGTCGACCGCTTTATCGAGCGGCGCACCGACGCGCAGCTTCTCCATACGCGCACGCAGCTTCTGGGTCAGCCGGTCGGCGACGCCTTCCTGGACCAGCAACCGCGATCCGGCGCAGCACACCTGCCCCTGATTGAACCAGATCGCGTCCACGACGCCTTCGACGACGCTGTCGAGATCGGCATCTTCGAACACCATGAAGGGGCTCTTGCCGCCCAGCTCGAGGGTCAGCTTCTTGCCGCTGCCCGCGGTCGCCTTGCGAATGATGCGGCCGACTTCGGTCGAGCCGGTGAACGCGATCTTCTGCACGTCCGGATGCTCGACCAGGAATTTGCCCGTGGCGCCGTCGCCGGTAACGACGTTGAACACACCGGGCGGCAGCCCAGCCTCCTCGGCGATCCCGGCAAAGCACAGGGCCGTGAGCGGGGTGAACTCGGCGGGCTTCATGATGACGGTGTTTCCCGCCGCGAGCGCGGGCGCGACTTTCCACGAGACCATCAGAAGCGGGAAGTTCCACGGGATGATCTGCCCCACGACCCCGACCGGCACGTAGCCCGGGAACTCGGTGTCGCGGAGCTGCGCCCACCCGGCGTGATGATAGAAGTGCCGGGCGACGAGTGGGATGTCGAGGTCGCGGGTTTCGCGAATCGGCTTGCCGTTGTCGAGACTCTCGAGCACCGCGAGCAGGCGCGAGTGGCGCTGGACTTCGCGCGCGAGCGCGTACAGGTAGCGGGCGCGCGCGTGCGCCGGCAGCCCCGCCCACGCGGGCGCGGCGGCGTTGGCGGCGGCTACGGCGGCGTCGACGTCCGCCTTGCTGCCCTGCGCGACTCGCGCCAGCACCCGCTTGTTGGCGGGATCGATCGTCTCGAAGTATTGCCCTTCGGTGGGTGCGACCCAGCGGCCGTTTATGAAATGACCGAACCGGCCGTTGTCATGCTGCTTGATCCACTCGAGCGCGGGCGCGTCGCTCTCGGGCGCCGGTCCGTACTCCATCGTCTCGAACAGCTTGGCGACGGTTGCCATCTACACCATCGGCTGACGGTGCGCCGCAGCGTACCGTCCCGTAACAAAGTGTTCGAGCTGACGCTCGATATCGGTCAACAGGGAGCTGGCCCCCAGGCGGAACAGATTGGACCTGAGCCAGCGATCGCCCAGCTCTTCCTTCATAAGGATCAGCCACTCGAGCGCCTGCTTGGCGGCGCGGATTCCGCCGGCCGGCTTGAACCCGACCGCGGCGCCGGTGCGCATCTCGTACTCACGAATCATCCGCGCCATCACGACCCCCACCGGCAGCACGGCATTGACCGGCTCCTTGCCCGTGGACGTCTTGATGAAGTCGGCGCCGGCCATCATCGCGACCATGCTGGCGCGTGCGACGTTCGTCAGCGTCGCGAGCTCGCCCGTGCCCAGAATCACTTTCATGTGCGCGCGCCCGCAGGCGTCGCGGAACGCGCGGACCTCGGCGTAAAGCGCCGGCCAGTCGCCCGTCAGGACGTGGGCGCGGGTGATGACGATGTCGATTTCCTGCGCGCCCGCCGCGACCGAGGCCTGCACTTCCTCCAGCCGCTGCGCGAAGGGATTCAGGCCGGCCGGAAAACCGGTCGAGACGGCAGCCACGGGAATCCCCGAGCCTTCGAGGGCAGCGACTGCCGTCGGCACAAGGGCGTGGTACACGCACACGGCACCGACTTTGATATCGAGGTGGGCGACGCCGAGTGCCTCGACCAGGTCCGGCCGCAGCGGCCGTCGCGCCTTGGCGCAGAGCCGCAGGACGTTACCGGGCGTATCGTCGCCCTGGAGCGTGGTGAGGTCCATGCAGGTGATCGCCCGCAGCAGCCACGCCGCCTGCCATTCCTTCTTTACCGTCCGCCGGGTGGGGATCGTCGCGGCCCGGCGCTCGACGGCGCTGCGATTGACCCGCAGCGCGCGAACCACGTCGAGATCGAGCGGCATACCGGGGTTCCGGTCGTCCTGGAGTACGGGACGAACCACACCCACCCTGTGCAATCGCTCGGACGTGATCTTCATGATGGCGGGAGAATGCGAACCACCGCTCGAAAAGTCAACGCGACGCGGGGACTCCCGCGCCCAGACGGCAGGCGGTCTCTGCCTGCGGCTCCCCGGCGCGCATGCACTGCTGTTCCCGCTCCGGGAGGCCGGCGAGCAACGTCGCGATCTCCTCGCCCAGCGCCTGGTAGCACGTCGGCCCACCCGCTTCGTGCCCGACGATCGCGCAGAACTTGAACGCCGCATCCGTGGTCGCCGTCCAATCGACGAGCGCTTTTACCGCTCCAAAGTAGCAGGAGGGGCGATACGGATCGTTCGCCTTGTTGCACAGGTCCGCCGTCTTTTGCGGATCCCGCGCGGTGTAGGACGTGATGTCGCGGCCGAGGCTCTGGAAACAGATCGGGCGCACGTTCAGCGGCGAGCGCTCGCACGACTTCGCGGCATCGCCGATGTCGCCATGATTCAAGTTCAGCATCACCGATGTCTGCATCTGATAGCAGGCATGCAGATACCGATCGGCCATGATGGAGCACGGATACAACGGATCCGCCGGATCGAGCGCTTTGAATGTCGTGCCGCTCATGTGGTGATGGCTGTGCATGGCCAGCATCGTCGCCGGATGATTCGGGGTGGTCGCGTTGATCACGCTCTCCATGAACGCGCCGCCATAGCACGACTCGCGGTCCCAGCCGTCGCCGAGCAGGTCGCAATCGGTCAAGGCGCGCGGCAGGTCGTGGTTGTAGAGCATCGTCAGACCGTGCCCCATCCCGTGCACGCACTGGAAGAGCACCCAGCGGCTCGCGGCCGGACCTTTGAACGGTTGGCACAACGATTCCACTTCGGGCTGGGTGACCTGATCGCGCGACTCGAAGTACGCTTGAATCACGCCGTGCCGGCAGCCCGAGGAGAAGCCGTCGCCGCAGGCGGTGAAGGTGGCGGGAATGTCGGTGGAAATGCCGAAGGCCTCGATGCCGATGCCGTGGGCATACTCATGCGCGTGTTCCGCGGCGTCTGGGTCTGTGGCCGCGACGCGATCGAGGGTCGCCACGGCATCCGCGACCCCATGATGCTTGAGACGGTCCGAGAAGAGCTGCCCGTAGCAGCCCTGGCGCGCCTCACCGGCGAAGCGGCGGCAGGCGTCAGCCGGGCCGGTCCCCGCGGCGGGGCTGAGCCGGTTCGCGGCGATGCCGGCGAGGGCGAGCAGCGCGACGGCCATCAGGACTTTTTGCGTTTGCGTCATGCCAGAACAGTAATGCGCTTGCGTGCGTGGTTCCAGCTTCCTAAGCTTGGGCCGTGTCGCGCCAGAGCGAGACGGCTCGTGTGATCATCGTGGCGGATGCGCACCTCGGCCAGGTGCCGCCCGCCGTCGGCACAGCGTTCCACACGTTTCTCGAGGAAATCCCCGAGCCTGGGGACCACCTCGTGCTGATGGGTGACCTGTTCGACTTCTGGTTCGAGTACAAGAGCGTCATTCCCCGCAAACACTTCGCGACCGTTGCCAAGCTCCAGGAGGTTCGCGCCCGCGGCATCCCGATCACCTTCGTGGGCGGGAATCACGATCGCTGGGGCGGGTCGTTCTTCACGCACGATCTCGGCATACAGTTCTTCGGCGGCGAGGCGGAGCTGGAGCTGGGCGGGCGGCGCGCCTTCATCACCCACGGCGACGGCCTCACCGAGCAGCACTGGAGCGGCGCCCTGATGCATCGCGTGCTGCGGCACCCCGTGACCGTGGCCGTGTTTCGCGTGCTGCATCCCACGATCGGTTTCTGGATCGCCGATCTGTTTTCGCGCCATCTCGCCGACAACACGAAAGATCGCGCGGTGCTCGACCGCGCAGCCGCGGCGCAGCGACGCTGGGCCGCTGATTATCTGGCTGCTCACGCGGACGTGCAGCTGGTGATCATGGCGCACACCCACCGGCCGGTGATGGACCAGCTGCCGGACGGGCGCGCCTATCTGAACCCTGGAGCGTTTCTGGACGGCGGGCGTTACGCCGTCGTCACGCCTGATGGCGTCGAGTTGAAGCAGTTCACAACGGCACAACTTCGACCTGCTTGAGCTTCTCACCCAGGAACCGCGCTCCCACCTTCCGAAAATGCGGCTCGTCGTCCGACACCACGAAGCGATGATCGTGTGTCCCACCGTTCGCCAGCAGATGCAGCCGCTCCAGCTCACGCGCCACCGCCGTCGCCGTCTCCTCGGCTGAGTCGACCAGCTTCACGTCCGGGCCCATCACCCGGGCCAGGAGCGGCTTGAGCAACGGATAGTGGGTGCAGCCGAGGACGAGCACGTCCACCTTGGCGCGGCGCAGCGGCGCGAGATACTCCTGCGCGATCAGCTCGGCGGCGGGATGGTCGAACCACCCTTCTTCGACGAGCGGGACGAACAAGGGGCACGGCTCGCTGTACACACGCGAGTCGGCGCGCAGCGCTTTGATCGCCCGCTCATAGGCGCCGCTCGCGATCGTACCGGCGGTGCCGATCACCCCGATCGTTCCCGTCCTGGTCGCCGCGACCGCCGCGCGCGCGCCCGGCTCGATCACGCCGACAACCGGCACGGACGACCGCTCCTGCAGGTAGCTCAGCGCGTGCGCCGTGCTCGTGTTGCACGCGACGACCACCGCCTTCACGCCGCGCTTGAGCAGGTACGCGAGGATCTCGCCGCTGTAGCGGCGGACCGTATCCGGCGATTTCGGACCATACGGCACGCGGGCCGTATCGCCGAAATAGATGACCGACTCTTTGGGCAGCCGCTCGAACAGCGCGCGCGCGACGGTCAGTCCCCCGATCCCGGAATCGAAGACGCCGAGCGGGGCTTCATTCATGGAGCGGAATGCTGACGCCGATGCCGCCGGGGAAGGCGCGCACCTTGAGATCGGGCGGGAAGTCCTTGAGATGGCCCGACACATAGGCCTCCGCGCCCGAGAAGAGATGATTGAACACCCACAGGACGGCCCAGTCCTGCACTTCCTGCCGCTTGAGCCGCAGATTGGCGGAATGAATCCGCTCGAAGTAGTGCGCTTCCTGCTGAGCTTTGAGCGTCATCATCGCCGTCACACCTTCCCACGCCACGAACGCGGCGCCCGTCATCGGCCGGCCGGTCGCCGCCTGGCCCCAGCCCGGCATGATGAAGGAGCGCAGAAACGCGCCCATCGGCCTGACTCCCTTATGCATCGTGTCGGCTGGGAGACTGATGTGCGTCGTATCGGAACGTGTCGTGTCCTGAGCAGAAAGGTGGAACGATGGAATGATGGTAAGACAAGCCGCCAGCGCGACCACGTTCCATCGTTCCCTCATTCCAACATTCCGCTTCATCGCGCCACCAATACGTTCAAGCGTCCCCGCTCCAGCGTCACAGTGCATTCGTGGACCCCGGGCTCCCGCAGCTCGCCGTCGACGTGCAGCACGAGCGGCTCCTCGGGCGAGCGAACGACGAGCTTCGCGGTCTGGATGAGTACAACCTCGCGCATGGTGACGTGGGTGCCGCGCATGACCCGCGGAATCGCCAGGAGAAAGCGCGGCAGTGAGATCCGCCGGATCACGCAGACATCCAGTTTTCCGTCTGCCGGATCGGCGTCGGGGGCGAACCGATAGCTGCCGCCCGCCGTCGTGCCGTTGCACACCTCCACCATCATCATGTTCCCCCGCTCGCGAAACCCGGCCGCCACCACTTCCAGGACCGGCGGCTCGAACTTAAAGAACGTCTGCACAATCGGCACGAGATAAGATAGAAAGCCGCGCAGGTGCTGCATCGCGTTGCGAGTCTTCACTACCGCTGGCCCGAATCCGAAGCCGATGCTGTTCACGAACCACTCGCCGAGCACGCGGCCCGCATCGAACCGCGTGGGCCGCGCCGTCACGAGCCGGGCAACCGCCCGCACCGGATCGTGCTTGTACACGCCGACCAACTTCGCAAAGTCATTGCCGGAGCCAATCGGGATGACGCCGAGTGCGGCATCACTGGCCACGCTGAGTAGGCCGTTGGCGACTTCATGGACGGTGCCGTCGCCGCCGACCGCGACCACATGTTTGGCCCCCTGCCGCGCCGCCGCACTGGCCAGCTCCTGGCCATGACCTGGCGCCGTGGTGCGAACGACATCCACCGCCCAGCCCTGCGCCCGGAACGCCCGGGCCACGACGGCCTCGGCGCGCCCTGCGGCGCCTCGTCCCGCAGCCGGATTGAGGATGACGTGGGCATGAAGCACGCGGCAGACAAGATATCATCTCGTCTGCCGCGCAAGGGACTTCAGAGTCAGAAGGGGGAGTTACTTCGACAGATACTGCTCTTCCCAATCGACGCCGAACTCGACGTCGCAGCGGCCGCACATCATGCGCGTGGGCCGGCCCCGGAGCGGGACGCGGTCCCGGCAGGAGGGGCAGACGGCGTAGTGTTCGCCGATTTCAATTGAACGGGGCACCACGCGCGGACGCGGAACGACGGTCCATTTACGCGGCGGTGAGTTGGACATCTGGAGGAACGCCCGGACTACCGCAACGGGTGTCCCTTTCACATCGACCACGGCGGCGAGGCCTTGAGCCTTGATCAAACGGTACCAGGCACCGCGCCGCAGATTGCAGTTCACATCGGCTTGTAAACGAGCCCACACCATCAGCAGTCTCTCGGGCGTCGAGGGGACGACAAGAGTAACGTGGACCAGCCCAGTTGGAAGTGACGGATGTCACCCTAGGTTTTGACGCCATTGCCCTCCGCCCAATTAATCTCGAACTCCTTCGCGCATTTCTTGCATTGGAGCGTGCGCACGGTCGTCTTCTTCGGCAGCGGCGCGCGGGCCCGGCAGTTCGGGCAGACGCCGTACATTCCCCGAAGATTCGGCGGCGCCTTGCGGTTTTCCTCGGAGCCGTGGACGACGCTCCAATACTGCGGCGGGCGCTGCTGGATCTCGAGCCACGCACGCAGCACACCGACCTTGCGGTGGTTGATTTCGAGCACGGCCTGGAGGTCGTTGAGTTCGATCACGCGGTACCAAGCACCGCGACGCATCTTGATGGGAACGTCAGCCTGCAGGCGCGCAAAAAGAATAGCCATCACGGCTCCTGGTTGGGGAGACGTAGAATGGGCGCGGGCACAATATAGTGATCAGCGCAAGCGGGATGCGATAGCCAAACCTGTTACGTGTTATCCCATCCGATGTCGAAATATCCGTTGCACTTGGGACACCGCATGCTCGTCGTGCGCTCTTCCAGCCGGGCGCGCTCGCGACAGTTGGGACAGACGCCGTAGCGCGCGCCCCAGGTCAACGGGAGCCGGGCGGAGCGCGCCGGCCGCGGTACCACGGCCCAGCGCGTGGGGCGCGCCGGCAGGATGTCGAGGGACGGGCGCGGCACGGGCGTCGGGGTGCCGTTCACGTCGAGAACGGCTTCCATCGGGGTGAGGCGCACCACCCGGTACCAGGCGCCGCGGCGCAGATGACCGGGCTCCGAAGGGCGTATCCGAGCCCATTGTGCGGTCGTAGCCATAGGGCCTCCAACAGCGAGCGTCCCTACGAATGCGACGGGACGGGACGAAAGTCAACAGCGCGTGGCGGGAGCGTGTAGGAATCGAACCTACCGAGCCCCTTTCGGGGCCCAAACAGTTTTGAAGACTGGTCAGGCCACCAGACCCAATCCGCTCCCCAGGAATGCCGCGCTTACGGCGTCACTGCGATCACGTCGATTTCGACCCGCGCGGCCTTGGGTAGGCCGGCTGCCTGCACCGTCGACCGGGCCGGCTTGTGCGCGCCGAAGTGCTTCGCGTACACCTCATTCATTTGCGCAAAGTCGGCCATGTCGGCCAGATACACCGTCGTCTTCACGACATTCGCGAGCGACGTTCCAGCCGCGGACAGTACCGCCTTCAGATTCGCGAACACCTGTTCGGTCTGCTCGGCGGTCGTCTTGCCGACGAGCTCGCCGCTTTTCGGATCGAGCGCGACCTGCCCCGCCGTGAAGACGAGACGGTCGATCGCGATTGCCTGGCTGTAGGGGCCAATCGCCTTCGGAGCCGCATCGGTTGCGATCGTACGCATTAGAACAGTCCCTCAATGGTGCCGTCAGGAAGCAGCCGAATGCGCTCGGCCGCGGGGCTCTTGCCGAGCCCCGGCATCGTCATGATGTCGCCCGCGAGCGCCACGACGAAACCGGCGCCGGCCGCCGGCAGAATGTCGCGCACGTGGAGCGTGAACCCCGCCGGCGCGCCGAGCTGCGTGGCGTCATCAGAGAATGAGTATTGGGTCTTCGCCATGCACACCGGCGTCTCGCCGAGCCCAAGCTTCGGCAACAGTTCGAGGGCGCGGTCGGCGGCCGGCGCGAACGACACGTTGCCCGCCCCGTAGATCTCGCGCGAGATCGTCTCGATCTTTTCGCGAATCGGGCGGCGCTCGTCGTACAGCGGCTTGAACGCGGCCTTGCCCGTCTTGAGGAGACCGAGGACCGCTTCGGCGACCGCCACGCCGCCTTCCCCACCCTTTTCCCACACGTCGCAGCGGATGACCTCGACACCCTCCGCCACGCCGACCGCGCGCACGGCTTCGACTTCCTCATCGGTGTCGGTGATGAAGCGATTGAGCGCGACGAGCGCGGGGACTCCGAATCGCTTCACGTTCCGAATGTGGCGGCGGAGGTTTTCTGAACCCCGCTGCACCGCAGCGGGGTCAGCGGTGGCGAGGTGATCCTTCTTCACGCCGCCATGCATCTTGAGCGCGCGGACCGTGGCCACGATGATCGCGGCCTCGGGCTTGAGCCCTGCAAAGCGGCATTTGATGTCGAAAAACTTTTCGGCGCCCAAATCGGCGCCGAAACCTGCTTCCGTCAACACGACATCTGCCAACGCCAGACCCAGTTTCGTCGCGACCACGGAATTGCATCCGTGCGCGATGTTGCCGAAGGGCCCGCAGTGGACGAGCGCCGGCCCACCTTCGAGTGTCTGGACGAGATTCGGGTTGATGGCGTCCTTGAGCAGCAGCGTCATCGCTCCCTGCGCCTTGAGATCGCTGGCACGGCCGGCGCTCCTGTCGGGGCGGAGGCCGACGACGATGCGCGCGATTCGCTCCTCGAGATCCTGGGTCCCCGTCGCGAGTGCCAGGATGGCCATGATCTCTGAGCCCGGAATGATGACGAAGCGCTCTTCCCGCATCGGGCCGCCCGACAGGCCACCCAGCCCCACAATGATGCTGCGCAATGCCCGATCGTTCATATCGATCGTGCGCGGCCAGGTGATGCGCCGGACGTCCAGACCCAGGGCGTTGCCGTGATGCAGGTGGGCGTCGAGCATCGCCGACAGCAGGTTGTGCGCGCTCGCGATCGCGTGGAAGTCGCCGGTGAAATGCAGATTGATGTCTTCCATCGGCACGACCTGCGCGTAGCCGCCGCCCGCCGCCCCGCCCTTCACACCGAACACCGGGCCGAGTGACGGTTCGCGCATCGCGAGAATCGCGTTCTTGCCGAGTTTCCGGAGCGCTTGCGTCACGCCGACGGTGACCGTCGACTTCCCTTCTCCGGCCGGCGTGGGATTGATGCCCGTCACGAGCACGAGCTTCCCCTTGGGCGCGCGTTTCTCGAGCGCGCGCAGCGAGATCTTCGCTTTGTACTTCCCGTACAGCTCCAGCTCGTCGTCCGACAGGCCCAGCTCCGCCGCCACGTCGCGAATGGGGCGCATTTTCGCGGCCTGCGCGATGGCGATGTCGGAGGGGACTTTGGTGCCGGTCATAGGGAGGTCTCGAGGCGTGAACCGAAGCAGCGTTGCGCGTTCTCCGTCGTGCGCTGCGTCAGCGCCTCCAGCGTCTCGCCGCGCAGCGCCGCGGCGCGCTCGGCGACCGCGCGCACGAATGCGGGCTCGTTGCGTGTGCCGCGATGCGGCACGGGAGCCAGATAGGGCGAGTCGGTCTCGAGCAACAGTCGGTCGGTCGGACAGTCGGACAGTCGGTCGGTGCGAACCCAATTCTTGAAAGTGATCATGCCACTGAAGGAGAAATATGCACCTATCGCCATGCCCGCTTCCCAGACCGCGTCGCCGGAGGAAAAGCTGTGGAGGACCACGACAGGCTGCCCCGGTGTGAGTGCGCGGAGCATCGCGGCCATGTCGTCGTCGGCGTCGCGGGAGTGGATGATCACCGGTTTGCCGATCTCCTGACCGAGCCGCAGGTGGGCTTCGAACGCCCGCCGCTGCGGGTCGCGTGGTGAATGCATGTAGTGGTAATCGAGCCCGGTTTCGCCCACGGCGACCACTTCCGGCGCAGCGACCAGCTCGGCGACCCGCCGCCCCGCGTCATCCGACCAGCCGCTGGCCTCGTGTGGGTGCACTCCCGCCGTCGCCGAGAGCCCCGGCGTCCCGGCGGCTAGCGTGCGGGACTGCTCGCTGCGACCCACCGTGTCCGCGATCACCACGACGTGCCCGACGCCCGCCGCTTTGGCGCGGGCCAGGACGGCGTCGCGATCGGCGTCGAACGCGGCATCGCCGAGGTGGCAGTGCGTGTCGACTAGCGTGCGGGCTGCGGGGCCCGGGGGGGCGGCTGCGGCGCCGGCGGCGTCACCGGCGATCCGGACACGGGCGGCGTCGCGGGGGCGCGGCTGCCGAACGTCCGCGCGCCGCGCGCATCCTCACCGGGCCAGCGCTTCTCGATCCAGAGCAGCACGGGCGCCGCGATATAGATGGAAGAGAACGTGCCCGTGAAGATTCCGAACGACATGACCCAGGCGAACGGCCGGATCACCTCGCCGGCGAGGAGCAGCAGCGCCAGCGTCGTGGCGATCGTGGTGCCGTGCGTCAGCACCGAGCGCGGCAGTGTTTCGTTGATCGAGAGGTTGAGAATCTCGTAGAGATTCTGGCGCCGGTATTTTCGCAGGTTTTCGCGCACGCGGTCGAAAATGATGATCGTGTCGTTCAGCGAGTAGCCGACCACCGTCAGCACCGCGCCCACGACGACGAGGCTGACCTCGAGGTGCATGACGCTGATGAACGCGACCGTGGCGACCACGTCATGCGCCGTCGCGACGACCGCGGCGAGACCGAACCGCCACTCGAACCGGACGGCGAGGTAGATGAGGGTCACCACGAAGCTGAACAGAATGGCGATGAGCGCCTTCCCCTGCAGCTCGCGGCCGACCTTGGGGCCTACCGCTTCGCGCCGATCGATCCGGTACTGGCCCACGCCGACGCTCTGGTCGAACGCCCGCGCCACGGCGCTGGCGACGGCCTGCGTGCCGGCCTCTCCCTCAGCGCTCTCCGCGCCGATCCGCGCCGTGACCATAAAGGAAGTGTCGGAGCCGAAATTCTTGATGTCGGCGTGCGTGAGCCCGATGTTGTCGAGCGCGGCGCGGATGTTGGCGATCGGGACCTTGTGCCCCGCCTCCACCTGCACCTGCGTCCCGCCCGTAAACTCGATGCTGTAGTTCACGCCCCGCGTCACGAGGAAGCCGAGGCCGACGAGCATGATCGCGCCCGTGAGCGAGAACGCGAAGCGGCGCCATTTGATGAAGTCGTATTGCGCGTTTGCGAAGAGTCTGATCATCAGATGCTCAGGGTGACCATGTCAGGCCGACGATTCAGCCAGATGAGGAACAGCGTCTTCACGACGAAGATCGCCGAGATCATCGAGGCGATGATGCCGATGATCAGCGTGATGGCAAAGCCCTGCACCGGGCCGGTCCCGACGGCATAGAGAATCAGCGCGGTGAGGATGGTACTGACGTTCGAGTCCACGATCGCGTTCATCGCGTGCAGGAAGCCGTCATCGACGGCGAGCCGCAATGACTTGCCGTGGACCAGCTCCTCCCGAATGCGCTCGAAGATCAGCACATTCGCGTCCACCGCGATGCCGATCGACAGCACGAAGCCGGCGAGCCCGGGCAGCGTGAGCGTGAAGCCAAAGAGCGCGAGCCCGGCCAGGGTGAACAGGCAGTACAGTGTGAGCGCAGCCACGGCGAGGGCACCGGAGACCCGATAATAGCCGATCATGATCACGACGACGAGCACGACGCCGACGATCCCCGCCAGCACCCCGTCGTGAATGGAGTCGGCGCCGAGGGTCCCGCTGATGGTCCGCTCGTCAACGATCGCGAGCGGCGCCGGCAGCGCACCGGCGCGCAACACCAGCGCCAGATCGCTTGCCTCCTGCAGCGGCTTGGTCCCGAGCTCGATCTGGCCGTTGGCGCCGATCTGGCTGCGGATCACCGGCGGCTGCCCCTGGACGCGGCCGTCCAGGATGATCGCCATGTAGTCGTTGATGTGACGCGCCGTCTCGTCCGAAAACTTGCGGGCGCCGCGGTGGTTCAGCTGGAACGCGACGATCGACTGGTTCGTGACGGGATCGCGCCGAGCGACCGCCTTGACCAGGTACTCGCCCGTGATGATGGACCGTGCGTCGACGGCGTACAGCGCCCGATACGCCTTGGCGCCGCGCGATTCGGCCTGCGCGCCCCAGCGCAGCTCGAGGCCGCGCGGGATCGTGCTTTGCACATCGGCACGGTTGATGAGGCTGTCCACGAGCGGCCACTGCTCCTCGGGTACGAGATACTCACCCGGCAGCTGCCCCTGAAAGAGGAGCGACGACAACACGCCGGGGCTGTTCGCATCGGCGGCCGAGTCGCGTCCCGCCTTTGTCGTGTCGCCGCCGAACAGCTGCGCGACCGCCGACGGCGCCGCGTTGCTCCGCGACTTGATGCCCGCCTTCTTCAACGCCGCGTCGATTTGCGGCAGCGCGTCCTTGAAGAGGCTCTTCATGTCGGTGATGCGGAACTCGAGGAACGCCGTGCGCTGAATGACGCTCCGGGCGCGGGCGGGATCCTGTTCGCCGGCAAGCTCGACGATCAAGCGGCAGCGGCCCTGGATCTGTACGACGGGCTCTTTCGTGCCGAACTCGTCCATGCGGGTACGGACGACGCGCTCGGCACGCTGGATGGCGTCGGCGCAGTCAGGAACCGGACCCTTGGTCTGGTCGACCTCGAGCGCCAGATAGATGCCGCCGCGCAGATCGAGCCCGAGGTTGATCGGCACCCGCCGCACCACCGTATCTTTCGGCTGCCCAGTCTGCTTATCGAACACCCGCTCTTTGGTGTTGCGCGGCACCAGGGCGATGATGCTCACGACGACCAACCCCAGAATCACATACAGCCGCTGCCGAATCTTCCCCATCGGACTCCCCTACCGGTTGAGGGTCGCCCGCGCCGCCTGGCGGTCGCGGTCGAGCTGCGCCACCAACGCTTCGCGGGACGGAAACGCCTGCACATCTCGCAGGCGACGGACCCACTGCACATCTACCGTCTCGCCATACAGCTCGCCGCTGAAATCGAACAAATGGACCTCGAGCGCGCGAGCGGCTTCACCAAATGTCGGCCGGGGGCCCTGATTCATCATGCCCCCAAATTCCCGTCCATCCTTCAGCACCACGCGGGCGGCATACACGCCGTCGGGCGGCAGCAGCTTGGTCGGGTCAGGCGACTCCAGGTTGAGCGTCGGAATGCCGATCGTCCGCCCGCGCCCTGCCCCTTTTACGACCGTTCCTCGGATCGCGTACGGCCGGCCGAGCCAGCGCGCCGCTGATTCCAGATCCCCATGCGCGAGTGCGGTGCGAATCAGCGTCGACGAAATCGGCTGTCCGTTGTCCCGAACCGCATCCACGACCGCGACCCGAAAGTTCTGGTCGCGGGCCAACCGCTGCACTACGTCGACGTCACCCGTCCGGCCCCTGCCAAACCCATGATCGTACCCCATCACCAGCTCGCGCATTTCGTACTCGTCACACAGGCGCCGAACAAACGCCGCCGGTTCGAGCTGCGCGAGCGCGGGCGTGAACGGCATCAACACGAACTGCTCGACGCCCGCCGCCGTCACGAGAACCCGCTTCTCTTCGGCCAGCGTCAACAGCTTCGGCGCCGCCGCAGGATTCACCACCGCGAGCGGATGCGGCTCGAACGTCACCAGGATGCTCGCCAGCTGTTCCGCGCGCGCCCGCCTGGTCACTTCGGCCAGCACCGCCTGATGTCCGCGGTGCACGCCATCGAACGTACCGAGCGTCACCACCGCGGGACGCATCAACCCTCCGCCACCACCACGCGGGGCTTCAGAAGGTCGCCTACTAGCTCTGCTACCGCCACCAACTCATCGCCCGAAAACACAGCTACCGGGTATTGGCTATCGGCTACTGGCTCAACCTTGAGCGGCCGACCGTGCACCACTGCGTCGCGCTCCTTCTTATCTACCTGACGTCGTGGCATATGGCCGACGAGAACCGCCGCATCCTGCAACGCCGCCCACGTCACCGCTTCTGGCGCCACCGCATCGGCCAGGCGCAGCGGCCCGACGGCCGTGCGCCGCAGCGCCGTGAGATGCGCGCCGCAGCCGAGCTTCGCGCCGATATCCCGCGCCAGCGAGCGCAGGTAGGTGCCGGCGCTCACCGTCGCCCGAAACTGCAGATCGGGTACGGCCGCTTCTACGAGCTCCAGCTCGCGGATCTCGACCGGCCGCGGCTCTGGTGCGACTGTTTCGCCGCGGCGCGCGCGCCGGTACGCCCGCTCCCCCTCGATCTTCACCGCCGAGTAGGCCGGCGGACGCTGGTCGTACGCGCCGCGAAAACCGCCGATCACGTCCGCGAGCTGCGCGGGAGTGATCCCCGTCCATGGCGCGGTCGCCACGACGGTCCCGGTGAGGTCGTCGGTATCCGTCGTGATGCCCAGCCGGATGACGCCCTCGTATGTCTTCGGCCACTCCGCCGCGAACGGCGCCAGCCGGGTCGCCCGCCCCACGACGAGCACCAGCAGCCCTTTGGCGAACGGGTCCAGCGTGCCCAGATGTCCGACGCGCTGTTCGCCCAGCGCGCGACGGGCAATGTCGACGATGTCGTGGGACGTGGGGCCGGCCGGTTTGGCTACCAGGACGAGCCCCCCCCCGCCCCCACCGTTGCTCAGTCGTCCGTCTCCTTCAGCTTCTTCAGCACGCGGTCGATGTGCTGCGCGTGCTCGATTCCGCGATCCAAATGGAAATGCAGCTCGGGGCTCGTCCGCAGCGACAGCTCCTTCGAGAGCTGCACGCGGATAAAGCGCGCGGCGCTCGCGAGTCCCTCGAGCGACGTCGCTTTCTCTTCGTCCGAGCCCATGACGCTCACGCGGACGTTTGCGTGCGACAGGTCGGGCGAGACCTCGACGCCGGTTACGGTGACGAAGCCGATCCGCGGATCGCGCACGTCGGCGGTGAGAAATGCGCCGACGGCCTGCCGGACCAGCTCGCTCACCCGTTCGGGACGATGGCTGCGACGCTTCATCTCAGAGATAGCTCGTGCTGGTGTCCACGATCCGCGCGCCGTCGGCGCCGGCGACCAGCTGGTCCGCTTCGCGCAGCACGCTCTCGGCGTGGCGGCGATCGGTGCTGACCACGGCGGCAGTCAGCTCCGCCCGCTGCCAGAGATCCTGATGCCCCGTCTCGGCTACCGACACGTTGAAGCGATTATGCATCCGGTCCTTGAGGCTCTTCACGATCGTCCGCTTGTCCTTGAGCGACTGGCATGCCGGCAGATGTAATTCCCACGACATCACGCCGACGATCACGTCTCAGTGGCGCTGAGCGACCGCGCGACCTCCTCGATGCGATACGACTCGATCAAGTCGCCCACTTTGACGTCGTTGAAGTTCTCGACTCCCATGCCGCACTCGAAGCCCTCACGGACCTCGCGCACGTCGTCCTTGAAGCGCTTCAGCGACGACAGCGTCCCGTCGTACACCTCGACGCCGTTTCGGATCACGCGGACGCGTCCAGTGCGCGGAATCACGCCGCTGCGCACGAAGCAGCCGGCGATCGTGCCGAGCTTGGCGATTTTGAACGTCTGCCGGACCTCGGCTTCGCCCAGGACGACTTCCTTCTTTTCGGGCGCAAGCAGGCCTTCCATCGCCAGCTTCACCTCTTCCACCGCCTCATAAATGATGCGGTAGGTGCGGATCTCCACCCGCTCGCGATCGGCGGCGGCGCGGGCATTGGAGTCGGGCCGGACGTGGAACCCAACGATGATCGCGCCCGATGCGCGGGCGAGCAGCACGTCCGACTCGGTGATCGCGCCGACGCCGCGGTGCACGACTTCGACCTTGACCTCCGCCGTCGAGAGCTGCGCGAGCGCGTCGGCCAGCGCCTCGGCGGGACCGCCCTGGTCGGCCTTGATGATGATGCGGAGCGTCGCGACGCCGCCGGCGGCCGCTTCGGCCATGAAGTCTTCGAGCGTCTTGACCCGGCCGGAACGGCGGTGCTGCGCCTCGCGCTCGAGCCGCTGGCGCTTTTGCGCGATGTCGCGCGCTTCCGCCGCGTCGGCCATCGCGAGGAACGTGTCGCCCGCCTCCGGCACGCCCTCGAAGCCGAGGATCTGGACGGGCGTGGAAGGACCCGCGTCGTGTTCGGCGCCGCCGCGCTCGTCGTACATCGCGCGCACGCGGCCGGAGTACTGGCCGCAGATGAAGTCGTCGCCGACCCGGAGCGTACCGTTCTGTACGAGAATCGTGGCGAGCGCGCCCTTGCCGGGATCGAGCTGTGCTTCGAGCACCGTGCCCTGCGCCTTGCGGTCGGGATTCGCCTTGAGGTCGAGCAGCTCCGCCTGGAGCAGGATCTGATCGAGGAGCGCGTCGACGTTCGTGCCCTTCTTGGCCGAGATCGGCGTCATCAGCGTGGTGCCGCCGAACTCCTCGAGCACGACGCCGTGCGCCAACAGATCCTGTTTCACTTTCTGCACGTTCGCCGTCGGCAGATCGATCTTGTTGATCGCGACGACGAGGGGCACTCCCGCGTTCTTGGCGTGCGAAATCGCCTCGATCGTCTGCGGCATGATGGCGTCGTCCGCCGCGACCACCAGCACGACGATGTCCGTGACCTGCGCACCGCGGGCGCGCATGGCGGTAAACGCCTCGTGGCCCGGGGTGTCGAGGAACGTGATCTTGCGGTTGTCCTTCAACGTGACCTGATAGGCGCCGATGTGCTGCGTGATCCCGCCCGCCTCGCCCGCGACCACGTTGGCCTTGCGGACGTAATCGAGCAGCGACGTCTTGCCGTGGTCGACGTGGCCCATGATCGTGACGATCGGGGGCCGTGGCTTCAGCGTTTCATCGGCGTCCTTCGGGGCCTCGGTCTGCGTGGTGGCGTACTCCTCTTCCTTCACCGCCTGGAATCCGAACGCCGACGCGATCAGCTCGATCATGTCGAAGTCGAGCCGCTGATTGATCGTCACCATCTGGCCCAGCTCTTTGAATGCGAACGTGACGATCTGCGTCGGCGGCACTCTGAGCGTGTTCGCCAGCTCGGACACGGTGATAAACTCCGTCACCCGCACCAGCGTCTTCTCGCGCTCGCGCTCGGTCCGGCGCTGCTCCTCCTGCACCTCGCGGAACGTCGGCCCTTCCTCGCGGCGGTGGACGCCCTTCTTGCCGACGGGCGCCTTCAGCGTGGCCAGCGTGCGCGAGATGTTCTGGGCGACGGCTTCCTGATCGACCAGCGATTTCTTCCCCTTCTTGCGCTTCTTGCCTTTTTCGCGGCGCCGCTCGTCGAGCGGTGGCGCGCCTGGCGCGGCCGAGGCCACGGGCCGCGGCGGCACGGTCGGGCTGCCCCCCTGACCTGACGGCGTCCCGCGCGCGACCGGCCGCGGGCGAACGGGGGTCGGGATGAAGGCCCGCGGGGGCGGCGACGACGGCGGCGGCGTGAACGGCGGCGGCGAGAAAGACGGCGGCGAAGGGGCGGCGGAGGGCGGCGCCGGAGCGAACGTCAGGCCTCCGGTCGGCTCGGCCGACTCCGCAGGTGCCAAGTCCTTGAACAGCGCCGCGGCCCGCTCCTCGAGCGACGCAGCCGGACGCTCTTCCTCCTGCTCGCGCGCCGCGGTCTCGAGGGCCAGGCGCGCGCGCTCGGCCTCGGCGGCTTCGGCGGCGGCCACTTCCGCGGCGGCGGCGTCGGCGGCGGCGACTTCGGCCGCGGTCCGGCGGCGGCGCCGCGGACGAGCCTCCGCGACGGCCACAGGCTCGGGCGCCGGCTCGACGGCTTTCGCCGTCCGGCGCCGCTTGGGCGGAGCAGACGGCTGCTTCAGTTTGCGCTTGTCGCGCTCCCAGCGCGCGCGCATCAGCGACACCTGCTCATCCTTGAGCGGTGTGAGATGACTGCGCACGAAGATGTCCATCTCCTTGAGCATGCCCATCAGCTGCTCGCTGGAGATGCCGAATTCCGCCGCTAAATCATGGATCCGCGTTGTTGCCACTGAACTCCTCCGCTATCTGCCGTCAGCCATCTGCCATCAGTCCGCGAGCCAGCGCCGGATCAGTGACACCGACCGCCTGGACTGGTGGCTTGCCCAATCCTGCACCGAGCTCCGCAGCGGCCGACCCGCGCAGCACCGGGATCTGCTTGGCCTTCGCCAGCCGCTCCACCTTCTCGATCGTGCGCTGGCTGGCGTCCTGCGCCAGGACCACGCACACCACTTTGCCTCGCTGCAATCCTGCGCGAACGCCCGCTACCCCAACCACGACATTGCCTGCCCGCATGCCAAGTCCGAGCAATCTCGTGACGCGATCGCTCACGCCGTTGGCTTGCCCGCCTCTTCCTCTTCGCCGCCTTCCTCGGTCATCTCATTGAGGAATGCCATCATCTTGTCGGCGAGATCGGGCGTCATGCCCGGGAGCTGATCGACTTCTTCGCGCTCCAGGTCGAGGATGTCCTGCAGCGTCTTCTTGCCCGCCTGTTCGAGCACGGCGACCAGTTCGGGCGACAGGCCTTTCATCTCAGTCAATGCCACTTGGGCGACGGACGACTCGTCGGCGGGCGGCAGCGGCGCGAACAGGGGGCCTTCCCCGCCGCGCTCCAACCACTCGCGGCTCGAGTAGAGATCGACCTTCCATCCGGTCAGCTCGGAGGCGAGCCGCACGTTCTGCCCGTTGCGGCCGATGGCGAGCGACAGCTGGTCTTCGTCCACGATCGCCTGAATCGTTTTCGACTCGGGATCGGAGAAGACGCGCGCCACGCGCGCCGGCGCGAGCGACAGCTTGGCGAACCGCTCCGGATCGGACGACCACGGCACGATGTCGATGCGCTCGCCGTTCAGCTCGTTGACTACGGCCTGGACGCGCGAGCCCTTGAGCCCGACGCAGGCGCCCACCGGATCGATGCCGTCATCGCGTGACCACACCGCGATCTTGGTGCGGCTGCCCGCTTCGCGCGCCGTGGCACGGATCTCGACGATCTGCTGCTGGATTTCCGGCACCTCGAGCTTGAACAGCGCTTTGACGAACAGCGGGTCCGCGCGCGACAAAATGAGGCGCGGGCCCTTGGGTGTTTCCTCGATCCGCTTGAGCACGGCGCGGATCGTGTCGCCCTGATGGAAATGCTCGCGGTGATTCTGGTCGCGGTACGGAATGATCGCTTCGGCCTCGCGGAACTTGTTCAGCATGACCACGATCTTGCCGCGCTCGATCTGCTGGACCTCGCCCGAGAGCAGCTCACCGACCTTGCCGGAGAATTCCTCGCGGATGCGGCTGCGCTCACCCTCGCGGACGCGCTGGATGATCCGCTGCTTGGCGGCCTGCACGGCGGTGCGGCCGAACTGGTCGAACGGCACCTCTTCTTCGAGGACGTCGCCCGGCTGGAAATCGGGATCTTCGTAACGCGCTTCCTCGAGCGAGACCTGCGTGCCGGCATCCTCGACGGCTTCCACCACAGTCTTGAGGACCACGATGCGGATCGACCCTTTCATTTCGTCGATGCCGATTTCGGCGCGCACATTCGGCCCATAGCGCTTCACGAGGGCGGCGTGCAGGCCGTCCTTCAGCAGGTCGATCAGCTCGGTGCGCTCGAGCTGCTTGGTGTTGGTCAGCTCTCGGATTGCCGAGACTACGTCGGTTGTATTGGCCATCACGATTCCTCGTCGCTCGCGAGGCGAGCATCCTTTACGTCCGCTAGCCTGTATTCACGTTCTGCGCCGCCCTGGGGCTGCAGAACCACGGTTTCTTCATTCGGTACCGACACAATCCTGGCGCGCACCCGCCCCAGCCCCGCCAGTTTCACATTCACGTCTCGGCCCACGAACTGCACCCAATGCCGGTGCCAGCGCACGGGCCGTTCAATCCCCGGGCTCGACACCTCCAAGACGTAGCGATTACCCAGGGGACCGCCCGCATCGAGCCATTGTTCGAGCGCTCGGCTGACCCGGCTGCAGTCTTCGACCGTGACGTTCCGTGGCGGACAGTCAATGCGGACTTGGACAAGCGGTCGGTTCGGCGTACCGCCGATGCGCAGGTCGGCCAGATCGAACCCCACTGCTTCCAGCCGGGTTCGGAAGGCCTCGACAAGACTCTCAGTGAGCATGAAAAAAAAGCGCGGGCCGAACTTCGCCCGCATCACGTTGGGGAATGTAGCCGGGGTGTCCCCTCTGTCAACCGAGCGGCCGGCCCAGGTACGCCACCATCCGTCCGTCGCGACCGCGCGAGCCGCGATGGGAGAAGAATCGGTCCCGCCCTTCGGCACTGCACCAGGGCGAGACCGTGATGTCGGCGATGCCCAATGCCCGCGCTTGCCGGGCCAGGACCTCGCGCAGGTCGAGCTTGACAGTACCGGACATTCCAAACCGCACCGCGACTTCAGAACCTACTTCATAACAGCCACCGCAAATACCAACGCCACAATGCATTACAATATCACTCGCTTTGGCGAAGCCGCGCCACTTCAGAAGCTCGATGCACTGCTCCAGAATGCCGTCCGCGGTGCCGCGCCACCCGGCGTGCACGAGCGCAACAGCCCCTTTCCGCGGCACCGCCAGATACACCGGAATGCAGTCGGCCACCGTGACCGTCAGCAGCACACCGGCCTCGCGGGTGGCGTGACCATCGCTGCCGTCGAGGATGAGCCAGCCCTCGGGCACCGATTCGTGCCAATGCACATCGGTGCCGTGCACCTGATGCGCCAGCACGATGGACGGGAAGCGCGCGGCGAATGTCGCCCGGAACGCCCGCCAGCGGCCGATGACCTGCCCCACCGGCTCGTCACTCCACAATCCAAGACTGAGCGGCCGCGTCGTGATTCCGGCGACCAGCCCGTAGCGCTGCGCCCACTCCGTCAGCTCGAGACGTGGAACGGCGGCGTCGCCGGTGGGGACCTCGGCGAGCGATGTGACGGGCGCAGCTGGCTGCGCCCCCACATCCGGCGACCCCGCCCTATCCGCGCCGCTCAATTTGCGCCCCCAGCGCTCGCAGCCGCTCGTCGATGTGTTCGTAGCCCCGCTCGATCTGCCCGATGTTCTGAATCACGGAATCGCCCTGCGCCGCGAGCGCGGCGAGCAGCATCGCCATCCCGGCGCGAATGTCGGGACTCTCGACCTGCTGGCCCCGCAGCGCCGACGGCCCCGCGATGACCGCGCGATGCGGATCGCACAGCACGATGCGCGCGCCCATGCCGATCAGCTTGTCCACGAAGAAGAGCCGCGATTCGAACAGCTTCTCGAATACGAGCAGCAGCCCCTCGCATTGCGTCGCGACGACGATCGCGATGGACATGAGGTCCGCCGGAAACGCGGGCCAGGGGCCGTCCTCGAGCTTCGGGACGTGACCGCCCAGATCGGGGCGGATGCGGCGTTCCTGGTCGGCGTCGACGATCAGCTTCTCGCCGTCGAGCCGCGGCCGCACACCGAGCCGCTCGAACGCGAGCAAGGTCGACCGCAGGTCGTCGCCGCGGACGCCGTCGATCGTGATCGCGCCGCCGGTGACCGCCGCCAGTCCGATGAATGATCCGATCTCGATGTGATCAGGCCCCACGGTATGCGGCGCCGGCTTCAGCGGCCGGCCGCCTTCGATGGTCAGCGTATTGCTGCCGATGCCGTCGATGGCAGCGCCGAGTGACACGAGAAAGCGGGCCAGGTCCTGCACGTGCGGCTCGGAGGCGGCGTTCCGCAGCACCGTGGTGCCGCTCGCGCGCACGGCGGCCATGAGCGCGTTCTCGGTACCGGTGACGCTCGGCTCGTCGAGAAAGATGTCGGCGCCCTTGAGCTTGCCTTCGAGCTTGTACGCGTCACCGACGCTGACGTCCGCGCCGAGGCGCTCGAGCGCCAGAAAGTGCGTGTCGACGCGGCGGCGGCCGATGACGTCGCCGCCCGGCGGCGGGAGCGTCACGCGGCCGAAGCGCGCCAGCATCGGACCGGCCAGCAGGATCGAGGCTCGGATCTCCTTGCACAGCGCCGGGTCGAGCGCCTTGGGCTCGGCGCGGCTCGTATCGATTTCCACGGAATTGGTGCCGGGCCACTGTACGGTCGCCCCGACGTGCTGCAGCAACGCCAGGAGCGTCTCGACGTCGCGAATGCGGGGAACGTTGTCGATACGGCACGGACCGTCGGCGAGGAGCGTCGCCGCGAGAATCGGAAGGGCCGCGTTCTTGTTGCCGGCGGGGCGTATCGTGCCCGAGAGGGGGCGCCCTCCCGTGACACGGAACGACGGTGGCATAGGTCCGCCCAAGCTACCGGGGCGCTTGCGCCTGCGTCAAGCGTTCGCGAACGTTGGCCCTCGTGCATCCCGTGCTTGCGCTGGCGCTCCTCATCGTCGCCGGCATCGGCGTGACGCGATTGTCGCGCCCCCGTCCTTCCCTTCATCATCCGTTGCTCGACGGCATCGTCGAGACTGGCGTGCCGATCGTCTTGCTCGGCGCCCTGCTCGGCCCCGGCCTCGGCGTCCTCGACGACGCCACGCTCCACATCCTCGAACCGGTCGTCGCGCTCGGCATCGGCTGGGTCGGCGCCTCGTTCGGCGCGCGTCTGGAGTGGCGCATGCTGCGACGCGTGTCGCGGCGGACCTGGTTCGTCGGCGCCGCACTCGCGGGCCCGGTCCTCCTCACCACCGCCGTGACGGCGTGGGCCCTGGGCCGCTCGATCCGGCAGCTCGGCGACGCATGGGGGCGACCCGCCGCCGCCGTCGCGCTCGTCCTCGCGGGTGCGGCGACCACCGCGGCCAGCTGGCGCGGTCCAAAGCTCGGGCGCCGGAATGCGTTGCTCGATACCCTGTTTGGAACGGTGGCCGTCGCCGCAGGAGTCGCGCTCTATCATCCCCACCTGGCGGTGCGGAGCCTCGCGTTCACGATCATCGGGGCGGCCGCCCTCGGCGGGCTCTTCGCCGGACTCGCGCGCTGGCGCGACGACCTCACCGAAACCGGCATCGCGCTCGCGCTTACAAGCGTGATCCTGTGTGGGGCGGGGTTCAGCTACGCGCTGTCCCTGTCCCCGTTCGTGGTCTGCGCGGCCGTCGCGGCAGTCAGCGTGAGCGCGTCGCCGGACTCGGTTCGCCTCGTTGCGCAGAAATTCCTCCGGCGTTGGGAGATCCCGCTGTACGCGGCCTTCCTTATTATCGCCGGCGCGATGCTGCGGCACTTCACGGTCTGGCTGGTGCCGGCGGCGCTGCTGCTCGCCGTGCTCCGCGGAGCGGTTCGGTGGGTCACGGTCCGGTTTGGGCTCGACCAGATGGATCCCATTTGGAGGGCGCTGCCGTTCGCACCCCCGCGAGAATTCGACTACCCGGTGATGCGGCAGGGCGCAACCGCCGTGGCGCTGGCGGCGGGCTTCGATCTCCTGCGCGTCGACCCCGGGGTAAGCGAGGGCGGCGTCCTGCTTACGGTGCTGCTGAGTGTGCTCGCCGCTGAAGCGATTGTCGTGCTCACACCGTTGACAGCCGCGCCCCGCCGGGCCGAGGTTTCGTGATGCTCCCAACCTGGGTCGGCGTCGTCTCCGCGATCAGTCTCGTGATCATCGCCCTCGCCGCCCTGGTAACCGCGGGCGCGCTCACGCTCGCGGCGCTCGGCGTACGGGCCGCGGTCAACGCGCTGAAAGGCTTTGCGGGACCGGCGATCGCCGATGTCCGGCAACTGATTGCTTCCATCAAGACCGAAACCGACGCGTTGGTGGGGGCGTCGCGCGACGTGCGACAGCGCATTGTCCGCGCGGCAGAAGCAGCCGAGGAGCGCCTTACCGATCTCGATTCCCTCGCCGAAGTGATGCAGGAAGAGCTGGAAGACACGGCGCTGGACGCCGCGGCCACGCTGCGCAACGTCCGCCGCGGGCTGTCGCTGTGGGGCTGGAGTCGAAAACTCTTGAAGCGCAAGAAACGACGGTGAAGCGTCTGGGAGCGGCCGTCGCCCTCGCGGTCCTGGCATCCCTGCTCTTCCCCGGCGTCGCCCACGCCTGGACGCCCGGGACGCACATCTTCCTCGGCGAGTCGGTTCTCGCCAATCTGCACCAGCTACCGACCGCCATCACCGATCTGCTGCGCGCGTTCCCGTACGACTTTTTGTACGGCAACATCGCCGCCGACACGTCGATGGCGAAGAAGTACGCCCCGGTCGGCCGGCACTGCCACGCCTGGCACGTCGGCCAGGAGATTCTCGACCTGGCCCCGAGCGACCCGCTCCGCGCCTTTGGCCTCGGCTACCTCTCCCATCTCGCCGCGGACACCATCGCCCACAACTTCTTCGTGCCGCGCCAACTCGTCCTCACATCGAGCACGGTGGCGTTGGGTCATTCGTACTGGGAGAGCCGGTTCGAAACGCATCTCGGCGACGCGTACGCCCGCGAGGCGCGCGACGTGATCCTGAAGGATCACACCGCGAGCGATACGCACCTCGACGAAATCCTGTCGCCGACGCTGTTCAGTGTGCGGACCAATCGCCGGCTGTTCCGCGGCATGGTGCACCTCACCGAGAGCCAAAGCTGGCAGTGGGTGTTTCAGGTGATTGCGGGCGCGAGCCGCTGGGATCTCGCCGACTCGGACATCGAGCGGCACATGGCGGTCGCATTCGAATACGTGATGGAGACGCTCGGGGCGGATGCTTCTGACGCCGCGGCGCGGCGGCTGGATCCGGCGGGCGAGAAGGCGCTGGGGTTGGCGAAGCGGATGCGGCGCCAGGCGCTCCGCGAAGGCGGTCGGCACGAACCCGAGCGCGTGGAGGAGACGGCGCAACAGCATTTCGGATTGCCGGCGCCCGCGCTCGACTACTGGAAGCAGTCGCGCGCGCAGCGTCCCTGGCGCGAGAGCTAAGAGGCGAGTTTCTCCTCGAGGACGCGCTGCGCCAGCTTCGGGTCGGCCTTTCCTTTGGATGCGCGCATCAACTGTCCCACGAAGAACGGCATCAACTTCGTCTCGCCCTTCTTATACCGTTCGACTTCGGTAGGGTGGGCCGCGAGCACATCGGTCACCCACCCCGCGATGACGTTCGTATCGCCGACCTGGATGACGCCGAGCGACTCGGCCACGGAGCGCGGATCCCCGCCTTTGGCGGCCACCTCGGCGAAAACCCGCTTCGCCGCCTGATGGCTCAGCGTGCCGCCTTTGACCAGCCCGATGAGTTGCGACAGCGCGGCTGGTGACACCCGCAGTTGATCGTCGTGGTCTTTGGCGTCGGCGAGCGCTTCCGTCATCACCCAGTTGGCAGCCGCCTGGTGCTCGGCGCTCGTCTTGGCGACGGTCTCGAAATAATCGGCGACGGCGCGCGTGGACGCCACGACGGTGGCGTGCTCGCGGCTGAGGCCGTAGCTCGCGACAAAGCGCTCGCGCTTCTGCGCCGGCAGCTCCGGCAGCTCGCTTTGCTGCTCCGCAATGAACTCCGGCGTCAATACGAGCGGCGGCAGATCGGGCTCGGGGAAATAGCGGTAGTCGTGGCTTTCTTCTTTTGAGCGCTGCGGCCGCACGCTGTTTTCCTTCGAGTCATAGAGCATGGTCTGCTGCGTCACGCTGCCCCCGGACTCGACCAGCGCGATCTGCCGGTCGCGTTCCACCGTCAGCGCTTTCTCGACGAACGCGAACGAGTTGATGTTCTTCACCTCGGTCCGCGTGTTGAGGGCCGACTCGCCGCTGCGGCGCACGGAGACGTTGGCGTCGACCCGCAGGCTCCCCTTCTCCATGTCGCAATCGGAGATGCCGAGGTACTCGAGCAGCTGCTTCAGCGTCTGGAGGTAGGCGCGCGCTTCCGCCGGCGAGCGCAGGTCGGGACCGCCGACGATCTCAATCAACGGCACACCCGCCCGGTTGAGATCGACCGCCGTCCCTTTGGCGAAGCGGTCGTGAATCGATTTACCGGCGTCTTCTTCGATATGGAGCCGCACGATCGTGGCCGTCACGCTGCCGCGCTCCGCGGAGACAAACGACAGCGTGCCGTCGGTCGCCAACGGTTGATCGAATTGCGAGATCTGATAGCCCTTGGGCAAATCGGGATAGAAATAATTCTTCCGCGCGAAGATGCTCCGCGGGTGGACCGTGCAGCCGAGCGCGAGGGCGCCGCGCACGGCGAGCCCGATCGCGGCGCCGTTGGGAGCCGGCAGCGCGCCCGGCAGTCCCAGGCAGACGGGGCAGACCTGCGTGTTGGGTGGCGCACCGAACGCCGTGGAGCAGCCGCAAAACATCTTCGACTTGGTGCGCAGCTGCACGTGCGTCTCGAGCCCGATGATGGTCTCCCAGGAGGCGGGTGGGCTCATGCTTCGTCCGTCGCCGGAACGACACGCTCGAGCGCGTAGGCGGCTTCGAGCATCTCGTCTTCCAGGAACGCCTGGCCGATGACCTGGCCGCCGATGGGCAATCCCTTCACCCGGCCAATCGGCAGCGAGATCGCCGGCAGGCCCGCGAGATTCGCGGTCACGGTGAAGATGTCGGACATGTACATGGCGATCGGATCGGAGAGCTTCTCCCCCGCCTTGAACGCCGGGCTCGGCACCGTCGGTGTGAACAGGAGGTCGACACCGCGGTCGAAGACGTTGCGGAAGTCCTGCGCGATGAGGGCGCGCATCTGCTGGGCGCGCCGGTAGTACGCGTCGTAGTAACCCGCGGAGAGGACGTAGGTGCCCACGAGAATGCGGCGGCGCACCTCGGCGCCGAAGCCCTGGCCGCGCGTCGCGCGATAGAGCCCGCGGAGATCGGCGTTGCCGTCGAACCGGGGCCCGTACCGGACGCCGTCGTAGCGGGCCAGGTTGGACGACGCCTCGGCCGGCGCGATCACGTAGTAGGTCGGCACCGCGTACGGCGTGTGGGGCAGCGAGACCTCGCGGATCGAGGCCCCGAGCTCCTTCATCATTCTGATCGCGCGATCGCAGGCCCGTCGCACCGCCGGATCGAGTTCCGGCGGGAAGTATTCTTTCGGCAGACCGATCACAAAACCCTGCAGCGATTCGGGGACGTTCGGGAGCCGCAGCGGATCGCGATCTTCGCAGGTCGCGTCTTTCGGATCGCGGCCGCTGATGACCGACAGCACGCGCGCCGCGTCGTGGACGCTGCGTCCGAACACGCCGATCTGATCGAGCGACGAGCCGAACGCGACGAGCCCGTACCGGCTGACCCGCCCATACGTGGGCTTGATGCCGACGACGCCGCAGAATGCCGCCGGTTGCCGCACCGAGCCGCCCGTATCCGAACCCAGTGCCGCGGGCACCGCGCCCGCGGCGACTAGCGCGGCCGACCCGCCGGACGAGCCGCCCGGCACGCGCGTCTTGTCGAGCGGATGCACGACGCGGCCGTAGGCGGAATGCTCGGTCGACGAGCCCATCGCGAATTCATCGCAATTGGTCTTGCCCGCGATGAGCGCGCCCGCGGCTTTCAGCTTGGTAATCGCGGTCGCTTCGTACGGCGACTGATAGCCCTCGAGAATCTTGGAGCCGCACGTCGTCGTGAATTCGAGCGTGCAGATGTTGTCCTTCACGGCCACCGGCATGCCGTACAGCACGCCCGTGGGGCGCGCGGCGGCGGCCTGCGCGAGCAGCGACTTGCGGAGATCCTTGGCGGGGGTGAGCAGCGCGTTGAGGCGCTTCGCTTTCACCAGGCGGTCGGCGACCGCTTTCGCGTCACTCACTCGAACTGACCGAGCTTCGGAACGACGAAGAAGCCCTCCTTGAAGGCCGGCGCGAACTCTTCCGGACCAAAGGCGAGTGGGGGCGGCGCGACCTCATCGGGACGAAACCGAATCGCGTCCGGGCCCGGCACAAACGTTTTTACCGTGCCGTTCGTGGGGATCGCACTGAGCTGCGCAACATAGTCGAGGATGCGCGACATCTGGTCGGCCATCTCCGCCAGCGCTTCTTCCGTCACATCCAGCTCCGCGAGCTGCGCGATGCGGAGGACATCATCCCGCGAAACACTCATGCCCCTTCTCCCTCCCAATCACGCTCGAGCCCGGCATACGCGGCGAGCAGCTGCTTGGTCCCGATGTCCGGGTCGTCGAAGTCCACACTCACGCGCAGGTCGCGGCCTTCGCCGGACACCCCGCGCACCACGCCACCGCCGAACTTGCGGTGACGCACTCGCTCTCCTTTGACGTAACGCGGCGCGTCCTGCGAAACCTCTTCCGGAAATCCGAGCTCCGGCAGCAGCCGCCGCGCCGCCGCGCCACGCGGCCGGGAGGCCCTGGGCGCCATCGCCCCCGATGAGCCTCGCAGCGGGTGCCACGATGGCGTCGTACTGCGCTCGACGACGACGTGGGGCGGTAACGCGTCGAGAAAGCGCGACGGCTCCGCGAGCTCCAGCCTCCCGTTGCGGTAGCGCGTGCGCGCCCATGAGAGATACAACCTTTCGCGCGCGCGCGTGAGACCCACATAACAGAGTCGTCGCTCTTCTTCGACGCCGCCCGGCTGCTCGGTGGAGCGACCGAGCGGGAAGAGTCCATCCTCGAGACCCGCGAGCGACACGACCGGCCACTCGAGTCCCTTCGCCATGTGCACCGTGGTCAGCGTGACGCCTCCCCCCGGTGCATCGCGCGCTTCGTCGATGGGCGTGATGAGGGCGGCCTGCGTCAGGTAGCGCTCCACCGGTTTGCCGGTGTCTTCGGCGTCGGGATCCTGGACCTCGGCCCAGGCCGCGGCCCCGGCCACGAGCTCCCGGATATTTTCGATGCGCTCCATCCCCTCGGCCCCCTCTTCGGCCAGGTACTGCTCGTAACCCGTCGTGGCGAGGATGGTTTCGAGCGCCGTCGCCGGGTCGGCCTGCCCCACCGCGTCGCGCAGCCGGTCGAGCAGCGCCGCGACGCCGGCAAGCGCCTCCCGAACGTTCGGCCGCAGCTCGCTCAGGCTGCCGGCCCGGCGCGCGGCTTCGAGCATCGGCTTCTGCCACCCCGCCGCCGCCTTGCCGAGCACGGCCACGGACGCGTCCCCAATGCCGCGCCGCGGCGCGTTGACCACTCTGAGGAAGGCTTCGTCGTCCGCCGGGTTGGCGATCAGCCGGAGGTAGGCGAGGAGGTCCTTCACCTCGCGGCGTTCGTAGAAGCTGATCGCCCCGATCAGCCGGTAGGGGATGCCACGGAACCGGAACGCCTCTTCGAGCGGGCGGGACTGGGCGTTGGTGCGGTACAGGATCGCCATCCCCTCGTAGCCGATGTCGTCCTCGGCGGCACGCCGGGCGAACTCATTGGCCAGCCATTCCGCCTCGTCGCGCTCATCGGCCGAGCTGAGGAGGGTCACAAGCTCGCCGCCCTTCTTCTCTGTGAAGAGCGTCTTACCGAGGCGCGCGGTGTTCTCGGCGATGATGCCGTTCGCCGCATCGAGGATGATCTGCGTCGACCGATAGTTCTGCTCGAGCCGGACGACTTTCGTGCCCGGGAAGTCGTTCTGAAACGCGAGCATGTGGCGCACATCGGCGCCGCGCCAGCCGTAGATCGCCTGGTCGTCGTCGCCGACCACGCAGAGATTGCCGTGCCGCTTGGCGAGATGCTTCACCAACAGATACTGGGCGGCGTTCGTGTCCTGGAATTCGTCCACGAGGACGTGTTGAAAGCGGTCCTGCCAGTACGTGAGACGGTCGGCGTGCTCCCGGAACAGCGTCAGCGGATGGAGGAGCAGGTCGTCGAAATCCATGGCGTTGGCCTGCTTCAACGCGGGCACCAGGTCGGCGTAGATATCCGCGGCCACTTTCACGTACGGCGTGTCGGCCTGCGCTGCCAGCCCTTCGGGCGTGAGCATGCGGTTCTTCGCGCTCGAGATCAGCCCGTGGATGGCGCGCGGTGGGTAGGCCTTGGGGGAGAGCTGGCGAGCCTCGAGCAGGCGTCTGACGAGCGCCTCTGAGTCGTCGGAGTCGTAGATCGTGAAGTTCGGCCCGAACCCGAGCAGCGCCGCTTCCCGCCGCAGAAACCGGGCGGAGAGCGAATGGAACGTCCCGATCCACAGCCCTTTAGGGTCGGTGCCGAGCAGCTGCGCGACGCGGGTGCGCATTTCGCCCGCCGCCTTGTTCGTAAACGTCACGGCGAAAATGCGCTGCGGGGCGACGTGCAGCGTGGTGATCAGGTGAGCGATCCGGGCCGTGAGCACGCGCGTCTTCCCCGACCCCGCCCCGGCGAGCACGAGCATTGGGCCGGCGGGATACTCGACCGCCTCCCGCTGGGCGGGATTCAATGGAAGAGGGGGCGTCATCTCCCCACCCTAAAGGGTGGGCTCGGCACAGCGGTGTCCTTAAGGACAATGATTTGCCGAGCGCAGGCTTTAGCCTGTCGATTCACGAAAGTGGAAACTCCAACACGAAAATGGAACCCTTGCCCTCCGGCCCCGGGTGGTAGGCCACGCGGCCGTTGTGCTGCTGTTCGACAATGCGGCGCGCCAGCGCCAGACCGATGCCCCAGCCTCCCGTCTTGCTCGAGACGCCGGGCTCGAAGAGCTCGCGCTGGATCTCTGGCGCGACGCCCGGGCCGTTGTCGCGGACGCTCACGTGCCCGACGGCAGCGGTGCCCGCGACCTCGACCTCGATCCGCCCGCCGCGGCCGCTCAGCGCATCAACGGCATTCTTCACGATCACCTCGAGCGCCCATTCGATCAGCACCGGATCGCCCGTGACCGTCGGCCCCGCCCCGGGCGAGGCCAGGCTGATCGTCACCGAATGCGCCAGCGTCGGCAGCCGCGGCCGGAAATACGCCACCACGCGTTCGGCCACCGTTCCCAGGCCCACGGGCTCGCGCCGTGCGGGACGGCCGATCCGCTCGAAGCGCTTCGCGACGCGCTGCAGCCGCTCGGCGTCCGCCTCAAGATGCGTGACCAGCTCGCTGCCGGGCGTATCCGGATTCTCCCGCAGGTAATCAATCCAACCCGTGAGGCTCATGATCGGCGTGCCCAGCTGGTGCGCCGACTCGCGCGCCATCGCGACCCACAGCCGATCGCGGGCGGCGACGACGCGCTCGCGCATCGCCCAGACCGCGAGCAGCACGAGACACACGAACATGGCGCCCTGCAGCACCGCGAGCCCGGTGAACGCCTTGGCTGTTGGCAGCGCGCCGTAATGGATCGTGCCGACGCCGGGCTGGATCAGCGGCGGCTGAATGCGGTCGAGCTCCGTGATCCAGGCGCGCCGTCGCTCCTCGCTCGCGTCCGCACCGAACGGCGCGTTGTCGAGCGCGGTGATCCGGCCGCCGGTGTCGGTGACGGCGAGCGGAATGCCCAGCCGCCGCACTTCGTCGGCCAGGGCGAGCAAGGCATCGGCCGCGGCGCCCTCGCGCGGGTCGTTCAGACCCGCGAAGACATGGCCGAGCAGGCGGCTCGTTTCTCGCGCGTCATTGCGCAGGTGGCGCGCGACGATCCAGGCGTACCCGACGGAGAGCACGCCGAACAGCAGCGCAGCGGTGAAGAGCGCGGGGGGACCGGCGCGGCGCAGCGCGCCTTTAGGCAAGTCGGTCAGTGCCGACATACGGCACCAATGCCGGCGGGACGGTCACAGAGCCGTCGGACTGCTGATGGGTTTCGAGCAGCGCGGCGATCGTGCGCGGCAGCGCGACGCCCGACGCGTTCAACGTATGTACGAACTCCGGCTTCTCACCGGGGCGCGGCCGGGCGCGAATGTTGGCCCGGCGCGCCTGGAAGTCGGTAAACGTGCTGGAGCTCGAGACCTCGAGCCACTGGCCGACGCCCGGCGCCCACGCTTCGAGATCGTAGGTCTTCGCGGCGGCGAAACCAAAATCATTCGCCGGCAACACCGCGACGCGATAGGGCAGCTCCAGCTTCTGCAACACCGCCTCGGCATGGGCGGTCAATTTTTCATGCTCCGCGGGGGAATCGCCCGCGAGACAGAATCGCACGAGCTCGACTTTGTCGAACTGATGGACGCGCAGCAAGCCACGCGTGTCTTTCCCGGCGGCCCCGGCTTCACGCCGGAAGCACGGCGTGTAGGCGACGTAGCCGAGCGGCAACGGACGATCGATGATCTCGTCGCGATGGAGATTCGTCACTGGCACTTCCGCGGTCGGAATGAGAAACAGATCGTCCGTCGTGCGATAGGCATCGTCCTCAAACTTGGGCAGCTGCCCTGTTCCCATCATGACCTCGCGCCGCACGAGAAACGGCGGCTCGATCTCGATGTAGCCGTGCTGCTTCGTGTGGAGATCGAGCATGAAGTTGATGAGTCCGCGCGCGAGCCGGGCGCCCAACCCGCGCAACACGGGGAACCCCGACCCTGCGAGCTTCGCGCCGGCCGGGAGGTCCAGGATGCCGAGCTTCTCGGCAATCTCCCAGTGTGGCTTGCCGCCTTTGGGTGCCGGTGTCCCCCAACTGCGCAGATCCTTTTGTTCTTCGGGAACGTCGGGCAGCGGCAGGTTCGGCACGAAGAGCGCCTTGGCTTCGAGCGTCGTCTCGATCTGTCGGAGCTCGGACTCGAGGATGGTGATGCGCTCGCCCAGCTTGCGGCGGTCGGCGACGACGGCCGCCGACAGGCCGCCGGACTTTGCCGCGAGCGCATCGGATTTCGCCGCATCATTGCGCTCGGCCTTGAGCGTATCGAGCTGCGCGGTCAGCGTGCGGCGCTTCATGTCGAGGGCTTCGATTTCGTCGAGCAGCCGCGTCAGCGACGGATCGCCGCGACGTCCCAGCGCCGCCCGCACCTGACCAGGCGAGGCGCGCAGCAACTTCAGATCAATCACGGGTTAGTTGCGCGGCAGGCCTTCTTGGAGCCCGCGAAAGCCGCAGTTGAGATCGGCGAGGACGACGAACTGGAGCCGCCGCCCGTTCGGACCGGACGTCGTGTCGATCGCCAGGACGTGGAGCTTCGCGTAATAGAACGTCGACACGCCGAACGAGCACGTCACCAGGGTCGAGTGCGCGATGAGAACCGTGCTGTCGTTCAGCACCTGCGCGCTGTCGAGATTGTAGCCGCCCGTCGGCGCGAACTTGATCGAGTCGAACTTCTGCGTACTGACCAGCAGTCCGGACTGCTGGCCCATCTTCAAAGCCCCGGTCGGCAGCAACAGGGCCCGCCCCGCGGTGTCGATGTCGAACGCGAAGTCGAACGACGACGCCGCATCGGTTCGCACCGCCGACTGCGCCGGGATCGAATACCCCGAGGGCAGCGCCACCGGCGTGCCGCTCAGGGCGTAGATCGTCACCGTGTCGGGTTTGTTCGTGATGTAGGCCGTCAGGCCGTTGGGGTTGCCACAGGCGGCGGCGAGGCTAGAGGCCAGCAGGAGCAGCGTGAAGGAGCGCATTGAAGTGTTGGGAACTTACAGGGCCACGTTCGAGTGGGTCAACCCACAGTGGCTGCTTGACTTCGACTTCCGGGAAACCTACGTTGCCGCGCGTATGGCGACCATCCGCGACGTCGTAGAGGCGCTCAGCCGTTCGAACGGCGTTGACGCGGTCCTGGTAGTGGGCCGCGACGGCCTGCCCATCGATTCGCGCGTCGCTAACGGCGTAGATGCCGACAGTGTTGCCGCGCTGCTGCCCACGGCGATCAAGCACATGGCGCAGCTCGGCGATGCCGGCGGCCGCGGCGACTTCGCGACGGCGGTGCTGGAATTCGGCCGTGGGGTCGCCATCGTTGCGGTCCTCAACGCCGAAGCGCTCCTGATCGTGCTGGTGCAGCCGGCGACGAATGTGGGCGCCCTCCTGTTCGATCTGCGCCGACATCGTACGGCCATCGCCGGCTTGCTGTAACCGGACGTCCTCCCGGTGGCTCCCGCCAACTCCGTAAAGCACCTCCTGGTGGTGGATGACGAGCCTCATATCGGGCTCGTGTTGCGTCCGTTTCTGGAGCAACTGGGCTACCGCGTGAGCTTCGCCCGCACGCTGGACGAAGCGCGGAGCGCACTGCGGGCGAGCCCGCCGGCCGACGGTCTGCTGCTCGATCTCCATCTGCCCGACGGGTCGGGGCTCGATTTGCTGCGCGACCTGCGACAACACGACGGCACCGCCACGCTTCCCGTGCTCGTCCTCACCGCTGAAGGCGAGGATCGCGTCTTGCGCGAAGCCCGGCGGCTCGGCGCGGCGCTGGTGACGAAACCGTTCAGCCCGACGAAGCTCAGCCAGCGCATCGCGGTGATGTTCGGCGACGCCGAGCCGGAGGCATCGTGAGCACGTGGGCGGCGATCCTCGCCGGAGGATCCGGGACGCGATTCTGGCCGCTGTCGACGGCGGAACGGCCGAAACAGTTTTTGCCGCTGACCAGCGACCGCCCGCTGCTCGCTCAGACGGTCGCGCGCCTGCACGGCCTCGTGCCTCCCGAGCGGATGCTGATCCTGACCGGCCCGTCACTCGTCGACCGCGTCGCCGCCACCGTCCCCGAGATCCCGCACGCCAACATCTTCGCGGAGCCGCGCGCCGCATCCACGGCACCAGCGCTCGCGTGGGCGGCGCACTGGATCGCAAAACATGATCCCGGCGGCGAGATGCTGTCCCTGCACGCCGACTGGGCGGTCGGGGACGACGCCGCCTTTCGCGCCGCGGCGGCCCAGGCGCTGGCGGTCGCCGTCGAGCAGGACGTGCTGGTGACCGTGGGCATCAAGCCGACGCGTAACGAAACCGGCTACGGCTACATCGTGCCGGGCGCCGCTACCGGCCGCGGGAACAAGGTCAAGCGCTTCATCGAGAAGCCGAGCGCCGCACGCGCGGCGCTGCTGCGCCGGCGGGGCGCGCTGTGGAACAGCGGTCTCTTTGCCTGGAGTGCGGCGCGATTTCTCGGGGAGGCCGGTGCCTACGCGGAGGAGCTCGCGCCCGGATGGGCCGCGCTCACGAATGGCGACGCGCCCAGGTTCTTCGCCGCCGTGACGCCGGTCGCCGTGGACGTGGCGGTGCTCGAACGGTCTGCACGGCTCGCGGTGGTGACGGGCCGCTTCGCGTGGGACGACATCGGCTCGTGGGACGCCCTGCTCCGCGTCCGTAGACGCGACGCGCACGGCAACGTCACCGTCGGCAATGTGACCCTCGGCGACGATGTGAAAAACTCCGTCATCTGGTCGGAGAGTGAAAAAATCGCCGTCGTCGGCATCGAAGACATGGTCGTCGTTCGCGCCAACGGGCACACGCTCGTCATGCCGACCGGGCGGCCGGACAAACTGAAGGCGCTGGTGCAAAGCCTGTGACTCCCCACCTCGGGCTGTTTCTCCTCGACCCCGATCCGGCGCCGGCCTGGGCGCCGTTCGCCGGGATCCGCCCGCTGTGCGAGCTCCGCGCCGGCGCGCACCTCGTGCGCCAGCGGTGGGAGACCTTCGTCGGGAGCGAGGCCGCCGCGATTTTCGCTCTGCCGCACCTCGCGGGTTTCCCCGAGCCGGGCGTGCCGGTCGTGGAAGCGAGGCGTCCGGTCTCGGGACCGGCGGTGATCGGCTCGTCGACCTTTGCGCCGCGCGGCCTCGCCGGCCCGCTCCCCGACGCACCCGCCCGCCTCACGCACGACGGTGTCACCGTCGGCTGGGCCGTGCCCGCGGGGAGCACGTGGACGGGCCCCGTCGCGAACGCGCAGGCGATCAATGTCGAAGGCGTCGTGCTGCGCGGCGTGCACGATCTCATCAGCGCCCTCGAGCAGCTGCTGCGGGACGATCTGCTCAAGCTCCTGGGTGATTCCGATCCGGTGCCGGAGGGCTCGATCGTCGTGGGCGACCCGGCATGGATCGCACTACGCGAAACGACCATCGAGCCCGGAGTCGTCTTCGACACGCGGAACGGGCCGGTCGTGCTGGAGAGCGGGGTCGAAGTTCGGTCCGGCACGAGGCTCGAGGGACCGCTATGGGTGGGCGCCAACACGCGCGTCGTGGGCGGACCGATTCGCAATTCCGCGATCGGGCCGTGGTGCGTCGTCCATGGCGAGGTGTCGACGACTGCCATGCTCGGCTACGCCAACAAGGGCCACTACGGCTTCCTCGGGCATTCGGTGATCGGCCGGTGGGTCAATTTCGGCGCCGGAACCACGACGTCCAATCTGAAAAGCACGTATGGCGACGTGCGGCTGGATGTGGCAGGCACCAGGTTGGAAACCGGACACCAGTTTCTGGGCAGTCTGATCGGCGACCACGCGAAAACCGCCATCGGCACCCTGCTCGACGCCGGATCGGTCATCGGTGCCGGCGCCAGTCTGTTCGATGATGTGCGCGCGCCCAAGTATGTCGCGCCGTTCGACTGGGGCGGCTCTGCATCGGAGCGGATGACGGCCGCGAAATTTCTGGCGACCGTCGAGCGCGTCCTGCCCCGCCGGAACGTCGAAGTGACGGACGCCATGCGGTCCTACCTGCAGCGCGCCTTCGACTGGCTCACGCAATGAGCGACCTGCAGCAGCGCTACCGGCGCCTCGGCAAGTACGAGCTGCACCAGCTCCTCGGTGAAGGGGCGATGGGCATCGTCTGGAAAGCGTATGACACCGTACTGCGGCGCTACGTCGCGCTGAAGTTGTTGAGCGCCAGTTTCCGCAAGACGAAGGACATGCAGGAGCGCTTCCTGCGCGAAGCACGAGCCGCCGGCGCCATCCAGCACGCCAACATCGTCACCGTCTACGACCTCGGCGAATCCGAGGGCCAGCTGTTCATCGCGATGGAGCTCGTGGAAGGCCGCGATCTCTCCGACATGATCGCCCTGCGCGATCCGCTCGCGCTGGAGCGCAAGCTCGACATCACGATGGAGGTGCTCGCCGGTCTGCACTTCGCGCACCAGCGCGGCGTGATTCACCGCGACGTCAAACCATCCAATGTGCGTGTCATGCCCGACGGCCGCATCAAGATCATGGACTTCGGGATCGCCCGGCTGCAGAAGGCCGACGCGACCGGTTCGGGCGCGATCGTGGGCACGCCGACGTATATGGCGCCCGAGCAAATCACCAACGGTGCGATTACGCCCGCCACCGACGTGTTCTCCGTGGGCTGCATGCTGTACGAGCTGCTCTGCTATCAGCGGCCGTTCGAGGCGGAGTCGGTGCACGGCGTCCTGTATCAGGTGCTGACGACGGAGCCCCGCCCACTGCGCACGGTCGCGCCGTCGATCCCGGCCGCGCTCGAGCGTGTGGTGGCGAAGGCGATGAACAAGGTGCCGCACGAGCGCTACGAATCCGCGGGGCAGATGATGTCGACACTGCAGCAGATCCGCGCCGCGTTGTCGGGCGCCGACGAAGAGGCCACCCAGCCGCTGGGCCGCTGGACGCCGCTGCCCCAGCCGATGCTGAAGCTCATCACCCACGCGTCGATGCGAGCCCGGCTCGCCGTGCTGGGGGCGCTCGCGGCCGTCGTGGCACTCCTGGTCTACGCACCAACCCAACCGGTAGACGAACCGCCCGCGGCCGCCAACACGCCCGTCATTCCTCCGGCGGCTTCGCAGCCCGGTGGACTCGTGGCCCCCCCGCCGGCACCGGCGGGTCCTCCCGTCTCCCTGGCCGTCAGCGTGCGCCGCGACTCCGCGCTCTCCGCGCGCGATCGCGCCTTCGCCGCCGGCGCGCAGAAGAACAGCGTGCCGTCGCTGCTGCTCGCGCAGACGATGCTGGAGGCGTCGGACCGGGCGCTGCAGCGCGGCGATCAATCGCTCGCGCTGCGCGGCTACGTCGAATCCGCTCAGCGCTATGGTCAGGCCCGGGAGGAGGCGCGGGCGATGGACGTTGAGGCGCAGCACATGATCGAGCGCGTCACGCCCGTCGTTCAGGCGCTGCCGGCCGGACGCGCCGCGTCCAACGCCGGGGTGTTCCTGGCGCGCGCGGAGTCGTTGCTCCGCGTCCAGGACTTCACGCTCTCCAAGATGGCGGCGCAAAGCGCCGAGCAGATCGGCATTAACGCGGGGATCGCGCCCCCGAGTGCGCAGCCGCCGGACGCGCGCGGCGCGATCGACGTGCTGCTCAGCGATTTGGCGCGCGCGTTGGCGAGCCAGCGCATATCCAATATTCGCGTCTTGTATCCCGGGTTGACCGACGAGGAGCGGCGCGGATGGGAAGCCTTCTTCCGGGAGTGGAATCAGATCACGACGAAATTCACGGTAGAGGATTTCAAGGTGCAGGGCGCGAGCGCGACGGGCAACGTGCGCGCGATGTTCGAGTACGTCCCGGGACGCGGGGGCGCGCCCCGCGTCGACCGCCGGCGGTTTGCGATGCGGTTCGAGCGCAAAGACGTAGGTTGGAGGCTGACGGCGGTTACGGAATTAAAATAATTACCAGGCGCGTTGATTCGGGGCCGGCGGCTCCGGAATCGTCAGGGTGTCAGGGCGCGCGGTCGGCGGACCGACGCGCCGCAGCGTCACCGGCTTCTCGAGGTCCCCGCCGCTGATCGTGAGCTTGTCGCCGGCGAGCTTCATGCCATAGACCTGCCAGACCCCGTCGCCCAGCGTGATCCAGAGGCTGTCACCCACCAGGCGCCAGCGCGCGACGTCCCGGCCGAACTGCGCCGAGCTGTCGCTGCGCACCATGATGTGGCGGATCTCATCGCCGGCTTTCGCCTGCCAATCCCCGGTCAGCCGGACGGGTGTCTGCACCCCGACCGCCAGCACCGCCGCGCCAAACACCCAGAGCCGACTCATGCGTCCAATCATACCCGGCTCTCTCCCGTTTTGACACCGGCGGCACCGTCGCCCGCTACGGGCGCGACGGGATTGGTGAGCACCGCCACCTGCCCTTCCCACTGCTTCATCATTCGCACGAAGGCACCACTCAGCTCGGGATCGAACTCGAGGCCGCTGCGCTCCTCCAGGTACCCGAGCGTCTTCTCGACGGACCACGCCTCCCGGTAGGGGCGGCGCGTCCGCAATGCGTCGTACACATCGCAGACGTGCACGAGCTTGCTCGCCTGATGGCAATCGCGGGCATAGTGCAGGACGGGATACCCGCCGCCGTTGATCATGATATGGTGCTCGTACGCGACCACGACGGCGAGATCGAGATCTTCTTCGACGTCGAGCAGCATGCGCGCGCCCGCCACAGGGTGCTCATTCATCATGGCGCGTTCCTCGTCGGTGAGGCGGCCCGGCTTGGTGAGCACCTCGAGCGGGATCTTGGTCTTGCCGATGTCATGCAGCAGGCCGGCGACGCCGAACGTCCGCACATCCGTCGCGGACAGGCCAATGAACTCCGCCAGCGCCATCGACAGCACCGCGACGTTCAGCGAGTGCGTGGTCGTGTACTGGTCGAATTCCTTGAGCTGCAGCAGCGGCACGATGACCTGGCGGCCGCCGTGCATCGCGACGGCGAGCGAGCGCACGACCGCCTCGGCTTCAGCGAGCGGGATCGCGCCGGTCGTCTGCACTTCGTGCTGCAGCCACTGTAGGGTCTCGACCTCCTCGCCCAATGAAAAGCTGATCGTTGCGGTAGGCAGCGCCTCGGGCGCGAGCTCGGTTTCACCTTTCAATCCGACGGCCCCGAACCGAATGCTGCTGCGACGCATCTGTCGTGCCTCCGTACTGATCGCCGACAACGTGAGGCGCGCCAGGACTTCTTCCAGAAAGCCTTCGAAGTCTTCGCGACTCACCTGCTCGTCAAACTCGAGCCGCTGGATGCCCGCCTGCGCCAGGCGCTGCCCCCAATCCCACGCCTTCAGCTCGCGGAGCGGGAGCCGCCCAAACACCACCTCGTCACCGAGGAAGGTGAATAGCGGACGCGCGGTGTCGCTCTGGAGATCCCGGATCTGCTGAAAGGCCACATCCAGCGCGCGTTCACGCGCCGGGTGCCCGTCGCGATAGAGCGCCATCGCGGCGAGCGCCTGGGCAAACGCGTTCAGAAAACGGGCTGGATCGCCGCTCATCGCTTGATCACCGCGCTCACGCGGGGCGTCGGACTCGCCGCACTGCGGATTTCGGGATCGTTGGAAGCGGCCGCGAGCGCCAGGAGGGTGGAGGCCTTCACGTCGTTGCGCCACCCTGCCGCCAGCGCCATCAGCGCGGCGAGGAGCTCGAGCGAACGCGCGGCGAGCTTCGGGCGTCCCAGCCAATTCGTCCCACCGTCCACGAGGTCAAGCAGCGCGCCCAGGGCCTGGGTGTTGTTCACGCGACCGAGCACCTTGATGGCAAGCACCCGCAGCTCGGACGGCGTGGCGGCGGCGCGCGCGAGATCGGCGACGACGGTCAGGGCAGAGGGCGGGCAATCCTCCAGCGCCGCCCCGAGCGCGAGCCGCACCATGCGCGGGTCGGAATCGCGGAGCGCACCGAGCAGCGCCGGCTCCCGCTCCGCCGGGACTTTCAACGACACCTTGAGTGCTTCACGCCGGACGCGCGCGTCCTCATGGGCCGTGAACGCCGCCGTGGAGAAGCCCGTCGGGAGTGCCGGCAGGCCATCGAGAACCAGCAACAGATTGCGTGTGACGTACCAGGGGATGTCGCGCGAGAGTCGCGTGGCAATGACGGGGCCGAGCTCGCGCGGGGCGCGGGTCAACCGATCGAGCAAGCCGCGGCGGGTCGTCCGCGACTCCGATTCTCCCAGCACATCGAGCAGCGGCTCGAACGCATCGACGTGCAGCCGCGGCAGCACGCGGTCCAGCGTGGCGAAGTCGGGCGGCTCGGTGCTGGCGAGCTGGCGCACAACGTCGGGCGAGGTGACCCGGGTCCAGAGCGGCGCGATGTCGGCGCGGACGGCCGGGCGTGAGGCGTCGAGCGAATGGGCGAGCAGGTCCACCAGCACGTCGACGTGATGCTCCGCCACCAGACGCTCGACCGCCCGCCACGCACCGAATCCGAGTGCACCAGTCTCCACCGCCGTCTGAACGATGCGCAACGGCTCGGCCGCCTGTTGCCCTTCGCGCCGCTGGGTCGCGGCGGGAGCGGCGGCGGCCATCTTGTGGAGCGCCTGACCATACCCGTCCGGATTGGGGTCCTCGAGCGTCCACCCCTGCAGGAGATCCCGCACCTGGTCGCGCAGCGCCTCGTCGGCCTGCGGCCGCGTTTCCGCGGTGCCCTGCTCCGCGTGCTGCGCGAGCTTCGACAGCATCCGCACGAGCGGATCGGAAACGGTTTTGTGCGACGCATCCGCCATCGCGCGCACAATCTCCAGCACGGCGTCGACGGCGAGCCCATGCGTCGCGTCGATCGCGAACTTGAAGCGCTGCGCGTTGTCACCGCCCATTTCGATGAGCCGGCGCAGCGTGCCGGGCTGCAGCGCGCCGACGAGCTTCGACGTCCGGCGCCGCAGCGCGACAGCCTCCGCGCCGCCCGCGTGCTTCAACTCATCGGCGATCTGCAGCAGGTAACCCACGATCACCTGGTCGTAGGCCGCGCTCTTCGGATGCTCGTCGATCGCTTTGGCGATCATCGTCGGCTCAGTGGCCGACGGCGGTGCGTCCTCACTCATGGCCTCGGTGGCCAGGGCGGCGCGTGCCAGTCCGACCCACAGCTGCGCGCCTCGTACTCCGCGATCCCTGGCTTTGTCATCGACGGATGGTGGGGCTTGAACATCCTCCTGGAGCAGCTCCAGACGCTCGTACGTGATCGGGTGCAGACGGATGTGGTCCCAGGCGCGCAGCTGTTCCGGCGGCCCCAGTCCGAGCGGCTGGCCGGTCCGCTCCGCCTCGGCGGACAACGTCTTGAGCACATCGACGACCTCGCCGACCCGCAGACCGCGGTGGAACGTCACGGCTCCGAGATGGTGGCGATGCAGGCGACCGGCGAGCTCGGCGAGGAGGGGGTTCTTGGTATCGGTGGCGACGCCTTCGATGACGAGCTGCTGGCGGGCGACGCCGAGGGCGAGGGTCGTACGCTCTTCGAAGAGGTGCTCGGCCCGGCGGGTGACGCCCGCGGCCGCCGGCCCAAGCGACGGATGCCCTTCCGGATACATCGAGTGCTTGTGGAGGGCAATCGAGAGCTCAATGAGAAAATCGGCCAACTCTCGGGAGAGAGCGGCCTTTTCGGACGGCGGAGCCCCGGACATGGCTCCCCAAGATAAGACTCCCCCCCGTGCGGAACCTCACACGAGGGGGAGAACTACGTAACTCTATGCTACCTCGACGTCTAGACGTTTCGACGTCTAGTATTTAATACATTCCGCCCATTCCACCGCCCGGCATCGGCGGCGCCTTCTCCTTCTCCTTCTTCTCTACCACGACGCATTCCGTCGTGAGGAGCAGGCTCGCAATCGACGCAGCGTTCTGCAGCGCCGTGCGGGTGACCTTGGTGGGGTCGATGACGCCCGACGCCACCAGATCTTCGAACTTATCGGTCTGGGCGTTGTAGCCGAAATTCTTGTCCTTCGACTCCTTCACCTTCCCGACGACGATCGCGCCTTCCGCGCCCGCGTTCTGGGCGATGATGCGGATCGGCTCCTCGAGCGCCCGGCGCACGATCTCGATGCCGGTCTTCTCATCGTCGTCGTGACCCTTGGTCTTGTCGAGCGACTTCTGACACCACAGCAGCGCCACGCCGCCGCCCGGCACGATGCCCTCTTCGACCGCCGCGCGAGTGGCATGCAGCGCGTCCTCGACCCGAGCCTTCTTCTCCTTCATCTCGGTCTCAGTCGCCGCGCCAACGTTCAGCACGGCCACGCCGCCGGCGAGCTTCGCCAGCCGCTCCTGCAGCTTCTCTTTGTCGTAGTCCGACGTCGACTTGTCGATCTGGGCCTTGATCTCTGCCTTCCGGCCGTCGATCTGATCGTCCTTGCCCTTGCCATCGACGACGGTGGTGTTGTCCTTGTCGACGATGATGCGCTTGGCGCGGCCGAGGTCGTTGAGCGTCGTGTTCTCGAGCTTCAAGCCGAGCTCTTCGGAAATGACCTGCCCGCCGGTGAGAATCGCGATGTCGCGCAGCATCTCTTTGCGGCGGTCGCCAAAGCCCGGCGCCTTGACGGCGCAGACCTTCAACGTGCCACGGAGCTTGTTGACGACGAGCGTCGCGAGCGCCTCACCCTCGACGTCCTCGGCGACAATCAGCATCGGCCGGCCTGACTGTGCGACCTTCTCGAGCACAGGCAGCAGATCCTTCATCGTCGAGATTTTCTTGTCGTAGATGAGGATGTAGGCGTCTTCGATCGTGCATTCCATCTTTTCGGGATCGGTAATGAAGTAGGGCGAGAGGTAACCGCGGTCGAACTGCATCCCGTCTACCGTCTCCAGCGTCGTCTCGAGGCTCTTGGCTTCCTCGACCGTGATGACGCCGTCTTTCCCGACCTTATCCATGGCATCGGCGATCTTGTCGCCGATTTCAGCGTCGCCGTTGGCGGAAATCGTGGCCACCTGCTTGATGTCTTTCCGGCCCGAGGTCGGCACCGAAATCTTCTTCAGCTCAGCAACGACGGTCTCGACCGCGTTCTCGATGCCGCGCTTCAAGGCCATCGGGTTGGCGCCGGCGGTAACCGACTTCAGACCTTCGCGATAAATCGCCTGCGCGAGCACGGTCGCCGTCGTGGTGCCGTCGCCGGCGAGATCGGAGGTCTTGGTCGCGACTTCTTTCACCATCTGCGCGCCCATGTTCTCGATCTCGTCCTCGAGCTCAACTTCCTTCGCGACAGTGACGCCGTCCTTGGTGACGGTCGGGCTGCCGAACTTCTTGTCGATGACGACATTCCGGCCCTTGGGACCGAGCGTCACCTTCACCGCATCGGCCAGCTGATCCACGCCGCGCTTCAGGCGGGCCCGGGCCTCGGTGCTGAATTCCAAAAACTTGGCTGCCATGTCTGTGCTTCCTCCCTAGGGGCTGCTTACGCGAGCTTCGCGATGACGTCGGATTCTTTGATCAGGATGATCTCTTCGTTGTCCAACTCGACCTGCGTGCCGCTGTACTTCCCGTAGATGACGCGGTCCCCAACTTTCAGCTCCATCGGGATCGTCTCACCCTTTTCCCGCCGGCCGGGTCCCACGGCGATGATTTCGCCCTGGATTGGCTTCTCTTTGGCGGTGTCGGGGATGTACAGCCCACCTTTCATCGTCTCGGTCTCCTCCATCGGCCGGATCGCAACGCGATCGGCCAGCGGATAGACCTTGTACTTCGTGGTCGTCTTGGTTGCCGTTGGCATGATACCCTGAACCTCCGTAACTCTTTGAATTGATTATCTATTAGCACTCTAGGATGGTGAGTGCTAATGCAACGAGGGGAATCTCACCCCGCAGCAGAGGGGTGTCAAGGGCTGGCGGTATCTCCGGCGAGGAGGGCACGAACGGCGGCCTCCGCGCGAGTCCGCGGCGTTGCGGTCAGCGAATCGAGTTGAATGGTGCTGGCCCGAACGATCACCCCGGAGCGCGTGTCCGCCAGGCGCAGGTGAAACCAGGTCGGCTCCCCGCGAACGGCCGACTGGTAGGTGAAGTAGACGAGCGCCGCCGTCGGCCCACTCCCTCCCCGCACGCGCGGTCGCACCGTCACACCCTCCGCTCGGAGCGCCCGGGCGAGCTCGACGCTCTGGGGATCCTTTCCCTCGACGACGACAGCGTATCCGTGCAGGGCGTGCGAGAGACCCGACGATGCACACGCCAGCATCAGCGCCAGACCCACACTCGACGGCACGGCGGCGCGTACTGTCACTGCACCAATCGCCGCGCTCCCACCCACCGTGCGATCCACCAGGACCCATCGGGGTCGTTCCCCTCGAGCCGCGACAGCTTCACACCGGTGTTGGAGCTATGGATGAAGGTCTGCTGGCCGACGTACATGCCCACGTGCGTCACCCCGCCGCCCGGCTGAGCGGCGAACAACAGAATATCACCGGGCTGCAGCGCCTCGACGACCGGAGGCACTTCACTGCCCGACCGCGCCTGGTCGCGGCTCATGCGCGGCAGGCGGATGCCGTGCTGGCTGTACGCCCACTGCACGAGACCGGAGCAATCGAATCCGTTCGCGGCCGTCCCGCCCCACACGTACGGGGTACCGATCGCATCGAGCGCAGTGCGGACGACGCCGGCGGCGTTGCCGGCGATCGTGGTTGGCACTTCGGGCGGAGGCCGCCTGGTCCGCCCGCCGACGCCACGTCCAATGGCCAGCGACACGCCGAGGGCGCCCGCGATGCCATCGCGGGTGTTCGGCGTCGTATGCCAGAATCCGCGCGGCCCCACATCCTGGAGGTGGTACACCCCCTCCACACCGATTGCGGCCCATGGAATCGGCCGCCACTCGATGCCGGCGCCTATCGTCCACAGCGCTGCGAGCTGCTGCACCGTCGTGTCGGTCGAGATGCCCAGCGACACGCCGGTGAGCGCGTACGGTCCCAACTTCGACCGCCGCCGCCAGGCGTGCAGCTGCCATCCTGCGCCGTAAAACGCGTGATGGCGGCCGAGGCTGTCGTGGATCATCACCTGCGCGGCAAAGCCGGACGAGAAGATCCCGCCAAGTGGGGCGTCGGTCCGCAGCTCGTAGGTGTGGGACTGATTGCCCTGATACCACCGGCCAACCCGCAGATCGAGATCGCGACCCTGCGCGGGGAGGGAGGAGACTCCGGCGATTAGAAGGAGGAGCTCAATCCGCGGCCGCAATCGCGGCTTGCTCCTCGGAGGCGCGCGGCGCCATGTGATGCGAGAGTAGATGGGGCAGATGACGCATGAAGCGAACCCAGGTCCAGAGTACGGCAAAGCCAAACAGCAGGGCGCCGGCACCGGCAATCGCGAGCATGACGACGGGGCTCTCGAACCGTAGCGCGACGAGCGCGCCGAGCCACAACCCGACATGCGATGCCGCCCACGCCCATGCGGGGGTCAACAGCCACCCCACCACCACGAGCAAGTGCGCCATCCATCTCGGCACGGTGGCTTACCCTCGACGCGCGAGCACGATGAGCGCGAACAGAACGAGCGTCGCCACGAAGCCCGCGCCCGCAGCGACGGGCATGAACATCAAACCGCCCAGTCCCAACCCCAAGCCCACACCGAGACCACCACCGACCGCAGGAATCGCCAACGACCGGATCGACGTATCGCCCCCGCGGGCGGCACGGCCGGCCGTCACGATCCCGCCCATCCATGCGACGAACGTGCCGAGCATCCACCAGATCGGGAGATACCACCACGTGCTCCCGCCCCCGATCGCATCCCATGTCCAGGGGAACGCGCGGAACGGACGCAGCAGGATGATGTCGATGGCCATGAAGGTGATCGTACCCCACAGCCCGATGCCCGCCGCGCTCGCGACACCCTGAACCGTCCGTGACGCCGCGAAGAAGCCCGGCAGGAATGCCGCCGCCACGCCGCCGGCCAACACAATCACCATGAGGACAATCGACGTGACGATTCCGGGCGACAGGTTCCGGGAGACGGCCAGGAAGAGAACGACCGCAACCGCGGTCGCGGCCCCAACGATGGTTCCGCTCTGCAGCACATGCCGGAATTCGGAGCGATCGGCGGTGGCTGTGGAGGTCATGCGGCCCCTTACTGGAGATGGTGGATGTTGTGAACCTTGAATCTAATACGCAAACACGAACAGGACGCCAAGATCCGTAAGTGCCCACGCGGCCAGAGCCCGGTACATCCCGCGCTGGTGTTGCCGCGGACTCCACGCGGCATGGCTCGCCAACCAGGGCACCAGCACCACCAACCACGCGCCGAGGGGCAACAGGAGCGCCCAGCCTTTCACCGCCACGTGCAAGACGCCGATCGCCCAAGCGAAGATGCCGAACGCGCCCAGGGTGGAGATCGTGGCGACCACGAGACTGGCCCGCATCCCCAGGATCAGCGCCAGCGTGCGGTCGCCGCGCCGCCGGTCCTCATCGAACTGATACAGCTGGGTAAGGGGATAGAGCCCGGCGAACAGGGGGCAAAACGCGAGTAGAACCAGCCCGTGACCCAGGTCGAGCGGTCGTCCCGTCGCGGCCCACGCGGCGTACGGTGTGAGCGTACCGAAGCCCCACATGTTGATGACCCAGTCCACACCGGCGACCGCTTTGAAACGAAATGGCGGCACCGAGTAGAGGACCGATAGGACAAAGCAGATCGCGTACGCGATCTGAAAACCCGGAGGAAGCAGCAACGCGAGCGCCTGGCCGCCGATTAGGAGCACGAGACTGAAATGAAGCAGGTAGCGCGGCAACGTAGGCGGCGCGTTCAGGTACCCGATGTCGCCCTCGTCCTTGTCGAACACACTGTTGATCGCGAGGGTACCGCCGTTTAGGAAAACCACCCAGATGACGAGCGCCAGCATGGCCGTGCCCAGCTGCTGCCCCCCGAGTGCGCCTTGGACTCCCACCGCGAGCACGTAGCCCAGCAGCGTATGCCCCGCCATGATGGGCCACTCGGCGGGACGCAGGTGCAGGACGTAGGAGTAGAGGTCGCCAGGAAGGAGGCGATAGCCCCACCGTCGCCACGCGTTCAGCGTACGGGCGTCGGTTACCACTTCATCCCGAGTGCCGCGGCGGCGACCCGCAAGCCGATCAGCGTAAGATCGGGATGCACAGACTCGATCTCTTGAGAGAGCGGCGCGACGAGCCCGGCGAGCCCTCCGGTCGCGACCACCATCGGGCGTTGCTTCGATGGCCACTCCGCCTTGATCCGGCGCACGAGACCGTCCACCGCGTCGGAAGTACCCCACAGGACGCCGGCGCGAATGCAGTCTTCGGTGCGCCGGCCGATCGCGTGCGTCGGCGGGAGCAGCTCGGTGGCGGGGAGTTTCGAGGTTTTGCGGACCAGCTCGTCGGACGCGGTGCGCAGGCCGGGCATGATCACGCCCCCGATGAAGCGTGGCGCGCTTTTGGCTTCGATGGTGATGCAGTCGAACGTCGTCGCCGTGCCGAAATCGACGACGATCGTGTCCTTCTTGAACAGCTCGGCCGCGGCCAGCGTGTTGACGATGCGGTCGGCGCCGACGGTGAGTGGCTCATCGACATCGAGGACCATCGGGAGCTTGGATCGTCCATCCACGCGCACCGGCTCACGCGTCGTCGCGGCCTCGATTCCCTCGCACAGGCTTTCCGTCACCGGCGGAGCGACCGATGCCACGATCGCCGCGCGGACTTCCTGGGTCGAGTGGCCCGCCTGTGTCAGGTGCGCCGTGAACGCCGACGCCCATTCGTCCGGAGTGCGGTGCGGCGTGGAGTGCAGACGCCAGTGCGCCTCCAGCCGGTCACCCGCAAACAGTCCAACCGTCGTCTCGGTATTGCCGATGTCGAAGGCGAGGAGCATGGGGCGGCTAAGATAGCTCGACGTGGCCGCCCTGCACCATCGTCGTTCCCGCTCCGGTATCGACCAGCAGCGCGCCGTCGGGACGAATCCCGGCGGCGCGCCCCGCCAGCGGCGCGCGGATCTGCCGGCCGCGCAGCCAGTCGCGGCGCGCGAACGCGGCGCACTCGAACTCCGTGAGCTGTGCGCCGTGCGTCGTGAGCCGTAAGAGCGCGGGCACCAACTGATCCAGTACGTCGATCCGCCGGACGATGGGTCGCAGGTCGCGTAGCGCCACGGCGCGCTCGGCGAGCTCGGCCGGGATGTCGTTCGCCACGTTGACGCCGATGCCGACGGCAAGCCACTGGAGCGTCTCGCCCTGCCACCGGCTCTCGCACAGAATCCCGGCGACCTTGCGGTCATCCACCAGGACATCGTTCGGCCACTTCAATCCCGCACGCGGCCCGGAGAGCGACGTCGGACGCACGCCGAGGGTCGCCTCGACGACGTCGGAGAGCACGAGCCCCACGCGCAGCGACAGCACGCCCGGCGCCGGCAGCGGCGGTGGCGGCCGCAACAGCATCCCGAGCCACACTCCGCCCAGCGGCGAGCGCCAGGTGCGCCCGTCTCTGCCCCGCCCCGCTGTCTGTTCTTCCGCGAGCACCACCGTGCCCGACGGCGCGCCCTGCGCGCCGAGGTCGTGAATGGCGTCGAGGCTGGAGGTCAGAGTGCGGAACACGCCGCACTGCGGTACGCCCCAGCGCCGCGCCAGCGCCGTCGTCGGAATGTCGTCGAGTGTCAGCCGTGCCACAGCGCGTAGACGATGGTGAGCACGCCGATCGCCCAATTGTACGGCGCAAACTCATAGAAGCGGCCGCGCTTGAGTAACGCGACGAGGAACCGGATGCTCCACAAACCGGCCGCGAAAGCGAGCACAAAGCTGACCGCGAGGGGAACGGCACCGACTGCGCCGATATTCACCGCCGCGTGCCTGCCTTCGAGGATTGCCGCCCCGCCGATCACCGGAATCGCGAGCAGAAAGCTGAACTCCGCCGCGGCCACGGGATCGAGTCCGCTCCACAATCCCACGCACACGGTCGAGCCCGACCGGGAGATGCCGCGCACGACGGCCGCCACCGCTTGCGCGGCACCGATGCCCGCCGCCCCAGCCACGCCAGGGTCCGGTTTGGTGCCCGCGCGGCCCCGCGTGGACCAGTTCAAGAAACCAGTCACGATGAACGCAAGGCCGATGAACACGAGTGATGTCGCTGCCTCCTCGACCTGATGGTGGAACAGGCCCCCAACCACGCCGGCGGGCACAGTCGCGATCGCGAGCAGGCCGATCATGCGCAGCTCGGCGGGCTGGCCGCGGATCGCACCTCCCAGCAACTCCACCAGCCGCCGGCCGTACACCACCAGGACCGCGGCGAGGGTTGCCACGTGAAGTGTGACCTCGACGAAGACGCCAGGCGTCCGCACACCGGTCACCACCTCGAGCACGCGCAGGTGTCCGGAGCTCGAGACGGGAAGAAACTCCGTGAGTCCCTGCACCAGTCCGAGGAGAATGCCTTGCCAGAGAGTCATGCGACCTTTCCCGCGACCAGCGCGGCGAGTCCGATTACCATGGCGCCTTTGAGCAACGCACTCACTCGTTCCACCTTGCCAAGCAACAACCAGGTTGCAGCAACCAGCACCGCCATCTGCGCCAGGAGCGCGATCAGAAAGTAGGCGCCGCCGTAGCCGGCGTTCCGAGGCAACAGCAGACTCGCGGGCACGAACAGCAGCGCCACGCCCGCGGCCACCACGAGGGCGGGCCGCCGGCCGAGCGCGATCGGCAGTGTGCGCCGCCCGATGGTCCGATCGCCCGCTTCGTCCTCCACGTCCTTCACGACTTCACGCACCAGGTGCAGCCACGCGGCGAGCACCCAGGGGACGACGCCCGCGGCGGGCAGGCCCACGGCGAGCGCCCCGAAGAACGGCGGCGAGCCCGCGACCAGCGCCACCGCGAGGTTGCCGAGGACCGGCCTGGGCTTGAGGACCGGCGAATACACGAACATGACGGCAAGGGCGCCCAAGGCGGCAAGGAACAGCCGCCCACTCACCCAACCCGCCAGCGCGAGTCCGACCAACGTACCGTCGAACACCACGAGATCTGCGACGCCGCGCGACACCTGCCCAGCTGCGAGCGGCCTCGCCCCGGGCCGATTGATGCGATCGGCTACGACATCCCGAATGTCGTTCCAGGTGTTGCCGACCGCGCCAAGCGCGATTCCGGACAGCGCAGCGAACACCAGCTCCCTCGAAATCCCGATCCGGCCGAACGCGATCCATCCGCCTGCAACAACGCCGGCGGCGGCGATCAGCAGATTCGGTCCCCGCACCAGCCTCCAGACGCCCGCCACTAGCGGAGGACTTCTTCGTACAGCGCTTCGTAACGCGGCACGACGTGATCGGCGGCGAACTCGAGCGCGCGTGCGGCTGCGTTCTGCCTCAAGGTCTTGTACAGGTCCGCGCTCTCCAACACGCGCAGCGCGCGCTCAGCCATCGTCGCGACATCACCCGGCGGCGCGAGGAAGCCGGTTTTCCCGTCCTCGACGACTTCCGGAATGCCACCCGCCGCGCTCGCGATGACCGGCACGGCACACGCCATCGCCTCGAGGGCGGCGAGCCCAAACGATTCCGTTGCCGAAGGCAACAGGAACAGATCGGAGCCACGCAGCACATCCCCGACGCTCTCGACTTTGCCGAGGAACCGCACATCCTTGCGGAGGCCCAGCGTATCGACCTGCTGCTCGGTGGCGTCGCGCTCGGGTCCGTCCCCCACCAGCACGAGCGTGGCCGGCAGCTTTTGCCGGACGGCGGCAAAGACCTTCACGACGTCGCTGACGCGCTTGACCGGGCGGAAGTTCGAGACGTGGACGAGGATGCGATGCCCCTTCGGGGCGAGCAGCCGCCGGAACGAGTCGTCTGTGGGCGGATGATAGTCCACAGTCGAAATGAAATTGGGAATGACGCGCACGTCACACTGCCCGCACCCAAACGCGCGATACGTCTCCTCACGGAGATACTCCGACACGGCGGTCACCGCGTCCGACTTTTCGATGGAGAATTTCGTGAGCGTGTAGTACGACGGATCCTGGCCGACCAGGGTGATGTCGGTGCCGTGCAGCGTCGTCACGATCTTCAGGCCCAGCCCTTCATCCTCGAGCATCTGCTTCGCCAGCCATGCCGTCGCCGCGTGCGGGATCGCGTAGTGCACATGCATCAGGTCGAGCTGCTCGCGTTTGGCGACTTCGTGCTGCTTGACGGCAAGGGCGAGGGCGTAGGGGGAGGACTGCTCGAACAGCGGGTACTCGAGCTGCGTGACCTCATGGAAGGTGACGCGCTCGGCGAACCCGCGGAGGCGGAACGGGCTGGCGTACGAGATGAAATGAATGTCGTGGCCGCGGCGCGCGAGCTCCAGGCCGAGCTCCGTCGCGACGGCGCCGGAGCCGCCGTACGTGGGATAGCAGGTGATCCCGATCCTCATGACGGCCACCGATCGTGGATGCGACGGGCGACTGCGTCGGCGCCCTCAGTCGCATCGACGGTCCAGACGTTGCTGTCGCGCAGCTGATTTCGAAACCAGGTGTCCTGGCGCTTCGCGTAGCGGCGCGTGGCCACGAGGATGGCCTCGCGCAGCGACGACTCCGCCAGGTGGCCTTGCAGCATGCTCACAACCTCCCGATACCCGATCCCGTCGAGCCCAGGTGCGTCCGCGGCAAGCCCAGCATCCAGTTGCTGCTGCACTTCGCCGATGAGTCCAGCCGCCAGCATCTGATCGACCCGCGCGGCGAGCCGGCGGTGCAACACCTCCCGCGGCACGGTCAGCTGAATGTACCTGGGACGCAGCGTTCCGCCTTCGCGGGCCTCCCGCTGCCACCACGAGAGCGCGTGTCCGGTCAACAATGCGACTTCGACGGCCCGGGCGGCGCGTTGGCGGCCGCCGCCCAGAAATTGGGGGTCGAGCCGGCCCGCCCAGCGCGCGAGGTCGGCGCCCGCGAGCGACTCGGACCAGTGGCGCAGCTGCGCCCGCCGGTCCGGGTCGGACGGCGGCTCGCGAAACAGGCCGTCGGCGAGAGCGCGGATGTACAGCCCCGTGCCGCCGACGACAACGGGCTGGCGCTGCGCGGCACGCGCCGCGGCAATCCACGCCGCGGCATCGCGCGCAAATCGTCCCGCGCTGTAGCGCTCTCCGGGATCGACGAGGTCCAGGCCACAATGCGGGACTCGGGTGAGGATGTCGAGATTCGGCTTGGCTGTGCCGATGTCCAGGCCGCGATAGACCTGCCGCGCGTCGGCGGAGATCACGGTAATCGGCGTGAGCGCAGCGAGCGCGACGGCGACGGCGGTTTTGCCGACGCCTGTGGGGCCTACGATGACTGGTGTCAGGTGTCTGGTGTCAGGTACGCCCGAAGCGACGTTCAAGCTCTTCCTTTGGGAGCTGCACCATGCTCGGACGGCCGTGGACGTCGTGCGCCGGCAACGTCGCGGTGAGGAGCCGCACGATCAGCTGACGCATCTCGCTCACGTCGAGCGTCTGCCCGGCCTTGATGGCGGCGCGACACGCGTACGTCGCCGCGAAGCGTTCCAGACGATTCTGCCAACCGCCGAACCGGCCGCCGGCGAGATCGGAGACCAGCTCCTGGAGGCAGCGCGCCGCTTCGAACCGCGGGTGGGGATTCGGCGCCGTATGCACGACGATGCTGCGGCCGGAGAAGGGCTCGATCTCGTAGCCGACGCGCGTGAGCAGCTCGCGATGGGCTTCGATCGCATCGAGCTCGGCCGGCGTGAAGTCGAGCGTTAGTGGCAAGAGCAGCCGCTGCGCCGGCGCGCCGTCGCCCGACAGCTGGCGCATGACGTCTTCGTACAACACGCGCTCGTGGGCTGAATGCTGATCCACGATCGCCACGCCCGCGTCGGTCTGGAACAGAATGTAGGTATCGAATACCTGAAGCAGAGGCGGTGTTCGGGGCTCGGGATTCGGGCCCAGGGACTGCGCTGAGAAAAGCTCGAGCGGCACACTGATCCCGCCTGCGAATTCCCCAGCCCCTAGCCCCGAGCCCCCAATCCCACTAAGCGGCGTCGCCGCCGTCAGCGGACCCAACGCTTCTCTCACGGCTTCCTCAACGACCCGTTCAACAAAGAACTTGTCCCGAAACCGCGCCTCGAGCTTCGCCGGGTGGACGTTCACGTCCACGGCGTCGCCTGGGAGGTCGAGAAACACGAGGAGTGACGGCCGGTCGCCGGGCGCGATCGTCGAGCGATATCCCGCCTCGGCCGCGCGGAGAATGAACGGATCGCGAATCGGGCGGCCGCGCACGAACACGTAGCCTTTGCGCCCGGCCGGCCGCGCCTGCGCGGGACGCTGCACGAGGCCGCTGACTTCCAATGGACCAGCGCGGTGCGACACGGCGAGCAGTGTATCCGCCAGCTCACCGCCCCACAGCGCATGCGCGCGATCGATGAGCCGCGACGCCGCCGGGCAGTCGAGCAGGACCCGTCCGTCGCTGGTCAGCGAAAACGCGACATCGGGCCGTGTGAGCGCGAGCACCGTGACGGCCTCGACCGCGGCGCGGGTCTCCGTGGCGGTCGCGCGGAGGAATTTCCGGCGCGCCGGCGTGTTGTAGAACAGGCCACGCACGGTGACCGTGGTGCCGCGCTGGCGCGCCGAGTCTTCCACCGCGTCCAGCTTGCCGCCGGTGACGCGCAGGCGGGTGGCCTCTTCCCCTTCGCCACAGGTCTCGAGCTCGAAGCGCGAGACCGACGCGATGGCGGGGAGCGCCTCCCCGCGGAATCCGAACGTCGCGACGCCGATCAAGTCGGTCGCCGTGCGGATCTTGCTGGTCGCATGGCGCTGGAGTGCGAGCTGCGCGTCGTCGCGGTCCATCCCCGAGCCGTCGTCGCTCACGCGTATCAACGTCTTGCCGCCGTCCTCCAGCTCGACGCGGATCGCACGCGCACCGGCATCGATGGCGTTCTCGACCAGCTCCTTGACGACGGATGCCGGCCGCTCGACGACTTCGCCCGCCGCGATCTGATTGGCGACGTTACCGGCAAGGACCTGGACGCGCGCGCGCGCGAGCACACTCACAATCCCGAGATCTCCTCTCCGAGGACCCAGCCCTGGATGCCATCCGGGCGACGCACTTCGACCCACGGACCATAGCTCCGGCCCAGCAGCACCGCACCGCCCCCCGGGATCGAAGCCGCGGCGCTGGCACCGCCGTACGGCGCGGCGCGCACCGGCGCGGTTTCCGCGATCACGACGCCGATCGGCTGGTCTCGTCGCCGCCACTCGATCGCCCCCAGCACGAATGCGGCGGCGGCGACGGCGCCGAACAGTGCAAGCACGGTGCGGCGGCGGCCACCGAAAGCAATCACGAGCCAGAGCAAGAGCCAAGCGGCAGCGGCCACGAACCCCAATTCCGCGGGTGTCGCCCACCCGACCTGCAGCAGGTCTGCGGTGACCGGATCCGGTGCCGGAAGCAAGCGCAACGCGCGCCGGATCGCCTGGTCGCGCGGGGCGAGGCGCGCCGCGCGGATCCATGCGGCCGTCGCTTTGCCATCAGCGCCCGCGCGATACAGCGTCGCGCCGAGGTTGTACCAGTGCGCGGGGTCGCGCGGCTCGCGGGCCGCACGGGCAGCGAATGAATCCGTCGCCGCGCGCAGCGCGCCCGCTTCGAACAGAGCCTCCGCGCTCGGTGTCCGGGCCTGGGCATGTAGCGGCGCGGCATGCTGCGTCCCTACGATCGCCATCAGAATCATCGTGGTGATAATCGGATGGGGCCGACGCGCTCCAACTGATCCTTCCGCGCCGAGGACACGCAGCACCTGCTCGATCTCCGCCGAGAGCTCCGCGCCATCGCCCAGCCCACGCGGCCCATACCGCGCGGCCCGCAGCCGGTCCCGCAACCGTTTGACATGGTCGGCGACGGCGCTGTCCACGCCGGCCGCCCGCAACGCCTGCGCCAACCCGTCCCCGTCACGCGCGAACGGATCCGAGACGTGGCTCGCGAGCACGGCGTGGAACTCCCGCTCCAGGCGGCGGAGCGGCGAGCGCTCCGGGCTGCCCGTGGCCACGGCCGTCGTCGGAGCGCGACTCCGGCGGCGACGGACGAGCAGCGCGAACGCCGGGGGAACGAGCAGCAGCGCGACCCACCCCTGCCACCCCAGGATCCGGCTCCAGGTGTCCGTCGCGAGGTCGCCGCGGGCCGGCAGGAGCGGCGGGAGGACGCGTGCCGCGCGCGGCTCGGCGCCAGGCGCGACGGCGAGCCCGCGGGGCGCGGTGTTCGCGGTCTCATAGCGGCCGGTCGTCGCATTGAAGTAGCTGTAGCGCACTTCGGGCAACACGAAATTGCCGGAGGAATCGGGCACCGCGAGAAAGTGCACTGTCTTGCTGCCGGCGATCCGGCCCGCGTCCGGCTCGATGCGGACTTCGGTTTGCGCGGGATAGACGCGAAACCCGGCCGGCCACTTGAGCGGCGGCTCAGGCCACAACGCGACGTTGCCGATGCCGGTGATCGTGACGGACGCGTCGACGGGCTCGCCGACGCGCGTGGCCGCGGGATCGAGCTCGAGATCCAACTTCAGCTTCTCACCGACCACGCTCGTCGCCGGATTCGTGGGCGGCAGCGGCAACACCGTAAGGGCGATCGAATCGCTGCGCAGCGTATAGCGCTCCTCCCGGCTGAAGAAGGAGAACGAGACGGGGAGCGCGTATTCGACCGACGCCGGCGGAACGATCAGGCGGCCGGCCGTCAGAGGAAACACGACCTCATGCGCGATGTAGAGATCGATCCACCGCCCGCCTACCTGCCGCGAGAACGCCACGCCGGATGGGGTCGCTGCGGGATACGCCCACACGCCCTCCGGAGTCACCAGCGTCAGCAGCGGCTGCCGGCGCATGCGCTGCCCGAGGTCGCGAGGAATCCATGCCGCAGCGATGAGGTCGACTTGTTGGCCCGCGTACACCGAGTCGCTCGGCACGAGCATGGTGATGGCCACACGGTCAGAGCGCCGTGATATGGGGGGCGGCGTACTCTCGAGCAGCGAGCGCGCCAGCGGGCTCAAGGTCGACACCGTGCGGTCGGCCGCGCTGTCGACGGTGATGAGAATCGGATCGGTGGCCACGACGCTCACGCCTTGCCTGGCGCGCACCGGCCCGATGAGCAGCGCGCCTGGTTGCTGCGCCCGCAGCTGCAGCTCGCGTACCGTCGTGCGGACCGATCCGAAAGTGCCGTTGAACGAGACTTCCGTCATGTCGCGGGTACCGACGATCGCGAACCCGTTCAACGAGGGCACCATGATTTCGACGGGATCGCTCGCGCGGCTGCGGGCCCGGATCGTCAGCGTGAGCTCTTCGCCGGCCCGCAGATGGGTGCGATCGACGCCGGCCGTCACCTCGGCGCCCTGCGTCACCATCATTGCCGCGACAACCGCAACGATGCCGGTCACCAGTCCTTCACCCCGGCAGGCGCGGCACGGCGCGTACGCCCGGCGCGATCGCGACGGGTCTGCAGCTCTTCCTGGCCGATGGAGCGGAGCACCTGATCCGCCTGTGACTCGCTCATCCCGCCGCCTCCCCCACCTGCGGCCTGCGGCGGCGGCGGTTGCTGGGCTCCGCCACCTCCGGGCGACGGCGGCGGCGGAGGATTCGGCTTGTTCTGCGCGCCGCCCCCGCGCATGCGGTTCACCAGCTCGAGATTCCATTTGGCGCGGAGGTGGTTCGGCTTGAGCAACAGCGCCTCGCGGTAGGCGCGTTCCGCATCGGCGAGGTGCGCGTCGCGATTCGTCGTGTCCGCCTTCGCTTGGAGCAACCCGAGCAGGCCGAGGTTATAAAGCGCCCGAAACCGCAGCTCGGGATCGAGCGACGCTGACGCGTGGGCGAGCGACGTCCGCGCCAGCGCGACATCACCGGCCGCGAGCGCCGCCGTGCCGGTATTGTACCAGGCGGTATCGTCGTCGTCGTGCACTTTCAGCTCGGCGAGATAGCCGGCCGCCGCGGCGCGGAGATCGCCGCGATCCCACGCTTTCTCGGCGCCGGAACGCGGTCGCTGCGTCTGGGCGGTACCGATTTGCGGGAGGAGGCACAGCAACAGGCCGATGAGCGCGGCGGTGCGGCGCGTGAATGTCTGCGCGGCGAGCACGAGCCCCGCGAGCAACAGCGGAATCCAGGCACGCGGCCGGCCGCGCTGGGTGCGGTTCTCACTTGCGGTCGCCCGCTTGTACGACGCCACGAGATCGCGCACCGCTCCCGCCTGGTCCGGCAGCTCCGCCGCGACAATCGTCCCCTGCGCGGCGTCCGCGAGCGCACCGAGGACGTCATCTTGCCGGCTCGTCACAATGGTCGTCCCCGCCTGGTCCTGCTGCCATGCCACGAGCGTGCCGCGATCGTCGCGCACCGGAATCTTGGTCGGCTGGCGCCCGCCCTCGGCGACAAGGATCAGATGAATGCCGAGCCCGGCGAGGCGGCGGGCTTCCTGCACCGCTTGCTCCAGAGAATCGTGGCCTTCGCCGTCGGTGAACAGGACCAGCACGCGATCGGCGATTTCGGGGCTGGCTTGCAACAGGCCGATTCCCTGCGCCAGGGCCGGTGCGAGGGACGTGCCACCTTCGGACGCGACGTCAGGATCGAGGGCATCGAGGTACATCGTGATCGCCGTGCCGTCGACCGAAAGCGGAGACAGGATGTAGCTCGCTCCCGCAAACGCTTCGAGACCGAGACGATCGCCGTCGAGGTCTTGCACGAGGCGCCGCGCCTCGCGCAGCGCCCGCCCCAGCCGGCTGGGCTTCGCGTCTTCGGCCAGCATCGAGCGCGAAATATCGAGCGCGAGGACGACATTGAGCCCGCGCGTTTCGGTGACGATCTGCTCCTCGCCCCAGCGTGGCCCCGACAGCGCGACGGCGGCGAGTCCGGCTGCGAGCCCCAGCGCGGGCGCCCCGCGCTTCCCGGCCGAGCGCGCGATCCGTGCGGTGACGTCCGACCACGCCGCCGCCCGCCGCACCCGCGAGCGCCGCGCCCAGGCCGCGGCCGCCCACACGGCTGCGCCGACGACCGGCGCGAGCGCCACGACGATCGGTGCGTCGAATGTGATCATGGCACCCGCACCGCGAACGTCCCGGCGAGCACCAGCTCCAGCGCGAGCGCCAGCAGCCCGATCCCCAGCGGCCAGCGATACGCTTCATCGTAGCGACGGTAGACCAGCTGCTGGACCGGCGTCTTCTCGAGCCGATTGATCTCGCTGAAAATGTTGGACAACGACGTCGCGTCGGTCGCCCGGAAGTAGCGACCGCCCGTCGAGCGCGCGATGTCGCCGAGCAGCGGTTCGTCGATCTGCACCGGCATCGTCTCGTAGCGCAGGCCGAGCGGCCCCTGCCCTGTCGGCACGGGCGCCTCACCTTGGCTCCCCACGCCGATCGCATAGATCTTGATCCCGAATGCCCCGGCCGCCTGCGCGGCGGTGCGCGGGTCGACGATGCCCTTGTTGTTGACGCCGTCCGTCAACAGCACGATCACTTTGCTCTTGCCGGGAGTGCGGCGCAGCCGGTTCGCACTGGTGGCGATTGCCGTCCCGATCGCGGTGCCGTCCTCGACGATTCCCACGCGGATCTGGCGGATCGCCTGTTCGAGCACTTCGTAATCGGTGGTGATCGGCACCTGGGTGAGGGCCTGCCCCGCAAACGCCACGAGCCCGATGCGATCGGACGTTCGGGCGCGCACGAATTCCACGGCGGTGCGGCGCGCGACATCGAGCCGGTTGGCAGGAGAGAAATCCTCGGCCAGCATGCTGCTCGAAATGTCCATGGCGAGCACAATCGAAATCCCCTCGCTGCGCAGCTCGGCGCGCGCCGAGCCGAAGCGAGGTCCCGCCGCGGCGATGATCCAGGCGGCCAGACACAGCGAGCGCAGCGAGACCGGCAGCCGCGCAATCCAGACGCGCTCGAGCGGTCCCATCGCCGGGCGCAGGTCGCTCGTCGGTGCGCCGGCGAGCCGCGACAGCCGTTGCTTGCGCCACCACCACCACAATGGCAACGCGAGCAGCAATACGAGCAGGAGCGGACGCGCGAAACTCACCGCTTGGCTCCATTGCCGAGCTCGCGCGCGAGCGCACGCGCCCGCGCGGCGAGCGGCGCGATTTCGACGCCGTGCGCCGTGGCAAACGCCACCTGATCGAGCGCGAGCAGGAGCGCGCGCAAGTCGCGCAGTGGCGCGTCGGGCCGGGCGCGTTCGACCGCCGCCAGGCATTCTTCGGTACTCAACGCCGCATGAGCCTCGGGGATCGCGTTGGCCAACGCGAAGCGCAGGTGCTGCGCGGCGCGCGCCGCGACCGCCTTGGGCTCCCCTGCCGCGAGCCAGCGGGCGTCGGGCACCTCGGCGTCACGCGTCACACCCGTCGCCGCCGCTACGACGCGGGGCCCACGCCGTTTCCACGCGATGAGGAGTGCGAGCAGGCCTCCCGCGAGCAGCACGGCGGCAATCACCGGAATCGGGCTCGAGCGATCGAGGCGCAGCGGTCCAACGGCGGGCTGGGGTCCCGGCGATTTCACGCTGTCGGGAATGACGCTCGCGACGCGGAACGTCGCGCTCCCACCGGGAATCGAATCGACGCTCCCGTCGGGCCCGAGGCGCCACACGGCGGGCATTTCCACCGAGGTGGGCCCCGGAGCCCAGGCGACGATCGCATAACGCACGACCCACTGCCCCGGTATAGGCGTCGCGAGTACCACGGCATCGCTGAGCGGTTCGGCCACAGACCCTGACGAGAGCCTGCCCGCACGGATGCGCCAACCCGGCGGCGCGGAAACCGTGCGTTCGACGCGGATCGTGTCGCCGACCGTGACGCGACTCGGTGTGACCGCCCAGCCATCCGCGGCCGCGGGCGCCTGGATCAAGAGCAACAGCAGTCCGGTCACCGGCTCATCCGCCGCGCCCGCTCGGCGAACGCGCGCCGCAACGGCGGCCCGTACGGAACGGTCGTATGGAGCGCGACGCGGTCGACACCGGCCTGCAGCAGTTTTCGCGTGCGCTCTTGCTGCAACCGCTCGGCGGCAACACGAATCCGGGTGCGCGTGGGGGCGTGACTCGTGTCGACGAGGTGCCGCTGCCTCGTCTCGGCGTCCTCCAGCTCGACCCAGCCGGCGTCGGGGATGTCGTACTCGCGCGGATCGTCTACCGTGATCGCGACGACCTCGTGGCGCGCGGCGACCTGCGCCAGCGCCTCTTCCCACCCCTCGGCGCGAAAATCGGAGAGCACGACCACGATCGCCCGGTGCCGCAACAGTTTGGCGGCGTAGCGCAACGCGCCGGCGAGATTCGTCCCGCGCCCGCGCGGCGCAAATGCCACGAGATCGCGAATGACACGCAACGCGTGCGCGCGCCCCTTGGCGGGCCGGACGACGTACTCGACCGCGTCGGCGAAGAGCAGCGTGCCGACGCGGTCGTTGTGGCGGGCGGCGGCGAGTGCCAGTACCGCGGCGACCTCGACGGCCAAACCGGCTTTGGTGTAGGGACGGCCGAAATGCAGCGAGCCGGACTGATCGACGATGAGGAGCAGCGTCAGCTCGCGCTCTTCCATGAACGTCTTCACGAACGGATGGCCCATCCGCGCCGACACGTTCCAGTCGATGGCGCGGAAGTCGTCGCCCTGCTGGTATTCGCGGACTTCCGCGAACTCGATGCCCTGGCCGCGGAACACGGAGCGGTACTCGCCGGTGAAGAGGGTGTTGACCAGGTTCCGCGCCCGGAGCTCGATCCCCTTCACATGCTTCAGGACTTCGGCGGGGACCGACCGCCGGCGGCGGCGCAGCGGTGAGGTTACCTCGCGCCGGCGCTCTCCACCCGTATACGTCACGGCACGCCCACAGCCTCCAGGATTCGCGCGATCACCTGATCTGCCGTCATGTCCTCGGCCTCCGCCTCGAACGTGAGCAGCACGCGGTGCCGCAGCACGTCGAACGCCATGGCCTTCACGTCCTCGGGCACGACGAACGCCCTGCCGCGGAGGTAGGCGTGCGCGCGCGCGGCCTGGGCCAGATAGATGGAGGCGCGCGGCGAGGCACCGAAGGCGATGAGGGGCTTCAGCTCCGCCAGTCCGACGTTTTGCGGCTCGCGAGTCGCGCGCACCGCGTCCACGATGTAATCGACGACCTTCTGATCCATGAACAGCTCGGCGATCGCGCTGCGCGCCGCGAGAATGTCGTCGGCCTCGGCGATGCGCTGGACGTCGATCGGCCGGCCGGACGCCATGCGTCCCACGATTTCCTTCTCCGCGTCGCGCGTCGGGTAGCCGACGCGGACCTTCAGCATGAACCGGTCGAGCTGCGCTTCGGGGAGTGGATAGGTACCTTCATGCTCGATCGGGTTTTGTGTGGCGAGCACGAGGAACGGCTCGCCCAGGAAGAAGGTCTCGCCGCCGATCGTCACCTGCTTTTCCTGCATCGCCTCGAGCAGCGCCGACTGCACCTTGGCCGGCGCACGATTGATTTCGTCGGCGAGCACGAGGTTCGCGAACAGCGGCCCCTTCTTGGGATAGAACTCCTGCGAGCGCTGGTCGTACACCATCGTGCCGATGACGTCGGCGGGCAGCAGGTCGGGCGTGAACTGGATGCGTGAGAAGGTGATCCGCAGGCATTCGGCGACGGTCTTGACCGCGAGGGTCTTGGCCAATCCCGGCACGCCCTCGAGCAGAATGTGGCCGCCGGTGAGCAGACCGATCAGCAGCCGCTCGACCATGACCTCCTGACCGACGACGCGCTTCGCCACTTCGCGCGTGATGGTCTGCGCCAGCGCCGCGTCCTGCGTCTTGGCGCCCCCCCCCGCCGCTTTCTCGGCCCCCGATCCCGCGCGCGTCGTCATCGTAGCGACGCCTCAGCTGCCCGCTTCACGGTCGGCTCCTTGTCCCGCGCGTAGAGTTCCAGCAAGGCTTTTGCCTCCAATCGATCCAGTCGCGCGAGCCCCTCGATTGCGGCAGCTCGCACAAACGGAGTGCGCCGTGGTTTGCCGCCCGGCTCGGCGTACTTCGCCAGCACTTCCAATGCGTCCGGGGCACCGAGTTGCCCGATGGCTTTGAGCAACGCAGCCAATACCCCTTCGTCCTTCTCCTGCTCCAGGCGCCGCACCAGCACCGTCGTCGCCCCCACGTCCCCGGCCGCCGCGACCGCGCGTGCCGCCGCGGTCCGCACCAGCACCGATTCATCCTTCAGCGAGGGGATCGCCGGCCGCGAGATCTCCCGGCCACCCAGCTCCGCCAGACCGAGCAGCGCCGCCTCGCGCACCCGCTCGTCGGCATGACGCGTCAATCGGATTAGCAACTCCGCAACGTCGGGACTCCCGCTCAGGCCGAGAAACTCAGCGGCCGCCGCGACGACCTCGGGGACTTTGCTCTCGATTCGAGCTCGGAGCAACTCCACCGTGCGCTCGCCCGCCGCCCGCATGGCGGCCCGATATGCTTCCCTGAGCTCGGGCAACACGTGCAGGTACGCATCAACCACGTACCCCGCGGACACCGCCCCGAGCGCGCCGACCGCGTGCACCAGATGCGCGCGCTCGGCTGGCGGCACGCGGGGCTCACCGAGCCGCGCCACCATACGCTCCACTATAGTCTCATCCGCAAGCGCCCCCGCTACCTCACCGATAGCCTCCTGGATCTCGGGGTCCTGAATCTTGCCCAGTGAGCGGTCGAGCCCGGCAACGACTTCGGCGACCGCGCCAATGTCGCGCAACGCGATGACGCTTGGCGTGAGCTGCCGCACCTTTTCGATAATCGCACGTTGGTCTTCAGGTCGCGACGCTGCTTGCAACGCGATAACCGCACGGCGCGCTTCCACGTCCGGCGGCAGCACATCAGGCCGGAACACGCTACTCGCGCGACTGGGGTTCACCGTTGCGGTGGGGCTCCACGCTACCGGTGCCGGTCCGGAAGGCGACGGTGGCGGAGGCGGCGGAGCCGGAGCCGGAGCCGGATCCGACGGAGTCGGGGGCGGCGGGGGCGGGGGCGCTTCAGCGACGGCGGGGGGCTCCGGTGCCGGCGGCACCTCGCCAAGCGCGCGCGACGCCGACAGCCGCTGGCTCGCGCGGCGCCCCAGCAGGACAGTGATTCGGCCGAGT
>Ga0207653_10000067_pt1 | contig 79276 bp, 87 predicted proteins | sample KBSK5251metaG_FD_184341 | JGI IMG/M metagenome (GOLD analysis project Ga0207653, IMG submission 184341) | Corn, switchgrass and miscanthus rhizosphere microbial communities from Kellogg Biological Station, Michigan, USA - KBS K5-25-1 metaG... | ecosystem: Host-associated > Plants > Roots >... | reverse complement strand
CGGCTCGTGTTCCGAGCCTGCCCGCGGGCGGGTCTTTTCGGCACGGGAGCAGAGCGCTAGCGCCACCCTGACTTTCTGACGCTCGCTCGCCCCATCCCGTGCCGGTCACGAGATGGGGCGAATTGTTTTTTGGCCCGGTCCGGGCGGGAAGTCCGCGAAGGACCGCGACTCCCGTAGCGGGTGGAACGCCCGGCCGGGCCAGTCTCAGAGAGGAGGGACGAGCGATGGTAATCCAGAAGTCAGGCGAGACGGTCCTGTTGCATCGGGACCATCACATCGTGGCGACGACGCAGTTCAGCTACATCGTCAGCACGGTGATGGCAAAGCACATCGAGCGCGAGCTCGATCGCAAGCCGCGCCGGCAGTGGGTCAAGTTCGTGGACGTCGCCGGCGCGCGCGTCAGGATTCGGACGTCCTTGATCGAGGGCATCGAGCAGTCGTCGCTCGAGACCCGCGAGCTGTGGCGCCGGTGGCGTGAACAACGCCGCAAGGAACAGCCGTTCGAGTAACGGGGAATTGGGCCGGGGTGAGCCCAGCGGGCTGGCTGTCCCTCTCACCCCGGCCGTGTAGGATCAAGGGGGTTTATGACCGACGTGCAGATCTTTGGCTCACACGAGCCCAATACGCTGGAGCAGCTCCGCGACGTCGCGAGCCGCGCCGAGCGGGCCGCGCTCATGGCGGACGGCCACCTGGGGTACGTCATGCCGATCGGCGGCGTCGCCGCCTATCGCGACAAGGTTTCGGTCGTGGGCGTGGGATTCGACATCGCCTGCGGCAACGCCGCGATCCGCACCGACATGGAGCTGTCACAGATCCAGGGCCGCGTCCGCGAGCTCGCCGATGAGATTCAGGCCACCCTGTCGTTCGGCGTGGGCTTGAAGAATCGCGCCAGCGATGCGCCGAAGAGCGATCCGCTGTTCGAGGATCCCGCGTGGGACGCCGTGCCCGACCGCCATGAGCGCGATCGCCTGCGCGCCAAGGCGCGTGAGCAGCTGGGCACCGTCGGTTCCGGAAATCACTACGTCGACGTGTTCGCCGATGAGCATGACCGCATCTGGGTCGGCGTGCATTTCGGCTCGCGCGGCTTCGGCTATGGCGTGGCGCACGGCTACCTGGCGCTGTCGCAGAACAAGGCGTGGGGCGAGCGCGCGCCGGAGCGCGAGGCGCTGCTCGACGTGCATGCGCCCATTGGCGACGCGTACTGGCAGCTCATGAACCTCGCCGGGCGCTACGCCTACGCCGGCCGTGAATGGGTCGCGCGCAAGGTCGTATCAATTCTTGGCGCGCGCGAGGTGGAGCTGGTGCACAACCACCACAACTTCGCGTGGATCGAGGAGCACGGCGGCGAGCAGCTATACGTCATCCGTAAGGGCGCGACGCCGGCGTTTCCAGGTCAGAAGGGCTTCGTCGGCGGCTCGATGGGTGACAACGCCGTGATTCTGCAGGGTGCGACGCCGGCCGATCCGGCGACACAGCAACTTCAGGCGCGCGCCTTGTACTCGACCGTGCATGGAGCCGGGCGCGTCATGAGCCGCACCGCGGCCGCGGGGAAGCGCACGCGCAGGGGTAAGGTGCTGAAGCCCGGCGCGATCTCGCGTGAGATGATGAACGAGTGGATCAAGGGGAAGGGTGTCTTGCTGCGCGGCGGGGGGACGGATGAAAGCCCGCACGTCTATCGCCGGCTGCCGGACGTGCTTGCGGCGCAGGGCGCGACTGTGGAGGTGCTGCATACGCTCCGGCCGCTTATTGTAGTGATGGCAGGGGCAGAGGAGTTTGATCCGTACAAGGACTGACTTCTGTGGATGAAGCGCTCGTAGTGCTGGGGACGTTCGCCTTCTGTGCGTGCAGCGCCATGATTCCCCTGCTGCACGCTGAGGCGTATCTCGTGGCCGCCTCGCTCCTCGCACCGCCGGAACTGCGCTGGCCCCTCGTCATCGCGGGGACCAGCGGCCAGATGCTCGGGAAGGTCGGGATGTATTACGCGGGTCGCGGGGTCAGGCTGATCCCAGGCGAGCGCATACAGCGCCGGATCCAGGCGGCGACGGCGCGATTTCGGGACAAGCGCCAGCTTGGCGGCGGCCTGGTATTCCTGAGCGCATCGTCGGGTCTCCCACCGTTCTACCTCGTGAGCATCGGAGCTGGCACGCTCTCGTTTCCGCTCATGCCTTTTATCATCCTGGGCTTTGCCGGTCGCTTCCTCCGATTCACCGTGGCCGTCTTCCTCCCCCACTTCCGAATCGGATAACCTTCGTGAACCCAGACCTCGGAGCCGTCATGACGGAAAAAGATCGCCTCACACTCATCTTTCATGGCGCCGTCGTCCTCCTCATCGGCCTACTCTCGGGGATCCCCACCGTGGTTGAGGCGATCGATGAGTCTGCGCGGTTCTGGCACACCGCGCACGAGGCGCTGATCATGATCGGGGTCTGGATGCTGGCGACGTCGTCGGTGCGATCCGCGCTCGTGCTCGATGCGCGCGAGGCGACGGCGTTCGTGTGGTCGTTTGTCGCGATGGGCTACGGGCTCACGATCGCCCTGGTCCTGGGAGGAGTGCTCGGCGTCAGTCCGTTTGCTCCCGGCGGCACGCCGGCGACGTTCATCGCATTTCTCAGCGCGCTCGTGGGGATTTTCGCCGCCTTTGTCGCGACGGCAGTCACGCTGATCGGTGTGCGCGCCGCGCGCGATGGCCGCGTCAGCGCCGCGCCTTGACCTCGTTCCACAGTCCATCCAACTGCTCGAGCGTCGCGCGACCCATCTCCAGGCCGCGTTCTTCCGCGAGCTTTTCCACCTTTTCAAATCGCTGCATGAATTTCAGATTCGAGCGCTCCAGCGCCTGACCGGCCTCGATGCCATGCTTGCGCGCGAGATTGACCGCTGCAAAGAGCAGATCACCGATCTCTTCCTCAACCTGCTCGCGGCGCCCCGCGCCCAGCTCCTTTTCCAGTTCTGCCGTCTCTTCCTTCACCTTCGCCAGCGGTCCCCTCACATCCGGCCAGTCGAATCCAATACCGGCGGCGCGCTCCTGCAGCCGGAACGCCATCAGCAGCGGCGGCAACGTGGTGGGCAGTCCCGCGAGAGTGCTCCGCTTACCGCCGGCCCTCGGCTCACGCCGTTTCACGAGCTCCCATCCAGCATGGTCATCCGGGCTGACGCGCGATTCGCTGAAGAGATTCGGATGGCGCCGCCACATTTTTTCTTCGAGCGTGCGCGTGACGACTTCCGCATTGAACTGCGATCGCTCTTCAGCAATCGCGATCTGGAACGCGAGATGCAACAGCAGATCGCCCAGCTCATCGCGCATCGCTTCGGGATCGTCGGTTTGAATCGCGTGATCGAGCTCGAGTGCTTCTTCCACCAGATAGGGACGGAGCGTTTGCGGAGTCTGCGCGCGGTCCCACGGACACCGCTGCCGCAGTTCACGCACGAGTCCCAGAGCACGTCCAAGCGCTGAATCGCCTTGCATTTAGCCTCCGGGCCGGGTATCATACCCGCGCCAGTGAGCGTGTCAACGAAGGGCGAGGCCTGGGTGGAAGTGGACGTGGAAGCCCTCGTCGACAACGCCCGAACGATAGCAAAGATAGCAGGCACACGGCTCCTCCCTGTCGTCAAGGCGAATGCGTACGGGGTCGGAGCCGTCCGAGTATCTAAGGCCCTCGAGCAGCTCGATCCCTGGGGCTACGGCGTCGCGACGATCGAAGAGGGTGCCGAGCTGCGGGCGGCCGGAATCACGCGGCCCATCCTCGTCTTCATGCCCGCTCGCGCGCAGTTGTTCGATGCCTACGACCGCCACGAGCTGACGCCGTCGCTCGGCGATGCCGGCAGCATTCTCGAATGGACGACGCGCGGCGAGCGTCCCTTCCACATCGAGATCGACACGGGGATGGGGCGAGCCGGGGTGCGGTGGGACGAAGTCGACGAGCTGGGCGCCGCGGTCGACACGCCGTCGCTGGAGGGCTGCTTCACGCATTTCCACTCCGCCGACCGTCGCGATGGGTCGGCGGAGCAGCAGCTGGAACGGTTTCTCGGCGCCGTGAAGAGTCTGCCGCGCCGGCCCGCGGTGCTCCACGTCGCCAATAGTGCCGCCGCGCTGCGCGGCCAGCAGTTTGCGTTCGACCTGATCCGGCCGGGGATTTTCCTGTATGGTGCCTCGCCCGCGGCCGATCTACCGGAGCCCCGACCCGTGGTGAGTGTGCGGGCCAGGGTACTGAGTGTGCGGCGGATGAAAAAGGGGGACACCGCGAGCTACAACGCGAGCTGGACGGCCCAACGCGACACCGTGATCGCGACGCTGCGCTGCGGCTACGCCGACGGCATGCGCCGGAATGTCGCGGCAGGCGGTGCGGCCGTGCTGCTGCGCGGGCAACGCTGCCCGATCGTCGGTCTCGTGCAGATGGACATGGCGCTGGTCGAAACCGGCACGCTCGAGGTGCAGGTCGGCGATGTCGCGACGATCCTCGGTGCAGACGCGAAGCAGCGCATTACCCTGAAGGAGTTGGGGGACTGGAGTGGCGCCGTGCCGCACGAAGTGCTGACGGGCCTCGGCTCGCGCCTGCCACGAGTCACGGCGTGAAGTTCGGCACGGGCCGGGCGGCGATCATCGTCCTCGATGGACTTGGCGCCGGGCCCGCGCCCGATACCGCGGATTACGGCGATGCCGGTTCGGACACGCTCGGCAACGTCGCGCGCGCCGTGGGAACAGGCGGGCTGACGTTGCCGAACCTCGGAAAGCTGGGCCTGGGGCGATGTCATGAGGGCTCCGGCATCCCCGGTCTCGCGACCGACGCACCGACGGCCGCATACGGCGTGGCGCGACCTGCTTCAGCGGGGAAGGACAGCACGACGGGGCACTGGGAGATCTGCGGCGTGCTGCTCGAGAAGGCGTTCCGCACCTACCCGAAGGGATTCCCCGTTCCATTGCTGGACGAGTTTGCGCGGCGGACGGGCCGCGGCTGGTTGGGCAACAAGGCCGCCTCCGGCACCGCAATCATCGACGCGCTCGGCGCCGAGCACGAACGGACCGGCAAATGGATCGTCTATACGTCCGCCGACTCGGTCTTTCAGATTGCGGCCCACGAACAGACGGTGCCTCTGGCGGAGTTGTATCAGGCGTGTACGGTCGCCCGGGAGATGCTGGTGGGCGAGGACGCCGTCAGCCGGGTGATCGCGCGGCCGTTCGAGGGCAAGGCAGGGGACTACCGCCGGACGCCCAATCGCAAGGATTTTTCCATTGCGCCGACCGGGACGACGCTGCTTGACGTGATGGCCGATGCCGGCGTCGCGCGCATCGGGATCGGCAAGGTGGACGATCTGTTCGCGGGTCGCAACATCAGCAGTCAGCACACGCCGACGAACACCGATGCCTACCGGCGCATCGAGCAGGCGCTCGATACGCTCGAGACGGGATTCGTCTTCGTGAACGTCATCGAATTCGATCAGACGTGGGGGCACCGTAATGACGTACCGGGGTTCCACCAGGGTCTTAAAGAGTTGGACGCGTGGATCCCGCGGCTCCTGGCGCGCCTCAGGCCGGACGATCTCGTGATGCTGACGGCCGATCACGGCAACGATCCGACGACGCCGTCGACCGACCACTCGCGCGAGGTCGTGCCTGTGCTGGTGCTGGGTCCCAGCGTGCATCCCGTACCGCTCGGGACCCGCCGTACCTTCGCCGATATGGGCCAGACGGTGGGCGAGTATTTCGGGCTACCGGCGCTGGCGGCGGGCGCGTCCTTCCTGAAGGACGTTACGGAATGAAGGAGCTGGTCAAGCAGGCGCGCGAGGCGATGCAGCACGCGTGGGCGCCCTACAGCAACTTTCACGTGGGCGCGGCAATCGAGGCGGCGGACGGCGCCGTGTACGTAGGCTGCAACGTCGAAAGCGCGTCGTACGGCCTGACGATCTGCGCCGAGCGCATGGCGCTGGGCGCGGCGGTGGTGGGCGGCGCGCGGAAGCTGAAGCGCATCGTCGTGACGACGGACGTGGATCCGCCGGCGGCGCCGTGTGGCGCCTGCCGCCAGCTGCTCGCGGAGTTTGGTTTGGATCTGGAGGTGACGGCGGTGGGCCCGGCGACCGAAAAGCGCTGGACGCTGGCCGCGCTGTTGCCCGACGCTTTTACCAAGGAGACGCTGGACCGGTGACGCGGCGACTTGCTTACCTCTTCCTGTTTGTGGCGGCTGCCTGTGGGGAGCAGTCGACCGCGCCTGGGGACTGCCCGAACTTTTGTCCGGGTGGATCGATCGACGTGCACGACACGATCTTCACGTCGATCATCGAGCGCGACACCGCGTTCCGCGGCTACGTGCAGGGTTTTCGCGCGCAGGCGATGGCGGTCGTGCACCTGCCGGGGATCGTGGAGAGCCGCGCGGTCATCGCGACGGATACGATGATCCGGCGCGTGACGCCAAAGGTTGGAGACACGACGACCGTGCCGATCGGCATCGATTCGACGCGCGTCAAATTCGTGATCGTGCGTCGCCCGAAGAACACGACGAACGTGCGCCTGTTTCTCTACAAGCTGCCTCTCCCGGTGGACTCCACGTCCGATTTTGCGTCGCTCGATCCTGCTTTCAGCGCGCCCCCGGTCGACAGCATGAACGTGAGCGCGCTGCTGGCGCGGGCGGCAATCGGCGACACGCAGACGGTCCGTCTCTGGGGCGACTCGATTCGCACCGACAGCGCGGGACACGTGCTGCAGATCAATACCGACTCGTCGCTGTCGGTCTTCTTTAGGCTGGATACGGTCCAGGCACCGTTCAGCGTGCCCGACACGGGCCGCCTCGCGTTCGGCGTCACGGTCGCTGCCGACTCGCTGCCCAGCATTTCGCTCGGGACCACCGCAACGGTTGGCCTCGGCCCGGTCGTCCGGTTCTTCTATCATTACACGATTCCCGATACCGTATCGGCGACGCCGGACAGCATTGGGCACAACGACAGAACGGTCGCGACGCGCTTCGACGGTTTCGTCTTCAACCCGGCCACACCGCCGGACGATTCCAATCTGGCGGTGGGCGGCGTCCCGTCGGCGCGGAGCCTGCTGCGCGTCGCGATGCCCCGATTCCTCCATGACAGCATCGATGTTGTGCGGGCGACGCTCATTCTCGTTCCCGTGAATGCCGTTCAAGGATCCGTCAGCGATTCGTTCCCCATGCGGAGCATTCCGCTGCTCACGGATGTCGGCGCGAAGTCTCCCCTCAGCCAGAACACGGCGCTGTTCGCGAGCGCGGCGATTCACATTGGAGTCGCCGATACCGTGCGGGTCGAGCTGACGAACCTCGTTCGCGCCTGGTCGCTGGATACGACGCTCGTGACTGCCTTCGCGCTCATGCAGGCGCCAGAGGCGGCGTCGTACACGGAGATCCGCTTCTATTCCTCGCGCACACCCGCGTTTCGGCCTGCGCTCCAGGTGACCTACGTGAAACGCTTCAGGTTCGGTGAGCCATGACGGCGATTCGGCGGTTGGGCGGTTGGGCGGTTCGCGTCGGCGTCCTGGTGGCGGTCTTTCTAACCGCTCAACCGCCGAACCGCCTGGTCGCGCAGGACTCGCAGTTCGGGATTCGCGGACTCGGGACTCCGGGGAAGTGGGAGAGCGTGCGGGCGCGCACAACCGGGGGCGCGTTTGCTCCGTTCGACCCGTTCTCGCCCATGACGGACGCCGCGCTGGCGGACGTGCGACGCATGAGCGCCAGCATGGCGAGCGGCACGTCGTGGCGGACCATCGATGCGAGTGGTGCCACCTCGTCGCTTCGCGCCACCCGGTTCCCGGCACTCGTGATCGCCGGACCGGTCAGCTCCCGGATCGTCGTGGGAGGCGGCTTCGGGACGTACCTCGACCGCACGTACGGCATCATCGTCCACGACACGATCGACCTGCGCGGTCAGCCGCAGGCGGTTACGGATGAGATCACAAACGACGGGGCCGTGTCGGACGTGCGGCTCGCCGTCGCCGCACGCCTCGGCAAGCGACTGGCGCTGGGATTCGGACTGCACCGACTCACCGGCTCCTCACGCATCATTGCGACGCGCACCTTCTCAGACACGGCGAACTACCGCACCAGCACCGCCCGCGACGAAGTCGCGTACGGCGGCAACGGCGCCTCGGCGAGCCTGCTGTTCGATGTCACGCACGACCTCCGGGTGGGCGGATGGTTCCGCTCCGACTCCAAGCTTCGTGCGGATGTAGGCGGCGTCACGAAGGCCGAGAACGATTTGCCGCTGACGTACGGCACTGGAATACAGTGGCGCGCCGGAGCGCAGGCGACGCTCGCGGGGACCGTGACGTGGCGCACCTGGTCGAGCGCGGGAGACTCTGCGTCCCACGACACCTTCAACTGGTCGTTCGGAGCAGAGATTGGACGGCCGTCATCGCCGTTCCGCTTCGGCGTGCGCGGCGGAGACATGCCCTTCGGCTTCGGGAAGGCGCCGACCGAGGTGGGCTACTCCGCGGGACTGGGCCGGCAGTTCTCAGGGGGCCGCGGCCGGCTGGACATCGGCATCGAGCGCCTCGATCGCAGCGGCACAGGGTTGAAGGAACGAGTCTGGACATTCCTGCTGGGGCTGACCGTGCGGCCGTGAAGGTCTACTTCCACACCTTCGGCTGCAAAGCCAACCAGTACGATACCGACCAGGTTCGTCAGGCGTTCGAGGCGAGCGGCGCTGGTCTCGTGGACGACCCGGCGCTCGCCGATCTTACCGTCATCAATTCCTGCACCGTCACCGGCGAAAGCGAAGTCAAGCTGCGCCGTTTCGTGCGCCATCTTGCGAAGACGGGACGCGCGGAAACAATCGTCATGGGATGCGCGGCGGCGCTCGACGACGGCGCGATCGCGGCGTTGCCCGGCGTCCGGGCGGTCGTGGCGAATGCAGATCCTGAAGCTGTTCTCCGCGCTGCGGGCGTCGGGGTTCAGCTAACCCCGGGGCGCCGCCCCGGGGTCAGCCGCGAACGAACCCGGGCACTGCTCAAGATCCAGGACGGTTGCGACGAGCACTGCACCTTTTGCGCGACCACCCTCGCGCGTGGCGACAATCGGTCGCGCGGAGTGGCCGAGCTCGTGGACGAAGCGCGGGCACTCGCCGAGCACCACGCCGAGGTCGTGCTCACGGGTGTGCATATCGGGACTTACGCCCCCTCGCTCGGCAAGCTCCTGGAATCCCTCATCACGGCCGTCCCCTCCGTGCGCTTCCGCCTCTCGAGTGTCGAAGCCACCGAAGTGGACGACACGCTCGCGCATCTCCTCGTCGAAGCGCCCCGCAACCTCGCGGCGCATCTCCACGCGCCATTACAGTCGGGCTCGAACCGGGTGCTGAAGCGAATGGGTCGGCACTGGTATACAGCCGAGTCGTACCGGGCGCGGATCGAGTGGCTCGCTGCACGTCTCCCGGTCTTCGGACTCGGCGCGGACGTAATCGCTGGCTTCCCACGTGAGACTGACGCTGATCACCACGCCTCTCTCACACTGTTACACGCATTACCGTTTACCTACCTCCACGTCTTTCCGTTCTCCGTGCGTCCTGACGCGCCGGCGGCGCGGCTCGCGGGGCAGCTTCCGCCTGACGTGATTCGCGCCCGGGCGCGGGAGCTACGAGAGCTCGGCGAAGCGAAGGCTGCGGTCCATCGTGCCCACCGCAGAGGGCAGACGGCTGACGGCGTCGTGACCGGCCACCGGCAGGGTCAAATCGAGGTAATGACGCAGGATTATCTGAGCGTCTATCTTGATACGCACCTGTGGGACGGGCGTCCCCGCTTCGAGGTAACGGTCAACTGACGATGCGCCGCATCTACATCGAAACGTACGGCTGTCAGATGAACGTCTCGGATTCCGAGTTGATGTTCGGGGTCCTGGGACGGGCGGGATACGTGCGCACCGATGATCCGGCCGAGGCGGACGTGTTGCTCGTCAACACCTGCGCCGTCCGTGATCACGCCGAGCAGCGCGTCCTGGGACGGATGGGCGAGCTCAAACGCTACAAGCGGCCCGGCGACGTCCTCGGTGTGGTCGGCTGCATGGCGCAACGGCTTGGCCCCAAGCTGCTCGAGCGCGTGCCGCAGGTGGATCTCGTCATCGGCCCGGACGGCTATCGCGGTCTACCGGAGCTGATCGCTCAGGCGCAGAGCGGCACCCGAGCCGCCGACGTCGAGTTCAAAGGCTGGGAGCACTACGAGGACGTTCCCCCGGTCCGCGCGAATCCGATTTCCGCATTCGTGACGGTGCAACGGGGCTGCGATTATCGGTGCACGTTCTGCATCGTTCCGATGACGCGGGGCCCGGAGCGGAGCCGCAAGTTGGCCGACGTGGTGGGCGAAGTCGCCCGGCTGGCGGCCGCAGGCACCACCGAGGTCACGCTCCTTGGCCAGACGGTCAACAGTTATCACGACGGCGAGCACGATTTCGCCGATCTCCTTCGCGCGGTGGGAACGGAGCCTGGCATCCGGCGGCTGCGCTTCACCTCGCCCTATCCGACCGACTTCACGCCGCGCGTGCTGGCGGCGATGGCGGAGACGCCGGCCGTCTGCGAGCACGTGCACCTGCCGGTGCAGAGCGGCAGCTCGCGCACCCTCAAGCGGATGCTGCGGCGCTACGACCGTGAACGGTATCTCGAGGTCGTGGCGGGACTGCGCGACGCCATACCCGGCATCGCGCTGTCGACCGATATCATCGTGGGATTCCCCGGCGAGACGGAGGAGGAATTCCAGGAAACGCTGTCGCTCGTGGAGGTTGCCGCCTTCGACGACGCCTACACGTTCAAGTACTCGGTGCGCGACGGCACGCCCGCCGTGCGGATCAAGGATCACGTGTCCGAGGAGCTCAAGACCGAACGCATCGGGCGGCTTATCGAGGTGGTGCGGCGCGTGGCGAAGCGCAAGAACGTGGGCCTCGTCGGCACAACGCACGAGGTACTGGTCGAAGGGCATGCGAAGCGGGGCGAGCTGTTGCAGGCCCGTACTCGCACCAACAAGATCGCGCTGCTGGACGGGCCGCCCGAGTGGATCGGGACCTACCGGCAAGTGCGCTTCACCGGGACGACAGGCTCGACGTTTACCGCCTGGCCGCTCGAGAAGCAGACCGTGGGGCTCGTCGCCGCGTGGCAGTAACCAACGTGACGCTGGAAGTGGTGCAGCGGGAATACCAAAGCCTGCGCGACGCATTTCCGAAGTTTTGCGGCTGCGATATCTGCCGGGGCGACGTGCTCGTCTTCGCGCTCAATCGGCTCTCCCCGCACTACGTTTCGACCCGCCAGGGCGAAATCCTCACCGAGCTGAACCTCCAGAGCGATCAGGAGAAGGCCAAGCTCGACGTGGCCTTGCTCGAAGGGTTCCGCAAAGTCGCCATGGCGCCACGCTGCGGAGCAAAACCCATCCAGCTGTAGCATGAGGCGGGCAGGTGCGCCCGCCGATTCTCTATCTCACTGTCGCGTTTGCCGCCGGGCTCGGTGCGGCGTTGAACGGCGTGGAATTGGGCGTGACGGCGTGGTGCGTCCTGTTCGGAGCACTGCTCCTGCAAAGTCGCGCACCACTCGGGGCGGCGCTCGGCGTCATGTTGGTTGCAGGCAGCGTCTGGGGCGGCGCGGCGCTGCGCGAACAGCGCGCGTCGTGTGCCGGCCAACATGCGCGTGCCGCAATAGTCCGGCTCACCGATCCGGCACCCAGCGCGGGCGGTGTCGTCGAAGCGAGCGTGCGGGGCGGACCCTGCGGCGGCACGCTCACCATTCGCTGGCCCGCAGGACATCCGGCGCACGGCGGCACGACATGGGTGATCGCGGGACGATTTCTCGGGGACGCGGGGCGCGGCGTCCTCGTCGCCCGGCGCGTGCGCGAGCTCGACGCAGTCCCGCGCGGGCGAGGCGCGCTCCGCGATCGCGTGGCCGAGCGCAGCCGCCGGCTGTTCGGGACGCGCGCGCCGCTGGTCGACGCGCTCGTGATCGCCCGGCGGGCGGAGCTCGATGCCGGCTTGCGGGAGCGGTACACACGTTCGGGGCTGGCGCACCTCCTCTCGATCTCGGGTTTGCACGTCGCGTTCTTCGCGGCCTGGCTCAACGTCCTGCTTGCGCGGCTGCGGCTCGGCACGCGCGCGCGGTTCGTGGCGGGGACGTGCGTCATGTTCGCCTACGTCTGGCTGCTCGGGTTTCCCGCGCCCGCGGCGCGTTCGGCCGCGATGCTCGCGTTTCTCGACATCGCGAAGCTGCGCCAGCGCGTCGTCGCGCCGCGCGGGCTGGTGGCGCTGGCGGCGTTCTGCGTGATGCTGGGCGATCCCTGGTCCGTGCAGTCGGTCGGTGCATGGCTGTCAGTTGCCGCGGTCGCCGCCGTGATCTGGGGCGCGCGAGCGACAGAAAGCCTTCCCAGACCGGTGCGGCTGCTCGCGCCCGCCGCGGCGGCCACCCTGCTCACGGCACCGATCACGGCGTACGCCTTCGGTACTGTGGCGCCGATCGGAATTGTCGCGAACCTGGCGGCGATTCCGCTGGCGGGGCTCGCGGTGCCCGGACTGATGGTGGCGCTGCTCTTCTCGTCGAGCTGGCTGGCGGCGGGCGCCGGCCTGTGCCTGGCGCTGCTCGACGTGGTCGCCCGGACTGCCGCGGCGCTGCCCGGTGGACACTTCATCATGATCGCGGGGCCCAGCGCCGCGGCGCTGTGGCTGGGCGTGCTCCTCGGCGCGTGGTGGCTCTGGAATGCGCCGCGCCGGCGGTGGCTCATTGCCGCGCGCGTCGCGCTCATTGGCGCCCTCGTCTCGTGGAGCACGCTTTTCCACGCCTTTACACGCCTTTCAGATTGTTCTTGCCTCACCGTAAGTTTCCTTGACGTTGGACAGGGCGACGCGATTGCGTTGCGCACTCCAGCGGGACGTTGGCTGTTGATCGACGGTGGGCCGCGCGGGCCGCAGGGAGATGCCGGCCGCCGCGTCGTGGTGCCGTTTCTCCGGAGCCATGGCGCGACGCAGTTGGCGGCGATCGTCGCGACGCACGCGCATCTGGACCACTTTGGTGGCTTGCCGGCCGTGCTCGACGCATTCGATCCGGCGTTCGTGCTCGAGCCGGGGCAGCCGGTGCCGGATGCGGGCTATCTCGACTTCCTCAGCGCGGTAGAAAGCGACGGCGCGGATTGGCGGCCGGCGCGCCGCGGCGACAGGCTCGAGCTGGACGGCGTCACGATCGAGGTGCTGAGCCCGGACTCAGCGTGGGCCGGCAGCCAGACGGACATCAACGAGGAATCGGTCGTGCTGCTCGTCAGCTATGGCGGCACGCGCCTGCTCTTCGCGGGTGACGCCGGCGTTCCGACCGAGGCGCACCTCGCGGGCCAGGTCGGGCCGGTGATGGTGCTGAAAGTCGGACATCACGGCTCGCGCGGCGCGACGTCCGACCGCTGGCTGGACGAGCTGCACCCGGCCGAGGCCGTCATCAGCGTCGGGGCGAAAAACCGTTACGGTCATCCCGCGCCCGAGACGTTGGCGCGGTTGCGAGAACATGGCGTCACCGTGCTTCGCACTGATGAACGCGGCACGATCACCTTCACCGTCTCGAGTCATGGCACGCTCGCAATCACCGACGTCCGTCATCACGATTGAGCGCTACATCATGGAGCAGGAGCGGCTGCACCCCGAAGCCACCGGGGAGCTGTCGAACCTCCTCTACGATCTGTGCCTTGCGGCGAAGATCATCTCGCGCCAGGTGCGTCGTGCCGGCCTCACCGACATCCTCGGGGAATTCGGCGCGATCAACGTCCAGGGCGAGGTACAGCAGAAGCTGGACGTCTTCGCCCACGACACCGTGCGGCACAGCGTCGAGCACACGGGGCGGGTCTGCATCGTTGCGTCGGAGGAGGAAGAGCACCCCATTCCGGTGCAAGTGCGCGACGACCGCCGCAGCGGGAAATACGTGCTGCTCTACGATCCGCTCGACGGCTCGAGCAATATCGGCGTCAACGTCTCAATCGGGACCATCTTTTCGATTCACCGCCGCAGTGCTTCGAAGCGCGGGCCGGGCATTCTAGCCGACTGTCTCCAAAAAGGCCGCGCCCAGGTCGCTGCCGGTTACATCCTCTATGGCTCGAGCACCATGCTGGTGTACACGACGGGGCAGGGGGTGCACGGCTTTACGCTCGACCCCACCATCGGTGAATTCCTGCTCTCGCATCCCGACATTCGCTCGCCCGATGTCGGCACCTACTACAGCGTGAACGAGAGTCACTGGAACAAGTGGGCGCCGGGAATGCAGCGCGTCGTTGGGGCGTTCAAGAACGGCGATGGCGGAAAGGTCGAGGCGAAAAACGCGCGCTACATCGGGTCGCTCGTCGCGGACATCCACCGCAACCTGATGTCGGGCGGCGTCTTTCTCTATCCGGCGGACGCGATCTCGCCGCAAGGGAAGCTGCGCCTGCTCTACGAGGCGGCGCCGCTGGCGTTCGTCGTCGAGCAGGCAGGGGGCGCGGCGACCGACGGGACGCGCGATATCCTCGACATCAAGCCAGAAGAGCTACATCAACGCACGCCGCTCATCATCGGCTCGAAACGGGACGTGGCCTACGCGCGCGAGGTGCTCGCGAAAGCATGACGCACGACTGGCTGGAGCATCCGATCGCCGACAAGAGCGCGCCGGGCGAGTGGCCGTTTACGCGCGGCATCTATCCCACGATGTATACCGGTAAGCCGTGGACGATGCGCCAATACGCGGGCTTCGGCACGGCCGACGAGACCAACGCGCGGTTTCGCCATCTGCTCGATGCCGGGCAAACCGGTCTGTCGGTGGCGTTCGATCTTCCCACGCAGATGGGGTACGACTCCGATCATCCGATGGCGGCGGGAGAAGTCGGCCGCGCCGGCGTCGCCATCGACAGCGTCGAGGATCTGGAGCGGCTGTTTCACGGCATCCCGCTCGATCGTGTCTCGACGTCGATGACGATCAACGCGACGGCCGCGATCCTGCTCGCGATGTACGTGGCGGTGGGAGAAGAGCAGGGCGTGCCGCTCACCAAGCTGCAGGGCACGCTGCAGAACGACATCCTCAAGGAATACATCGCGCGCGGGACGTACATCTATCCCCCCGAGCCGTCGCTGCGGCTCGTGGCGGACATTTTCCGGTTCACGGCTCGCGCGAAGATGAGCTTCAACCCGATCTCGATCTCGGGTTACCACATGCGCGAGGCGGGCGCCACCGCCGTGCAAGAGATCGCCTTTACGTTCGCTAACGGCCTCGAATACGTGCGTCGGGCGTCGTCCGTCGGAATTGCGGTGGACGAGCTGGGCCCGAGGCTTTCCTTCTTCTTCGCGGCCTACACGGATCTGTTCGAGGAGATTGCGAAGTTCCGCGCGGCGCGCCGGCTGTGGGCGCGTCTCATGAAGGAGAAGTTCAACGCGTCCGACGCCGCCGCGCGGCTGCGGTTCCATACCCAGACCGGCGGCGCGACGCTCACCGCGCAGCAGCCGCTCAATAACGTCGTGCGCGTGGCGATTCAGGCGATGGCGGCCGTCCTCGGCGGCACGCAGTCGCTGCACACGAACTCCTACGACGAAGCGCTCGCGTTGCCGACCGAGCGGAGCGCGACCCTGGCGCTCCGCACGCAGCAGCTGCTCGCGCATGAAACCGGCGTTCCCGACATCGTCGACCCGCTCGGCGGCAGTTGGTACGTTGAGGCGATGACCGATAAGCTGGAATCCGCGGCCCGGACGTTGGTCGAGGAGGTCGAGGTTGGTGGAGGTTCTGCGAAGGCGATAGAGCGCGGATACTTCCAGGAAGCGATCGCGCGAAGTGCGTACGAGCAGCAACGTGCGATCGAAGCCGGCAAGCAGGTCGTCGTCGGCGTGAACGAGCACGTGACGGGCGAACCGGTCCCGCCGATTCCCGCGCCGGACTACTCGAAGCTTGCCGAAATGCAGCGCGCACGTCTTGCGAAGTTACGGGGGACGCGGGACGGGGGACGAGTGAAGAGCACACTGGCGGCCCTCGAGGCGGCCGCGCGCGAGTCCAACGCGCCGTTGATGGAGCCGATTCTCGAGGCCGTGCGTGCCCGCGCTACGCTCGGGGAAATCAGTGACGTGCTCCGGAACGTCTGGGGAGTGCACGACCCACGATGACATCCAGCCTGCTTCTGTCGCTCGTGCTCGTCACGCAATCACTGGGCGACACCGCGGCCATCAACCGCTTCGTCCAAGCGGAGCTCGAACGCCAGCACATTCCCGGTCTCTCGCTGGCGGTGCTCGTGGGCGATCGGGTCCTGCTGTCCCGCGGATACGGGTGGGCGAACGTGGAGCTGTACGTGCCCGCGTCCGACAGCACCGTCTATCAGTCGGGATCGATGGGCAAGCAGTTCACCGCCGCGGTGGTCGAGATGCTGGTAGACCACCATTTCCTCCGGCTCGACGACTCGATCGTGCGGTGGCTCCCCGAAGGCGCGGCCGTTTGGCAGGGGATCACCGTGCGGCGTCTCCTCACGCACACGTCGGGCGTCGCCGAGTACACCGATTCCACCTTCGACTATCGCAAGGACTACACCGAAGACCAGCTCGTAAAGTTCGCTGCGTCGCGGCCACTCGACTTCCGGCCGGGCGAGCGCTGGAGCTACAGCAACACCGGATACCTGTTGCTCGGCGCGCTCATCCACCGTGTCAGTGGCTGCTTCTACGGCGATCTGCTCCGCGATTCGGTATTTCGTCCGCTGGGCATGAACGATTCTCGCGTCATCTCCGAAGCCGACATCGTGCCCAATCGTGCCGCGGGTTATCGGTTGGAGGACGGCGTGCTAAAAAACCAGGAGTGGGTGGCGCCTTCTCTGAACACCACGGCCGACGGCGCGCTATACGTCACGATCCGCGATCTGACGCGCTGGGCGGTCGCCCTGAATCACGCCCGAGTGCCGAGCCCCGGGGCACTGGACACCGCGTGGACGCCGGTGCGGCTCAGCGACGGTGCGACATATCCATATGGGTTCGGATGGTACCTCCTGCCGCAGCGCGGCGAGCCGCGCATTGCCCACACGGGGAGCTGGCAGGGATTCAAAACGGTCATCGCGCGCTATCCCAAGCAGCGTCTGACGGTCATCGTGCTCGCCAATCTCGCCGAGGCGCAGGTGGGCGCGATTGCGTACGGCATCGCCGGTATGCTCGATCCCGCGCTGCAGGCGCCGCATCTCGTCACGGCGACGAGGGGCAGGCAACCGCCCGTCCCGATTCCGACGTTGCTGCGCGCGATCGCTGCGACTCCCGACAGCGCCTCCATTACGCCGCGATTCCGCCGCTTCCTGAGTCCCGATCTCGTCGGCTGGTACCGAGCGCTCACGGCGGAACAGCGGCAATGGAGCTTCGCGGGCTGTGACTCAATCACGTCGCTGGGCTTCAGCTATTTGGGTTCACCCATCACCTATGCCTGTCATGCACGCTCAGCCCGCCCGTCCGGAGGCGGGACCGCGGTATCGGTGCTCTATACGGCCGATTGGCGGGCGGCGGGCGTCGAGGGGTACGGATATTGAACCCGGTACGACCGCAGCCTGACGGCATCGCCACCCGCAAGATCGTAGCTCGCGCCATCGTGGCGCTGCTGTTCGGCCTCGTCATCGGCTACGGCATCGGCTTGAGTGTGGAGGCGGATGCCGCGCGTGGCCGAGCCCTCACGATGAAGGAGTACGTTGCCGACTTCGAGAGCTATAGGAACCATCTGATTGGGAATGGGAATCCCATCTGGTCCATGATCATCGCTGGAGTCATCCTCATGGTGCTTGTCTTTGCGATCTATGAGCTGCTCGTGTGGCTCGTGGACAAGCTCCTCGGTGCCATGGATCGCCGGATGAACCGGGCGGACCAGCCCGGGACGCCGCCGCCGTGGTGACCGCCGGGCCACCGGTCGGGTAGAAAGGAGCGGGGGCCTATGAAGCTCATTGGTTGCGTGCTTGTCTTGTTGTTTGTGGCCACCGCGTGCACGGAGCCCGCATGCGGCTGCTCGCCGCCGAATCTGCCCAAGGCTGTGGTCTCGGGGCGGGTAACCATCGACACGGGAGGTCCGGCGCCGCTGGCCGCGCTGTTTGCGCAAGTGACGCCCACGGTCACCTGCGTACAGGGGACGCTGGCCAGCTGGGGTCACGCCGATTCCCTGGGTCGCTATCGGCTCGAGGTCTTCGGCGCGAGCGTGAGCGATTCGGGTTGCGTCTATGTGGGCGCGCTGTTCCCCCCTACGCAAAGCGGGAAAGACACGGTCCTGGGACCGTTCCGGATGAAATTCGCTGATCCACCAACGGATAGTTCGACGGTAGACATCGTTATCCACCACTAGTCGTCCCCCGAATTCCGGAGCGCATCATGCTGGTTGCCCTGCTCGGTGTTGTCGCCGCGATGCAACAGGTTCAGACGGGATTCCTCGATCGCAACGTGATCGTGGCCGGCAAGTCGTACCACTACCAGGTGTATGTCCCGGCCGATTACGCCACGAAGCCGAGCTGGCCGGCGATTCTTTTTCTGCATGGCGCGGGCGAGCGGGGCGATGATGGGCTCCTGCAGACCAACGTCGGCCTGGCTCCCGCGATTCGTCAGAACCCGTCGCGCTATCCCGCGATCGTCGTGTTCCCGCAAGTCCCGCGTGATTCGCAGTGGGTGGGAACGCCCGGTGACATGGCTGTGGCCGCTCTGCAACAGACCATGCGGGAATTCCATGTCGATCCGCGTCGCGTCTATCTCACCGGCCTTTCCATGGGCGGTCATGGCACCTGGTACGTGGCGTACCAGCATCCCGAGCTCTTCGCCGCTGTCGTGCCGATCTGCGGCTGGGTGCGGGAATTCCCGCAGTTTCGCGGCTCCATTCCGGCTGTACCGGGAGACAGCGCCGCGATCATGCCCAACCTGGTTCAGCGGCTCGGCAAACTTCCGATCTGGATTTTCCACGGGGAAGTGGACCAGGTCGTCAACGTAAACGGCTCGCGCGAGCCGGCGGCGGCGCTCAAGGCTGCGGGTGCCGACGTGCACTACACGGAGCTGCTCGGCCTGAACCACAACTCCTGGGATGCCGCGTACGCATCCGACGAGTTCGTGCGGTGGCTGTTCGCGCAGCAGCGGCGCTGATCCGAAGGGCTTGCCGGCGCCGGTACGAGTTGTGAGAGTTGTAACGATCCCTCAGGAGGCCTTCATGCGGCTCTTCGTCGTTGGTGTCGCGTTCGTTCTCTGCACAACCACCGTGCGTGCACAGGAGCCGAGTCGCTGGACGATCTCGGCAGGGCCGGAATGGGCGAAGTCGACTCCCAGCTCGCACCTATGGGGCGCACGACTGCGCGCGGAGTATGATCTCACCAAGCCCAGTAGCGTGTTCGGTTTGCGGCTCGAAGGCGCCGCGCGGTGGGGGCCGGCGCAGAGTTACTTCTACGAGTCGGGACCGCGCAGCCAGGGTGGCGTTCTTCAGTCGTCGGACCTCATGCTCGGCATCTCCGGCGCGATCTCACCATTTCCGCGCGGCCGCTTCAGGCCGTACGTCACGATGGGCATCTTCGGACGTCAGCTGTGGGAACAAGGCTCAATGTTCGTTCACGATACGACCATGCTGTCGTGGGACGTTCCGAACTTCAGAACCTGGCGTAGTCAAATCTTTGCCACGATGGGGTTCGGTCTGCGAGGCCAACTCGGTAGTCGCTCGTTTCAATTGGAACTGCGACGCCTCTATAACAACAATGGGCTGAGCTTCGGAACACGCATTCCCTTCTGAGGCGCGAGACAATAGGCACGGCCCGCTGGCCGCATTGGCCAGCGGGCTTTTTACGTGCCAAGTTTGGAGTACTCTCATCAAGGATCACTGATGAACCGGCGTGACGCACTGCTTCTGCTCGCCGGGACGGCCGCGCTCCCCGATCAGCTGCTCGCCGTGGGACGCGCCGTCCACAAGAAAGTGCGCGCTGGAGCGCTGCGCGCGTTGACGCCCCAGCAAAACGAGACCGTCGCCACCATCGCCGAGCTGATCATCCCCAAGACCGACACGCCGGGCGCGCGCGACGCGGGCGTCCCCGCGTTCATCGACGTCATGCTGGCCGATTGGGGGGACGACGACCAGCGCCAGATGTTCACGGCGGGGCTCGCGAACGTGAACGAGCGGAGCCGCTCGGCGTTCGGGAAGGATTTTGTCTCGTCGACGCCGGCGCAGCAGACTGAGATCCTCGAGGATCTCGACTACGAGCTGGCGCGCCTGCGGGACACCAAGTCCGACACGTCCAAGAATTTCTTCCAGGCCATCAAGTGGCTCACCCTCACCGGCTACTACACCTCCGAAATCGGCGCGACGAGTGAAATGCACTACCGCGTCGTGCCGGGCCGGTACGAACCCTGCTACCCCCTCGACCAATGAAAGCCTACGACGCCATCGTGGTCGGGTCCGGGATGTCGGGCGGCTGGGCGGCCAAGGAGCTGACCGAGCGCGGGCTGCAGACGCTCGTGCTCGAAGCGGGTCGGCCGATCGTTCCCGAGCAGGACTACGTCGAACACGTGCCGATGTGGGAGATGAAGTACCGCGGCATGGGTGACCGCAAGCGACTCTCGAAAGAACAACCGATCCAGCAACAGTGCTACGCCTGCGATGAGATGGCCTACAAGTTTTTCGTGAACGACCTCGAGAATCCCTACACCACGCCCGACGGCAAGCCGTTCTCCTGGATCCGCGGCCGCCAGGTCGGCGGACGCTCGATCATGTGGGGCCGCCAGGTCTACCGCTGGAGCGATCTCGACTTCGAGGCGAACGCGCGCGAAGGCATCGGCGTCGACTGGCCGATCCGCTACGCCGACATCGCGCCCTGGTACGACTACGTCGAGACGTTCGTCGGGATCAGCGGCCAGGCGGAAGGATTGCCGCAGCTGCCCGACGGCAAGTTCCTGAAGCCGATGGCGCTGAATTGCGTGGAGCAATCGGTTCGGGAGGCGGTCGGCCGTGCGTGGCCCGGCGAACGAATGGTGACGATCGGCCGCTGCGCGGTCCTGACCGAAGCGCACAACGGCCGTGCCGCCTGCCACTACTGCGGCCCGTGCCATCGCGGCTGTATCACGCGGTCGTATTTCTCGAGCGTGAACGCGACGCTGCCTGCCGCCCAGGCGACCGGCCGGTTGACGCTCCGTCCGTACAGCGTCGTCCACAGCATCACCTACGATCGCAAGACCGGCCGGGCGACCGGCGTGCGCGTGATCGACGGCCAGACGAAGCACCCGATCGAGTTCAAGGCGCGGATCGTGTTCCTGTGCGCGTCGACGATCGAGTCGGCGCGGATTCTGCTGCTCTCCGGCATCGCCAACTCGAGCGGTCAGGTCGGCAAGAACCTGATGGATCACATCATGGGTGGCGGCGCGAGCGGCCGGATGGACGGCCCCGCCGACCGCGACACGATCGGCAACCGGCCGAACGGCATTTACGTGCCCCGCTTCCGTAACATCGGCAAGGGAAAGTCTTCGTTCCTGCGCGGTTACGGATTCCAGGGTGGCGGCGGCCGCGCCGACTGGGGCCGGGGCAATGAGGAAGCCGGGTTTGGCGCGGAGTTCAAGAAATCGCTGCGCAAGCCGGGTCCGTGGGGCTTCTCGCTATATGGCTTCGGCGAAATGCTCCCCAAGGAAGAAAACTTCGTCGAGCTGGACAAAGCCAAAGTCGATGCCTGGGGCATTCCGGTCGCGCGGATCAGCTGCGCCTACGGCGAGAACGAGAAAGCGCTGGTGCACGACATGTCCATCTCGGCGGCCGAAATGCTCGCCGAGGCGGGCGCGCACGAAATTCAGCCGTATACGAGCAATAATCCGCCCGGCCTCGTGATCCACGAGATGGGCACCGCGCGTATGGGCAAGGATCCGAAGACGTCGGTCCTCAACGCGCACAATCAGTGTTGGGATGTCCCGAATGTGTTCGTCACCGACGGCGCCTGCATGGCGTCGACGGCCTGTCAGAACCCTTCCATTACCTACATGGCCCTCACTGCGCGCGCGGCTGCGTACGCGGTCGAGGCGATGAAGAGGAGAGAACTATGAAACGCGGGATCGATCGTCGCGAGTTCGTGCAGGCACTGGCGGCAGTCGGCGCCACCACGATGTTTTGCGGCGGCCCGCGCGCCGCGTCCCCCGCTCGCATCGAGAAGATCGGGATTCAGCTCTACACCGTCCGCGATCTGATGAAGGCGGACTTCGAGGGCACGCTCGCGCACGTGGCGGAGATCGGCTACAAGGAGGTGGAGTTCGCGGGCTACTTCAATACCTCGCCCGCCGATGTGAAGGCCATCCTGGACCGACACGGACTCTCGGCGCCGTCCGCGCACGTCCCGTTCGAGAACGACGATCAATGGAAGGCGGCGCTCGACGCGGCCAAGACGATCGGGCACGAATACATCGTCATGCCCTGGATTCCCCCGGAACGGCGTAAGACCTTGGACGACTGGAAGAATTTCGCGCAGGTCTTCAACCACGCGGGACAGGCCGCGCACGATGCCGGGATCCAGTTCGCCTATCACAACCACGATTTCGAGTTCCCCAAGCTGGACGGGCAGGTGCCCTACGATGTGCTGTTGCAGAGCACCGACCCGCAGCTCGTGAAGCTCGAGATCGACTTGTACTGGATCACGAAAGCCGGTCAGGATCCGCTCACCTATTTCGCGCGCTGGCCCGGCCGCATACCGCAGGTCCATGTGAAGGACGGAGGCTCCGCACCCGAGTACAAGATGGCCGATGTGGGGCAGGGGAAGATCGACTGGAAACGGATTTTCGCGAAGCGCGATCAGGCGGGCATCAAGCATTTCTACGTCGAGTTCGATCAGCCGCCTCAGCCGTTACAGGACATCGCGGCGAGCTACGGCTACCTGAAGAACTTGGAGTTTTGATATGGATGGGCGGATGGGCGGTTCGGCGGATGGGCGGTTGGTGACGCGCCGCGATGCCATCGGAGCATCGGCAGTTACCGTGGCGGGCCTCGTCCTGGGACGCTCCTCAAAGCGCCCAACCGCGCAACCGCCGAACCGCCTCAAGCAGTCCGCCAGCCGCTGGTGCTACCGCTCCATCGCCCTGCCGGATCTGTGCAAAGCCGGCAAGGCGATGGGCCTGGCGGGCATCGACCTGCTCGCGTCCGATGATTGGCCGGTCGTCCGTCAGAACGGGCTGGTCTGCTCCATGGGGTATGCCGCGATCCGCGACGATTTCATCCCGCGCGGGTTCAACGATCCGGCGAACCACGATCTCCTCGTCGGCGAGCTCGAGCGCGCGCTGCCACTGGCGCAGCAGCACGGCGTGCCCAACCTCATCGCGATGTTCGGCAACCGGCAGGGACGGAGCGATGAGCAGGCCACCGATGCGTGTGTGACGGGGCTCAAGCGGATCGCCCCGTCCGCCGAGCGCTACGGGGTGACGATCTGCGTCGAGCTGCTCAACAGCAAGGTCGACCACAAAGACTACCAGGGCGACCGGACGGCATTCGGCGCCAATATCATCGCGGCGGTGGGGTCGCCGCGCGTGAAGCTGCTGTACGACATCTATCACATGCAGATCATGGAAGGCGACGTCATCCGGACCATCCGCGAGCACGCCGGTCATATCGGCCACTTCCATACCGGCGGGGTGCCGGGACGGCACGAGCTGGACGATACCCAGGAGCTGAACTACCGCGCCGTGGCGCGGGCGATCGCTGACACGGGGTTCACGGGATACCTCGCCCACGAGTTCGTTCCGACGCGGGAGCCGTTGGCGTCGTTGAAGCAGGCCGTCGACCTGTGCGCCGTGTAGTGTCCCCGGAGGCAATCGCCGAGTCTTGATGGGAGCCCATGCTCCCATCCAACACCCGCCCGCTCGCGCGGCTCGTCCTCCTGAGCCTGATGCTGACGTTTATCGTGTCCCGCCTCGTCAGCATCCTTATGATCGCCTTTAACCAGCCGAACCTCTATCTCCATGTGCGCGATACACATGTCCATCACCTCAACTATGGCATCTTCCTCCTCGTCGGGGTCGGCGCGTACCTCCTCTTCAGTCCCCCTTCGGCGGCTCCAACACCGCCCGCCGCCGCGGTGATCTACGGGATCGGTCTCGGTCTCACGTTCGATGAGTTCGGGATGTGGCTGCACCTGAACGGCGATTACTGGCAACGCGCCAGCTTCGACGCCGTGATCGTGCTCGTGGCGGCGTTGGGCCTCGCCGGCTTCACCCCACCGCTGACCCGCTGGCGTCCCCGACAGATCGCTGCCGCGGTGCTCGTGCTCCTGTTGCTGGGGGGATGCATGCGACTGGCAGCGCGCGTGGGGCCACGGATGCAGAGCTGGGAGCAGCGCGTTCGGTCATAAACGCTTGCCAAGCCAGCCGCTCTGAATACCGTTGAGCACCACTCATCGGAGCATCGCGTGGCGTCTGGCCGGTTCGAGCTGTTTGTCGGCATCGCGATCGGGATCGCGATCGCGTGGCTGTATTTCCTGGTCTGGAAGCTTCGCTATAGCGCGACGATTCGTGAGGACGCGGTCCAACGCAGTCTCGCTGTGACGGCCGGGAAGGTCCACGAGCAGCTCGTGCCCTATCTCCCTGAATTCGGTTTCAACCCCAAGGACGCCCGGTTCCTCGGCAGCCCCGTCGACCTGATCGTGTTCGACGGGCTCGCCGCGGGCGACGTCCGGCGGATCGTCTTTCTGGAGGTGAAGACGGGCGGCGCATCGCTCACGGCGCGCGAGCGCCAGGTGCGCGACATCGTCGAAGCCCGTGAGATCGAGTGGGCCGAGCTCCGGCTCACTCGCGGCGAGGGCTAGGCGCTATCCGACGATTTGCTACATTGGAAGCTCCTCGACCAGGAATCCCGCATGAAGAGCATCTTCTGGGGCGCGGTGATCATCGCGATCGGGCTCATCCGTGGCGACTCCGTGTTTCGCGGCGACTTCAATGTGCTCAGCATCATCTTCGACGCCCTCGGCGTCTTCTTCATCATTCGCGGATTGGTGTCGGTCTATCAGGCGAAACAGCAGGAATCGACCTCGGCGCCGCCACCAAAGGCGTGACGCCCGCCGCGTATCTCAAATCGCTGCCTGCGGACCGGCGCGCGGCGATTTCTACCGTCCGAGACGTTGTCAACAAGCACATTCCCGCGGGCTACCAGGAGGCGATGAATTGGGGCGCCATCACGTGGGAAGTCCCGCTCACGCGCTATCCCAAAACGCCCAACGGCCAGCCGCTGTGCTACGTGAGCCTCGCCGCGCACAAGAACTTCTGCACGCTGTATCTGATGGGTGCCTACTCGAATTCTGCCCAATACGCCGCGCTCAAAGACGCGTTCGCCCGGGCGGGGAAGAAGTTCGACATGGGAAAATCGTGCCTGCACTTCAAGCAACCTGAAGACCTGGAGCTCGAGGCGATCGGCAAGGTGGTCGCGAGCTACACGCCCGACCAGTGGATCGCCGTCATGGAACAGAGCCGGAGGCGCTCATGATCGTTCTCGCCGCAGTACTCACCGTCGCGATGCAGCAGGAGCCCGAGCAGGAGCAACGCGTTACCCGCCGCGACTTGCCGGCCGCCGTGGCGCGGACCGTCGACGCGCAGGCCCGCGGCGCGACGATCCGCGGCTACTCAAGAGAAAAAGAGCATGGCCAGACCTTCTACGAAGTCGCGCTACGTGTGAACGGCCACTCCAGGGACGTTCTGATGGACACCACCGGCGCCGTCGTAGAAGTGGAGGAGCAGGTCGACATCGCGACGCTCCCCGCCGCGGTGCGCGAAGGGCTGCTCGCGGCGGCCGGTTCCGGCAAGCTTCGGTCGGTCGAGTCGGTGACGAGGGGCGGCCAGACCGCCTACGAAGGCCACGTCAACACGAACGGCAAGTGGTCGGAGATCACCGTCGGGCCGGACGGTAAGCCGCTACACTGACGGCCGCTTGGGCCGTCGCTCCCCTCGCTGGGCGATCAGGCGCTCGACCGTGAGTCGAAACAGCGCGAGCGCCGATTCCGGAAACGCGAGCAGAAACCGGTGAAAGCGCTGGTAATCGAGCGCCAGCGCCTTGCTCGGTCCGGTCGAGACGACCGTCTCCGTGCGCCTGCCGGGACCGAACATCCCGTACTCACCGACCACTTCGCCGCTGCCGAGCCGCGCGACCACCCACCCATCGGATAACCGCACTTCCATCTTTCCCTCGACGATCGCAAAGACCTCTGTGGCTGGGTCCCCCTCGCCGAACACGACTTCTCCATCTTTGAATTCGCGCGCGGTGAACATCGTCGCGAGGATGCGCAGCTCGTTGGGCGGAACAACCGAGAACACCTCGCCGTCCCGGAGCATGCGGGCGCGGGCGAGCGCTTCCTCCGGGCTCATGGTGGCGCTCAAGACATTGAACAGACGCGTCGCGCGCATCACCATGTCGCGCCAGCGCCGGTTCTCGGTGAAGTGCCGCCGCGCCAGGATGCTGGGATCGGCGAGCAGCCGTGCCGCCTCGCGCAGCCCTGACGCAAAAGCACCGTGGGCGCCCCCCCAGTGGTGGCGATACGTCGCCTCGCCGGCAAAGAACAGCCGACCCCCGACGGGCTCGGCGAGGCTTTCCATATCGGACGGTGAGCCTCCGACCGCGATGTAGGAGTAGGCGCCGCGCGCGAACGGATCCAGGGTCCATTGCGTTCGCGCGACGGCGCGCGGCTCCGGAATGTCTCCACCGAACATCTCGCGCAGGACGCGCATGCCCCAGGCACGTACTTGGTCCTCCGGCCACTGTTCCAGTTGGCGCGCGAGGCTACCGCCGGTCACCAGCACCAGGGCGGGGAGGTGCTGCGTCTTCCAGAGACTGATCACCAGCGTGGGGTTGCCGCTCACCGGTTGGCACAAGTAGCCGAACGCGTATTGGTCGGGAGCCCAGAAGGGTTTCGCGAAGTGCACGATCACTTTCGTAATCGCGCCCATGCCGAGCCGGCTGATCGACGCGCGCTTGGCGTCGGGCAGCGCCGGCTGGAACGCAACGGCGTTTGCCTGCAGGACCCCGAGCGGCAGCGTCACGATCACGCCCTCGGCCTCGTGCACCTCCTGGCCTGCATGAACTCGGACGGGGCGCAGCGGATCCCACTCGATGCGCTGGACGGGAGTGTCCAGTCGGACATCCAAGCCGTGAGCGAGCGCGGTCGCGAGCGCGCCAAATCCTCCGGTGAGCACGCTGTCGCCGTAGCCATACACCTCGTAGCCATCATCCCACCGCAGGAATGAAAGCGCCTGTGCATCCGCGGCGCAGTCATCGCGCGCCGAAAGGGCGATGTGCCACTCGACCGAGCGACGATCGATCTCGGCCAGATCGCGGCGGGTGAGGACCGCGTGCATGGCGTCGTGGAGGGAGCAGTCGTTGACGCCGTCCTCTCGCAAGCGGCGACGGCGGTCTGCGTCGAGCTCGTCCCTCACCTCGTCCGCGATGAGGATGCTGCGCAGCTTGTCGGCTGCCGTCAGCGTCTTGCCTTCCGGGCCGTACAACACCAGCTGGTCCCAGCCGCCCGAGTAGGCGCTATCGCCGCCGACGAACAGCGTCCCGATGTCGAGCTCGCGCGCGAGGTTGGTGATCGGGTTGCCCTCGGTGCCGTGAATCCAGTGCGCCCCGTAGTCGACGCCTTCGGGTGTGTAGCAGCGGCCGCCGACGCGATCGCGCGCCTCGAGCACGGTGACGGCGACGCCGCGCTGCGCGAGCGCACGCGCCGCGCCGAGTCCGGCGAGTCCGGCGCCAATCACGAGCACGCGGCCACCGCGATAGCCGCCGCGTCCATCCGGCGGCAGCCAGCCGCTGAGCCGCTCCCGCGTCATTGCGACGCCGCGGCGCGCAGCCGGCGCCACTCGTAGATCAGGATGACCGGCACGTAGAACGTGACGTCGGCGGCGAGTTTGCCGAGCGGGACGCCCAGCGCGCGCCCGAGAAGACGCGTCCCGAGGCCCATCGCGGCGGGCCGGATGAGCCCGCTGTCGAGGATCTCGGCGGGCCCGAACTCGATCATCAGATTCGCCGCCGTCCTGAGCCAGGCGCGCGGACCGTACTGCACGCCCGCGGCGCGTGCGGTCTGCCGGTCGGTGCGGATCTCGCGTCCCACGATGACACCGTAGAACCCGAGCGTCTCGCCGAGGGCGCCACCGAAGGCCGCGGCGATCTCGCTGCCGGTCAGCGCGTGGACGGCGTAGGAGCCGAGCAGCGCCGTCACAATGCCGGTCACCTCGGCTGGCCCGTAGCGGCGCAGCCAGCGTTTTATCCGCGGCCATTCCATGGAGCGAAATTGCCTCTAGATTCTGCGCATGTCCAAGAGGCGTCAGAGCTACGAGGCCGACGACATCACCGTCACCTTTGACCCTGATGTGTGCATTCACTCCGGCGTGTGTGTCATGGGCTTGCCGGACGTGTTCGACATCAAGCGCAAGCGGTGGGTCCGGCCGGAGCTGCAGCCGGCCGACGTCGTCGCCGCGCAGGTGATGCGGTGCCCGTCCGGTGCCTTGCAGTTCGTGCGCAAGCCGAAGCCGGACTGACCCCGCGATGCCGACCTACGAGTACAAGTGTCCCAAGGGGCACCTGTTCGAAAAAACGTTTCCTCGCATCTCCAACCAGCGCTTCGCCAAATGCCCCAAGTGCGGCAAGCGGGCGGAGCGGCAGATCTCGGGGGGCGCGGGCCTAGTCTTCAAGGGCTCCGGGTTCTACGCGACCGATTACAAACGGCCGCCGGGAAAGTCGGAAAAAGCCGACAATACGGCGGAGAAAGCCGAGAAGGCCGACTCGAAGCCGGCTCCCAAGAAAGACTCCAGCTCCGACAAGTGAAGGCACCCGAGACGATCCGTGCGGCGCTGGCGCAAGCGGCGTCGAAGCTGGGCGCGTCCAACGTCGAGGTCACGCTCGAGCGTCCCCGCGATCCCACGCACGGGGATCTCGCCACCAACCTCGCGCTGACGCTCGCGAAGACGCTGGGGCAGAAACCACGCGCGCTCGCCGAGCGTCTCATCGCGGCCATCGACTTGCCGCCGGGCCTCGTCCGCAAGACCGAAATTGCGGGACCCGGGTTCATCAACTTTTTCCTGGCGGGGGAGCAGGTCGTCGGCGTGCTGCCGTCCATCATCACGGCGGGCGCCGATTATGGAAAGAGCGATGTCGGCCGGAAGGCGAAGGTCAACGTCGAGTTCGTCTCTGCCAACCCCACCGGACCGCTGCACGTGGGGCACGGCCGCGGGGCCGCGCTCGGCGATGGCATCGCCGCATTGCTCGAGTGGACCGGCTGGGCAGTGACGCGGGAGTTCTACGTCAACGATGCGGGCACGCAGATCGACAAGATGGCGCGGTCGCTCTGGGCACGGGTCCAGCAGGCGGCGGGACGGCCGGGCACCATCCCCGAAGGCGGCTATCACGGCGAATACCTGAACGAGCTGGCGGCAACGATCCTAAAGAAGGAAGGGAAGCGCTTCGCGGACCTTGCGGAGGACGAAGGCGTGCGTCGCTGCCGCGAGATCGGGGTCACCGCTGAGCGCGCCGAGCAGGACGAGGACCTGCGCCAATTCGGCGTGCGGTTCGATGTTGTGTCCTCGGAGTCGACGATCTACGGGCGACACCTGATCGACGCCACACTCACCGAGCTGGGGACGAAAGGCCACACGTTCGAGGCGGACGGGGCGCTCTGGCTGCGCACGAGCGCGCTCGGCGACGACAAGGATCGGGTGCTCAAGAAGAGCGACGGCACGTTTACCTACCTCGTGCCTGACATCGCGTATCACCGCGACAAGTATGAGCGCGGGTTTGTGAAGGCAATCGACGTCTGGGGTGCCGATCACCACGGCTACATCCCGCGGATGCGCGCGGCGCTCCAGGCGCTGGGCTATCCCCCCGACTTTTTCCACGTCGAGATCGTGCAGCTCGTGCGCGTCATGCGCGGCGGGGAAGAAGTGCGCTTCTCGAAACGGAGCGGGGACTTCGTGTCGCTGCGTGATCTGTTTGAGGAAACCGGCGTGGACGCGGCGCGCTACTTCTTTCTGATGAAGCGCGGTGACTCCCAGTTCGTGTTCGACGTCGATCTCGCGAAGAGTCAGACTGAGGAGAATCCGGTCTTCTACGTGCAGATGGCCCATGCGCGCATGACGGGAATCTTCCGGGTGGCGGGGAAGGAGCCGGGCAGCGTACGGACGGATGGCGTGGATCTGTCTGTGCTCACCCAGCCCGAGGAGCTCGAGTTGGTGAAGGAGCTCGCCGAGTTTCCCGCCGTCCTGCAGCGCGCGGCGACAGCGTACGAGCCCCATCGCATCACAGGTTACCTCGAAGGACTGGCCCGGATCGCTCACGCGTGGTATCACAAGTACCGCGTGTTGGGCGAGCCGGAAGAAGCGGCGCGGCTCGTGCTCGCGCGCGCCGTCAAACAGGTGCTGGCCAACGGCCTTTCACTCTTGGGGATCAGCGCCCCGGAACGGATGTAAGCGTGGGCTTGCTTGTCGTCGGCTCGATCGCGCTCGATTCGGTCGTCACGCCGTTCGGTGAGACGGCGGATGCCCTGGGCGGCGCCGCCGTGTTCTTCTCGATGGCCGGCGCGGTGCTGCATCCAGTGCAGGTCGTCGGCGTGGTGGGGAGCGACTTTCCCGAAGCGCATCTCAAGAAGCTGGCGGCGCGCGGCGTCGATCTGGCGGGCGTGGAGCGGCAGAACGGCGAGTCCTTCCGGTGGAAGGCCCGCTACTCCTACGATCTCAACAGCCGTGAGACCCTCGAGACCCGGCTCGGCGTGTTCGCCCAGTTCCAGCCGCGTATCCCCGAGAAGTTCCGCGATGCGAAGTTCGTCTTCCTCGGCAACATCGACCCGGAGCTGCAGCTCAACGTCCTCGATCAGGTGAAGCAACCGAAGCTGGTCGCCTGTGACACGATGAACTATTGGATTCAGGGCAAAAAGGACCTGCTGCTCGAGCTCCTCCGCCACATCGACATCCTGATGGTGAACGACTCCGAGGCGCGCGAGCTGTCGGGAGATTGGAACATCTATCGCGCCGCGCACTGGATCCTCGGCCGCGGTCCCAAGATGGTCGTGATCAAGCAGGGCGAGCACGGCGCCCTGCTCGTCGATTCCACCACGATGTTCAAGGTTCCGGCCTACCCGCTCCAGGAGGTGTTCGACCCGACCGGCGCGGGCGACGCGTTCGCGGGCGGGTTCATGGCCTACATCGCGCGCACCGGCGACCTGGCGTTTTCCAATCTGCGCCGAGCGATGGTGTACGGTTCGGCGCTGGGTTCGCTCGCGGTAGAAGCGTTCGGCGTACAGCGCCTGGAGCAAGTCACCCTTCAGGAGGTCCGCGGTCGCGTGAAGGCATTCCGCGATCTCGTCCACTTCTCGCTGGACGGCGAGGAATGACGGATCGATACGCCTCGGCCGGCGTAAGCCTCGCGACCGCGGACGAGGCGAAGCGGCGGATTGCGGCGCTGGTGCGCGCGACGCGAACAGAGCTCGCGCGGGGAGCGGTGGGTGGTTTCGGCGGCATGGTGCGCGTGCCTGACGGCTACAAGAAACCGGTGCTCGTCATGTCGACCGACGGCGTCGGTTCGAAGGTGCTGGTCGCCGCCGCAGCGGGGATCCACGACACGGTTGGCGAAGATCTCGTCAATCATTCGGTCAACGACATTCTCGTCCACGGCGCGACCCCGCTCGCATTCCTCGACTACATCGCCGCGGGGACTCTCATCCCGGAGGTCGCCGAGCAGATCGTGGCGGGCGTCGCCCGCGGCTGCCAGGCACACGACATGACGCTGGCCGGCGGCGAGACGGCGCAGATGCCCGATCTCTATCAACCCGGCCACTACGATCTGGCCGGGTCGATCGTCGGCGTCGTCGAAGAGGACCAGGCGCTGCACGGCGATCGCGTCACTGCCGGTGATCAGATCATCGGGTTCCCGTCCACGGGGCTGCACACGAACGGCTACACGCTGGCCCGCAAAATTGTTTTCGACACGATGGGGCTCGGCGTCGACGATCCGTTTCCCGAGACGACGCAGTCGGTGGGGCAGGTCCTGCTGGCGGTGCATCGCAGTTACGCCGATGCGCTCCGCCCGGTGCTCGCCCAAGTCCACGCGCTGGCGCACGTGACCGGCGGCGGCATTGTGGGCAATCTCGTTCGCGTGCTGCCGCCCGGCGTCGAGGCGGTGATCGATGCGGGTAGCTGGCCGTGGCCGCCGGTGTTCCGCGTGCTGATGCGCTCCGGGAAGGTCGGCCGCGACGAGATGCGGCGCGTGTTCAATCTGGGCGTCGGGATGATTGCGGTCAGCGCGCGCGACGATGTGGAGATGGTCGCGCGCGCCGCCGAGCGCGCCCACGTGCCGGCGTGGATCATCGGCGAGATCCGGCCGGCGCGCAAAGGCTCTCCGTCGGCGGTTCGGTTTGAAGAAAGATAGAGAGCTCGAGGCGATGCGCCGCGCGATCGAGCTCGCGTGGCGCGGGTGGGGCCGCGTCTCCCCCAATCCCCTGGTGGGCGCGGTCGTCCTGCGTGGCGACGAAGTCGTGGCCGAAGGCTGGCATGCCGAGTTCGGCGGACCGCACGCCGAGCTGCACGCACTGCACACCGCCGGCGAGAAGGCCCGGGGCGCGACACTCGTTGTCTCCCTCGAGCCGTGCGCCCATCAGGGCAAGACGCCGCCGTGCACGGATGCGATTCGCGCGGCCGGCGTAAAGCGCGTCGTCGCGGCGGTGCGCGATCCCGATGCCGAGGCGCGCGGCGGCGTCGAGGTCCTGAAGCGCGCCGGCATCGAGACACAGATCGGGCTGCTCGCCGAAGAGGCCGCGGCGCTCAACGCCCCGTTCCTGTTTACCAGAGAGCAAACCGACCGTCCGTTCGTCGCGCTCAAGCTTGCGACGTCCATCGATGGCCGCATCGCGGACGCCGGGGGCAGCTCGCAGTGGATCTCGGGTCCCGAAGCCCGCGATCACGTCCACTGGTTGCGCGCGGGGTTCGATGCCATCGCGGTCGGCGGCACGACGGCCCTCACCGACAACCCGCAGCTCACGGCGCGCGGTGGGCTCACGCCGCGCAAGCCGCCGGTACGCATCGTGTTCGATCGCCGCGCGATGCTCAACCTCGGCGTCTCGTTGGTGCAGACGGCGCGCGAAGTGCCGACGTGGGTCGTCGCGTCGCCCGAAGCGCCGGCGGCCAACGTCTCGGTGCTCGAAGGCAACGGCGTGCGCGTCTTCCGCCCCGAAGCGCTCGCGCAGGCGTTCGCCCAGCTGCGGCTCGCCGGGATCCAGTCGTTGTTATGTGAGGGCGGGGGAGCGCTCGGTACCAAATTGCTGGCCGAGGGGTTGGTCGATCGCCTGTACTGGGTGCAGTCGCCCGTCTGGCTCGGAGAGGGCGCGGTGCCCGCTTTCCAAGGCATTCCGGCATCTCCGCTGGCCGATGCGCCGCGCTGGGTGGTCGTGGAGCGCCGCCCCTTGGGCTCTGATACATTATTGGTCTTGGATCGACGACTATGTTTACCGGAATCGTAGATGCGGTGGGCAAGATAGATGCAGTGCACGTGAATAACGGCGTGGAACTGCGTGTAAAGGCGTCCTACAAGGGCGTGAAGAAGGGTGAGAGCATCGCGCTCAATGGCGCATGCCTGACCGTCGAGAAGGTTCTCAAAGGCGGCTTTACGGTGCACGCCGTGCAGACGACGCTCGGGCGGACCCTGATCGGCGAATGGCAGAAGGGGCGTCAGGTCAATCTGGAACGCGCAGTGCGCGCCGGTGACCGCCTGGGTGGTCACTTCGTCCAGGGACACGTCGACGGCGTGGGGACGGTCGAAGGGGTCGCGGAAGTCGATGACGCGATGCTCGTGGATGTGCGCGTGCCGCCGGAGGTCGAAGAGACGACGATCCTGCATGGCGCCATCACGGTGGACGGCGTGAGCCTGACGGTGAACGCGCTGGCAGAACATGGGATCGTGCAGGTGTCGCTGGTGCCGTTTACCCGCGAGCACACGACATTGGGGCGGCTCAGCAGCGGTGACCGGGTGCACGTCGAGGCGGACGTGCTGGGAAAATATGTGAGGCAGCTATGTCGTTCACAGCGGTAGAACAGGCGATCGCGGATATCCGCGCCGGCAAGCTCGTCATCGTGGCCGATGACGAGCGGCGCGAGAACGAAGGGGATTTGATCGGCGCGGCCGACAAGGTCAGCGCCGAGATGATCAACTTCATGGCGACGCACGCCCGCGGGCTCATCTGCATGCCGCTCACGCCCGAGCGCTGCCAGGCCCTCGGCCTGCCGCAGATGACCGAGCACAACAACGAATCGCACGAGACCGCCTTCACGATCAGCGTCGATGCGGCAGCGCGCTTCGGTGTCACCACCGGCATCTCCGCCGCCGACCGCGCGGCGACGATCCGCGTCGCGATCGATCCCTCGACGGTTCCCGGCGACCTGCGCCGGCCCGGGCACGTCTTCCCGTTGCGCGCGCGGCCCGGCGGCGTTTTGCAGCGCGTGGGCCAGACCGAGGCGAGCATCGACCTCGCGCGCCTCGCCGGCCTGTATCCCGCCGGCGTGATCTGCGAGATCCTCAATCCCGACGGCTCGATGGCGCGCCGGCTCGATCTCGAGCGCTTCGCCAAGCAGCATGGCCTGACGTTCATCACGGTGGCGCAGCTCGTCGCCTACCGGCTGAAGCACGAGCGCCTCGTCCATCGGGTGGCGGAAGCACGCCTGCCGACGCCGTTCGGCGAGTTCCGCATCATCGGCTACAACAATGATGTCGATGCGGCGGAGCATATCGCGCTCGTGTTCGGCGACGTCGCGGGCAAGCCGCAGATGCTCGTGCGCATGCACTCCAAGTGCCTCACCGGCGACGTGTTCGGCTCGGCGCGGTGCGATTGCGGCTGGCAGCTGCACAGCGCGATGCGGATGATCGCCGACGCAGGCGCGGGCGTCGTGGTCTACCTCGACCAGGAAGGCCGGGGCATCGGGCTCCTCAACAAGCTCAAGGCGTACGAGCTGCAGGATCAGGGACACGACACCGTCGAAGCGAACGAGAAACTCGGCTTCAAGCCGGACCTCAGGAATTACGGGATCGGCGCGCAGATCCTGCTCGATCTCGGCTTGTCGTCGATCCGCGTGCTCACGAACAATCCGATGAAGCTCATCGGCCTCGAAGGCTACGGGCTCGAGATCGTCGAGCGGCTGCCCATCGTGCCGGCGCCCTCGGATGAGAACCGGGCGTACCTGGACGTCAAGCGCGACAAGCTCGGCCACTTCCTCACACACTGATCGTGCCACACAAAGCTCCCCCGCCTTCCGCTGCGCGCACCTCCAATCGCCAGCGGCGCGTGGCGATCGTCGTCAGCCGGTTTCACGAGAACATCACGAGCAAGCTCCTCGCCGGCGCGCGCGAGGCGCTGCGCCGCGGCGGCATCGCCGACAGCAACGTCGAGGTCACCTGGGTGCCCGGGGCGTTCGAGCTGCCGGTCGTCGCCGAAGCTGCCGCGACGACCGAGCGCTTCGATGCGATCGTTGCGCTGGGCTGTGTGATCCGCGGTGAGACGCCGCATTTCGAGTATGTGGCGGGCGAAGCGGCGCGCGGCCTCGGCAACGTCGCGCTGGCGCACCGCATCGCGGTCGGGTTCGGCGTGCTCACGACGGACAACGAGTCTCAGGCGTTGGCGCGGGTCAGCAAAGGCGCCGAGGCGGTGCAGGCGGCCCTCGAGACCGCTGACGCGCTCGAGAAGTTCGATGCAGCGCCCCGAGACTAAGGCCCGCGCGCGCGCCCTCCAGCTGTTGCATGCGTGGGAGCTGTCGGGCAGACCGACGATCGAAGCCGTCGTTGCCCGCGTCGCCGTGATCTATGGACGCGCCCCCACGGGCTACGACCGCGGCGCCGATCTCGCGGCGAAAGCGATCGCGGGACTCCCGGAATTCGACAACCGGATTGCGGGTGCCGCGGAGCACTGGCGGCTGGAGCGCGTCGGCGTCGTGGAGCGCAACATCCTCCGGCTCGCGCTCGCCGAGCTGGATGAGGCGTCGACTCCCTCGCGCGTGGTGATCGATGAGGCGGTGAAGCTGGCGCACTGGTTCGCGGGCTCGCGCGCGCCGGCATTCATCAATGGCGTGCTCGACGCCGTCGCCCGGGAGACCGGCGCGCTGTGAGGATTCTGTTGGTGAACTGGAATGACCGCGAAAACCCTCAGGCGGGCGGCGCCGAGATCCATCTCCATGAGTTGTTCGGCCGGATCGCGGAGTGGGGACACGAGGTGCACCTGATCGCGAGCGGCTGGGCGGGATGCGCTCCCGAGGCCGCCGTCGACAAGATCCACGTCACGCGCGTCGGCGAGCGGCATAGCTTCGCGTGGCGCGGCCGAGGCGCGGTGCGGCGCGCGCTGCGGGAACGGCCATTCGACGTTGTAGTCGAGGACATCAACAAGATCCCGCTCTTTCTTCCTACGCTGACGAACCTGCCGTTCGTGGCGATCGTGCCACATCTGTTCGGCACGACGGCGTTCGCCGAGGCGAGTGCTCCCCTGGCGGCGGTCGTCTGGGCCGCGGAATTGCCGATTCCGTGGATCTACAAGCGCGCCGCTTTTCACGCGATCTCCGAGAGCACCCGGGATGACCTGGTGCGCCGTGGCATCTCGCGGGAACGGGTCGCCGTTATCCATCCTGGCGTCGATTCCCGGTGGTATCATCCGGATCCCGCAACACCGCGGGCGGAGCGGCCGACATTCTTGTACCTGGGGCGATTGAAGCGTTATAAAGGAGTGGAATTTGCGCTGATGGCGGTTGCAGCAGCCCGTCGGACACGCGGCGACATTACGCTGGACATCTGCGGCCAGGGCGACGATCGGCCCCGTCTGGAACGTCTCGCGAAACGGCTCGGGTTGGGGGAAGCGGTTCGGTTCCTGGGTTTCGTTTCGGAGCAGGATAAGCGACGCTTGCTGCGACGGGCTTGGGCGGTCGTCTTCCCCAGTCCCAAGGAAGGGTGGGGTATCACAAACGTCGAGGCTGCTGCCAGCGGCACACCGGCGCTCGCATCCGACAGTCCGGGCCTGCGTGAGTCGGTGCAGGACGGGGTGACGGGATACCTGGTGGCTCATGGTGAGTATCGCGCCCTCGCGGACCGGATGCTGGCATTGGCTGCGGACCGGTCGTTGGTGGACCGCCTGGGCCGCGGCGCCCGGACATTCGCCGAAGCGCTGTCCTGGGACACCGCGGCGCGGGCGGCGCTGGCCCATATCGAGCGCACCGTTGCCGAACGTGAAAGGAAGAGCTGAGGTATGCGAATCACGATCACCGCCCGTCATGTCGAGATCGACGACGATTTGCGCGCGCTCGCAAAAGAGCTCGTCGAGAAGGTGGTGAAGCTGGTGCGGCGCCCACATCACGCGCAGGTGATCTTCACCGAGGAGCATGGTGAAGCGGGTGTCGAGATCGAGGTCCACGTGCCCCGGGGACGGGTGCACGTGGCGAAGTCGCTGGCGCCTGACCACCGCACGGCGCTCGACGCCGCGATCGCACGCGTGAAGCGCCAGGTGCTCGACGAAAAAGAGACGCGGCGCCCTCGAGTCTCCGGGGCACGGTGAACCAACCGACCGCATCGCCCCCCCGCCTCAAGGTCGGCGACCTGCTCGCCCGCAAGGGCGATCCGCTCCAGCTCGAGCTGCTGACGGCCGAGGTGGGTCTCGACCGCGAGATTCGTTCTGCCGAAGCGTCGAGCCCCGGCCTCGTACTCGCCGGCTACACGGCGCGCTTCACCGGCACTGACCGGATTCATATTCTCGGCGAGACCGAGATCACCTATCTCGCGTCGCTCGACGCGAAGGCGCGCAGCAAGACCATTCAGACGTTTCTCTCCTACGAGCTGCCGTGCGTGATCATCACCAAGGGACAAGAGGCGCCTGAGGAGCTGCTCGTCCTGGCGCGCGACAAGGGCATCCCGGTGATCCGCACCCGGCTCAAGACGGCGGAGTTCTACCGCCGGCTGAAGCCGTTTCTCGACGACGCGTTCGCGCCCCGCACGACGGTGCACGGCTCGCTCGCCGACGTCTTCGGCGTGGGACTCCTGTTCCGCGGGCGCTCCGGGATCGGCAAGAGCGAATGCGTCCTCGATCTGGTCGAGCGGGGGCACCGCCTGGTCGCGGACGATGTCGTGCACATCACGCGCCGCGGCAACGACGTGCTGATCGGCCGGGGCCACGAGATCTCCCGCCATTACATGGAAATCCGCGGTGTCGGCCTGATCGATATCAACGCGCTGTTCGGGATCCGGTCGGTGCGCCAGCAGAAGCGGATCGAAGTCGTGGTGCAGCTCGAAGACTGGGATAACACTCGCGAGTATGATCGCACCGGGCTCGACCAGCAGCGCACCGAGCTGCTCGACGTCGAGCTCCCCCTCGTCACTGTTCCCTTGAACCCCGGCAAGAATCTCACGGTCATCTGCGAGGTCGTCGCGATGACGCACCTGTTGCGCTACAGCGGAGTCGACTCGGCGACTGCGTTCAACGAACGGTTGATTCGTCGCATGCGCGAGAAGGGCGGGGCAGTGGGGGGGGTGCAGTCCTACCTGGAAGAAGACTATGAGTGAGCTCCGCGGCGTCATCGTGTCGCACGCCGCAGTTGCGCAAGCGCTCGTGGCGGCGGTCAAGGCAATCACGGGGATCGATGGCGTGCTGACTGGCGTCTCGAATGAAGGCTGCGGCACGGAAGCGCTCGGCCAGCGGCTGCAGGAGGCGGTGGGCCCTGGGCCCGCGGTGCTGTTCGTCGATCTCCCCGGCGGGTCGTGCTTCACGAGCTCCGCGCGGTACGCCAAGGTTGGAGGCGCGGACATCGCCGTCGTGACCGGCGTCAACCTCGCGATGCTGCTCGACTTCGTCTTCCACCGCGACACCACGCCGGCGGAAGCCGCGCGCCGAGCCGTCGATGCCGGCGCCAAAGCCATCCGCGTCACATCGTCATGAGCCTCGCGCTGTACCGCATCGATGATCGCCTGATCCACGGCCAGGTGGTCGTGGGGTGGGGCCAGCCCCTCGACGTCGCGTTCATTGTGCTCGTGGATGATGAGGTCAGCAGCAGCGACTGGGAACAGGACCTCTACCGGATGGGTGTCCCGTCGCAGATCGAAGTGATCTTTGCGTCGGTCGAACAGGCTGCCGCACAGATGCCAAGCTGGGAAGCGGACCCGCGCGTCGGGATCCTGCTCGTGGGCGACATCGACACGGCTGTGGCGCTCGCCGCCCGCGTGCCGCTGAAGCGATTCAACGTTGGTGGCGTGCACCACCGCACCGGTCGGAAAGAGCGGCTCCGCTTCGTCTACCTCACCGATGACGAGGCGGCGAAACTGCGCCAGCTGGCGGCAGGCGGCGTGGATGTGACCGCGCAGGACGTGCCGACAGCGCGCGCGGTGCCAGTCACGGAGTTCACATGATCCTCCCCATCGAGCTTCTGATCGCGCTCCTGGTGTGGGGCACGCTCGTCGGCGTGGATCTCGTCAGCCTGCCGCAGATGATGATCGCGCGCCCGCTCGTGGCCGGCACCGTCGCCGGCGCGATTCTGGGCGACATTCCGACGGGCCTCAAGCTCGGCGTCGTCTTCGAGCTGTTGCAGTACGACATCCTGCCGGTGGGCGCGGTCCGCTACCCCGAGTACGGGCCGGCGACCGTCGCCGCGGTCGCGACCGCGCACGCTTCCGCCGGTGTGCTGGGACTGGGTCTCGGCGCGCTCGTGGGATTCGTCACGGGGCTGTTCGGCGGCGTCACGATTAATCTGCTCCGGCGAGTGAACTCCCGGATCATCCACGCCGCCGCGGCGCAGCTCGAGACGGGAGATCCGAGCGTGCTGGTGCGCGTACATGTCGGCGGCATCCTGCGTGACGCACTCCGCGCCGCCCTGGTGACCGTGGTGGGGCTCACGCTGGCCTGGCTGGCGCGGCCGCTGCTCGGCAGCGCGCTCACGGTGCGCGGTGCCATGCTGCTCGCCGTCGCCGCCGTTGCGGCCGCGTTAGCCGCCGGCGCCGCTGGCACGCTGCGGCTCGTGGGACGCGGGCCGAACCTCGCGTGGTTCGCGGCCGGACTCGGCGGCGGGATTGCGGCGACGATATGGCTGAGATGACACCTCCTTCCGTCCCTCCCACCCCTCCCACTCCACTCGCGCCGGCCCGGCCGCGCCTCGCCCGAGCGTTGCTGCGGCTGTTCGCCGTGCAGGGCTCGTACAACTACGAGCGCATGCTGGGCCTGGGCGTCGGTGTCGCCGAAGAGCCGCTGCTGCGCGATCTCGGCGACGGCAAGTACCGTCCGGCGGTGGCGCGTGGCGCGCATTTCTTCAACGCCCATCCGTATCTCATCGGCCTGGCGGTCGGCGCCGCGGCCCGCGCCGAGTATGAAGGCGCGGCACCCGATCAGGTCGAACGGCTGCGCGAAGCCCTCTGCGGCCCGCTCGGGTCGCTCGGGGATCGCCTGGTCTGGGCGGGTGGGCTGCCGTTCCTGTCCGGGTTGGCCCTCGCGGGCGTCGCTCTCGGTGCCGGCTGGATTGCCGTCGGCGCCTTCTTGGTCGTCTTCAACATCGGTCACGTCGCACTGCGGTGGTGGGCATTGAAAGCGGGTTGGACCCACGGCAGGCGGGTCAGCGTGGCGCTGCATAATCCCGCATTGCAGAAGGCCGGTGCGGTGCTCGGTCCGGCGATGGCCTTCGCGGTCGGTGCCGCGCTCCCGCTGACGGCCGCGTATCTGTCGGGACCGTTCTACTCATGGGCTCGTGTCGCGCTCGCGATCGTGGCGGCGCTCGGCTTCCTGGCGCTGCGGCTCCGCGGCGATCGTCTCAACGGACTCAGGCTGTCGCTCGGGCTCGCCGCCGTTGCCCTCGTCGTGGGGGTGATATGGCAATGATCGAACGGGACGCGCTGATCGTGAACCCGCTCGGCATGCACGTTCGGCCGGGAGCCGAGTTCGTGAAGGTGGCGAACAAGTTCAAGGCGGCCGTCGAAGTGCATAAAGACGGCGCCGTCGTGAACGGCAAGAGCATCCTCGGCATGATGACGCTGGCCGCGGAGTGCGGCTCATCGATTCGGATCAGGACTGACGGCGACGACGCCGAGCAAGCGATGGCGGCGCTGCTCGAGCTGGTCGCCGCGGGCTTCCATGAGATGCACTTGAAGCGCGAGGCCAAGGAGCCGGAAGACGCATGAGCTCCTCTGACCGCCTGCTCCGAGGTATCGGTGTCTCGCCCGGCATCGCCATGGGGCCGACCGTGACGGTGCGGTGGGCACTGCCTGAGGTCCCCCATCGCGTCGTGCCACGCGCTCAGGTGGAGAAAGAAGTGCGCCGGCTGCGCGCCGCACTCAAGGACGTGCGGGGCCAGCTCTCGGACCTGCGGGCTCGAGCCGAGGACCGGGCCGGCGTGGACGAGGCGCGGATTTTCGACGCGCAGATCCTGATGCTGGAGGACAAGGATTTCATCGGCGGCGTCGCCGAGTTGATTCGCGAAAATCACTTGACCGCGGAAAAGGCGTTTGAGTTCAAGACGCTCGAGGTGCGCGATCTCTGGACCGCGGCCGGCAATCCCCTCCTCAAGGAGCGGCTCGCCGATCTGACCGGCGTGGCCATCCGTGTCATCCAGCACCTCATGCACAAGGACGGCGGCGCGGATGTGTGGGAGAGCCTGCGGGAACCGTCGATTCTCGTCGCACGCGAGCTGTCGCCCGGACTGACCGTGCAGCTCGACCGCGCCCATGTGGTCGGCCTGATCAGCGAGGAAGGGACGCGTACGTCGCACGCGGCAATCCTCGCGCATTCGATCGGCATCCCGGCGATCTTCGGCCTGCGCGACGCCGTGGCGCGCATTCGGCAGGGAAGCAAAGCGATCCTCGACGGCACGCGCGGGACCGTGCTGCTCGATCCCACGCCCGACGAAATCGAGGCGGCGCAGCGCACCGATACGCGGCGGCGGGAGCTGTCCACGCGGCTCGAGGAGGCGGTGACGAAGGAGTCCGTCACCGTCGACGGCGTCCATATCGCGTTGCGTGGCAACGTAGACCTCCCGGACGAGGTCACGGCGGCGGTGGCTCATGGGGCCGAAGGCGTCGGGCTGCTGCGGACCGAGTTCCTGATCACGGGCCACCACGAGCTTCCGACCGAGGACGAGCAGGCGAAGTACTTCCGGCACGTCGGCGAAGCATTCGCGGGGTATCCCGTTGTCATTCGGACGTACGACCTCGGCGGCGACAAGTTCCCGGCGCCATTCCGTGGCCCGCCCGAAGCCAATCCGTTCCTGGGCTGGCGCGCGATCCGGGTCTGTCTCGACGAGCCGGAGATGTTCCGTACCCAAATCCGCGCCGTGCTGCGCGCCGCCGTCACGGCGAAGCTGCATCTCATGATTCCCCTCGTGACCCGGCTCGATGAGGTCGAGCGCACGCGGGAGATGATGCACGAGGAGGCCGCCCGTCTGGAGAAAGCGGGCATCCCGGCCGCCAAGACGGTGCCCCTGGGCGTGATGGTCGAGACGCCGGCGGCAGCTGTGATGGCGGACCGGCTCGTCGAAGTGAGCGACTTTCTCAGTGTGGGGACCAACGATCTCACGCAGTACACCCTGGTCGTCGATCGCGGGAATGCCCGTCTCGCGGACCGTTTCACGCCCCATGATCCGAGCGTCCTCCGCCTGCTCAAACTCGTTGCAGAAGCGGCGCGCGCTGCTGGCAAACCGGCCAGCGTTTGTGGGGAGATGGCCTCGGAACCCCTCTCGGCATTCCTCTTGCTAGGGTTGGGCTACGATACGCTGTCAGTCGGACCGCCGGCGTTGCCGTTCATCAAATGGCTGATCCGGCAGGTGACGACTGCGCAGGCTCGAGCAGCGGCGGACGCCGCGCTCGCCGCACGCTCCGCGGAGCTTGCGCTCGACATCTTGCGATTTGCGCTCGCCGAAGCGGTGGATCTCACGCTGCTCGATCCGGACGCGCGGTTGCCCCCCGGACGGCGCTCCGGTAGTTTGGACCTTTAAGGACCAAAAAAACATGCCAACTCATCGCCACGTCTTCACTTCCGAGTCGGTCACGGAAGGCCATCCCGACAAGATCGCCGACCAGATCTCTGACGCGGTGCTCGACGCCATTCTGGTCGAGGATCCCAATGCCCGGGTGGCCTGCGAAACGCTGGTCACGACCGGCATGGCCGTCATCGCCGGTGAAATCACGACATCGACCTACGTCCACATCCCGGACATCGTGCGCGGCACGATCACGTCGATCGGCTATACCGACGCCAATTTCGGCTTCGATGCCCAGACGTGCGCGGTTCTGACCACGATCGATCGCCAATCCACCGACATCGCCATGGGCGTGGATACGGGTGGGGCGGGCGATCAGGGCATGATGTTCGGGTATGCGACCGACGAGACGCCGTCGCTGATGCCGCTGCCGATCATGATCGCGCATCGCCTCGCCGAGCGTCTGGCCGCCGTGCGCAAGAGCGGTGAGCTGCCCTGGCTCCGCCCGGACGGGAAGACCCAGGTCAGCGTGTTGTACGAGGGCTCCAAGCCTGTCGGCATCGACACCGTCGTGGTGTCGGCTCAGCACTCGGACATGATCGACAACGCACAGCTCCGGGCTGGCATTATTTCTCATGTGATCCGGCCGGTCGTGCGCGAGGCGGGCTTCGAAGTCAGCGACAAGCACGTGCTCGTAAATCCCACCGGCCGGTTCGTCGTGGGCGGGCCGCAGGGCGACGCCGGGCTCACGGGCCGCAAAATCATTGTCGACAGTTACGGTGGCATGGCGCGGCACGGTGGCGGTGCGTTCAGCGGCAAGGACCCGTCCAAGGTTGATCGCTCGGCCACGTATGCGATGCGGTGGGTGGCGAAGAACATCGTCGCGGCCGGCCTGGCGAAGCGGTGCGAGGCACAGGTCGCCTACGCGATCGGCGTCGCCGAGCCCGTTTCGGTCATGGTCGACACGTTCGGCACCGGCACCGTTCCGCAGGACGCCCTCGAATCGGCAGTCCGCGAGGTCTTTGATCTGACGCCTGCCGGCATCATTCAGGCGCTCAATCTGCGCAATCCTATCTATCGTCCCACCGCTGCCTACGGCCACTTCGGTCGCGCGCCTGAAAAGCGTCGCGTCGGAACGGGCGAAAAGGGCGAGCGTGATGTGGAGCTATTCACCTGGGAGCACGTCGATCGCGTCGAAGAGCTGAAAGTCGCCGCCGAGCGGGCGTCCCGTACATCCCGGAAGGCCAATGTCTGAGACGGCGACCAAGGGCGGAGCAGGGGCGAAAGCCACGAACGACATCAAGGACATTCGGCTCGCCGACGAAGGCCGGCGGCGCACCGAGTGGGCCGAGCGATCCATGCCGGTGTTGCGGCAGCTGCGCGAGCGCTTCGCCAAAGAACGGCCGCTCGCGGGCAAACGCCTGGCCGCATGCCTGCACGTCACGACCGAGACGGCGAACCTGGCCGTCACGCTCCAGGCCGGTGGCGCCGACGTCGCGCTCTGCGCGTCGAATCCGCTCTCGACCCAGGACGACGTCGCCGCGCATCTCGTAAAGGATCACGGGATCAAGGTCTTCGCGATCAAGGGCGAGGATCACACGACGTACTACGAGCACATCCGCGCCGCGCTCGCTCATCGCGCCGACATCACGATGGACGACGGCGCCGATCTGGTCGGCGCGCTGCACATGATTGCCTTGAATCGCCTCGACGATCTGGCACCTCCGGTGCGCAAATGGGTCGAGACCCTCTCCGGGGCCGACCGCAAGGCGCTGGTGGCCGGCGTGATCGGGTCGACGGAAGAGACCACCACCGGTGTGATTCGCCTCAAGGCGATGGCGAAGGACGGCGTGCTACAGTTCCCCGTCATCGCGGTCAACGATTCACAAACGAAGCATCTGTTCGACAACCGCTACGGGACCGGCCAGTCCACGTTGGACGGGATCATCCGGGCCACCAACCTGCTGATCGCCGGGAGCACGGTGGTGGTGGCGGGGTATGGCTGGTGCGGTCGCGGATTTGCGCTGCGGGCGCGCGGCGCCGGCGCCAACGTGCTGGTGACCGAGATCGACCCGATGAAGGCGCTCGAGGCACAGATGGAGGGCTATCGGGTCGTCACGATGGAAGACGCGGCCCCGGTGGGCGATCTGTTCGTGACGCTGACCGGTAACGTCGAGGTCATCAGAGTGGAGCACATGCGTGCGATGAAGGACGGCGCCATTCTCGCGAACTCGGGCCACTTCAACGTGGAAATCGATCTCGACGGCCTGAAAAAGACCGCCGAGGGCTCGAGACTTGTACGCGAGTTCGTCGAGGAGTTTAAGATCGGTGGGAAGCGGTTGTTCGTGCTTGGAGACGGCCGCCTGATCAACCTGGCCGCCGCCGAGGGCCACCCGGCGAGCGTGATGGACATGTCGTTCGCCAACCAGGCGCTGGCCGCCGAGTTCGTCGTCGACAACGCGAAAAAGCTGACGAAGGACGTGCACCGCATCCCCGTGGAGCTCGATCAGGAGATCGCGCGCCTCAAACTGCAGGCGATGGGCGTCACGATCGACACCCTCACCGCGGCGCAGCGCAAGTATCTCGCCTCCTGGGATATGGGGACCTGATTGGCCGGCCCGGGGGGTGGAGGAGCCCTGCTGCAGGTTCGGGTAGCTCACCTCGGGCTGGATCGCACGACGAACACGCCGGTCGTAATTCTGCAGGAAAACGACGGACAGCGCGTGCTGCCGATCTGGATCGGACCGGCGGAGGCCAGCGCGATCGCGATGGAGCTTGCCGGCGTCAAGTTTTCCCGCCCGCTGACGCACGATCTCCTGAAGCAGGTGATCGTCGGATTGGGCGCCGAGCTGCGGAAAGTCATCATCACGCAGGTGAAGGACAACACCTACTTCGCCGAGCTGCACATCTATCGTGGTGATACAGTCATCCAGATCGACGCGCGCCCGTCCGATTCGATCGCGCTGGCGCTGCGCCTCAAGGCGCCGATCCTCACGAGCGAGACGCTGCTCGAACTGACGTCGGTGGACACGAGCGAAGGCACCATCCAGCCCGGCACCGGGGCGGGAGGCTCTCCGCTGGACGCCGACACGCTGAAGTCCTACCTCCAGAACCTCGATCCTGAAGATTTCGGCAAGTTTACGCCGTAGCTGTCTGATCCTCTGGCTCGGCGCCTTCTCCCCGCTGGTTGCGCAGCAACCGGTCGGCGTGAGCGGGCGCGTGCTGCTGGGCCGGGCACGCGACACCGTTCCGCTGGCGAACGCGATGGTCGTCGTGCACCACGTGACGCGCGAGGACGCGGGGCCGGTCGACTCGATCCGCAGTGACGCCCGCGGCCGCTATCGCGTCGAGCTGCGCAAACCGGACAGCAGCGGCGCCTACGTCGTCAGCGTCTTGTACGACAGCCTCGCGTACGTGTCCGCCCCGGTCATGGGCGGCGGCCGTCCCGTCGTGCACGTCGACGACATCGTCGCCTTTGCGACGACGATCGATTCGCCGCCGATCTATCTGGCGCGCCGGCTCGCGACCGTCGCGCGTCCGAGTGACGCCGGCACGCGGGAAGTCCTGGAAATTCTGGAGCTCGAGAACCGGGGTGGGACGACCCGGGTGACGCGAGACACGCTGCGGCCCACGTGGGCGGGACGCGTCCCGCAAGGCACCGGACAGTTCCGCGGCGGCGAGGGCGACATCTCGCCCGAGGCGATGCGCTTTCGGCATGACAGCGTGCTCGTGTTCGCGCCGATCGCCCCGGGCCAGCCGAAGCAGCTCAGCTACGCCTACTCGGTGGCCGCCGGAACGCGCACGTTCGTCATTCCGATCGATCAGCCCACCGCCGCCGTGAACCTGCTCGTCGAAGACACGACGGCCAAGGTGCGGGCGCCACATCTCGAGTCGCGCGGCACGCAGGCGATCGAGGAGCGGCATTTCGCCGCCTACAGCGCCGGACCGCTCGCCGCCGGCGATCGCGTCGAGATCGAGCTGCCGGCGGGAAAATTTCATCCGCAACTATTGTTGCCGTACGTCATCGCGGTCGTGGCGGCCGGCATGTTGCTCGCGCTCGTGTGGGCATTGCGCCGGCGACCGGCATCGTCTAGACTCAGCGCGTAGTTCATTGCGAACGGGGATACGGAAGCCGGTGCGAATCCGGCGCGGCCCCGCCACTGTAACGGGCAGGTAGTGATCGGCTTAATGCCACTGGGGTAACCCGGGAAGGCGAGCTGGATCGCCCGGAGCCAGGAGACGTCTTCGTTCGCGCCACCAGTCGGTTCCCTCGCGGGAGGGATGGTGCTGCGAAGACTTCTATTTGTCGTCTTAGTTCTTGCCAGCTGTAGGCCGTCCGGCCGTTCGGCCGTCGGGCCGTCACAGCGTATCGTTTCCCTTCTCCCTTCGTTTACCGAAATCCTGTTCGCCATGGGGGCGGGGGATCGCGTCGTCGGCCGCACGCAGTGGTGCGACTACCCTCCGGCCGCCCTGACGATTCCGAGCGTGGGCGATGGCATGCCGCCGAATGTTGAAGCCGTAGCGGCCCGGCATCCTGACCTCGTCGTCCTCTACAATGCCGGTCCCAACGTCACCGCCGCGCAGCAGCTCGAGCGGATCGGGATCCGCACCGTGCTGCTCGACATGAACCGGCTGGAGGACCTCGGTCCGGCAGCTCGCACGCTTGGTCGTTTGACAGGGCTCGAACAACGGGCAGAGTCCCTCGCCGCGGCGATGGACAGTCTGCGCCTTCAACCCCTACCGCCCCCTACCGCCTCCATTGCCTTTGTAGTCTGGGACAACCCGCCAATCATCATCGGGCACGGCAGCTATCTGGATCAGCTCGCCGCCGCGGCGGGCGCGCGCAACGTCTTCAGCGACGTCACCGCGCCATCCGCGCAGGTGTCACTCGAGTCCATCGTCGCCCGGAATCCGCAGTGGATTGCCGTGCTCTCGGACTCGGGGACGGTCCCGGCGTTCGCGAAGCGCCGCGAGTGGCGCGCGGTGCGGGCGGTTCGCGAGGGGCACTTTCTGCTGCTGCAGGGCTCGCTGTTCGGCCACCCCGGACCGCGGTCCGGCGAGGCGATCCGGCGGTTCCGGGCCATGTTGGTGCGGAATGACGAAGGGGCGCAGCATGCTGCGCATCAGGTCCTTCACAAGTGAAATGGACGCTGCTGGTTATCGTCGCGGTCCTCGCGCTGGTCACCAGCGTGATCCTGGGTCCCGCCGCCGTCCCGCTGGGTGAGCTGCTGCATTCGGACATCGTCTGGAACCTGCGCGTGCCGCGCGCGCTGCTCGCGTTTCTCGTGGGCGGGTCGCTGGGCGTCGCTGGCGCCAGCCTGCAGGCGCTGGTCCGCAATCCGCTCGCCGATCCCTTCCTCCTGGGCCTGTCCGGCGGGGCGGGGTTGGGCGCGGTCGTAGCGATCGCGCTCCATCTCTCGGGGCCCTGGGCGCTCCCGCTCGCGGCGTTTGCCGGCGCCCTGGCAGCGCTCGGCCTCGTGTACCGCCTGGGACTCATCGGCGGCACCGGGGGGGCCCTCGACCCGCGGATTCTGCTGCTCGGCGGCGTGGCGATCGGCGCGTTCGCCGCCGCGATCACGACCGCGATCGTCTCGCTCGCCGACGCCGCCGAGCTGCGGAACGCATTTCTCTGGCTCTGGGGTGGTCTGTCAGGGGCGTCGTGGGATTCGGTCCTGCTGGTCGTGCTGTACATCCCGATTCCGCTGGCGGTCCTGCTCGCCGCGTCCCGTCCGCTGGACCTGCTGGCGCTGGGCGAGGAGTCCGCGGGCTACCTCGGTGCCGACGTCGAGGCGGTGAAGCGGCGCGTCTACCTCGCGGCGTCGCTCCTCACCGCGGCCGCCGTGGCGGTGTCCGGGGTGATCGGGTTCGTTGGTCTCGTCGTGCCACACCTCGCGCGCCTCACCTGGGGCCATCGCCATCGCGTGCTGCTGCCGGCCGCGTTCCTCGGTGGCGGCGCGCTGCTCGCGTTCGCTGACACTCTGGCGCGGACCGCCGTCGCACCACGCGAGCTGCCGGTCGGCGTGGTCACAGCGCTCATCGGCGTGCCGGTGTTTGCGCTGTTGCTCCGGCGCTGGACGATCGCGTGAACGACCTGCGTGGTGCGAGGTGCGTCGTGCGTGGGGTGCATTACCGATATCCGCGCGCGGATCGGAACGCGCTTCAAGATGTCTCGCTCATCGTCGAGCCCGGCCAGTTTTACGCGGTCCTCGGGCCTAATGGCAGTGGGAAAACGACGCTCGTGCGGATCGTTTTGGGCGGACTGCGCCCGCAAATCGGCTCGGCAATGATCGGGGACAGGCCTGCAGATCAATGGTCCCGCCAGGATCTCGCGCGCCTCGTAGGCGTCGTGCCCCAGCGCGAGGACAACCTCTTCCCGCAGCGCGTGCGTGAGACGGTCCTGCTCGGCCGCTACCCGCACCTCTCGCTGTGGGGACGCGAGCGCGCGGAGGATCACGCCGCCGTGGATCGCGCGCTCCGCGCCTGCGATGTGGAGCACCTCGCCGACCGCTGGCTCTGGACGCTGTCGGGCGGGGAATACCAGCGCGTGCGCGTCGCGCGCGCCCTCGCCCAGGAGCCGAAGCTGCTGGTGCTCGACGAGCCCGGCATGTCGCTCGACCTGAAGCACGAGATGGGGCTGTTCGAGCTGGTGCGAGGCCTCGTGGAAACAAACGGTTTGGGCGTGCTGATGATCACGCACGACCTGAACCTCGCCGCCCGCTTTGCCGACTCGCTGCTGCTGCTCGAATCGGGGCGCGCCGTCGCGGCGGGCGCACCCGCCGACGTGCTGACGCAGCAAGCCGTCGAGACGGTGTTCTCCTGGCCCGTCACCATGCAGACGATTGACGGCCGCCCGCAAATGATCCCGCTCCGCCAACCCAAGGAGTCCCGCGCATGAATGTCGCGCTGCTCGCGCTCGCACTCACGACCCAGCAACCCTCCCCGCAGGACACCGTCGTCTTGCAGCCCGTCGTCGTGACGGCCACACGCGTCCCGGTCCGCGCCGACCTTGTCGCCTCCGCTGTGACCGTGATCCGCGGCGCCGATCTCGCGGCGCAGGGTATCCGCACGGTCGCGGATGCCCTGGAGACCGTGCCCGGCGTCCACATCGTCGAGACGGGGAGTTTTGGGGGCCAGACCTCGCTGTTCATGCGCGGCGGCGAGAGCGACTACGTCAAAGTACTGCTCGACGGTGTGCCGCTGAACCAGGCCGGCGGAGGGATCGATCTCGCGCACCTCACTATCGACAACGTGGACCGGATCGAAATCGTACGCGGCCCGGTCAGCGTGCTGTACGGCTCCGACGCGATGACGGGCGTCGTGCAGATCTTCACGCGGTCCGGCCCAGCGGCGCCGCCGCACTTCGGCGCGGAGCTGCGCGGCGGCACCTACGGCACGACGGAAGGGGCGCTGGACATCACGGGCGGGACGCCCCGGCTTAGCTACAGCGCGCGCGCGTCGCAATTCTCGTCGGACGGCCTGTATTCTTACAACAATCACTACCGCAACAGCGTGGTGAGCGCGCGGATCGTTGCCCAGCCCGACGCCCACACCGCCGCGAGCCTCACCTACCGTTACGGCGACGACATCTACCATTTCCCAACCGACGGCCAGGGCGCTCCCGTGGACTCGAACCAGCGCTCCGCCGAGCGCGGGCCACTGGTCAGCGTGAGTGTCGGGCGGGTCTTGGGCCACGTTGACGCGCGGGTCACCACCAGCATCAAGGAGTCGCGGCTGTTCTTCAACGACGAGCCCGATTCTCCTGGCGAGGACGGGAGTTTCTGGAGCAGGGATTGGGTGCGCCGTGCGACGTCGAGCGCGTTGCTCAGCTGGCATGCCCACGACGCGCTCTCCATCACGGGCGGGATCGAATACGAGGATGAGCGTCAGCGCGGGACGAGCGAGTTCAGCGCGTCGTTCGGCACTTTTCCCGATTCGATCAGGGTGCGGCGCAACAACACCGGGTACTTCACGCAGGCCATCATCGGGGCAGGACGCGCCGCCCTGACGGTGGGCGGTCGCCTGGATGACAATTCACAATTCGGTTCACATGCGACGTATCGGACGGGCGTCGTGTATCGAATCTCGGGCGACACGAGGCTTCGCGCCTCGCTCGGCACCGGGTTCAAGGAGCCGACGTTCTTTGAGAATTTTGCCAGCGGCTTCACGCTCGGGAATCCCGATCTGAAGCCGGAGCGCTCGCAAAGCTGGGAGGTGGGCGTTGAGCGCGGCGGTTTTGCCGTCACGTATTTCAATCAGCGCTTCCGCGACCTGATCGAGTACAATCCTGCGCCGCCGCCCGGCACGCCGAACTACTTCAATGTGGGCGGCGCAATTGCTGATGGCGTCGAGGCGAGTTTTGCGGGACGGGTCACGACCCGCGTGATGTTTTCGGCGAAGTACACCTTTTTGCATACGCGCGTCCAACAATCGGGTTCGAACGATCCGGACGGCCTATTCGTGCCCGGCAAATCGCTGATTCGGCGGCCTGCGCACGTGCTCGCGCCCGAGCTGGCGGCGACCCTCGGCGCCCGGGCACGCGTGACACTCGGCGCCCGCTGGATCGGCAGGCGCGATGATCTCGATTTCAGCCGTCCGGTGGGGCAGCGGCGCGTCACACGCGATCCCTACACGCGCGTCAATGTCTCGGGGGAGTACACGCTGTCCCGCATGGCGTGGACCGCGAGCGTCGAGAATCTCTTCAACGACCAGGCGCAAGAGATTCCGGGCTACCGGCCGCGCGGGCGGACCGTCATGGTAGGCGGGCGGGTCACGGTGGGCCGATAGGCGGCGAGATGAAACGGCGGCGAGGTGAGGCGGCGGCGAAGGCGCGGCGTATTGTGTCGTTGCTCCCCAGCGCGACGGAAATCGTGTGTGCGCTGGGGCTCGAAGATCGGCTCGTTGGGATTTCACACAGCTGCGACTACCCTGCGAGCGTCGCCGACCTGCCGCGGCTCTCGCGTCCGCGCGCAAATCTCGACGGTCTCGCGAGCGGTGAGATTGACGCCGCCATCCGCGCTGCGATGCGGGACTACGGCAGCGTGTATGAAATCGACGTCGCGGCTCTCGAGAAGCTCCATCCGGATCTGATTCTGACGCAGGGCATCTGCGACGTCTGCGCTGTCCCCGAGAGTCAGGTCATTGCCGCGTCTGTCGGATCTCGGATCGTCACACTCGACGCGCACGACCTCGCCGCCATCTTCGGGAGTATCCGCGACGTCGGTTGCGCGACTGGCGTGGCCGAGAGGGCGGAGGATCTCATCGAGGGACTCGAGCGGAGGATCGCTCTGGTGCGTGAACGTGTTGCCGCATTCAGGCGGCCGCGCGTCCTCGCACTCGAGTGGCTCGATCCGCCGTATGTGCCGGGCCACTGGGTGCCGGAGATGATTGACATCGCCGGCGGGGAACTGTTGGCGGGAGTGACGCGGCGGCCATCCTACCGAATGGAATGGTCCGATCTCCAGAAGCTCGAACCAGACATCGTGCTGGTCATGCCGTGCGGCTTCACTCTGGAGGAGACGCGCCGCGAAGCGGGGCATTATGCGTCGGAGCTCGAGGCCATCGGTGGGACCCTGCATTTGCTCGACGCGTCCGCCTACTTCAGCCGCTCGGGTCCGCGCGTGGTGGACGGACTGGAGATCCTCGCGTCGGCTATATTTCCGGCGTGAGTCTTGTCTCGACGCCCGCTGTCGTCCTCCGGACATATCGTTACAGCGAGACCTCCAAGATCGTGCGCCTGGCGACGCGCGATTACGGCGTACAGAGCGCGATCGCGAAGGGCGTGCTCCGGCCGCGCAGCCCGTTCGGCGCGGCGCTCGAGACGCTGAGCGAGGGCGTCGCGCAGCTGTATCACAAGGAGACGCGCGAGCTTCAGACCCTCGCGGCGTTCGATGTGGTGCAGCTGCGGCGTGACCTCGCCGGCGACCTGGGACGCTTTGCGGGCGCCGCGGCTCTGTCCGAGGTGATGCTCAAGATGGCGCCGCCCGCGCCGCTACCCGCCGCGTATCAAAGCTTTATCGCCGGACTGGACGCCCTGGCGCGCGCCGAGCTGGGAGAGGCCGACGCGGTAGCGGTGCGCTGGCTCTGGCTGCTGGTGGGCGTGCTGGGCTTCGCGCCGCAGCTCGATGCGTGTGTGCGGGACGGCAACGCGGTCTCCGGTACGGTTGCGTTCAGCATTGCCGAGGGCGGCGTGTTGTGCGCCAAGTGCGCGGGTGCCCAGCCACCGACCAAACTGCCCCCCCAGGCCTATCGCGACCTTGTCGCCCTGAACGACGAGCAAGCCGCACTGCCTACCCTGGATGCGGCGCACGCCGCGGCCCACCGGCGGTTGATCGCCCGCTTTATCCGTCACCATCTGGACGAAACCGGACGGAACGGTAAAGAGCCGAAGTCGAATGCGATAGACATCTGGGAGCGCCGCGCGTGGTCCCCCCCCACAATCGCCCCTTAACGCGGTTCGTCGTCGGGACCGCAGGGCACATCGATCACGGCAAGACCGCCCTCGTGAAGGCGCTCACCGGGGTCGACACCGACCGCTGGGAAGAGGAAAAGCGCCGCGGCATCACGATCGATCTCGGCTTCGCTCCGCTGCCGCTGCCCGGCGGCATTGATGCCAGCGTCGTCGATGTCCCCGGTCACGAAGGCTTCGTCAAGAACATGCTCGCGGGCGCGACCGGCATCGACGTCGCGCTCCTCGTCATTGCGGCCGACGAAGGCATCATGCCACAGACCGAAGAACACCTCGCCATCGTCGAGCTGCTCGGCGTGCGTCGTGGCATCCCGGTGCTCACCAAGCGCGATCTCGTAGACGACGAATGGCTCGCACTCGTGCGGACCGAAGTTGCGGAGCGGCTCTCGCATAGTCGTGTGCGCTGGCATGCGCCGGTCGCCGTGAGTGCCCTGAAGGGCGATGGGCTGGAGGACCTGAAGAAGGCGTTGGTAGAGGTTGCGGAGGATCTCCGCGAGCGGCCAACGGAAGATCTGTTTCGCCTCCCGATCGACCGCGTGTTCGCGCTCGCCGGCGCCGGCACGGTGGTGACCGGATCGACCTGGAGCGGGACCATCGCCGCGGGCGACAGCGTGCGTCTGCTGCCCCTCGATCGCGAAGTCCGCGTGCGCTCGATCCAGGTCCATAGCCAGGACGCGGGCCAGGCGAGCCCCGGCCGGCGCACGGCGCTCGCGCTTGTCGGCGCCGCAAAGGAGGAGTTGGAGCGCGGACACGTCGCCGTGACGGGCCCGGGATGGGCGGCGACCAGCACCCTCGACGTCTCCTTGGAGTTGCTGCCCGCGGTCCGCAAAGCACTTGCCGTTCGCACGCGCATTCGCGTCCACCTCGGCACTGCCGAGGTGCTCGGACGCGTGGCGCAGGTGCGAGGGATCGCCCCCGGGGAGTCCGGTCTCGCGCGTCTCCTCCTCGAGCGACCGATCGTCGCCCGGGGCGGCGATCGCTTCGTGATTCGGAGCTTCTCTCCCGTCACCACCATCGGGGGCGGCGTGGTGCTCGATCCCTTTCCGCCCAGGCGTCCACGCGTGTCCGAGCGCGGCTTGGCCGCTGGTCAGCCTCCCGCCGAGCGGTTGGCGCGCTTTGTGGACGAGGCAGGTCTCGCCGGGGTAGCGGTCGGGGATCTCGCCGTCAGGCTCGGCGTACTCCCTTCTGACGTGACCAGCACAATTGCCGAGGTGGGAAAAAGCATCCTATCCGTAGGGGATGTCCTGGCGTCGCGTCGCGCGATCGCGGCGGAAGTCGAACGACTGGCCACTGTGGTAACGACGCATCACGACGAGCATCCTCTCGATCCAGGCCTCTCACTCCAGGCGTTGCGGGCCGCGGTGACGGCGCCGCCGGCCGTCCTGGAGCTTCTGGTCGAGCACGGGGTCAAAAAGCAGGCGTGGGAGCTGGCGGAGGGCGGGGCTGCGGTGCGAAAGCCGGGGTGGCGCGCCGCCCTGAAAGCGCGTGCGGGCGATGCGGGCGGGCGGCTGGCGCAGCGGCTGGCCGAGGCGCGGTGGCAGCTTCCGACGGTCGCCGAGTTGGAGCGTGAGTTTGCTGACCCTTCGGTTCCGGCGTTGCTCGCGCACCTCGCGCGCGAAGGATCGGTGGAGCGGGTCGATCAAGAGCGCTATGCGCTGAAACAGGCGCTGGAGGAGTTTCGACGGGCGGTCGAGGACACGCTGCGGGAGCTTGGGGCGGCTACGCCGGCGCAATTTCGGGACCGCCTCGGCCTGACGCGCAAGTACTTGATACCGCTGCTGGAGTGGGCGGACCGGCGCGGGATCACCAGCCGGAAGGGCGATACCAGGGTTTTACGTGCTTGACAGTCGTTCAGCGGTTCCTAGCTTTTGCTGAGCAGTATCAACTCTTGCGCCCTGTACCTACAAGGAGAGCGGTCTAACGCATCTTTTCCGTTCGCAGAGGAGTCGGTGAGATGAAGCTGTACGCCTGGGCGGTGGTGGTGGGGGTGCTCGGGGGTCAAGGACTGGCGGGAGTCGATGGAGTGCTGGGGCAAACGCCGCCCCCGCCGCCCGCGCCGCTGGTCGAGCTCAAACAGAACTACCCGAACCCGTTCAATCCGGCGACTACGATCCCGTTCACGTTGAACGGTGATTTGTTTGCCAATGGTCACCGGCCGAAGGTGTCGCTCAAGATCTATAACGTGCTGGCGCAGCTGGTCGCCGTGCCGATTCTCCAGGGCACTGGCCAGGCACTGTCGGATCTCGAGCTGACGTGCGGAACTGTGGGATCGTCGCCGTGCGCGTTTACCGCGTACTGGGACGGCAACGTGTTGAACTCGCAGACCGAAGCGGCATCCGGCGTCTACATCTACCAGCTGATCGTGGACGGGCGGCGATTTACGAAGAAGATGATTGTGATGAAGTAGGGGCGGTAAAGAGGCGGTAAGGGGCGGTAGGAGTGCTTACTCCTACCGCCCTTTTTTTACCGCCCCGTACCGCCTCCTACCGCCGCTATGTCTTTTTGGCATCTTTTCGGGGCACACCGATTGCCTAGGGACCGGGCATGATCCAGCCAGATAGGTTGACCGTCAAAGCTGCCGAGGCTCTCCAGAGCGCCGCGGCGCTCGCCCGTTCCAAAGGCAATCCGGTCGTCAATGACGCCCACCTCTTTCATGCCCTCCTCCACCAGGACGAGGGGATCGTCGTCCCGCTGCTCCAGAAGGCCGGCCTCAACGTCACGCAGCTTCAGGCTGAAACCGAGCGGGAAATCGAGCGATTCCCCAAACAGTCCGGGGGCGCGGATGCGACGCTGTCGCGCGAGCTGACGCGCGTGCTGGACCGCGCCGATGAGGACGCGAAGAGTCTTGGGGACGCGTACGTCTCGACCGAGCACATCCTGCTCGCGCTTGCGGAAGCGAAGGGCACCACGGCGCGCGAGTTGTTGGCCGCGAGCGGTGTCGATCGGAAAGATCTGCTGGCGGCGCTCGAAGGTGTCCGCGGCGCGCATCGCGTCACGGACCAGGAGCCCGAAAACAAATACCAATCGCTCCAGCGCTTCACGCGCGATCTTACCGATGTTGCCCGGAAGGGAAAGCTCGATCCCGTCATCGGTCGCGATGAGGAAATCCGTCGCGTCATGCAGGTGCTCTCCCGCCGGACGAAGAACAATCCGGTCCTGATCGGCGAGCCGGGCGTCGGCAAGACGGCGATCGTCGAGGGGCTGGCGCAGCGCATTGTGAATGGGGACGTTCCTGACTCGCTCAAGAACAAGCATCTCATCGCGCTGGACATCGGCGCCCTGATCGCGGGCACCAAGTATCGCGGCGAGTTCGAGGAGCGACTCAAGTCGGTGCTCAAAGAGATCACGACGACCGAAGGGCGCTACATCGTGTTCATCGACGAGATGCACACGCTCGTGGGCGCGGGTAAGGCAGAAGGCTCGATGGACGCCTCGAACATGCTGAAGCCGGCGCTGGCACGGGGCGAGCTGCACGTCGTCGGCGCGACGACGCTCGATGAGTACCGCAAGAACATCGAGAAAGACGCCGCGCTCGAGCGGCGCTTTCAGCCGGTGCTCGTGGGCGAGCCCTCGGTCGAGGACACGATCGCCATCCTGCGTGGGCTCAAGGAGAAGTACGAAGTCCACCACGGCATTCGCATCACCGACAACGCGCTGGTGGCCGCGGCGACGCTCTCGCAGCGCTACATCACCGACCGCTTCCTGCCCGACAAGGCGATCGACCTGATCGATGAAGCGGCAGCGCGGCTGCGCATCGCCATCGACTCGCTGCCGCAGGAGATCGACGAAGTCGAGCGCAAGATCACGCAGCTCGAGATCGAGCAGGCCGCGCTCGCCAAGGAAAAGGACAAGGCTTCCAAGGAGCGCCGCGCCAAGATCGAGCAGGAGCTCGCCGAGCTGCGCGAGAAGTCGAACGCCATGAAGGCGCAGTGGACCGCTGAGAAGGACGCGATCCAGAAGATCCAGGCGAAGAAGGCGGAGCTCGAGAAGGCGCGCACGGAAGCCGAGCAGGCGACTCGCCGCGGCGACCTCCAGAAGGCCGCGGAGATCAGCTACGGCACCGTGCCGCAGATTGAAAAAGAGATTCAGGGGCTCGAGAAGCGGCTCGCCGAAATCCAGAAGAAGGAGAAGTACCTGAAGGAAGAGGTGGACGCCGAGGACATCGCCGAGATCGTATCGAAGTGGACCGGCATCCCGGTGACCAAGATGATGGAGTCGGAGAAGGCGCGGCTGCTGAAGCTCGAGGAGGAGCTGGGGCGGCGCGTGATCGGGCAGCGCGAAGCGCTCACCGCGGTGGCGAATGCGGTGCGGCGCGCGCGCGCGGGGCTGCAGGATCCCAATCGCCCGACTGGCTCGTTCATCTTCCTCGGCCCCACGGGGGTTGGGAAGACGGAGACCGCTCGAGCACTCGCCGAGTTCCTGTTCGACGATGAGCGGGCGCTGGTGCGGCTCGACATGTCGGAGTACATGGAGAAGCACGCGGTCGCGCGGATGATCGGTGCGCCGCCGGGATACGTCGGCTACGAAGAGGGCGGTCAGCTCACCGAAGCGATTCGCCGCCGGCCGTACTCCGTCGTGCTGTTCGATGAGATCGAGAAAGCGCACCCCGACGTGTTCAACGTGCTGCTCCAGATCCTCGACGATGGCCGGCTCACCGATTCGCAGGGTCGCACCGTCGATTTCCGGAACAGCGTGCTCATCATGACGTCGAACATCGGCTCGCAGTATCTGATCGAAGCGAGCACGGGCGGCGTGGCGTGGGAGCAAGCGGAGACCAAGGTCACCGAGATGTTGCGCCAGGCGTTCAAGCCGGAGTTCCTGAACCGGGTGGACGACATCATCATCTTCCGGCCGCTCTCGCACGAGGATATCGAGCGGATCGTCGAGATTCAGATCAAACGGGTCGAGCGGTTGCTCGCCGATCGCAAGCTGACGATCGAAGTCACACCGGCGGCGAAGACACTAATCGTCGCCGAGGGCTACGATCCTGTGTACGGAGCCCGTCCCTTGAAGCGCGCGATCCAGCGGCTGTTGCAGAACCCGCTCGCTATCGCGGTCCTCGAGGGGCAGTATGCCGAGGGCGATCGCGTGCGCGCCGATCGCGCCAAGGATGGCAACTCGCTGACGTTTGAGAAAGCCCGCGAGCCCGTACGTGCTTAAGGGCATGGCTGCCGCGCTCGCCCAGGCACGGGTGGCCGCCTCCAAAGATGAGGTCCCGATCGGTGCCGTCGTGATGCGCGGCGACGAGGTCGTTGCCGAGGCACACAACGAGACCGTCGCGCGTCAAAACCCCATGTATCATGCCGAGTTTCTGGCCATCGAGCGCGCGCTCGACGCGCTGGAGACTGATCGTCTGACCGACTGCACCCTGTATGTCACCCTCGAGCCGTGCGCACAGTGTGCCGGCGCGATCGTGTTGGCGAAGGTCGGGAAGCTCGTGTTTGGGACGTACGACGAGAAGGCGGGGATGTGCGGGTCGTTAGGGGATCTGGTGCGGCATCCGCGGCTGAATCATCGGGTGGAGGTTAAAAGCGGAGTCGAAGCGAAGGAATGCGCTGAGCTGCTCAAGGACTTCTTCGCGGCGAAGCGATGACGCCTCGAATAATGTTAGCTGCCTGATCGAGCTGCTCCTCGGTAACGTAGGGAGCCGGTCCAAAACGTAGCATGTCCCCTCGATAATCGGTCCAGACGTCGCGCTCTTTGAGGGCTTTATGTACGCGTGGAGTGTCACGCGTGTGAAGTGCGAGGAACCCACCGGTCTCATGCAGCGCGACTTCGGTCTCAATCCCCAGCGCCGACGCCAGCGCCTCAATTTGCCGCTGACTCAGTGCTCTGAGCTCTGTTGGCGTAAGCTCGTGTTCTTGGAAGAACCGAAAGACCGCCGCCGCCCGATAATGGCTCGTAAAGTCATAGGTCGCCCCCGCAAACCGCGCCGCCCCCGGCCCATACTCCACCCGCCCACTCGGCGCCTTGCTGAGATCGGTGAACTCGCTGAACCACCCGGTCACGACCGGACGGAGCGTGGTGTCCCCGGGGAAGCGCAGAAACGCGTTGCCTGCACCGAGCTGGCAGTACTTGTAGCCTCCCCCCACTACGTAGGCGCGCTCCAGTCCTTCCTTCTTTAGTGAGAATGGTACGGCGTTGAGCGCGTGATAGGCATCGACGAGCAGCTCCGCCCCGTGCCGCTTACACGCCGCGAGGGTGGCGCTGAGGTTCGGAACAATGTGCGCATTCGCGTAGAGGACGGCGGAGACCAGGACGGCGGCGGTACGATCATCGACCTCTTGGGCGAGCCGTTCAGCCAGGGTTGCAGCCGGCCCGCTCACTACCTTCACAACCTCGATACCCTCTTCGCTCAGCCGGTCCAGTTGGCGCCGGATCGTATGGAACTCGCCGTCGGTCGTGATCAGCTTGGGACGCTTCTTTAAAGGAAGAGCGGACAGAAACCGCGTCACTAGCTCATGCGTGTTCGGTGCCAGCGCGATGTTGTCGGCAGAGTCCTCCAGGAGTCGCGCAAACCCGCGCCGCACCTCGTTCGCCTTCTCAAACGCCTTCTCCCAGACATCATCGACGTATTCAGCGGCATCGAGCCACGCCTGCTGTTGCGCCTCGAAGGCAACATCGGGCCACGCCTGGTGAGAATGTCCGGTAAGGAGAATGCGTTCGGTGACCCGAAAGCGGGTATAGTGCCTGGCCAGCTCCTCAGGGTTGATCACAACTCTGATCTGATGGCCCAGAGGTCCGGAAAGGCGGGTTGGTTGAGCGTCGTCAACAAATACTCCGCACCGGCGGAGCCACCCGTCCCGGTCTTCGTGCCGATAGTCCGCTGAACCATTTTGACGTGGCGATATCGCCATTCCATGAAGCCTTCGTCTAAATCGACCAACCGTTCGGCAATCTGCGCGACACCCGGATTCTTCTTGTAGACCTCCACGAGAATGCGCTGTACCTCGGGCGACGGCTCGTAGACCTTGCTGTAGTCTCGTTGCAGCAGGGTTTGCGGCACTCGGTATTCGTTGGCCGCTAGATAATGAAGGAAGGCGTCCCACACAGTCGGCTGCGTGAATCTGGGCAGCACTTTCTCTTTACTGAGATATCCCGAGGGCAGAGCCTTCTTGCCCATCAAGAACTCGATCTCCCGGAACTGCGACGACTGAAACCCGCTCCCTGACTCGAGCCGGTCTCGGAACGCGAGGAAGTTCAGCGGCGTGATCGTCTCCAGTACATCGATCTGGGCAACGAGTGTCTTGAGGATGGTGAGGACGCGCTTCAGCGTGGCCCCGGCGAGTGGCGTGTCGTTCGTGCGCAGGAGGGTTTGCAGATAGTCGAGCTCGTGCAGCACCTCCTTGAACCACAGCTCGTAGACTTGGTGGATGATGACGAAGAGCGTTTCGTCGTGCTCGAGCTTGCCCGGGCGGGGAGCCTGCAGCGACAGCAGCTCATCGAGCCGCAAGTAACTCGAATAGGTGACGGTCATAGCACGGCCATCGCTTCGATCGACACGAGCGCTTTGGAGTCCACCAACGATTTGACTTCGACGAAGGCCATCGCTGGGTAGTGGCGGCCCATGTGCTTGCGGTGCACTGCGCCGAGCGGCGTCAGGTTGGCGAGGTACGCGGGACGATCGGTGACGTAGACGACCATCCGGCCGATATCTTCCGGTTTCCCACCCGCCGATCGCACGACTTCGATGACGCGGCCGAGCACGCCGTCCCACTGCGCCACGAAGTCGCCCACGGGCACGATCTGCCCGGAGACGAACAGGATGCGGCCGCCGGCGGGGCTGAGCATGCCGTGATTCCACCCGCTCGGGCGGAAGCCAAAGATTTCCGGATTAATGATGTCAAAGGTCATAGCTGCTCCGGTGAGTTGCGCCAGCGCATAGGCCGGCATCATCATCCCCTGCATGAGCACCGAGCTGCCAGAGCGCCTGAACATCGCCGCCTGGCTGTTGGACGCGCGGGTCCGCGAGGGAAGGGGAGAGCGGCCGGCGCTGCTGACGGACCAGGGCACACACACCTACCGAGAGGTGCAGACGCTCGCGAACCGCTTCGGTCACTTGCTCGCGAGGGCCGGCGTGGAGCCCGAGCAACGAGTCATCATCGCGCTGCCCGACGGGCCGGAGTTCGTAGCCGCGCTGTTCGGCACCCTCAAAGTTGGCGCGGTCGCAGTGATGGTCAACCCGCAACTTGCCGTGGACACGATCGAGTACGTCTACGCCTACACGCGAGCGACTGCGGCCCTGGTCCATCGCCACACCGCGCCGGCATTTCAGGCGGCGAGCCGCGCCGCGGGAGCCCATCTCAAGCAGATCATCGTCGTCGGCGAGAGCGCGACGACGCGTGCGCTGGAAGGCGCAGCACCCGACTTCGACACGTTCGCGAGTCACAAAGACGATGCCGCGATCTGGCTGCTCGATGGCGAGTCGAACGGCAAACCGCAGGCGGTGGTGCAGAGCCACGGCTCGTTTGCGAACACGACGCTGTGCTACGGCCAGGGCGTCCTCGGGCTCACCGAGCGCGACATCACCCTCGCGGTGCCGAAGTTGTTCGTCGGCTATGCGACCGGATCGAATCTGTTCTTCCCCTTTTCGGTCGGCGCGGCGGCCGCGCTGTTTCCCGAGCAAAGCACCGCCGAGACGGTGTTCGGCAAGATCCGCCGGTTCCGGCCGACCGTCCTGGTGAATGTCCCGGCCATGGTGAGCCAAATGGTCTCTCACCCCGACGCGGCGCAACAGGATTTGTCATCCATTCGCCTCGCCACTTCGGCCGGCGACACGCTGTCGCTCGAGGTGTACGAGCGCTGGAAGCGGACATTTCGCGTGGAGCTGCTCGACGGCCTCGGCACGGCCGAGATGTGGCACATCTTCATTTCCAACCAACCGGGAGCCGTGCGGCCCGGCACGATCGGCAAGGTCGTCCCGGGCTTCGACGTCAGGGTGCGCGACGGCCTGGGACACGACTTGGCGGACGGGGAAGTCGGCATGCTGTGGGTGCGCGGGAATTCCCGGGCGATCGGATACTGGCAGCAAATGGGCAAGACACAGGCGGCGTTCCGGGGCGAGTGGTACGTCTCAGGCGACCTGGTCCGCCGGGATGCGGACGGGTACTTCACGTACTGCGGCCGCCTTCAATGACGCACGTGCACCGATTAGTTTGTGGGGCCCCCCCGGACAGGTGGCCGAGTGGCTGAAGGCGCACGCTTGGAAAGCGTGTTAGCGGGCAACCGTTACGTGGGTTCGAATCCCACCCTGTCCGCTCTAAGAACTGTGTAGTCCTGCTGGGTCTGTTGCGTCTGCTGCGTCTGTGCGTCTATCAGTTTGGACAGGTGGCCGAGCGGTTGAAGGCGCCGGTCTCGAAAACCGGTATGCCCGCAAGGGTATCGAGGGTTCGAATCCCTCCCTGTCCGTCCCCATGGGAATATGGAATAGCACGCTGGTGTACGTCGGCGCGCGCACGCTGCTCGCCGGGGCGATGATTGCGCTGCTGCTGCGGCGCCGAGTCGGTCCCTGGTACGCCGGCGGTCAAGTCGTCTCCGATCTTTCCTGCGCCGCGTTTCTGCTCGGCTACGTCAATCCGGACATTCGTGATGACGTCGGTATTCTCGTCATCCCGTTGCTCCTGTTCGTGCTGTATTGGGAAAGCACACGATTTCTCGACAACCGGCGCGCCGCGTCTCTCCGGGAAGATGACGAGACCACGTTCGACCTCGTCCTCAGCGTGTACGGATCAGTGTGGGCCTTTGGGTTCGTCATGCCGGCCCTCCTCGCGGGAGGCTTTCTCATTTTCGAGCTGATGGCACCCGGGCAATGGCCGTTTCCCAACCCGCGGCCGGGGCTGGTGTGCGAGCCGCAGCGACTGGCCCCAAACGGCCGGCTGACCTTGCGGATGAGTGTGCCGCACGGCGCCGAGCTGAGTGTGTTCACACCTCAAGGCCGATCGCTGGTCATCGTGCCGTTCGTCAGGAAGGGAACCGACCCGCCGCACTCGGGATTCGCGTACCGGGAACGGCTCACCCTGTGGACGGATACCGTCACCGGACGCGTCACCGCCGGTTCCGTCCCCGAACGCGTGTTCAAGGACTCTGGCGCTTATATGCTCAGAGTCAGCGAAGAGTCGGAGGTGTCGGCCTCACGAGTGTGTCGCGTGCGGTACGGCACCTAACCACCGTCGGGACGGGGCGTAGATTGGGACCACTGGCCTACCTCCGGAGGACCAATGCGTCCGCTCGCCGTCGTGGTGTTGCTCGTCGTCAGTACCGCCTGCACGCATCAAGTCGCACCGAAGATCACGCCCGAGAAAATCGCCGCCGTGCAGCCGCCGATTCACGCGCGCGCATTGATGTTGCTCACGCCGTCCTTTGAGGAGTACGTGACGACATCAAGTGAGGGCATTCATAAGTTCAACTACCACATGGGTGAATCTGCGGCTCGCGCGTTGATCGATATGGTGAACGCGTCCTTCACCCACGCGGAAGTGAAGCGGGTGGGGGATGCCGATCTCATGACGTGGTTGTCCGGGCCGGCCGATACCACCCTCGCCGATCTGTTACTGGTGCCCCGGTTTGACGCGGGTGGCACCGGTCAAGGCCTGTTCACGGTGTCGTCCGACGTACGGATTCGGCTCGACGTCCGGCCGTATCGCGGCACCGCGACCTATTCATGGAGTAGCGGGGGGCACACCAGTCGCGCGTTCTCCTCGCATCGCGGTCTCGCCGGGAGCTCGCTCGAGCAGGCGCTCAATGGGTTGAGCGACTCGTTGAGCGCACATCGAGCGCACCTGGAGGTGGCAGCGCCGTAGCGACGGCCGACCGGCCGTCCGACCGTCCGCTCAGCACTTCCGGCCTGACGCGGCAGGCTGCTAATATGCGGCTATGTCTACCATTATCAGCCTGCTCGCGCCGCTCTGCCTGCTGCAGTCCGTCGAATACCGCTCACCCGCGGGTGTCGACTACCGTGCGCAGCGCGACACCGGGGCGATCGCCCGCGCCGAGAGCGCGCTGGCCGCGGATCCGCGGAACGTCGATCGCATCATCGCCCTGGGCGTGGCCCAGTCGGGCGTCCGGCAGTACCGCGAGGCGATCACCACGTTCACACGCGGGCTCCAGATCGCGCCGAACAACGCGCTGCTGTATCGCTGGCGCGGGCATCGCTATCTCTCCACGCGGCAGTTCGATCGCGCGCTGGAAGACCTGACGCGTGGCGCGAAGCTCGACAGCACGATCTACGGCATCTGGTATCATCTCGGCATCGTGCGGTTTGTGCGCCGCGATTTCGCGGCCGCTGCGGACGCCTTTACCCGCGCCCTCCCGATGGCGCCCGACTCGGCGGAGCGTTCCGGCGCCACGGACTGGCTCTGGATGTCGCTCTCACGCGCCGGTCGTGCGGCCGAGGCGAAGGCGCTGCTCGATCGTCATCCCGACACGCCGCCCGGCGGCAACGCGTACACGCAGCGGCTGCGACTGTACCGCGGCGAGGTGTCGCCGGACTCCGTCTTCACGCCGGCCGATACGAGCGACATTCAAGTCGCAACGCTGAGCTATGGCATCGGCAACTGGTACCTGGTGCGGGGAGATACGGCCAAAGCGCGGAGCTGGTTCGAGCGCTCGGTGGCGTCCGGCGGGTGGCCCGCCTTCGGGTTCATCGTTTCAGAAGCGGAGCTGCGGAGCAGCCGAGCACGCTGAGGGTAATGAGCTAACCTATGAGAACCTCTCTGGTCTTTCTGGTCTTTCTCGCCGCCGCGTGCTCGCCCGACACCGGCGGCCCGCCGCCCCCACCACCTCCGCCGGCGCACGTGTACGTCGCCAACTTTGGCAGCAGCACAATCACCTCCTTTTCGATCAACGACACCGGGAACGCAACGCCGGCGTTGACGATCAGTGGACCCAGCACGACGCTGGATTCGCCTGAGGGCGTCGTGGTAGATCCCGCGGGCGTGCTCATCACGACGAGTGCGAACCCGTGGCGCATCGTGGTCTTTGCGGCAAATGCCGCCGGCGACGTTGGCCCCGTCGCGACGATCGTGGGCGCCAACACGCGGCTGTCGCACCCGACCGGACTCACGCTGGATCAGTCGGCTCGCCTGTACGTCGCCAATAGCGCCAGCGACAGCATCGTGATCTTTGCCCCCGGGGCGAACGGGAATGTGGCCCCGTTTGGCGTCCTGGGAGGCAGCAACACGTTGTTGGCCTCTCCGGCAGGCATGGCCATGGATATCCGCGGCCGTCTGTATGTCGCCAACAAGGCGAACAACGTCATCACGGTCTTCGCTGCCGGCGCGACCGGGAATGCCAGACCGGTCGATACCATCGCCGGCCCCAATACCGGCCTGAATGCGCCGCTCGGGATCGCGATCGACCCCGGTGGCCGGCTCTACGTCGCAAACTCCGGGACCAGCGCCGCCACTTCCAGCATCACCGTCTACGCGTCCGGGGCGAGCGGGAACGTCGCGCCGATCCGGACGATCGCGGGCAGCACGACTGGACTGGATCAGCCGCAAGGCATCGCGCTCGATGGCGGCCAGCGGATCTGGGCCGCGAGCAGTGCGTTCGCCAGCCATCTCTACAGAATCACCGTATATCCTGGCAATGCAGACGGCAACGTCGCCCCGGTCGTGACGTTGTCCGGCAACAACACAGGGCTGACCGTACCATCGCATATCTCGTTCTGACACGAAGTCTCAAGGAGCCTGAGATGAAGCATGCTGGTCTGATCGTATTCCTCGTCATGCTCCAGGCTCCGCTCGCGGCGCAGGCGCCGCGGGCCCTCTCGACCAACGACCAACGGGCGCGCGACATCTTCGGGCAGCTGATCAACATCAACACGACCGGATCGAGCGGCAGCACGACCGTCGCGGCGAATGCCATGGCGAAGCGGCTCACGGACGCGGGTTTCCCCGCCACCGACGTCCAGGTGATCGGACGAGACGGGTCGCGAAACTTCAACCTGGTGGCGCGCTTTCGGGGGCCCGCGGGGACAGGAACGCAAAAGCCGATTCTCCTGCTCTCGCACATCGACGTCGTCGAAGCGAAGCGCGAAGACTGGTCGGTGGATCCGTTCACCTTCCTGGAACGCGACGGGTTCTTCTATGGCCGCGGCACGATGGACGTCAAGGACGGCTCGGCGATTCTCGTTGCCACGCTGGCCCGCCTGAAACAGGAAGGCTATCGCCCCAACCGTGACCTGATTCTCGCGCTGACCACCGGCGAGGAAGGCGGCAGCGACTACAACGGCGTTGAATGGCTGCTCGCGAACCACCGCGATCTGGTCGACGCGGCGTTCGTGATCAACATGGACGCCGGGGACCCGGTGGTGTTGAACGGCAAGCGACTGATGCGCACCGTGCAGGCAAGCGAAAAGGTGTTCGTCACCTTCAAGCTCGAGGTGCACAATGCCGGCGGTCACAGCTCGCTGCCCACCAAGGACAACGCGATCTACCGGCTGGCGGCGGCGCTGGGACGCCTCAGCGCCTACCAGTTCCCGGCACAGCTGAACGAGATCACGCGCGCGTCGTTCGCGCAGTGGGGGCGGCTACAGCAGGGCCAGCTCGCGACCGACATGGCCGCCGTCGCCCAGACGCCGCCCGACACGGCCGCGATCCGGCGCCTGTCCGATGCGAGTCCGCTCTACAACGCGCAGCTCCGTACCACTTGCGTCGCGACCGAGCTGGCCGGTGGGCACGCCGAGAACGCGCTGCCGCAGTCGGCGAGCGCGACGGTCAACTGCCGGATGCTGCCCGGCACGCCGTCCGAAGACGTCCAGCGGACGCTGGCCAGAGTCGTGGACGACACCGCGGTCGTCGTGAGTGTAATGACGGCAGCGATTCCGAGTCCGCCGTCGCCGCTCAAGCCCGAGATCATCGACCCGGTGGAGCGAGTTACCAAACGGCTCTGGGACATCCCCGTCGTCCCGACGATGGAGACGGGCGCTACCGACGGCCTGTACTTCCGCAATGCGGGGATTCCCGTGTACGGCGTCTCGGGTGTGTTCGTCGATATCAACGACATCCGGGCCCACGGCCGCGATGAGCGCATCGGTGTGAAGGATTACTATGATGGTGCGGAGTACATCTATCAGCTGGTGAAGGCGGTCTCATCGACACCGCGGTGAAAAAGGGCGGTCTGGATGGGGTCGTCGCCGCCCAGACACGTCTCAGCCACGTCGATGGTCAGGCTGGCCAACTCATTATCGGTGGGTACGAGCTCAAGGAGCTGGCCGGCCGCGTCAGCTTCGAGGAAGCGGCGCACCTGTTGTGGCGCGGCGCGTTACCGTCGCGAGAGGAATTGACGGGCCTCGAGCGGGAGATTGCCGGGCTGCGCGCCTTGCCGGACGAAGCGATGCGGGTGGTACGGGCCGCCGCGAAATCACCGCCCATCGATGCGCTCCGGATGGCGTGTGCGACATTGTCGCTCGATCTGCCCCGTCCCGACGACATCTCGCCCGCGGCCGACATCCAGGCGGCGAAGCTCCTGACCGCGCGGTTTCCGACGATCGTCGCCGCGCACGCCCGGCTCAGTGCCGGCAAGGAGCCCATCGCGCCGCGCAGCGACTTACCGCTCGCCGCGAACTTCCTCTATATGGTGCACGGCACGGAGCCCGATCCGATCGCCGCGCGCGCGATCGATACCTACTGGGTGACCGTGATCGACCATGGGATGAACGCGTCGACGTTCACGGCGCGCGTCATCGCGAGCACGCGCTCCGACATGGTGAGCGCGGTGACGGGGGCGATCGGGGCATTGAAGGGGCCGTTGCACGGTGGGGCGCCCGGACCGGTGCTCGACATGCTGAAGGACATCAAGTCCGCCGATCGGGCCGAGGGATGGGTTCGGAATGAGCTGGCCGCCGGGCGGCGGATCATGGGCTTCGGTCATCGCGTCTACAAGGTGCGGGATCCGCGGGCCGACGTGCTCAGCAAGGTCGCCAACGAGATGGGCGGCGCGGCGCTCGAGAATCGCAAGCTGTTTGACCTGGCCCGCGCCGCCGAGCAGACGATCGTCAAAGTGCTGGAAGAGGTGAAGCCGGGCCGCAATCTGCGCACCAACGTCGAGTTCTATACGGCGCTCGTGCTGCAGGGCCTCGGACTCGAGCCACGCTCGTTTGTCGCGACGTTCGCGTGCGGGCGCGTGGCGGGATGGTGCGCGCACGTGATCGAGCAACACGGTGAGGACCACCTGATTCGTCCGCAGTCAGAATACACTGGGCCTCGCGGACTGAAGGTCGGCGAATAGCGACGGCGGCGAATGAAACGGCGGCGAGGGGGCGGCGAAATGACTCTACGATTGGTTGCGTCACTGCTGTGTTTGTGCCCAGTGGTGCTTCGAGCGCAGGCCGAGGACTCGGTACGTTCGGTTGAGATGAGTCGACGTGACGCGCTGCTAGCCGCGGACACGGTGGCCCTGTCCAGAATGATCGCGCCGGACTTCATGGAGATTTCCCGGCTCGGCACGGTGCGGACGCGGGCCGACAACATTCGCGACATCGCGAGCGGGGCATTGCATTTGACGTCGATCAAGTACGACAGTCTCACCGTCCGGATCTATGGCGAAGTCGCACTGCTCACCGGCATCGCCGACAACACAGGCACCATGCGCGGCTTTCCGTTCGCCGGGAAGATTCGCTACACCCGAGTCTTCGTGCGCCGAGAGGGACGGTGGCAGGCGGTGCTGATGCAACAAACGCCGATACAATAGAGTTGCCGCCTCCCTATCGGGTCTTGATCGCTGCCGAGCTCAAGAATCTCCTCGAGCCCGCGCAGCTCGTCGATCTCGATGTCACGTGGATAGCAGCGGGCGATCCGACGCCAAAGGGCGATTGGGTAGCCATTGTACCACTCCTTTCGCGCTGGGTCGGGGGCACGGAGCTCAAGAACCTTCCGCAACTGCGCATCGTCGCGAATTGCGCCGTCGGCTACAACAACGTCGACGTTGTCGCTGCGGAGATGCGCAAAGTCATCGTCACGAATACACCGGGCGTGCTCACCGAAGCGACCGCCGATCTGACGTGGGCACTCATCCTGGCGACCGCGCGGCGACTGGTCGAGGGCGTGGACCTGGTGCGGAGCGGCACGTGGAGCGGCTGGCACCCCGAGCAGCTGCTTGGGCGAGAGCTGCGCGGCCGGACGCTCGGGCTGTACGGGGCAGGGCGGATCGGCCAGGCGGTGGGCCAGCGGGCCCCGGCGTTCGGGCTGCGCATCCTCTACCATGCGCGCACGCCAAAGCCCGAGTTCGAGCGTGAGACCGGGGCCGTGCGTGTCGACGCGAGCCGGCTGCTCGGCGAGAGCGACATCCTCAGCCTGCACGTGCCGTCGAGTCCCGAGACGAAAGGCATGATCAACGGCGAGACGCTCGCCCGCATGAAACAGGGCGCGATCTTGATCAACACCTCGCGCGGCGACCTGATCCGCGAAGAAGCCCTCGCAGATGCGTTGGAGCAGGGACACCTCGGCGGAGCGGGACTCGACGTCTACACGCACGAGCCCGCCATCCATCCCCGGCTGCTCGCCGCACCGCGCACCGTGCTGCTGCCGCACATCGGCAGCGCGACCGAGGAGACGAGGCGCAAGATGGCGGCGATCGCCGTCGCGAACGTCCAGGCGGTGTTGAGTGACAAGCCTGCGCTAACCCCGGTATATTGATAGCTACTTTGAGCCAACAGACCCGTACCCTCGTCCTCGACGCCCGCGCCATGACGCGGGCGTTGCAGCGTATGGCGGTCGAGATCGTCGAGCAGGCGCACGGCCGGGACGACCTCGTGCTAATCGGGATTCAGCGCCGCGGCGTCGAGCTGGCCGAACGCATTGCCAAACTCATCGAAAAGGAAGAGGGCGGAGAGATTCCGCGCGGCGCGCTCGACATCACGCTGTATCGCGACGATCTCGAGACCGTCGGGCCCAAACCCGTGATCGGCGAAACGCACATTCCGGGCGATCTGACGGACAAACACGTGGTGATCGTGGACGACGTGCTCTACACCGGCCGCACCATCCGCGCCGCGCTCGATGAGCTGGCCGACTTCGGCCGCCCCAAACGGATTTCGCTCTGCGTGCTCGTCGACCGCGGCGGTCGCGAGCTCCCGATTCAGGCCGACATCGTCGGAAAGGCCGTCAAGACGGCGTCCGGCGAGCGCGTGGATGTGCTGGTGGAGGAGCTGGACGGCCGCGATCAGGTGGATGTCATCCGATGACGGTGTCGGCAACGCTCGGCAAAGATCTGACGGGTCTCGAGCACATGACGCCCGAGCAGATCCGGCTCATTCTCGATACCGCCGAGCCGTTCAAGGAAGTCTCGGAACGGCCCATCAAGAAAGTGCCGGCGCTACGCGGCAAGACGATCGTCAACCTCTTCTTCGAAGCCTCGACCCGCACCCGCATCTCGTTCGAATTCGCCGAGAAACGGCTGTCGGCGGACACCGTGAACGTCGCCGCGAGCGGGTCGTCCGTCTCCAAGGGCGAGACGCTGGTCGATACCGCGCGCAACCTCGAGGCGATGCGGATCGACATGGTGGTGATTCGCCACCCCTCTTCGGGTGCGGCGGAGTTCCTCGGGCATCGCATCGCGTCCAACGTCATCAACGCCGGCGACGGCAAGCATGAGCATCCCACGCAGGCGCTCCTCGACCTGCTGACGATCCGCGACAAGCACGGCAAAATCGCGGGCCTCAAAGTCTGCCTCGTCGGCGACGTGCTGCACTCGCGGGTCGCGCGGTCGAATCTCTGGGGCCTCACCAAGCTCGGCGCCGAGGTCGCGGTGTGCGGACCGTGGACGCTGATGCCGCGCGGGATTGAAGAGCTCGGCGTGAGGGTCTTCGGCAGGATCGAAGAAGCGATCGAGTGGGCCGACGTGCTGAACGTGCTGCGGCTGCAGCTCGAGCGCATGGAAAAGGGCTTCATCCCCAGTTTGCGCGAGTACTACCGCGTCTTCGGCGTGACGCCGGAGCGGCTTGACCGCGCGAAGCGGGACATCACGATCATGCATCCTGGACCGATGAACCGCGGCGTGGAAATCGACTCACGGGTCGCCGACGGGCCCCACAGCATCATCCTCGATCAGGTCACCAACGGCGTTGCGGTCCGCATGGCAGTGCTCTATCTGCTCGCCGGCGGCCGCGCCGAGCTGGCCGACGCCGCGAAACGCGGAGGTCCCGAGTGACCCAGCCCATTCTGCTCCAGGGCGGGCATGTCATCGACCCGAGCCGCGACATGGATCAGGCCGCGGACGTGCTGATCCAGGACGGCAAGATCGTCAGCGTCGGCCGCGGTCTCGGAACGCCCGACGGCGCGATCGTGCGCAGCGTGAAAGGCAAAGTGGTGACGCCGGGCCTGGTGGACCTGCATGTCCATCTGCGCGAGCCCGGGAACGAAGACGAAGAGACCGTGGCGAGCGGTGCGCGTGCGGCCGCGGCGGGCGGATTCACGGCGATCTGCGCGATGCCGAATACGGATCCCGTGACCGACAACCAGGCGGCCGTGGGGTTCATCGTGCGGCAGTCGGACCGGGCCGGACTCGCGCGCGTGCATCCGATCGGCGCGGTGTCGATCGGCCAAAAGGGCGAGCGGCTCGCCGAGTTCGGAGAGATGGTCAGCGCCGGCGCCGTGGCGGTGTCTGACGACGGCAGGCCGGTCGTCTCGAGTCACCTGATGCGCACCGCGCTCGAGTATGCGCGCACGTTCAACATCCCCGTGGCCGATCACTGTGAGGATCCGACGCTCGCCGCGAGCGGCGTCATGCACGAAGGCCTGGTCTCCACACGGCTCGGTTTGAAAGGTATTCCGGCGGCCGCCGAAGAGATCATGGTGGCGCGCAATGTGTTGTTGGCCGAGCTGACGGGTGGGCACGTGCATCTCTGCCACATGTCGGCGCGCGGATCGGTCGCCATCATCCGCGAGGCGAAGGAGCGCGGCATTCGTGTGACGGCGGAGGTCACGCCGCATCATCTCACGCTGACCGACTACGCCTGCGAAGAGTACGACACGCACGCCAAGATGAATCCGCCGCTGCGCGAGGCAGCCGATGTCGCGGCGCTGCGCGGCGCGCTGAAAGACGGTGTGATCGACTGCATCGCGTCCGACCACGCGCCGCACGCCTACGATGAGAAGGAAGCGGCGTTCGATGACGCGCCGTTCGGCGTGGTCGGACTCGAGACTGCGTTCGCCGTGGCCTATACGGAGCTGGTCGTGGGCGGCGTCTTCACAATGCCCGACCTGGTCCGCCGGATGAGTACCGAGCCGGCGCGTGCCTTTCGGCTCGCGGGCGGTACGCTCGCGGCGGGAGCCGTCGCCGACGTCGCGGTGTTCGATACCGCGGCCAAGTGGTCGGTCGATCCCACGACGTTTCACTCCAAGAGCCGCAACACGCCGTTCGCGGGTCGCGCGCTGACGGGTCGCGCGACGCTCACCATCGTCGCGGGCGCGATCGTCCACGAGCTGTGAACAGCGCAGCGGTGGCTCGGCGCATGGCGCTGTGCTGCCGGCAACTGGCAGCACATGGATTGATCGCCGGGCGCGATGGTAATCTCTCAGTGCGCCTTGCCGCGGACCGCGTGCTCGTCACGCCGAGTGGATTCATCAAGTCACTCGTGACGGCCGCCGACATGGTTGAAGTCGATCTCTCAGGGAAGGCCCGCCGGAAGGGCTCTCGCAAGCCCACCAGCGAGTTGGACTTACACCTGCGGATCCTGCGGCATCGCCCCGACGTGCAGGCCGTGGTGCACGCGCATCCTCCTGCCGCTACAGGGTTTGCCGTTGCGGGCCAAGAGATTCCGGGCAATTTGTTGCCGGAGCTTATCTTCGTGGTGGGACCGGTGCCGCTTGTCCCCTTCGGTATGCCGGGGACGCCGGAACTGGGCGACCGCGTCGTCCCATATCTCGAAGACCGGCGGCATCAGGCGTTGCTGCTGGCCAACCACGGCGCGGTGACACTGGGTAGGACGCTCGACGAGGCCTGGATCCGCATGGAGAGCCTCGAGCACTCGGCGCGGATCATTACGGCGGCGCGCGCGGTGGGTGAGCCGAAGCCGCTAAAGTGGGAGAGGCATGGCTAAAGGATCGTCCAAGAGCGCGGTCGCGATCGAGCGGCTGCTGGAAGAGCGTCGTCAGTACGAGGCATGGCTTGCGCGCATCAAGGCGACGGCCGACTCGGTGTCGGACGACGTGCGCACGCGCGTGAAGGCCGACTACGAGGCGCGGCTCAAGGCCGTCATGGAAGAGCTCAGGTCGCACGCCGACGCCGCGCGCCAGCTCGTCGCGCAGCGGAAGGAGACGCTGCGCGAGCTTCAGAAGAAGGAAAAGGCGGCGGCAGAACGTCTCGCGGAGACCGAGCTGCGGCACGAGGTCGGCGAATACGACGAAGCGCAGTGGGCGCAGGTGCACAAGGACGCCCTCGCCGACCTCGGCGCCGTGCGTGACGAGCTGATGGGAATCGAGCGCGACATCACGCGACTCGTGGAGCTGGATGCGCTCGTGAAGGCGAAGCCGGCTCCGCCCCCGCCGCCGCCGTCGCGTGATGTGGCCGATGAGCTGACGCTGACGTCATCGCCAGCCCCCAAAGCGCCTGAGAAGCGCAAGACGCCGTTCGACGAGCTGGCGTTCCTCAAATCGGTAACGGACGACGACAAGAACGCGCCGTCACCCCGGCGCGCGAGCGGCGCGCAGTATCAGCCCGACGACCTCCAGGACGCATCGCATCTCGCGCCCGTCGACGAGGATGCCCCCGTCGAGAAGACGCTCAAATGCAAAGAATGCGGAACGATGAATCTGGCGACGGAGTGGTACTGCGAAAAATGTGGCGGGGAGCTGGCCGCGATGTAATTACGCCGACGCTTTTGCGCGCAGCCGTTTCACCAGAGCCGCGAGGCGGGACTTTTGCCGAGCGGCGTTGTTTTTGTGGATCAGTCCCTTGCGGGCGGCGCGGTCGAGCACGCTGGCGGCGAGGACGTACGCGGCGGCGGCGGCATCGGCGGTCGCAGCCGCGCGCACGTGCTTCAGCGCGGTGCGCAAGTTCGAGCGTTGAGCTTTGTTGCGGATGGCACGCGAGCGCGCCTGGCGCATCGCTTTCTTGGCGGATTTGATCTTCGGCATAGGCGCGGAAGCTAGAGGGTAAGTTGCATCGGGTCAAGACTATACATATCTTTTGCCGTCACCTACCCGAGCACACGCTATCTCCTTCGATTTTCTGCTTTGGGCCCCTGTTCTACTGTTTTCGATGGTGGCCCACGAGTATGCCCACGCGGAAGCGGCGTACCGCCAGGGTGACTCCACCGCCTACATGCTCGGGCGGCTGACGTTCAACCCCCTCAAACACATCGATCCCTTCATGACGGTGATTCTCCCGCTCGTGACGTGGATCATGTGGGGTTTTGCGTTTGGGGGCGCGAAGCCGGTGCCCGTAAACCCGCGCAACTATCGCAACTACGTACGAGGCGATGTCATCGTCTCGCTCGCCGGAATAGCGGTGAATCTGGTGCTGTTCGTGATTTTCACGGCGCTGTGTGTTACCGCCGGGATCATCGCGAAAGCAATGCCATCGTTTTCCCCTACGCTCGAGATCCTGCAACGGATGATGGCGTGGGGCCTGTGGCTGAATCTGGTGCTGGCGTTCTTCAATCTGATACCGATCCCACCGCTCGACGGCAGCCATGTCTTCTATCACCTGCTGCCCCCTAACGCGGGGATGCAGTATCGCCAGTTACAGCGCTTCGGGTTCTTGCCAATCGTGTTGGTCAGTTATCTCGTGCCCGGGGTCATTCGCTTCTTCTTGTGGCCGGCATTCCAGCTGCTCGATGTCGCGAAAGGCGTGATCCTTCCCGTCGCGTTGCCAAACGCACTCCCACGCATGTTCCAGTGATGACAGGACCGAGCATGCAGACCGGACCCGGGTTCGTCGTCGAGCTGGAGAAGTTCTCCGGTCCGCTCGACCTGCTGCTGCACCTAATAAAAGAAGACGAAGTCGACATCACCGACCTCCCGATCGCGAAGATCGCGGATCAGTTCCTGGCGGTCATCCAGGACCTGGGTCTCAATCAAGCGGCGGACTACCTCGAAATGGCGGCGCGGCTGCTGCGCATCAAGGCGCAGATGCTGCTGCCGCGCCGTCTGGGCGACGACGAGTGGGAAGATCCCCGCGCGGAGCTGGTGCGCCGGCTGCTCGAGTACCAGCAGATCCGCGAGCTGGTCGAGTGGCTCGGCCACGCCGCCGACGTGCGCGCCGAGCGGTTCGGGCGCGGCTACGAGGCGCCGCCGCCGGACGCGCCTCCAGCGCCGCTCCAGATCGATCTGAACGACCTGCTTGGCGCGGCCGAGCGTGTGATCGCGCTCATCCCGGAGCCGATGCTGCATCGCGTCGTTCCACGTCCGCTCGACGTCGAGGGTGCGACGGCGAAGATCAACGCCCTCCTCGCCGAGCGCGAGCAGTTTGGCTGGTCCGACATCGTGGGCCGCGGCGCGACGATCGTCGATGTGCTGTCGGCGTTCATCGCCCTGCTCGAGCTCGCCAAGCGCAGCGTGGTGACCCTGTCCCAGCCTGAGCCCTTCGGTCCAATGGTGGTGACACGTGGAACCCCTCGCGAAGCTGCTTGAAGCGGCGCTGTTCGCCGCCTCGCGCCCCCTCACGCTCGAGGAGCTCGAGTCCCTCGCGCCGTCTGAGGGGGATGTGAGAGCCGCGCTCGACGAGATACGTCAGAACTATCGAGAGGACCACGGCGTCGAGCTCGTCGAAATCGCCGAAGGCTGGCAGTTCCTGACGCGCCGCGAGTACGCCGAAACGATCGAGCGCGCGCAGTTCGCGCTGCGGCCCAGGCGGCTGTCGCCCGCGGCGCTCGAGACGCTGGCGATCATCGCGTACCGGCAGCCCGTCGGGCGTCTGGAAGTGGACGAGATCCGCGGTGTCGACTCGGGTGCCGTCATGGACAAACTGGTGGAGCGGGGTCTCATCGAGGTCGTGACTCGCGGCGAAGGCCTCGGGCGCCCGTTGCTGTACGGCACCACGCCGCCGTTTCTGGAGATTCTCGGTTTGAAGGACCTGGAGGACCTGCCGCGGCTCGAGGAGCTGTCGGTGGCGCTCCGGCGTCCCACGCCCGTCGACGAACCCGAATGACCCTCATGCGCCTGCAGCGCGCCCTGGCGCGCGCGGGCGTCACATCACGCCGCAAAGCGGAAGATTTGATCCGCGCGGGCCGCGTGCGCGTGGACGGCGACACGGCCACGATCGGGATGAGCGTCGATCCCGATTCCCAGAAGATCACCGTCGACGGCCGGGTGGTCCGCGGCGCGACTCGCACCACCTGGCTCGCGCTCAACAAGCCGCTCGGCTACGTGGTGAGCCGCTCCGATCCCGAGGGGCGCCGCACGGTGTTCGGTCTGCTCCCCAAGGTGCCCGGTCTCACGTACGTTGGTCGGCTCGATGTGATGACCTCCGGGCTGCTGTTGCTGACCACCGACGGCGCGGCGGCCCACCGGCTCATGCACCCGCGCTACGAGGTGCCGCGCACCTACTGGCTCGGCGTGCACGGCGCGGACGCCGCCGCGATCCGGACGGCGCTCGCGCAACGCATTGTGATCGACGGTCGCGCGGTGCGCGTCGTCGAGTCGCGCGTCCGGCCGCAGGGGAAGTCGGTGGAAATCGAGATCACGCTCGCCGAAGGGCGGCAGCGGATCGTGCGCCGCATCGCTGAGGCGTTGGGTCTCAAGGTCGAATGGTTGCACCGCGTGTCCTACGGCCCGGTCCGTCTTGGCAAACTGGCCGAGGGTCACTGGCGCGAGCTCACCCGGCAGGAGATCGGAGCGATCGAGCGACTGCATGGAGCTGGCTGACCGGACGGTGATGCTGCTCGGCGGCAGTGGCCTCGTCGGCCATGCCGTCGCGCGCCGTGTGCTCGCGGCCACGCCGCCGCCCCGCCGCGTCGTGCTCGTGGCGCTCTTTGAAGATGAAGTGCGCGCTGCCGCGCGGGCGCTCGAGCCGTACCGCGGCGCCGTCACGATCGACGTCGAGTGGGGCAACATCTTCATGCCGGCGTCCGTCGCACGACTCGACATCGCGACGATCATGGAGAGCGGCGAGCACCGGGCGTTGGTGCTCGGCGATCTCCTGGGTGAGCTCACCGAGCAGGTGTTGGAGCGCAACCTCCTGTTCCGGCTCCTGGTCCGCTACAAACCCGACGCGGTCGTGGACAGCATCAACACCGCGACCGCGTTTGCGTATCAGGACATTTTTCACAGCGCGCGCGGTTTGCTGAGTCGAGCGCAGGATGGCGGCGTCGACCGGGCGACCATCGAGCAACATCTGTTGCGACTCCCGATGCCCCAGCTCGTCCGACACGCGCAGATCATCACCGAAGCGCTGCGGCGGGCCGGCACCCAGGCCTACGTGAAGATCGGGACGAGCGGCACCGGCGGGATGGGCTTCAACATTCCGTACACCCATTCCGAGGAGCGGCCGAGCGCCACGCTGCTGGCGAAGTCGGCGATCGCGGGTGCGCACTCGATGCTGCTGTTTCTGCTGGGCCGGACGCCCGACGCGCCGATCACGGTGGAGATCAAGCCGACGGCGACGATCGCATGGCGCGAAGTCGCGCATGGCCCGGTGCGTCGTCGGGGGAAACCGATCCCGCTCGTCGACTGTGAAAAGCCGGTCCCGCTGCGCGACGCATTTGGGTCAGCCAAGCCGTGGCGCGAGCTCGGGCGGTCGCTCGAGGGCGTTTACATCGACGTGGGGGAAAACGGCCTGTTCGCGCGCGATGAATTCGAGACCGTCACCGCGCTGGGCCAGATGGAGTTCATCACGCCGGAAGAAGTCGCGGACTACGTGATTATGGAGCTGCAGGGACGGCCGACGGGCAAGGACATCATTGCGGCGCTCGACGCCTCGACCGCGGGCCCGACCTACCGGGCGGGTCTGCTACGCCGGAACGCGATCGGGCGGCTGCGGGCGCTCGAAGCGCGTCATGGGGAGCGTGGCGTCGCATATGAAATGCTGGGCCCGCCCCGGCTCACGAAGCTGTTGTACGAGGCGTATTTGTGCGGCCGGCTGCGGCCCAGCGTGAGGGCGCTCGCCGAGAGCCGCCCGGCCGAGCTGGCCGCCGCGGCCGAACGGCTCCTCGCAGACGACGCAGCGTTACGGCAGCACATTATCTCTGTAGGCTTGCCCGTTGTCCTCCCCGACGGCAAGCATGTGTATCGCGGCAGCACGGTGGTCGTGCCGCCGGATTCCGGCGACCCGCTGCAGGTGGCGCCACGCGGGTGGGTGGACCTCCGGCCGGATCATTTTGGCATCTGGGTCGAGCGGGCGCGGCAAATGGTGCGCCAAGGCGATGCACGCGCTGCGGGACCTCAGGGGTCGGGCAGCGACATGGATTGGAATGCGATCGATCCGGACGAGCCGATCGAGCCGTCGCGGTTCGCCACCTGGGTCTTCACAGTCGAGGATAAAGGAACGCGGATCAAGCGCTGATCATGGCGATCGATACTGGAGGGGTAGACCGCGCACTCGGCGCGATCGGCACGACGTTTCGGCTGACGCGCCTCTATCCGCCGTCGCATCCGGCGGTACTGGAAGCGATGCGCCAGATCAGCTCGGCGCTACCGGCGCTCGCCGCGCTCGGTACGGTCGAATGGAAGATCGGCGCAACCGGCTTGCACTGGCACGGCCAACACCTGCTGCCGCGCAACACCCAGGTCGCCGAGCTCTCCGGCTTGCTGTTCGCGCGGGGCATCCGCTCGATCCAGGTCAATCCCGGCGTCACGCCGGAGCACTGGCTCGGCCTGTTCGGTGTCGCCGTCGGCAATGTCGCGCCCGATGACGCGGTGCTCGGCCGAATCACCGTCCTGCTGGGGCGCCGCGCGAGCCAGCGACTGTCGGCGTCGCGCGCGCTTGGCGAGGTGCCGCCGGCACCGGAGCCCCCTGCCGTCGCTGAAGCGCCCCCGCCCCCGCCCCCGCCGCCCCCGACTCCGTCGGATCCGGCTCCGCCGCCTCCGCCACCGTCGCCTTCCGGACCGGC
>Ga0207653_10000066_pt1 | contig 80383 bp, 37 predicted proteins | sample KBSK5251metaG_FD_184341 | JGI IMG/M metagenome (GOLD analysis project Ga0207653, IMG submission 184341) | Corn, switchgrass and miscanthus rhizosphere microbial communities from Kellogg Biological Station, Michigan, USA - KBS K5-25-1 metaG... | ecosystem: Host-associated > Plants > Roots >... | reverse complement strand
CGGCGCTGAGGGATTGAGTTTTGACACACACTCTTTACGCCTGGGTGAGAAGCAGGAGGTTCTATTAAAGCCCCATTAATGGGGCTTTTGAAACTTGGTTCTTCTGATTCCCAGGCGTAAACGCCTGGGCTACGCAAAAGTCACTCATCTCTTGTTGCTTTCGACGTGCCGGTCCTACGGGCGTTGGGATGATTTTCTAACGCGGTTCTACAAATATGGCGGGCCTAACCGCCCTTCGGAAAAACGCCATGCGACGCAGTGAAAGAGTCATCCATCTACCAGCCATTCGGATGAAGACATATCCAGAAAATTAAACAGCGATTTGCGAAAGTGGGATTGGCATGTCCCGCAAGTGAAACCTCAGGTTCCATCCACGCCTTCGTTGAAAAAACGTCCATAAGCAAGAACCTTAGGGTTTTTAGGTTAATTACCTGGAAAACTGCGCGTTACGGGCAGTGGCACACGGGTTGAAGTGTGCTTTCACGGAAAACTGTAGCGGTGGTAGCAACGGCGAAGGCTTTGGAGTCGCCAAGACGCTCACAGTTTAGTGAAAGAAATGGATATTAAGCGTCCGGGAAAATCGAAACTTAAGAAGCGCATTCGCAACGCGGTGCTAATCGTACTTGGATTAGGCGCCGTCGGTGGCATTACTTACGGTCTCAGCAAGCTAAAGCCTGCAGCGCCCACGCTCGATCGCTCCACGGCGGTGATCGACACGGTCAAGCGCGGAGAGATGCTGCGCGAAGTTCATGGTAATGGAACCCTCGTTCCGCAGTTGACCCGTTGGATTCCGGCGCCTGCCGATGGCCGCGTGGAAAAGATTCTGGTTCAGGCTGGAGTTGAGGTCGGCGCCGGCACGGTGATCGTCGAGCTTTCCAATCCGCAAATGCAGCAACAGGCCCTTGATGCAGAGTTTCAGATCAAGACCGCGGAAGCTGAGGCAGAAAATCTGAAGGTGCGGCTGGAAAGCGACTCGATGACTCAGCAATCGCAGATTGCCAGCATTAACGCAGAATATAGCCAGGCAAAGTTACAGCTCGACACTGACGAAGTGCTCGCCAAGCAGGGGCTGGTCGCGGATCTGATGCTGAGGATTTCACGCGTCCACGTGCAGGACCTCGCAAACCGGCTGAAGGTTGAACAGCAACGTCTGGCCGTTACCGCCAGGTCTACTAAAGCTCAGATGAACGCGCAGCAGTCCCGGGTGCAGCAACTGCGAGCCTTGGCCAAACTAAAACAGGATCAGGTGGACGCGCTCAAAGTACGGGCCGGCACCAACGGAGTGCTGCAACAGGTTTCGGTGCAGGAAGGTCAACAGGTGACGCCGGGACTTAACATCGCGCGCATCGCTGATCCGGCTTCACTCAAAGCTGAACTAAAAATCCCGGAGACGCAAATCAAAGACGTTCGCATAGGCCAGGTTGCGAAAGTTGATACTCGTAACGGAATCATCGACGGCCAGGTCGCTCGCATCGATCCCGCCGCGCGCGAAGGCACCTTCACCGTCGATATTTCGTTTACCGGCGCGCTGCCTTCCAGCGCGCGTCCGGATTTGAGTGTCGATGGCACGATTGAATTGGAACGTCTGAAAAATGTTTTGTACGTGGGCCGGCCGGCCTTCGGACAGGGACAGCAAACTGTCGGCATGTTCAAGTTAGGCCCGGATGGGCAGGAAGCAACCCGCACTACGGTCAGCCTGGGCCGTAGTTCCGTGAGCACCATTGAAATTCTTAACGGTTTACGGGAAGGCGATCAGGTCGTCATTTCCGATACCACAACCCTGGACAATTACAAGACCATTCGCGTGCGCTAAGACGAGAAAATACGTTCGCGCGGGAAAATAATGCGCGACGATTGATTGCGAATCATCACTAACAACTGAAGGAGCAGCCAAAACGATGAGTTCAGTCCAACCCCTTATCCACCTTTCTGACGTAAAGAAAGTTTTTTACACCGACGAGGTAGAAACACACGCGTTGTCGGGCATCCACCTCGACATAAAGAAAGGTGAATATCTCTCCATCGCCGGTCCGTCCGGCTGCGGGAAGTCAACCCTCCTCTCGATTCTGGGTTTGCTGGATACCCCGACTGACGGCGAATACGTACTGAACGAGCACGCCGTCGAAAATCTTTCGCTGTCTGAGCGCGCGCGCATTCGCAACCGTGAAGTGGGTTTCATCTTTCAGAGCTTTAACCTGATCGGTGATCTGACGGTCTATGAAAACGTCGAGTTGCCGCTGACCTATCGAGGCATGAATTCCGGCGAACGAAAGAAGCGCGTGACCGACGCACTGGAGCGCGTCGGCATGGGCCATCGGGCGAAACATCTTCCCAGTCAGCTCTCTGGTGGTCAGCAACAGCGCGTGGCCGTGGCGCGCGCGGTGGGCGGACAGCCCAGCATTCTGCTGGCTGATGAACCGACGGGAAACCTCGACTCAACCAACGGCGAAGCCGTGATGGAGCTTCTGCGAGAACTGCACCGGGGCGGCGCGACGATTTGCATGGTGACGCACGATCCACGCTATGCGCAGCACGCCGATCGCATTGTGCACTTGTTCGACGGGCTAATCGTCGAAGAGGAAGCCGGCGCGAATCGCCGTGAGATTGAAGAAGCGAAGAAGGAATTGCGAGAAAGCGGGTTCACGGAAGTCCAATGATCAGTCTTCGCAATGTTGAAAAATTTTTCGCGCAGGGAATGACGAAGAACTTTGTGCTGCGCCGCATAGACCTCGACATCAAGCCGGGCGAGTTCGTGTCGATCATGGGCCCATCGGGCGCGGGAAAATCGACCTTGCTGCACATCATCGGAATGCACGATCACTCGTGGAACGGCGAATACAATTTCGACGAAGTCGCGGTCCATTCATTGAACATGAAGAAACGCGCTGAACTCAGGAACCGCAATATTGGTTTTGTGTTCCAAAGCTACCACCTGCTCGACGATCAGACTGTTTTTGAAAATCTCGAACTGCCCCTGTCCTATCGCGACGTCAGCCGCAAGGATCGACAGTCAATCGTTTGCGATACGCTCGATCGTTTTCAAATCGTCGGCAAGAAAGATCTTTACCCGGCCCAGTTGTCCGGCGGGCAACAGCAACTGGTGGGCATCGCCCGCGCCGTAGTCGCAAACCCCCGTTTGATTCTGGCTGATGAGCCGACCGGCAACCTTCACTCGGCCCAGGGCAAAGAGATCATGGACATGTTCAAGCGCCTGAATGACGAAGGCACCACGATTATTCAGGTGACGCACTCAGAGACGAATGCTGAGTACGGCAACCGAATCGTGCGGCTTGAAGATGGCTGGATTGCGAATTGAGGTGCGAATTTTGTTCGTTAACGTGACCTTGCTGATCCCCAGCAGTACCAAGTAGTTGTACACAATTTGAGTTTTTTGGTTCATCGCATTCGCGGTGGGCGGGCGGTGAACTGTACTCATTGAAGCAGTTTGAAAACAGAAAGAGCCGTGAGTGTTGTGAGTGCTTTAGCGACCCATATTCCCCGAACCCTAATCGCGGACGATCAGCCCGACGTGCTGGTTGCGTTGCGCTTGTTGCTGAAAAGCGCGGGCTACCAAACCGAGGCTGCGAACTCCCCCAAAGCGGTGCTCGAAGCGATTAAGAAAGGCCACTTCGATGTGGTGCTGATCGATCTCAACTATGCTCGCGACACTACTTCCGGCCAGGAAGGCCTCGATCTGATTACCCGCATACAGGCTGAAGACAATTCACTTCCGATCGTGGTGATGACCGCGTGGGGCACAGTCGATCTTGCGGTCGAAGCGATGCGCCGAGGCGTGCGCGACTTTGTGCAAAAGCCCTGGGAAAACTCGCGCCTGCTGCAGGTTCTGCGGGCACAGGTCGAGCACGGCCGAACCCGCCGACTTCAGCAGCAGAGAGCATCGCGGCGGCGAGCGCGGCAGCGAACTTTTCACAAAGAACTACAAGAGGCGCGCCAGATACAGCAACGGCTGATGCCCGCGAGTGACCTTTGCTTCAACGGTCTCGAGTTGTCGTCGTCGTGGCGCGCAGCCGGCACGATTGGCGGCGATTATCTCGCGGCATTTCCGGTAAGTGACGATCGAGCGGCGGTTTGCGTCGCTGACGTTTCCGGCAAAGGCCTGCCGGCGGCTTTGATGATGTCCAACTTGCAGGCGGCGTTGAAATCGGCTGCCTCGGAAGACGTCATGCCGGTTGATTTGTGTTCCCAGTTGAACAAGCTGCTGAACAGCAACATTCCGCTCAACAGGTTCATAACCTGCTTCTACGGCCTGGTCGACATTCGCCGTCGCGTTTTGCAATTCACTAATGCGGGTCACAATCCGCCGCTGCTTGTCCGGGAAAACGGCGAGGTGCTGCGCCTTGAAACTGGCGGGCGGGTGCTGGGCGCGTTTGCCGATTCGACATACCGGCAGGGTGAAGTCGCGTTGCGTTCCGGCGATCGGCTTTTGCTCTTCACCGACGGAGTCACCGAAGTATGCAACTCGTCCGGCGAAGAGTTTGGCGAGGCGCGTTTGCGTGAACTGGTCACGCGCGAACGTTACCGCCCCGCAAACGATTTGCAAAAGACAATCATGGATCAAGTGAGTGAGTTTTGCGCTGGTCAGTTCGAGGACGATGCCGCGCTGATGTTGGTTGAAGTGAAGTGAAGGAGAGTCTGCCGCTGGCAGAAGTTCTATTGATATTTCTCATTCACGCCTGGCTCTGGGAGGCGGTCGGAAAATTGGTCTCTGTGAACCTCTGTGGATCTCAGTGGTGAATCTTTTCCTGAGCAATCTCACTACAGAGGCACAGAGGCCTCACAGAGAACTACAGAGACGTTTTTCCGACAGCCTGACTGAAGCGAAGTGTGAATGAGACGTTCAAGCGGGTAGGGATACAAGCTCTCAGATAAGGAAGCATCATGGAGTCTCTTTTCAGCGATGTTCGTTACGCGATTAGAAATTTAATCAAGCGTCCTGCCTTCACAACGGTTGCGGTGGTTACGCTGGCCCTGGGTATCGGGGCGAACACGGCGATCTTCACTCTGCTTAATGCCGTGACTTTCAAGCCTCTGCCGGTCAAGCAGCCTGAGGAGCTGGTTCTCTTTAGCGACGCAGGTGGTGAAGGCACTTCGAACGGTGACCCTTCAACCGGAGAATGGCGACGATTCTCATATGCGTCCTATCGATACTTCCTGGAGCACGATCAGAATTATCAGGGATTGAGCGCTTTTCGCAGCGGCGAATCCAGAGTCAGCGTCAGCGGCGGCCAGACCCAGTCGGGAGAGTCCGCGCAGCGAGCCTCAAGTCATCTTGTTTCCGGAAATTACTTTTCGGTTCTGGGTGTGAACGCGTTCCTGGGTCGCGTGCTGACGCCCGAGGATGACAAACCGGGCGCGCCTCCCGCCGCGGTCATGAGCTATGGCTACTGGCAGCAACAATGGAACGCCGATCCGCAAATCATAAACAAGGAAATACTTTTGAACGGCAAGTCCTTTACGGTTGTCGGGATTACACCGCCTGAGTTCTTTGGCATCCGCGTTCGGCGCTCGCCCGAACTTTGGGTCCCGCTGGTCTTTCAACCACAGATCGAGATGCGCGAGTCCTTTCTCGATAACCCGCGCTTCTACTGGCTGAACTTTGTCGGCCGGCTTAAGCCCGGCGTGCAATTGGAGCAGGCGCGGGCGAGTGCGAACCTGTCGTTGCATCAGTTTCTGACAAACGAAGCCGGATCAAAACTCACCGACGACGATCGGAAGTCGATCGCCAGTGCTTACGTGAAACTTGCACCCGGAGCCCGGGGAATCTCAGGTCTGCGCATCGCGTACTCAAGAGCGCTGCAGATGCTGATGGTGATTGTTGGATTGGTGCTGCTGATTGCGTGCGCCAACGTGGGCAATCTGTTGTTGTCACGCGCCGCGGCGAGAAAAGCTGAAATTTCCCTGCGGCTGGCCCTCGGCGCAAGTCGCTCTCGGATCGTGCGCCAACTTCTGACCGAGAGTCTTCTGCTCGCGGCGATTGGCGGTGTTTGCGGAATTCTTTTTGCCCAGGGGGGCGTCAAAGTTTTGGTGACTCTGGTGGCGAAGACTTCGCCCCTGGATGTTCATCCGGACGTCATGGTGCTGTCCTTTACGGTCGCGGTTTCGTTGCTGGCGGGACTGATTTTCGGAATGGCGCCGGCCCTCAGCGCTAGCAAGACCGACCTGACGACGGCAATCAAAGAAAAATCATCACGCACCAGGCGGCGCGGTCTGCGCTTTAGTTTGGCTTCGACGTTAGTGGTCGCCCAGGTTGGGCTCTCGATGGTGCTGCTGGCAGGGGCAGGTCTCTTCGCGCGCAGCCTGATGAGATTGCAGGAAGAAGATGTCGGCTTCAACCGCGACAATGTCCTGCTAATCGGAATCGATCCAAGACTCGGCGGATACAAGCCAACTGAGTTGAGCGCGCTCTACCGCCAGGTGCTCGAACGGTTGAAAGACGTGCCCGGCGTTCGGTCAGCCACGCTCGCCACCTTCTCGCCCATCAGCGGCAGCGGCAGAAACAGCACAGTGACAGTTCGCGGATACACGCCGCGGCCCGGCGAGAACATGGACGTCGACGACATGCTGGTTGGCCCTGACTACGGCGTCACGCTGGGAGTTCCACTCTTGATGGGGCGCGAAATTGATATTCGCGATACACCCGCCAATCAGAAAATCGCTGTCGTAAATCAATCATTCGCACTTCAATTCTTTCACGGAGAGAATCCCATCGGCCGCCGCTTCTACTTTGGCGACGAGGACGATCCTGAGCGCGGCGAAGAACTCGAGATTGTCGGCGTGGTTGGCGACGTGAAATACGACAAAGTTAAGAACGAGCCAAACCCGACCGCCTACCGCCCGATACTTCAGGTTCAGGACTCTGACGCTTACAGCAGCACTGTCGAAATTCGGACCACCGGCGACGCCGCGAGTCTGGCGCCGATGGCGCGCGCAGCAATCCGCCAGGTTGACCCGAAGCTTCCGGTCTTTGGAGTCACGACGTTACGAGAGCAACTTGCCGGCGCACTGCAGCAGGAAAAACTGGTCGCCGAGCTGGTCAGCTTTTTTGGATTACTGGCACTCCTCCTCGCCTGCATCGGTTTGTACGGCGTCATGGCCCACGGAGTGGTTCGACGCACCAAAGAGATTGGTATTCGCATGGCGCTGGGAGCTGAGCGAAAGTTGATCGTTTGGATGGTGATGCGCGAAACCATCCTGCTTGTCTTGCTGGGAATCGCGATTGGCGTGCCCGTCGCTCTGGGCGCGGCCCGGTTGATTTCGAGTCAACTCTTCGGAACGAACCCGGCTGATCCTTTTAGTCTGATTGTCGCCGCCGTAGTCCTTATCGGTGTCGCCTCGCTGGCTGGTTTGCTGCCGGCGCGGAAAGCTTCGAAGGTTAATCCGTTGATTGCCCTGCGCTATGAATGAGCAGGTAGGAGGATCTATGGAATCTCTTTTCAGCGATTTTCGTCACGCAATCAGAAGTATCATTAAGAGGCCCGGTTTCGCGGCGATTGCAGTAATCACACTGGCGCTCGGCATCGGTGCGAACACCGCCATCTTCAGCACCGTCAATGCGCTCCTGCTTAATCCTCTGCCGTTCCCGAACCAGAATCGTGTCGTGGCGATTTGGGACAAGAACCCAAGTCGCGACATGGATCACAACGAAGTCACCATGGCGAACTATCTCGACTGGCGCGCGCAGAACCAGTCATTCGAACATCTCGCCTTAGAGCGTTGGTGGAGCACGAATCTTACTGCCGGCGATACGCCTGAGCGGGTGCAGGGTTTCCTGGTTACCGCAAACTTTTTCGATGTCCTCGGAGTAAAGCCGGTCAAGGGTCGTAACTTTGCCGAAGAAGAGAACCAGCCGGGCAAGGACACTGTCGCCATCATCACCGACAGTCTTTGGCAGCGTCGCTTTGGCTCAGATCCGAATATCGTCAACAAGACAATCACGACTAACGGTGTCGTGCGCACGGTGATTGGCGTGTTGCCCGAGGAGTTCAATTATCCGAAGGGCGCAGAAGTGTACGCGCCGATTGCCCTGACACCGGAAGTCATGAAAAACCGGGGTTTTCACAGTTACTACGTCATCGGCAGGCTCAAGCCCGGTGTCTCGCTGCCAAACGCGCAAGCGGAAATGGATACGCTGACGGCGAGACTGGCGGCCCAGTATCCGGAAACCAACGTGGGACTTGGCGCAACTGTCTATCCCATCGTTGCGGACACGGTGCGCCAGTACAGTACGGCACTTTGGGTGATGATGGGAGCGGTTGGTTTTGTGCTGCTGATCGCCTGCGCCAACGTCGCCAACCTGATGCTGGCCCGCGCGACCGGGCGACAAAAAGAAATTGCGCTGCGCGCAGCATTGGGTGCGAGTCGTTGGCGCATTGTTCGTCAGTTGCTGGTCGAAAGCCTGATCATCGCTCTAATCGGAGGAGCGGCTGGAGTTCTCGTAGGGTTTTGGGGAGTTGATCTGTTGAGAGCTTCCAATCCCGGCGAAGCGGCAAAATATGCTCCCGGCTGGAAACATCTCGGAATCAATTTTCCTGTGCTTATGTTCACGCTCGGAATTTCTTTACTGAGCGGCTTGATTTTCGGACTGGCTCCGGCGTGGCAAGCCTCCAAACCTGATCTCAACGATGCGCTCAAAGAAGGCGGGCGGAATTCAAGCTCCGGATCTCGCCGGCTGCGAAGCCTTCTGGTGATTTCCGAAGTAGCACTCTCACTGGTGCTGCTGATCGGCGCCGGTCTTTTGTCCCGAAGTTTTCTGGCGATGCTCAAGACGAATCCCGGATTCAATGCGGACGGCGTGTTGACGATGAGTCTCAACTTGCCCGTTGCCAAGTACAAGGATGACAGCGCGCGCGCGGCCTTCTTCACCGACCTGGTCCAAAGGGTGAAGACCGTTCCCGGCGTGCAATCAGCGGCCGTCGTGAATTACCTGCCGCTCGGTGGCGCTAATGCGTCCGATGTTTTTCTGGTCGAGGGCCAGCCTGAGCCGAAAGCGGGCCAGGAGAACATCGGCCGCTATCGTGTGTGCACTCCCGACTATTTTCAAACGATGGGAATTCCGATCCTGAAAGGCCGTCCTTTTACGGATCAGGACCGGGCCGGCTCGAAGCCGGTGATCATCGTTAACGAAACACTCGCGCGCAGGTACTGGCCCAACGGGGACGCGCTGGGTAAGCGCATGAGGTTCTCTGGCCCTCTGGACAAAGCTCCCTGGATGGAAGTTGTCGGGATCGCCCAGGACGTGAAGCACGAACTGAATCTGGCAGTGACGCCGGATTATTACACGCCGCACGCGCAGGATCCCTGGAACGCGATGGTCCTGGTGGCGCGCACCACGGCGGAACCGGGCTCGATGGCCGGGCCAATCAGGCAGCAAGTGCTGGCGATAGATAAAGACCAGCCGGTCTACGGCGTGTACACGATGAATGAAGTTCGGGCCATCTCGGTGACGCTGTACACGTTTGCCTTCGCGACGATGGCGATCTTCGCGACGGTGGCGCTGTTGCTGGCGTCGATTGGAATTTATGGAGTGATGGCTTTCGCGGTCACGCAACGCACACAGGAGATCGGAATTCGGATGGCCCTTGGTGCGCGCGCCGCGGATGTTTTGAAATTGGTCGTGACCAACGGAATGTCGCTGGCCGTAATCGGCGTGGTCGCCGGTCTCGTAGGCGCTTTTGGAATCACCCGTTTGATGGCGAGTCTTCTGTTCAATGTCTCGCCGACCGACCTGGTGACCTTTGCGTTAGTGACAGTTGGCTTGCTGCTGGTGGCGTTGATTGCCTGTTACATCCCGGCCCGGCGCGCCACGAAAGTCGATCCGTTGGTGGCTCTGAGATATGAGTGAAGACAGCTGAAAGGAAATTCGATATGACAAAACAGTTATTCAAATCAATCGCAATGGCAGCGATCGTCATGCTGGGAATTTGTCTGTTGACGCCGCCATCCCGTTCACAGGAAAAATCCGCAAGAAGTACCTGGACCTGGAATAACTCGGACGGCAGTCGAAAGATCGAAGTCAAAGTCGAGAACAAAGTCGAATTCAATGATGACTACACAGACGTCTCAGCGATTCCGGGTGACGGCGCGCTGCGCATCCACGACAGCCGCGGGCCGCGAACGTTTCGCCTGGCGATTACGCGAGACATTACCGGTGAAATTCGTCGCGAGTATTCCGTTGACGGACAGAGCCGTTCGTTCGATGCCGAAGGACAGACATGGTTCCGCGCCGTGCTGTTGCAGGCTGTTCGCGAGGGCGGCCTGGACGCGCGCAATCGCGCGCAGCGAATTCTGAAACAGCGCGGCGTCCACGGATTGACCGAAGAAATCACTTTCCTCAAAGGCGATTATGTCCGCCGCATTTATTTTGAAGAGCTGCTGCAAGCGCCCGGTGTCAGCACGCAGGATCTGAAGACCGCGATTCACAACGCATCAAACAGCATCGTCAGCGATTACGAGCGCGCGCAGATGCTTCTGCAAGTTGCGCCGGTATTTCTTGGCAATAGAAATCTCGTGCCTGATTACTTTGAGGCGACGTCCCGGATCAAATCGAGTTACGAGCATGCCCGAGTTTTGACGGGTGCTCTGAAACGTACCGACCTCAGTAAAGACGCGCTTATCGCGATCGCGCAGTCGGCAGCGGCGATTGAATCTGATTACGAAAAAGCCAGCCTTCTGATCAAGGGAGCCGAACGTTATCAGGGCGATTTGTCTTCACGGATGGAGTGGCTGCATGCGGTGCGCACGATCGGTTCGGACTATGAACATCATCGCGCGCTGAGCGGCGCCCTCAAACCGAACGCCATCAGCATCGAGGCTTTGTCAGACCTGGTCAGATCGGCGGCGCGAATGAAATCGGATTACGAGAAGGCTTCGTTTTTGATCGAGGCGATGAAGCTATATCGCGGCGATGCGCAGTTGCGCGCGGCATTTCTCGAGACGGCCCGGACGATCGGTTCTGAATACGAACGGGGCCGGGTGCAAAAGCTTTTCGACCGGGCGGATTTCTGAAACGAATAGGACCAATGAAGCAAATTGCGCCTGTCTGGGTCCCGTCGGTTGAAGGAGAAATTCCATGAACACCTTATGGCAAGACTTGCGATACGGCTTACAAATGCTTTGGAAGAATCCGGGTTTCACGGCAATCGCCGTGTTAACGCTGGCGCTGGGCATCGGCGCTAACACCGCACTGTTCAGCGTAATCGATACCGTTCTGCTGAAGAAATTGCCGGTCAAGGATCCCGATCGTCTGGTGCTGTTCAATTCGGTCTCGAACAAACAGTTCACGCCGGGCAGTCACAACGGAACCAACCGAACTGATCCGGCCACAGGACTGACCACTCGCTCCTCTTTTCCTTACCAGACTTTTGTGCGGATGCGTGAGCAGCGCGGCGCTTGCTCAGACATCATCGCGTTTAGCGCGATCGGTTTGAATGTCAATGCCGATGGGTTGGCGGATTTCGGGAACGCTCAGACGGTGACGGGGAATTATTACGAGGTACTCGGCATTCCGCCTTTTCTGGGTCGCATGATTACTTACTCCGACGACAACTCAGCCGCTAGTCCGGTGGCCGTGATCAGCTATCGATACTGGCAAAAGCGCTTTGGGGGCAGGGCCGACATCATAGGCAAGCAAATCAATCTCAACAATATTCCTTTCACGGTCGCCGGTGTGGCGCCGCCAGGCTTTGAAGGCGCAATGGATCTCGGGTCGTCGATGGACGTCACGATTCCGATGGGATGGGAAACGCAGGTAAACGGCGAACGTTCTGAGTTCATGGGCGCCGGCGACTGGTGGCTCAGAATCATGGGCCGTCTGAAACCAGGCGCTACGATTGAGCAGGCGCGAGCGTCGCTTGAACTCGCATTTCAACAATCGGCGCTCGACCATCGCGAAGCACGGCAGACCCTGCGGCGAGCGATGGGGCGACAACCGATTAGCCAGCTTGAGCCTAAAGACTATCCGCATCTCCTCGCCATCTCCGGCAGTCGCGGCGAGATGGACAGCCGGCGATTTTTTGCCAAACCTCTGCGCCTTTTATTAGGCGTCGTCGCAGTGGTGCTGCTCATTAGCTGCGCCAATGTCGCGAACCTGCTGTTGGTGCGCGCCTCTTCACGACAGAAAGAGATTGCCGTGCGACTCGCCGTGGGCGCGAGTCGGTGGCGTCTGATTCGACAATTGCTGACCGAGAGCGTGCTGCTATCCACACTGGGTGGCGCCGTCGGTATCGTGATCGCGCTATGGATTAAAGACAGTTTGATAAGTGTGGGTGAGTGGGCCGGTCGCGAGAATTCGCTGAGCCCGAGTCTGGATTTGCGGGTGCTCGCTTTCACATTCGGGCTGTCGCTTTTAACCGGAATCGTATTCGGCATTGTTCCAGCCTTGCGAGCCACACGGGTCGACCTGACACCGGCACTTAAAGACTCCGGCCGCGGTTCCAGCGCGACAACCCGCTCACTACTGAGCCGCTCACTGGTCGTGGCCCAGGTCTCACTTTCACTCTTGCTTTTGATCGGTGCGGGACTGCTCGTGCGAACTCTGATCAATTTGCACAGAGTCGAACCGGGATTTAATGAAGAGAACCTGCTGCTCTTCAATATCGATCCCAGTTTGCTTGATTACAAAGACGACCGGCTCCGGGCCTTTTACAACCAGGTATCCGCGCGGCTCGAAGCTGTGCCGGGAGTCCGGGCAGTTACGTTCTCGCGAATGCCGCTGCTTTCGCAGGGCGCATCCAGCGGCACTTTTGATCTGCCCAACGCGAAGACCGGCCCCGACGGCAAGGTGCCGCAGACAGCCGAAGTTTATTTTCATGAGGTGCGGGAAAACTTCTTCGACGCAATGGGAATCCCGTTGCTGCTCGGGCGCACATTCAATGCGCAGGATGATTTGAAGGCGCCAAAAGTCGCGGTGGTAAATAAGACTTTCGCAGAAAAGTATCTTCCCGGCGTCAATCCCATCGGCCAACGATTCAGCATGGACATTGCGCGGCCTGATCCGATTGAGATTGTCGGTCTGGTCAAAGACGCAAAGTACACGAGCCAGCGCGATGAAATTCCCGCGACCATGTATCGGCCCTGGTTGCAAACTCCCGGAGCAATCAACTCGATGACCTTCGAAGTGCGCACTACAGGTGATCCCAAAGCATTTGTCGGAGCTATTCGTCAGGCGGTCCGCCAAGTCGAGCCCAACCTGCCGCTGAACAACATCAAGACGCAAATCGAACAAGCTGATGAAACGCTTTCGTTGGAGCGGCTGTTCGCAAAACTGATGAGCTTGTTTGGCTTGTTGGCCCAGCAACTCGCGTCAATCGGTCTCTACGGTGTGCTGGCTTATTCGGTCTCGCGGCGAACCCACGAGATCGGAATTCGCATGGCGCTGGGCGCAAACCGCAGCCGGATGCTGACAATGATCCTGAGACAGGGAATGACGTTGACCTTAATCGGCGTCGCGCTTGGCCTGGTCGGCGCCTATGTACTGACAAGGTATCTCGAGAGTCTCAACAGCATGCTCTTTGGAGTGCAGCCGAGAGATCCTCTGACCTTTGCCGCCACCGCAGTGCTGCTCACAATCGTGGCGCTGATTGCTTGCTTCGTTCCGGCGCGGCGCGCGACAAAGGTCGATCCAATGGTGGCGCTGCGATACGAGTAAGTGGCACAGACTTTAGTCTGTGTTGCTTTTAGCACCGATTAACCAGAGAGGGAAACACAGACTGAAGTCTGTGCCACGGGAGAAATCGGCAAGCGGAAATGATTCTATGGAAACTTTAATCAAAGACATTCGCTATGGATTGCGGGGCTTATGGAAGCGACCGGGATTCACCGCTGTTGCCTTGATCACTTTGGCGTTGGGGATTGGCGCCAACACGGCGATCTTTAGTTTGATTAACGCCGTGCTGATCAGGCCCCTGCCGTTTCCCGAACCCGACCGTTTGGTTTGGACCTGGGGCAACATTCGTAACGGCGGGAATCGCGCCAGCGTTTCGCCGCTCGACTATCTTGACTACCGTCATCAGAACCGGACGTTCGAACAATTTGCGGCGATGACGTCATTTTCGATCTCCGCCAACCTCACCGGCGGCGGCGAACCTCAACGCTTGTCCGGAGCCGGCGTGACCGGCAATTTTTTCCAGGCGCTCGGAGTTCAACCGGCGTTGGGCCGGACCTTCCTGCTTGAAAACGAAACCAACGGGCGCGATCAGGTGGCCGTGCTCAGTTACGGCCTCTGGCAAAAACGTTTTGGCGGCGACCCGGGCATCATCAACCAGAGGATTACGCTTGATGACAAAAGCTTCGAGGTGATCGTAGTGATGCCTCGCGATTTTGAGTTTCCGGCTGCTTCCGAGCTCTGGCTGCCGCTCAACTTTGATGCGCAGCCGGGTTTGAGACAGCGGAAGGCCCACTTCCTCCGGCCGATCGGCAGGCTGAAGGCGGGAGTAACTCTGGCCCAGGCCCAGGCCGACACCGATTCAATTGCGCGACAACTGGAAGCTACCTATCCCGACACCAACACGGGTTGGAATTTGCGTCTGGTTTCGTTGCGCGAACAGATCGTCGGCAACATTAGATCGACGCTCTACATTCTGCTCGGCGCGGTCGGACTCGTTCTGTTAATTGCCTGCGCGAACGTGGCGAATCTTTTGATGGCCCATGCTGCTTCGCGGCGAAAGGAGATTGCCCTGCGCACCGCTCTCGGCGCCGGACGTCTGCGCATCGCCCGACAGATGATCACTGAGAGCGTCATGCTCGCTCTGTTTGGCGGCGCGCTCGGAACCCTTTTGGCAATTTGGGGTGTCAAGGGACTAGTCGTTCTGAGCGGCGCGAACATTCCCGCCACCGCCGACGTGAAGATCGATTTCACGGTGCTCGTTTTCACTCTGGTGACTTCCGTGCTGACCGGGTTGTTGTTTGGTCTGGCTCCCGCCTTCCGCACCATGAACCTGAGTCTCAGTGAAACTCTGAAAGAAGGTGGCCGGAGTGGCAGCGAGAGTGCGCAACGCAATCGCACGCGCAGTCTGCTGGTCGTTTTCGAGAGTGCTCTCGCCGTGATGTTGCTCGTCGGCGCCGGTTTGTTAATACGAAGCCTGATCAGATTGCAAAACACGAACCCGGGATTCGATTCCAACAGCGTCCTCACTCTCCGAATCGATCTTCCTCGAACGAAGTACGAGGAACCTCAGAGTCGATCCAATTTCTGGGAACAGTTTCAGAGTCGTGTCAGCGCTTTGCCCGGAGTCGAGAGTGTCGGCCTGGTCAGCGAATTACCGCTCAGTGGGCAGCCGAATGACATGCCATATACGGTCGAAGGCCGCGCGCCGGACGCCCCCAACCAGGGCTTCGACGACGACTTTCGCCGCGTCAATCAGGATTATTTTCGCGCGCTGCGCATACCTTTTCTGCGTGGGCGCAACTTTACGCCGCAGGAAGTGCGCGAGGGCGCGAAGGTGCTCATCATCAGCGAATCGTTGGTGAGGCAAACTTTTCCCAACGAAGAACCGCTGGGCCGACGGCTCGTGATGGGGATGAGCAACCAGCCGTTCGAAATCATCGGGATCGTCGGTGACGTGCGACATCGTTCACTCGAGCAACCGCCGCTGCCCGCGATGTATATGCCGGCGTTCGAGCCAGGCGAAAATGTCGTGATTCGCACGCAAACTGATAGCTCAGCACTTGCTGCGGCGGTGCGTCGCGAAGTGACCTCGATCGATCCAAATCAACCGATCGCGACAGTTAGGACCATGAATGAATGGCTGGGACGGGCGGTGGCCGCGCCGCGTTATCGCACCGGCCTTTTTGGTTTGTTCGCGGGACTCGCGCTGGCGCTTTCGGCGGTGGGCATCTACGGCGTGATGTCTTACTCGGTGGGCCAACGCACTCATGAGATTGGAGTGCGCATGGCTCTGGGCGCGCGCCAGCTTGATGTGCTGAAACTGGTGGTCCGACAGGGCATGAGCCTGGCGCTGGTTGGCGTGGTGATTGGTTTGCTCGGCGCCTTAGCGCTGACGCGAATTATTTCTTCATTGCTATTTGACGTGGGGACCAGAGATCCGGCGACGTTTGTGGTGGTCGCGATTTTATTGGCCGCGGTTGCTTTCATCGCCTGCTACGTTCCGGCGTTGCGCGCAACGAAAGTCGATCCACTGGTGGCGCTGAGATACGAGTAAGCGGCACAGACTTCAGTCTGTGATCGCTACAGCGCTGATCAAAACGGAAAGCAAGAAACACAGACTTCGGTCTGTGATTGAGTTGATCAAAACACAGACTGAAGTCTGTGCCAAAAAGTAACGGACAAGGGGTAATTCATGGATTTATTAATTAAGGATTTTCGTTACGGGTTTCGCGCTCTGTGGAAGCGCCCGGGGTTTTCCGCGATTGCGATTGTTACTTTGGCGCTCGGAATCGGGGCCAACACCGCAATCTTCAGTCTGGTGAACGCGGTCCTGCTCCGACCTCTGCCTTTCGCCGATCCAAATCAACTGGTGATGATTTGGGAAGACGCCACATTCGCAGGGTTCCCGAAAAATACGCCGGCAGCCGCAACTTATCGGGACATAAAAACCCAGAACCAGAGCTTTAGCGAAGTCGCCGCGATCGACCAACGCAGCTTTAACCTCACCGGCGATGGCGAGCCGCAAAAGGTTGATGCGCGCGGCGTGACCGCTAACTTTTTCCCGTTGCTCGGAATGCAGCCGCTGGCCGGCCGTTGGTTCGCGCCCGAAGAAGATAAGCCCGGCGCCAATCGCGTGGTGATGTTGAGTAATGCCATCTGGCAGCAGCGCTATGGCGGCACAAACGTTTTAGGGCGTGACGTTTTCTTGAACGGCGAAAAGTACACCGTGATCGGGGTTATGCCGCCGAACTTTCAGTTCCTCGACAGCCGAGTCGGCATGTGGGTTCCCATTGCGTTCACCTCTGAAGAACTCGCTTCGCGCAATCGTCACTACCTGACGATCGTCGCGCGCATGAAACCCGGCGTCTCTTTTGAACAAGCCGACTCCGAAGTGCGCACTATTCACAAGCGCATCGCCCAGGACAATCCGGAAAGTGCCGGCCGTCTCGCCGGATATGCGATGCCATTGCGCGATCAACTCGCCGGCGATGTGCGGCGGCCATTGTATGTCTTGCTGGCCGCGGTCGGATTCGTTTTGCTGATCGCTTGCGCGAACATCGCCAATTTGCTGCTTTCGCGCGTAGCGGGGCGGCGGCGCGAGATGGCTTTGCGCGCGGCAATCGGCGCCAGCAGCGCGAGCATTATCCGGCAATTGCTGATCGAAAGTTTGCTGCTCGCCACTGGTGGAGCAGTCGCCGGTTTGGTCCTGGCTTTCCTGAGCTTCGCTTTTTTGCAGAAGCTGATCCCCGACGGCCTGGTTGGGACAATTGCGCTCAGATTGGATCTGCCGGTCCTCGGCTTTACGGCCTTAGTAACTCTCTTAACAGCGATCGTGTTCGGCTTGGCGCCGGCATTTCAAGCCGCGCGAGTCGATTTGAATGAGGCGCTGAAACAGGGTGGCCGGTCAGGTTTGAACGCCGGCGGAAATCGTCTGCGCGGCGCCATGGTGGTGGTGGAAGTTTCACTCGCGGTGGTGCTGCTCGTGGGCGCCGGACTCCTGATTCAGAGCTTGATGAAGTTGCGCGGTCAGTATTCGGCGCTGAAGCCGGAGAGCGTGCTGACACTCAGGACCGTCCTGTCACGCAGCAAGTATGCGGAACAGCCACAACGTACCGCGTTTTACAAGCAGGTCGTGGAACGAGTGCAGACGCTTCCCGGCGTTATCTCTGCGGGCTACACCACCAGCGTGCCGCTGGCGTGGAAGGGCGGCACGAATGGGTTCTCGATCGAGGGACGATCGGTCGAACAAGCGACTGCGGGCGGCCTCGCATACGACGCCAATCATCGGCAAGTGAGCGCCGATTATCTGAAGACGATGGGCGTTCAGATCGTCCAGGGCCGACCGTTTGTCGATGCAGACAACGAACAGTCACTCCCGGTCGCCATCATCAATGAAGCGATGGCGCGTGCCTATTGGCCCGGCGAAAACGCGATCGGCAAGCGCTTCAAGCTCGGCGATCCCGGCGATGAAGTTCCCTGGGTCACGATTGTGGGTATCGCTCGTGACGTTCGCAACATGGGTGTCAATGAACCCGTGAAGCCTGAGATGTACTTCCCATACCAGCAGGGAAGCGAACCATTCTATACGCCGCGTGATCTGGTGATCCGTACCTCGGTCGATCCCTTCAGCATCGTCGCGGCGGCCACTAACGAAATTCATCAAGTCGATCCTGATCAACCCGTGTCGAATGTTCGCACGATGCAGCAAGTCCTGGGCGAAGAGACATCCTGGCAAGAGCTGGGCATGACTCTGCTGACGATTTTTGCCGGACTGGCGATGTTGCTGGCGATGCTGGGCATTTACGGAGTGCTGGCGTATTACGTCACGCAACACACACAGGAGATTGGCGTGCGCATGGCCCTCGGAGCGCAACCGCGAAACATTCTCTCGCTGGTCGTGAAACGCGGAATGTCGCTCGTGGTAATCGGAGTTGTGATTGGGCTCGCGGCCGCTTTTGCGTTGACGCGTCTGATGGCGGGGCTGGTGTTTGGAGTCAGTGTCGGCGACCCGTTGACCTACGGAATCGTCGCGGCGCTGCTCGCGTCGGTGGCGTTGATGGCCTGTTTTGTCCCGGCGCAAAAAGCGATGAGGGTCGATCCTTTAAAGGCCCTGACTTATGAATAAAAGAGTGCCACAGACTTCAGTCTGTGAATGCTCTTAGCACCAGTGAAGTAGAAGGGAAACACAGACTGAAGTCTGTGCCACTGAAAATGAGATGAGAGGAATCGCACAGGATTTACGTTTCGCCGCGCGCATGCTGCGCAAGACTCCGGGTTTCACCGCCGCGGCGGTGCTTTCGCTCGCGCTTGGGATTGGCGCGAATACGGCAATCTTCCAACTGCTGGACGCAGTCCGTCTGAAACCCCTGCCGGTAAGAGCGTCCCAGGAACTAGCGCAGGTTGGCCTTTCCAACCCGGACAAAAGGCGCGGCAGTTACAACGATCGCTACAACTCGCTGACCAATCCCCTCTGGGAACAGATACGAGATCGCCAGCAGGCGTTTTCCGGAATCTTTGCCTGGAGTTCAGGCAATTTCAATCTGGCGCAAAGCGGTGAAGTTCGTAATGGGAAAGCGCTCTGGGTCAGCGGCGATTTTTTCAACGTGCTTGGCGTGCAGCCTCTCCTCGGCCGCGTCCTGAATACAAGCGATGACGTTCTTGGTTGCACCGCCCCGGGTGTCGTAATCAGCCATGGCTTCTGGCAGAAGGAATTTGGCGGCGCGTCCGATGTCGTCGGTCGAAAGCTAACGCTCGCCGATCATTCGCTCGCAGTTGTCGGCGTGACTCCGCCTGAGTTCTATGGACTCGAGGTCGGGAAGTCTTTTGATTTTGCCGTGCCCATCTGCGCCGAGGCTTTGTTGCGCGGAAAGAGCAGCCGCCTCGATTCCGGAACAAGCTGGTGGTTGATGGTCACCGGACGGCTTAAGCCCGGTGAATCTGTGCCGCAGGCTAACGCGAGTTTGCAGGCACTATCACCGGGCCTGTTTGAGGCTTCGCTGCCGTCAAACTATCCGGAAGCGAGTGTCAAAGATTATCTCGATGCCAGGCTGACGGCCTCGCCGGCGGCGGCTGCATTTTCAGTTTTGCGCCAGGACTACGAACGGCCGCTTTGGCTTCTATTAACAATCGCCGGATTGGTTTTGCTGATCGCCTGCGCGAATCTTGCCAATCTCCTTCTGGCGCGCGGAAGCATGCGCGAACGGGAAATGGCCGTGCGTCAGGCAGTCGGAGCCTCACGCGCGCGACTGGTTCGACAACTGCTCTCCGAGAGTTTGCTGCTGGCGTGCATTGGCACAGTGCTGGGCGCGGCGTTGGCCCAGGTGCTAAGTCGATTTCTCGTCTCCTTTATTAGTAAGACCTCCGACGCGATCGTGCTCGATCTGAGTTTCGATTGGCGTCTGATTGCTTTTGCGGCGGCCATCGCCGCAGTTACCTGCATCTTGTTTGGGTTGACTCCCGCGTTGCGCGCGACGCGAGTGCAGCCAGGCGCGGCCATGAAGGCCAGTGGGCGCGGCTTGACCGCGGGTCGTGAGCGGTTCAGTTTGCGGCGCACTCTGGTCGTGGTCCAGGTCGCAATTTCACTGGTGCTCGTTGCCGGCGCGCTGCTCTTCACTCGCAGTTTGAGCAAGCTCGCTAATGTCGAGGTCGGATTCCAACAGGAGGGAATCACGATCGTGCGAGCGGACCTGCGGCGCTTGAATTTGGCGGAGAACCAACTCGAGCCTTATCGCGCACAGCTCCTGGATCGTCTCAAGACAATACCGGGGGTCGAGGCAGCCAGCGAAACCACCGTCGTGCCGCTTAGCGGCAACGTGCTGAATAACGATGTCTGGGCCGACGGTCAACGAGAGCGTCGAGTGAATTCAGCGTTCAGCTGGGTGGCCGGCTCTTATTTCGAGACGCTGCGCATTCCCCTGATAACGGGCCGCGACTTCAACTCGGCTGATGTCGACACCTCTGTGAAGGTGGCGATTATCAACGAGAGGTTTGCGCGCGATGTTTTCTCTGCCGCCAATCCGATTGGCAAAAGGTTCTGGGTGGTGCCGACACCGAGCAGTCCCGAAAGAGTTTACGAGATTGTCGGCGTGGTGAAAGACACCAAGTATGGCGACCTGCGCGAAGAGTTTGGTCCGATCGCATTCTTTCCCGCGTCGCAGGAGCCAGGTCCGGATCCGTTCGGGCAATTCCTGATTCGATCGAAGTTGCCGGAGGCCCAGGTTACCGGAGCAGTCAAAAACCTGTTTGCCGAAATCAATCCGGGCATCAACATCAGTTTTCAAAACTTCAGGGGAATGATCAGCGAAGGATTGCTGCGAGATCGTCTGATGGCAACCCTGTCGGGCTTCTTTGGACTCCTGGCGCTGCTGCTCGCCAGCGTCGGGTTGTATGGGATTCTTTCCTACGGCGTGGCCAGCCGGCGAAACGAAATTGGAATTCGCATGGCCCTCGGCGCGCAGACACGGAATGTGCTGTCGATGATTTTGCGCGAGGCCGTGATGCTTGCCCTGGTCGGAATCGTCATTGGCTTGCCCTTCGTTTTTGGTGTCACCCGATTCGCTTCAACGATGCTGTTCGGACTGACTCCTACCGATCCGCTTTCGTTGACTGCCGCGGCCGTCTTTCTTTTCGGCGTGGCGCTGCTGGCCGGCTTTCTCCCGGCGCGGCGGGCTTCAAAGATCGATCCGCTTGAAGCATTGCGTTACGAGTGAGGTAGAAGTCATGGACACACTCTTCAAAGATCTTCGCTATGGAATAAGAAACTTGCTGAAGCAACCAATGTTCGCAGTGGTTGCCGTCGGCACGCTGGCGTTGGCCATTGGCGGTAACACGGCAATGTTCAGTGTGGTGAATGCGGTCTTGCTGCGGCCGCTCCAATATCCGGAAGCGGATCGGATTGTGACGCTGGAAGGCATCAACCCGCCCAGAGGAATCAGGCAATCCAACATGTCGGTCCCCGATTTCCTCGATTGGCAAAATCAGACTCAGGTCTTCGAACAGATGGCCGGCTTCGTCACCGGCGGCGTGGTCCTCAATAACGGTGAAGAGGCCGAACGGGTGCGGGGCGCGGGAGTCTCGGCGGATTTTTTTACGCTGTTTCGCACACCTGCTTTGCGCGGCCGGACTCTTCAGACGGATGACGCACAGACAGGAACGGACCCGGTCGCGGTGATTGGCTACGGCCTGTGGCAAAGGCGCTTTGGCGGCGACCCCGCCGTCGTCGGCAGCAAGATAATCATCAGCGGAAAAAGCACGACCATTGTCGGCGTGATGCCACCGGGATTTGATTACCCGGGGCAATCAGAAACGTGGACGCCGTTTGCACTCGATCCAAAAGAGGAGCGTTTCAATCGCTATCTTAATGTGGTCGCTCGCCTGAAGCCCGGCGCCAGCGTGAAGCAAGCTCAGGCGCAGTTGGACACGATCAATCAGCGCCTGGCCCAGAGCTATAACGAAACGAATAACGGTTGGGGGGTCCGCGTCAGAACTTTACAGGACACCCTGGTTAATAACGTGCGCCTTTCGCTGTTGGTGCTGGTTTACGCAGTGGCTTTCGTCTTGCTAATCGCCTGCGCGAACATCGCGAATCTGCTTTTGGCGCGCGCCACCTCACGACAGAAAGAGATCGCCGTCAGAGCGGCTCTCGGCGCGAGCCGTTTGCGGATCGTTCGGCAATTGCTGACCGAGAGCCTCCTGATTTCATTCCTTGGATGCGCCATCGGTTTGGCGCTCAGTTTTTGGCTGACGAAACTGCTGATTGCGATCAGCCCACCAAACACCCCGCGCTTTGACGAAATCCGCCCGGACGGCCGGTTGATGATTTTCGCGTTTGGCCTGGCGGTCCTAACCGGGCTGGTGTTTGGTCTGGCTCCAGCGCTGCAAGCGTCCCGCGTCAATCAATCTGAAGGCTTAAAGAAAGCCTCGCGCGGAAATTCAGGCAGCGCGCGGAGCGATCGCCTGCGAGGTTTCCTGATGGCCGGCGAAATCGCCATGTCCTTCGTGTTGCTGGTGGGCGCCGGCTTGCTAATCAAGAGTTTCATCCATCTGCGCGAGGTAAAGCCCGGCATCAACGCCGAAAACGTTTTGACGATTCGGGTTGCGGCCCCCCCGGGAAAATTTCGCGAGAACGCGCAGCGCGCTCAATTCTTCCAGCAGGTAATTGGTCGCGTGCAATCGATACCCGGCGTCCAAGCCGTGGGAATGGTTTTAAGTCTTCCATTAAGCGGCGACACCTTCAATGTCGGGCGCGGCTACATTCCGGAAGGCCGTCCGGCAACGACGGAGGAGGAAGGCGACGCCGCCTATCTGGCGGCGAGTACTGATTATTTTCGGACGCTGCAAATTCCATTGACAGCCGGCCGCTACTTCGATGATCGAGACACCGAGAGCATGCCAAAGGTCGTCATCATTAATGAAACGATGGCACGAAAAGCGTGGCCCGGCCAAAGCCCGATCGGAAAGAAGATCTGGATTTGGCACGACGAAAAACTTCCGCGCGAGATTGTGGGCGTCGTCGGCGAGACGAAGGCTGCGCTCGACAACGAGCCCGCCGAGCAGATGTACGTTCCTTATGCGCAGGACTCAACCTGGTCGAGCATGTCATTCGTCATTCGCACCAGCGGCGATCCCACGAGCGCTATCTCCGCGGTCCGAAATGAAATCCGAGCAGTTGATAAAGGCTCGCCGATTTACAACGTGCGCACGATGAACGACGTGCAGGCTACTTCAGTGGCGCCCCGGCGCGCGCCGATGCTGGTGCTGACTGCTTTTGCCGCGGTGGCTTTATTGCTGGCGATGATTGGCATTTACGGAGTCACGGCCTACTACGTCACACAACGAACGCAGGAAATCGGTATCCGCATGGCGCTCGGGGCGCAAATGAGCGACGTGCTGAAACTGGTTTTGAGAGGCGGGATGGTGCTCGCCGTGGCCGGCGTGGCGACCGGCCTGGTCGGAGCCTACGCTTTGACGCGCTGGATGAGAACTCTCTTGTTTGGAGTCAGCCCGACAGATTGGCTGACTTTGGTAGCGGTCTGTGTGTGCGTGCTGATCACGGCATTACTTGCGTGCTATTTGCCGGCGCGACGAGCGACGAAGGTCGATCCGCTGGTGGCGCTCAGATACGAATGAGGATATTGCCGATTGGCAAGCGGCGGCAGCACCTTGGGAATACAAATTAGCAATCGGCAATTGGCAATCGGAAATGAACTCATGGAATCAGTAATCAAAGACATTCAATACGGTTTTCGAAACCTGGTAAAGCGGCCGAGCTACACGGCGATCGCTTTGATTACGCTCGCGCTGGGCATCGGCGCTAACACGGCGATCTTCAGCTTGATTAGTACGGTGCTGCTGCGACCGTTGCCGGTTCCTCATCCTGAACAATTAGTCGAAGTCTATGGCACCCTTCATCAGGGCTCTGATTACACGATTCAGTCTTATCTCAATTACAAAGATTACCGTGACCGCAACAATGTCTTCTCGGGCTTGATGTCATATCGGTTTGCGCCGATGAGCCTCAGCCACGACAACCGAAACGAGCGCGTCTGGGGATATCTGGTTTCGGGAAATTATTTCGACACGCTCGGCATTCAACCGTTTCTCGGACGTTATTTTGTTCCCGAAGAAGACCGAACGCCTGACTCTCATCCGGTCGCAGTCATCACCTACGCATGCTGGCAGAAGCGTTTTGCTTCGGCTCAAAACATCACTGGCCAATCTTTGAGAATCAATAATCAACTGTTCACAGTCATCGGCGTCACCCCGGATGGATTCAGAGGAACAGAGGTCGCTTATGCGCCCGAAGTTTTCGTTCCCAACATGATGGCGAAGGTGATTGAGCCGGGCAGCGATTGGCTTGATTCGCGTGACAGCGACAACCTGTTCGTCGTTGGGCGTTTGAAGCCGGGCGTTACCACCGCCCAGGCGGAAAGCGCGCTCAAGACCATCACAGATCAACTCGGCCAGGAATACCCGCATGAAAATGGAGGTCGAGGCGTGCGTTTGCTGACGCCCGGTCTTTTCATTCCCGACATACGCAATTCAGTGATCAGTTTTAGCGGCGTGCTCATGGGCGTCGTCGCGCTGGTCCTATTGCTCGCGTGCGTGAACCTCGCGAATCTTTTGCTGGCTCGCGCCACTGAAAGGCGAAAAGAACTGGCCATTCGCGTCGCCATGGGCGCCAGTCGCGCGCGTCTCGTGCGTCAACTGATAACCGAAGCGGTAATGCTGTCGCTGGGTGGCGGTGTGGGCGGTCTCTTAATCGCCGTGTGGTTGAACGCCCTGGTTTCGTCGATGAAGTTGCCGACCGATTTGGCGTTCGTGATCGATTTGCGTTTGGACTGGCGCGTTCTGACTTTTGGTTTCGTAGTCTCGTTGCTGACGGGAATTTCCTTCGGCTTGTTGCCGGCCCTGCAATCATCGCGACCCGATCTGGTTCCGGCGCTCAAGGACGAAAAGTCCATGGCCGGCTTTCACCGTTCGCGTCTGCGAAACGCGCTGGTAGTCGCGCAGGTGGCGCTTTCGTTAGTCCTGCTGGTTTGTGCCGGCCTGGTTGTCCGCAGTTTGCAGGTAGCCCAACGAACACGACCAGGTTTCAATCCGGAAAATGCGGTGGCGCTTTCATTTGATTTGGGATTGCAAGGTTACAGCGAAGAAAAGGGTCGCGCATTTCAAAAGCAGTTTCTTGAAAGGGCGCCGTCAGTTCCCGGCGTGCGCTCGGCCGCGCTGGTTGGGACCTTACCGCTTTCGCTCGATTACAGCTCGACGACGATTTACGTCGAGGGACAGCCGGTTACCGGAAGCACAAATCTACCGCTCGCCGTTCCTAATGTGATCAGTCCTGATTACTTTCGCACGATGGAGATTTCGCTGCGCGGGCGTGACTTCTCAGACCGCGATAGCAAAGAAGAATCGCGGGTCGCAATCGTCAACGAAACCTTCGCCCGGCGATTGTTCCCGGGCCGTGACGCCATTGGCGGCCGTTTCAACTTTGATGGACCAGACAAACCTTACTGGGAAATCGTCGGCGTCGCTGCGGACGGCAAGTACAACACTCTGGGTGAAGATGCCAAGCCCGCTTTCTATCGACCGCTGTGGCGCAACTACAGTTCAGGCGTGACGTTGGTAGCGAGAACCATCACGCCGGATCCGGAATCAACCATCACCGGATTGCGCAATGAACTGCTGCGTCTCGATCCAACGCTGCCGATCTACAACGCTAAATCTCTGACTGAGCACATGAGCCTGCCTTTGTTTCCGTTCCGCATTGCGGCCATCGTGCTGGGAAGTTTTGGCGTGCTCGCGATCATCCTGGCGGCAATCGGAATTTACGGCGTCATGTCGTACGTGGTGGCCGGGCGCACGCGTGAAGTTGGCGTCCGCGTGGCGCTGGGCGCGTCGCGCGGCAACGTGCTCTTGCTAATCATGCGACAGGGAATGTCTCTGGCGCTTATTGGTCTCGTCATCGGTCTGGTGGTGGGGTTCGCTGCTGCACAGCTACTGGTGAAGGTGCTCTTTGGCGTGAGCCCGGGAGATCCGCTGACCTTTGCAGGGGTAACTATTCTGCTGGCGCTGGTGGCGGCGTTAGCTTGTTACGTTCCGGCACGGAGAGCCACGAAAGTCGATCCAATTGTGGCGCTGAGATACGAGTGAGAGGCACAGACTTTAGTCTGTGATCGCTCTTACGCCCCGTTTACTCGGAAAGGAAACACAGACTCAAGTCTGTGCCACAAAGGGCTTTTCATTACGAGTGAGGTTTTCGGCATGAGCAACATTCTTAAAGACTTTCTCTACGGAATTAGAAGCCTTGCCAGGCATCCCGGTTTCACCGCCGTTGCCCTGATAACTCTCGCTTTGGGCATTGGAGCCAACACGGCGATTTTCAGTGTGGTCAACGCGGTGTTGCTTCGACCATTGCCCTACGATGATCCCGAACGCATCGTGTGGCTGTGGGACACGCAACCACAGTTGGCAACCACACCAACGTCGCTTCCTGATTTTCTTGGCTGGAAAGAGCAGAACCAATCATTCGAACACCTCGCCGCCTATCTAAACGGGAGTATGTTTGTGGATGCCGGTGACGGCACCACGGACACGCACGTCGGGCTGGTGACTCCGGAGCTGTTTTCGGTCTTTCACGTAAGTCCGATCCTGGGCCGCACCTTCACCAACGAGGAAACCCTGCCCGAGCGATTTCGAGTGGCAGTGCTAAGCCACTCAATGTGGCAAAGCCGCTTTGGATCAGACCCAAACGTCGCGGGCCGGACGATAAAACTTAGCGGCGCAGCTTACACAATCATTGGCGTGATGCCGGCGGGCTTCTCATACCCAGATCGCGCTGAGCTTTGGCGCCCGCTGACTTTTGATCCCGCAAAACTTGATCCCGGGCCTCACTATCTGAACGTTGTCGGCCGCTTGAAACCAGGAGTTACGCTGTCTCAAGCGCAAGCCGACATGTCCATCATTGCCGCGCGCCTGTCGCAGCAGTACCGGGAGAAGAACGCCGGGCATGGAGTAAAGCTCGAACGTTTGTCCAATGTTATTGTCGGTGATATTGGCCTGGCGCTCTACGTTTTGTTGGGTGCGGTTGGATTTGTGCTTCTGATAGCGTGCGCAAACCTCGCTAATCTGATGCTCGCTCGGGTCGGCGCGCGACAAAAAGAGATTGCCCTCCGCACGGCGCTGGGCGCCAGCCGTTTTCGCATTGTGCGGCAGTTGCTGATCGAAAGCGTCACGCTTGCCGTTGGCGGCGGCGTGGTTGGCCTGGTGCTCGCTTTCTGGGCCGTGAGTTGGGTTGTTTCCCTCAGCGCCGACACGATTCCTCGGGCCGGCGAGATCAGTGTCAACCCAAGAGTGGCTGTGTTCACGTTGTTGGTTTCGGTGATCACAGGTGTGCTCTTCGGTCTTGCTCCCGCACTGCAAGTGTCCAGGCCGGATCTCACCGATGCGCTGAAAGAGAGCGGCAGATCTTCTGCCGGTCTTCGCACAAACCGGCTCCGCGGCGCGCTGGTCGTAAGCGAGGTTGCGCTTTCCCTGGTGCTGCTAGTCGGCGCGGGACTGATGATCAGAAGCTTCGCAAAACTCAACGAGGTCGATCCCGGATTCAAGCCGGGCCAGGTGCTGACGCTGGGAGTAACACTTCTGCGGGTCAAGTATCCGCAAGACGAACAGGTCGCCCAGACGTTTTCGCAGATCCTCGAACGTGCTGCGAATGCTCCTGGCGTCCTTTCAGCCGGGGCGATTTCGGCTTTGCCGCTGACGGGAAGTAACACCAGCGACTCTTTCACAATTGAAGGCCGCCCGCCTATCGCAAAAGAATCAGAGCCGTCGACTGAGTATCTGGTAGTTACGCCTCGATACTTCGAATCGATGGGCATCCCTCTTTTGGCGGGGCGCGATTTTGCCCCCACAGACACGCGGCAATCTCCGAACGTAGTCGTGATCAATGACGCCTTCGCGCGCCGTCACTTTGCCGGCGAGAATCCACTCGGCCATCGCTTAAAACTTCAAGGCCAGGAGCGCGATCCCCTGCTGATAGTCGGAGTAATTAGGAACGTGCGGAACCTCGCGCTGGATGAACAACCGACGCCGGAAGCTTACGTGCCGTTTTTGCAAGACCCCTTGAGCACGAGCTATCAGCGCTCGATGACGATTGTGGCCAGGTCGAAATCAGATCCGGGCGCCATCGCCGGGCCGTTGCGGGCGGCGCTGACTTCAATCGACAAGGGTCTGCCGGTGTACAGGCTTAAGCCAATGACCGAACACATGCGCGACTCGCTCGCACGCCGGCGCTTCAATCTGGTCTTGCTAACCGTATTCAGCTGCGTTGCGCTGGCGCTGGCGGCAGTCGGCATCTATGGCGTTATCAGTTACGGCGTCACCCAGCGAACTCATGAGCTGGGAATTCGGATGGCCCTCGGCGCTAAGCCGCGCGACGTGCTTAAGCTGGTTGTACGACAAGCGATGGCGCTGGCGCTGGGAGGCGTCGGGATTGGAATACTCGCCTCGTTGGCGTTGACACGACTAATGAAGGGCTTGCTTTTCAGCGTCAGCGAAACTGACCCACTGACATTTGCGGTGATCGCCTTGTTGATGACCTTGATTGCCCTGCTCGCGTGCCTGGTTCCGGCACGCCGGGCGACGAAAGTCGATCCACTGGTAGCACTCAGATACGAGTGAGTGGCACAGACTTCAGTCTGTGATTGGGCTGACGAACTGATTACTCGAAAGGAAGCACAGACTGAAATCTGTGCCACACGAACACGTTGAATAGCACGCCTACTGGCGTGCGTACCGAAAAAGATGCGACTTCTTTGGCACGACATACGTTACGGCGCTCGGGCACTCAGGAAGAAACCTGGCTTCACGCTGATCGCGATCAGCACGCTCGCACTCGGCATAGGCTTAAATGCCGCACTCTTCAGTGTCTTCAACGCGTTTGTGTTAAAGCCTCTGCCGCTTAGGGATCCGGACCGGCTGGTGAGCTTCGAAGGAACCACCGCGCAAGGTGAACGACGCAGGCTTTTCTCATATCGCGACTATCTCGAATATCGCAATCAAACTCACACGCTCTCGAACGTCGTGGCCTGGAATAAAGTCCGAGTCACGTTGGGTGACGCACCACCGAGTGAGGACGATTTGGAATTTGCCGCCGGATATGAATACCTGTTCGGACAAATCGTCTCAGGAAATTATTTCACCGCCCTCGGTGCAGACATGTCCCAGGGCCGGGGCTTCGCGCCTTCAGATGACGAACAACCCGATCAAAATCCTGTCGTTGTGCTAAGTCATAGCTGCTGGGCGCGGCGCTTCGCATCGGATCCCGCGATCGTCGGCAAGACCATCGTGCTTCAGGGCCAGGCTTTTACGGTGATCGGGGTTACGGCGCGCGGATTCATTGGCACCACCCCGGACGCGCCGTCGTTCTGGGCGCCGCTGATGATGCGTGACCGGCTGATTCAGGCCGGCGGATGGGGCCACAAGCAATGGTTCACTGATCGCAACACCGAAGCGTTTACGCTGCTCGGCACGTTGGCTACGGGCGTTACCCGTGAGCAGGCCGCGGCCGAGATTCAGTTGGTTACCAGCCGGCTGGCGCAAAGCTATCCGAGTGAAAATCGCATAACCAATCTCAAACTGGAGAGCGCAGGCACCTTCGTTACTCTTAACGAGGACGTCAGGCTGCTGGTGATGCCTTTGCTGTTGGGGTTTGGCCTGGTGCTTTTGATTGCGTGCGCCAACGTCGCAAATCTCTTGCTGGCCCGCGCTGCCGGTCGCCAACGCGAGATCGCCTTGAGGCTGTCTTTGGGCGCAAGCCGCTTCGCCGTCGTCCGGCAGTTGGTTACCGAGAGTCTGATGTTAGCGCTCGCCGGCGGCGTGGCCGGTTTGTTCCTCGCAGTGTGGAGTCTGAGTGTGCTCTATCCAATCGTGCTTTCCACGATTCCACTTCCTGATGGCCTGGCCGAAGGAATCTCGCTAAACCTGGCGCCGGACTGGCGTGTCTTTGGCTTCACGTTTTTGCTGGCGGCCATCGCCGGAGTTGGCGCAGGTTTGGCGCCGGCCCTGCAAGCGTCAAATCCCGAACTGAGTAACGCATTGAAAGGCGAAGGATCGACTTTCGGAAATCGCCTCAGCCAATCGCGTTTGCGCAGCGTCCTGGTAGTCGCGCAGATCGCCGTCTGCCTGGCTTTGCTGATTGCTGCAGGTTTGCTCGTTCGCAATTTGCAGCGAGTGAGAACACTCGATACGGGCATGAGTACCGCGAAGGTTTTCTCGGTCGCGACCGGGTTGAATCAAAGCGCCGGAGCGAAGAAAGACACTGAGCGCGAAATCGAGTTGCGGCGTCAGCTGGCCGAACGTTTGCGCGTCACACCCGGCGTTGCTTCGGTCAGCTTCGCCTACCGGCAACCGTTATCCGGCAGCATGGAAAACACTACGATGACCATGCCGGGTCAATCGGTCGATCATCCATTCGAAGTCAGGTTCAATTTCGTTTCGGCTGAATATTTCAAGACCTTCGCGATTCAGCTCACGCGCGGACGACCCTTCACTGCTCAGGAAGCAAACACGAATGCTCCGGTGGTTGTGATCAGCGAGGCGACGGCCGAACGCTTCTGGCCCAAATCAAATCCAATCGGGAAATCTTTCAATCTCGCTGCCGGCCCTGCCCGGCAGGAAACATTTGGGCAGGGGGAGACCGCGTCGGCTTATCGCGCATACGAAGTGATCGGCGTTGCTCGCGATGCCCGCAGCCGTTGGATCTGGGAAAAGGACGAGACATTTTTCTACGTGCCGGTGGCTGAGAATAACGGCTTTGGACGGTATCTGCTCGTGCGCACCGAAGGGGATCCGGGGAACGTCATCCCAAACGTGCGCGGAATGGCCCAGGCGATCGATCCGTCTTTGCGCACATCAGCGCGGCGGATTGATGACACTCTGCCATTGCAGACGGCGCCCTTTCGCGCGGTCGCCTGGTTGTCAGGCGTGCTGGGTCTGCTGGCGCTGCTGCTCGCGTCAATCGGGCTTTATGGAGTGATGGCATTTGTAGTTACGCAGCGCACGCATGAGATAGGAATCCGCGTCGCCCTGGGCGCCCGTCCGCAGCAAGTCATCAAGATGTTCCTGATTCAGGGATTGAAGATGACCGCGGTCGGAGTGGTGTTCGGCCTCGTCGCCGGAGCAGCGATTTCACGTCTGCTCGCAGCTCTGCTGATCGACGTCAACGCCCTCGATCCGGTCGCGTTTGTGGGCGTGACCGCTCTGCTCGGGCTGGTGGTATTGCTCGCGATACTTGTTCCGGCGCGCCGGGCAACGAAGGTCGATCCATTAGTAGCACTGAGATACGAGTGAGTGGCACAGACTACAGTCTGTGATTTGACTGGAGCGCAAGCGTCCTCGCTTGCAACTGAATAGCAGAATGCCGCAACCGGGACGGTTGAGCTCCAGTCAGGAATAAGAGGGAAAACATGCAAGGTCTAATTCAGGATTTACGCTACGGCTTACGGATGTTGATTAAGAGCCCCGCGGTTACCGCGGTCGCGATTATCGCTTTGATGTTGGGCCTTGGCGCGAACACGGCGATCTTCAGCGTGGTCCACGCGGTGTTGCTGCGCTCTCTGCCTTACGCCGAAGGTGATCGTCTGGCGATTGTCTGGGAAAACCGCAAGAGCGGAAAAGGCAATCCGCAAAATGTAATCAACCTGGGAAACTTTTTTGATTGGAAAGATCAGAACACGGTCTTTTCCGACATGGCCGCGTTCTTTGATCAGAATGCCAACCTGACTGGCGATGGCGATCCGGAGGAGATCCCGGGCCAGCTCGCGACGACAAATCTTTTTTCATTGCTCGGGGTGAATCCGATCAAGGGGCGCGCGTTTGCTCCTGATGACGGCAAGACCGGCCAGCCTCGTGTGGTGGTGATCAGCTACGACCTTTGGCAGCGCCGCTTTGGCGGAGATCAGAGCATCGTCGGCCGAAAGATAACGCTCAACAATCAGCCCAATGAAATCATCGGCGTGCTGCCGCCAGAGGTGGGCTGGTATGTGCAGAAGGGATCGATGATAAGTAAGGCGCCGCAGATCTGGACGCCATGGCAAATCTCAAATGAATTGCGCGAACGCCATGGCCGATTTGCTCGCGCAGTCGCCCGGCTAAAACCCGGAGTAACTATTGAGCAGGCGCAGAACGAGATGAACGTTATCGGCGCCCGGCTCGAGCAACAGTTTCCCGATTTCAATACCAAGTGGGGCGTGACCGTCGTTCCGCTTCGCACCCAGTTCACCGGTGAAATCCGCAAGCCGCTGCTGATTCTTCTGGGCGCGGTGGGATTCGTTTTGCTGATTGCCTGTGCGAATGTCGCGAACCTTTTGCTGGCGCGCGCCGCTTCACGCAAGAGAGAGATTGCCCTGCGCGCCGGACTCGGCGCCAGTCGTTGGCGGATCGCGCGACAACTTTTGACTGAGAGTGTTCTGCTGTCGGTTTTCGGCGGCGGGCTAGGACTGCTGCTCGCCGTTTGGGGCACGAAGGCGCTGCTGGCGCTCAGTCCGCCGGAACTGTTGGACTTGCGCAGCGCCGGCGTCAATGTGCCGGTGCTTTTGTTCACAATCGGATTGACTCTGATTACCGGAATAGCTTTCGGGCTGGTCCCGGCGTTCGAAGCTTCGCGTTTTGATATTAACGAGCCTTTGAAAGAAGGCAGCAAAGGCATCATCGGGGGCACGCGTGCTCAGCGCGTGCGCAGCTTGTTCGTGGTGGCGCAGGTGGCGCTCGCGCTGGTGCTGTTAATCGGCGCGGGTCTGTTGATGAAGAGTCTTAACCGGCTGCAATCAGTTGAGCCGGGTTTCGATCCGAACAACGTTTTGACGATGCGGGTGAACTTGCCGTCGCGCAAGTACGACACCGATCCTAAACTACTCAATTTTTTCAAACAGGCGATTGATCAGATTCAGGCGATTCCCGGAGTCGAATCGGCGGGCGCCATTAACACGATTCCTTTTGGCGGGCCTCACTCCGGAACCGGCGTTGAGATTGAGGGGCAGCCTAAGCGTCCGCCCGGGCAGGGCCTCGGCACCGGCATTTGTGTGACCGATGCCAATTACTTTCAGACCATGCGCATTCCGTTGAAGCGCGGACGGCTTTACACCCAGCAGGAGGCTTTGGAAATGCGGCACGTCGTGGTGGTGAACGAGGCCTTCGCGCGCGAAAACTTTCCCGGTCAGGATCCAATTGGACAGCGCGTCACCATCAACATGAAAGACGAGAACCAGCCGAGTGAAATCATCGGCATCGTTGGCGATAACAAGCACAAAGGTCTGGATACAGAAGTCGAACCGATGGCCTTTTGGCCGCATGCAGAACTCGTCTATTCATCGATGACCATCACGATCCGCATGCGCAGCGAAGGCGCGAACGTCGCCGGCAATGCTCGGAATGTGATTCATCAGTTGGATCCGGACCAGCCGATCGGCGAAGTAATCACGATGAATGGAATGATGGCGAGGTCGGTAGCGCGTTCGCGATTCAACTCGCTGTTGTTGGCGATCTTTTCGGTGGTCGCACTGGTGATGGCCGCAGTCGGAATCTACGGCGTGATGTCGTATGCAGTGCTGCAACGAACCCATGAGATTGGTGTGCGCATGGCGCTCGGGGCCCAGCGTCGAGACGTGCTCACACTGATTCTGAAGCAGGGAATTATTCTTGCCGTTACGGGTGTTCTGGTTGGACTGGCGGGATCGTTTGGGCTGACGCGCGTGATTTCGACGCTGTTGTTCGACGTGACTGCCACGGACAAAACGACTTTTGCGGCGGTCGCGTTTGGTTTGTTCGCAATAACTTTTATCGCGAGTTACATACCGGCATGGCGAGCGACCAGAGTCGATCCATTGGTGGCGCTGCGTTACGAGTAAGTGGCACAGACTTCAGTCTGTGATTGCTCTATCGCACTGATCAACCGACGAGGAAACACAGACTGAAGTCTGTGCCATTGGAGGAATCAATAACATGCAAGTACTGAGACAAGACCTGCGCTACGCCACCCGCATGCTGGCGAAGAAACCGATGTTTGCGGTAGTGGCGGTAATCACACTGGCCCTGGGCATTGGGGCAAACACGGCGATCTTTAGTGTCGTCAATGCCGTTTTGCTGCGCACTCTGCCTTATCACAATGCCAACCAGATGGTCCTCCTCTCGACTCTTGGATCAAGTGGCGAACTCGACGGCGTTTCGGCCCCTGAAGCTCAGGACTTCCAAACGCGGATGCATTCGCTCGAAGACCTGATCGCGTATCAAAGTCAAAGTGTGAACGTGACGGGTGGCGAACGACCCGATCGCGTGCGCGGCGCGTTCGTCACGGCCAACTACTTCAGGTTTTTCAATCTCAATCCGCTCATGGGCCGCACCTTTGTCGACGGCGAAGATCGGCCCGGCGGCGCGCGCGTCGCCGTCGTCAACGAAAAGCTGTGGCGCGAGCGTTTGAACAGCGACCAAAATTTGGAAGGAAAGAAACTGATTCTAAATGGCGAGCCCTACAGCATCATTGGCGTCGTCACGGCGAACTTTAAACATCCATTCGATCCGGATGTAGAAGTGTGGATGCCGGTAGCGAATTATCCCGGCAACACGAACCAGCGAGACGGTGGCCGCTTCCTGGTTGCCATGGGCCATCTCAAGGCTGGAGTTAGTCTGTCGCAGGCGCAGGCCGAAGCGAGCACCATTGCCAGCCAGTTAGCTCAGGCTTATCCAAAAGAGAACGTGGGACGCACTGCCAGGATCGAGAGCTTCCGCGAAGTGATGGTCCGCGAGATTCGCCCAGCCCTGTGGCTCTTGTTCGCGGCCGTCGGCGTGATTCTGCTGATCGCCTGCGCGAATCTTGCGAACCTTCTGTTGGCGCGCGGGCTAGCCAGACATCGGGAGATCGCTGTGCGCGCAGCCATGGGCGCCAGTCGCTGGCGCTTGATTCGACAACTGCTAACCGAGACTACGCTGATCAGTGTTATCGGTGGCGTCGTGGGAATTTTCCTCGCTTACTGGGGACTCTACGGATTACTCAAGCTGCCGCAAAACTTCGTGAACGCTGAAGACGCTACCTTGGACGTCCGAGTATTGGTGTTCGCATTTGCAGCGTCTTTGCTGACAGGTTGGTTGTTTGGTTTAGCGCCGGCGCTGCAACTTGCCAGGCCTGACCTGCAATCGTTCCTGAAGGAAGGCGGCCGCAGCAGTGGCGAAGGCGCGCGTTGGAATCGTGTGCGTGGCGGTTTTGTCGTGGCGCAGGTGGCACTGTCGTTGTTGCTGCTGGTCAGCGCGGGTTTGCTGATCAGAAGTTTTGACAAGCTTCTGCGGGTCAATGTCGGTTTCAAACCAGAGCAACTGCTCAGCCTGGAATACCGCCTGCCCCGAAACAAGTACAAAGAAGTTGCGGCCCAGTGGAATTTTCATCGCGGGGTCATGGATCGAATTCAGGAAGTTCCCGGAGTGCAATCGGTGGCGCTGGTGCGCGGCTTGCCATTCAGCGGCAACGGCGCCACGACTGCGATTACTCTGCCCGATCGCGAACCTCCGGCAAAGGGCCAGGAGCCCGAGGTGATGTTCAACTCCGCCACGTCGAATTACTTCGAGACCATGGGGATTCCTTTTATCAAAGGACGTTTGTTCGGCAGTGAGGACCGCCCCGACACGCCGCCCGTGGTCATCATCAACCAGACCATGGCGCAAAGATTTTGGCCTAACCAGGATCCGATTGGTAAGCAGATCAAATCGGTAGAGGACGGCACGACCATGACGATCGTGGGCGTGGTGGGCGACGCCAAGCATTACTGGCTCGAGGAAACACAGCGGCCACAAATGTATGGCGCCTACACTCAACAGCCCGGTTACTTTGCCACCGTCGTTATTCGAACCACGGTCGAGCCGCTGAGTCTCAGTGAGCCGGTGCGGCAGGCTCTGTGGAAAGTCGATCCTGATCAGCCGATGTGGAAGATTCGCACCGTGGAATTTCTCGTGAACCGCAGCGTGGCTGATCGGAAGTTTCTGCTGGCGCTAATGGGAATCTTCGCTTCGCTGGCGCTGGTGCTGACGATGATCGGGCTTTACGGCGTCATCAGTTATCTGGTCAACCAGCGGACGCAGGAGATTGGAATTCGCATGGCGCTGGGCGCGCAGATGCGAGACATCCTGCAGATGGTTCTGAAGCAGGGGATGGTTCTGGTTCTGACCGGAGTCGCGTTGGGACTGGCGGCCTCATGGCTTTTAACCAGACTTATGGCCCGGTTGCTCTATCAGGTGAGCGCGACCGATCCGCTGACCTTTGCGGTGATCGCCGCTTTGCTGACAGTCGTCGCCTTGTTGGCTTGTTATCTGCCGGCGCGGCGCGCGACAAAGGTCGATCCGCTGGTGGCGCTCCGCTACGAATAGGACTGATAGGACGAATAGGACGGATAGGACCTATGGGACGACCTATATGTCCCATGCAGGGAAGAGAATTATGGAGACATTAATTAAGGACATCCGCTACGCGGTTCGCAGTCTCATCAAGCGGCCGAGCTTCACCGCGATTGCCGTGATCACTCTGGCGCTCGGTATTGGAGCAAACACGGCCATCTTCAGCGTGGTGAACGCGACCTTGCTGCGTCCTCTGCCTTTCACAGATCCTGATCGCATCGTCATGGCGTGGGGCTATCTGCCGAAGCTGGCGCACACGTCGGACAAGTTTCCCTCGTCCGCCGGCAACTATCTGGGTCTCCAAAAGCAAACCCAGACTCTCCAGCGACTCGCCGCGTTTCGGCAGTGGTCATGGCAACTCACACATGCGGGAGATCCGGAACAGTTACAGGGTGTACGTGTGTCGGGAAACTTCTTTGAAGCGCTCGGAGCACGGCCGGCGCTCGGCCAAACGTTCACGAGTGAGCAGGACCAGGAAGGAGCTAGTCCCGTCGCAATCATCAGTCATCGTCTGTGGCAAAGAGAATTCAGTGGCGACAAGAGTGTCATTGGGAAAAGTTTGACGCTGAACGGTCGCACCGTGGCTGTCGTCGGAGTAATGCCGCCCGATTTTGAGTTTCCGGGCGGCGCCAACATGATTCCCGGTCTTCAGTTCGCAACCAGGAACGATGTCTGGATGCCGCTCGCGATGGACGGTGAAGAGCGGAAGAACCAGGGAAGTCTGAACCTCGCCCTGCTGGGCCGTTTAAAGCCGGGCGTCACAATTAACCAGGCTGAAAACGAGTTGCGGACCATCGAAACCAGTTTGCCGCTCGGGACCGTTGGCTACACCGTCAACCTCGTTCCGTTACAGAAACAGATGGTAGGCAATATTCAGCGACTGCTGCTGGTGCTGTTGGCGACGGTGGTATTTGTGCTGCTGATTGCCTGTGCGAATGTGGCCAACCTCTTGTTGGCGCGGGCGTCTTCGCGCCGGAAAGAGATAGCCATTCGCGGCGCGCTGGGCGCCGGGCGCGGTCGCATCATCAGACAACTTCTTACCGAGAGCCTTTTGCTGTCAGCCGCCGGCGGCCTGGTCGGATTTCTCATCGCGATTTGGGGCACGCCGCTGCTGGTTTCTTTCATTCCGGAAAAAGTTCCGCGCATTCATGAAATCAATGTCGATCTGCGCGTGCTGGGTTTTGCTTTTCTGATTTCGATCGTCACCGGCATCGTGTTTGGACTCGCGCCGGCGCTGCAGGCCTCGCGAATTGATCTGAACGAATCACTTAAAGAAAACGCGAGAGGAACGACCAGCGGTCTGCGCCAGAATCGGTTGCGTGCTTTTCTGATCGTCTCTGAAGTTTCGCTCGCAGTCATCCTGATGATTGGCGCGGCGCTGTTGACGAAGAGTTTCGTACGGCTGATCGATGTTAAGCCGGGCTTTGATCCGTCGCAGACGCTGACCATGGAAGTCGCGCTGCCGACGCTGCCTCCGTCGAAATATGCAAACGAACAAGAGCAGAAGGCTTTCTTTCAGCAAGTGCTTGACCGCCTCAATCACTCGCCGGGTGTGACGGCTGCGGGAGCGGTGTTGAGTTTGCCTTTGACGGGCGCGGAAGAAAGCACCGACGTCTTCATCGAAGGCCGCCCATCCACGGCCGATCAACGACCAAATTCCGATTACACCATAGTTACTCCGAGATTCTTCGAGGCGCTGCGAATCCCTTTGCTGAGGGGACGGCAGTTCACCGACCTCGATCGCCAGGATGCTCCGGGCGTGATCATTATTAATGACGCGCTGGCCCAACGGTATTGGCCAAATGAAGACCCTTTGGGAAAACGGCTTACGGTCGGCTTTGAAAAATCTCCGCGCGAAATCATCGGCATCGTCGCTACTATCAAGCAGACAACCCTGAGCGCCGGCGGCCGGCCTGCGATGTACTTGCCGCATCTTCAACGTTCGACCGGAGGCATGTCGATTGTAGTCCGCACCAATGGAGATCCGATGGCGCTGGTGGCCCTGGCTCGGACCCAAATCCATGCGGTAGACCAGAGCATTCCGGTAACGAATATCAGGTCGATGGATGAAATCTTTTCGGCGTCAGTTGAGCAGCAACGTTTCTCGATGCTGCTGGTCGGATTGTTTGGTTCGTTGGCGTTGGTGCTCGCGGCCATCGGCATCTATGGCGTGATGGCTTACACCGTCACGCAACGCAAACACGAGATTGCCGTACGGATGGCGCTGGGCGCGAAGAGCAGTCAGGTCTGGCAAATGGTCCTGAAGGACGGATTGGTACTGGCGACGCTTGGTGTCGGCATCGGTCTCGGCGGCGCGTTTGCGTTGACCCGTCTAATGAGGACTCTGTTGTTCGAAGTGAAGCCGACCGACGTGCAGACCTTCGCGGCGGTTTCGGCTCTATTGATTTTTGTGGCGATCGTGGCGTGCGTGGTTCCGGCACGTCGTGCGACGAAAGTCGATCCGTTAGAGGCATTGAGGTGTGAGTAAGTGGCACAGACTTCAGTCTGTGATTCCACATCGGTAAGCAGACGCTACTTACCACGACCGCGAAGAGCGCGCAAGAGGCGTACGTATCAAAAACACAGACTGAAGTCTGTGCTACTGAGTATGGAGAAATCGTAATGCAAACATTCTTTCGTGACCTTCGCTATTCGGCTCGTACGCTAATTAAGAGCCCGGGCTTCACTGCGGTCGCGGTGCTTTCAATTGCGCTCGGTGTCGGCGCGAACACGGCCGTGTTCAGTGTCATCAATGCCGTGCTGCTGAAATCACTACCTTATAAAGAGCCCGCGAACCTGGTGCTTCTTTGGGGGAGCAGCGAGAGTGAGGGCGCGCTGCGCAATCGCAGTCAGGTTTCGGCAACTGATACCGCGGACTTTCGCAAGCTCAACACCAGTTTTGAGGAAGTGACGACGTATTCCGGCTGGTTCCCGATCATGACCGGTGACGGCAACGCCGAACGCGTGCCGGCGATCCATGTGGGCGATGGTTTTTTCAAGGTGATGAAAGGCACGCCAATACTTGGACGCGTGTTCACGCCTGAGGAACAGGAAGACGGAAAAGATTTCGTCATCGTGCTGGGTCACGGCTTATGGCAAAAGCGGTTTGGTGGTGATCCGCAAATCGTCGGAAAGAAGGTGCTCCTAAACAGCCGGCCTTACACGATTGTGGGAGTGATGGGACCGGACTTTCGAGCTCTCCCGTCAACCCTGGTTGCGCCCGAGGGGCAATTCTACCGGCCCGTGGCTGAAAGCTTTGACGATTCAAAACGTGACGAACGGCACTTGCGCGCGATTGCTCGTCTCAAACCCGGAGTCACTGCCGCTCAGGCGCAAGCTGAGATGACAGTCATCGCGCAACGGCTCGAGCAAGCGTATCCGTTGACCAACAAAGGTCGCGGTGTGCACCTAGCCTCAATCACCGACGACACCATCGGCGGAGCCGGCCGCGCGTTATGGATGATCCTGGGCGCGGTTGGGTTTGTCCTGCTGGTGGCTTGCGCCAACGTGGCGAATCTTTTGCTCGCGCGCTCAACGGCGCGCCAAAAAGAGATGACGATTCGATCCGCCATCGGCGCGGCCAGGGGTCAACTGATCAGACAACTTCTGACCGAGAGTTTGCTGCTGGCATTTATCGGCGGCGGCCTCGGATTGTTAATCGCAATCTGGGGGACCGGCGTCATCGAGAAGATCGGTTCAAAGATCAATCCGATGTTCAATGGCTTCCGAATCGATCTGCGGTGCCTCGCATTCACGCTGGGCGTCTCAATTATTACCGGATTGATTTTCGGATTGGCGCCCGCGTTGCAGATGTCCCGTCCCAATCTGGTTGAGTCACTCAAGGAAAGCGGCCGAGGCCCGGGTGGATTGGCGAAAGGGAATCGCCTGCGCGGGGCGCTGGTAATCACCGAAGTCGCCATGACGCTCGTGCTTTTGGTTGCTGCCGGTTTATTGGTGCGGACCCTTCTACGGCTCAATCAAGTAGACAAGGGTTTCAATTCTGAAAACGTCCTGACGATGAACATTGGGCTCCCCAGTATGAAGTATCCGAAGCCCGAGAATGTGGTCGCGTTTTATAAGCAGGCGAGTGAGCGAATTGCCGCCGTGCCGGGAGTAAAGGCGGCCGGAGTAACCAGTGTGCTGCCGCTCAGCGATAACTTTGATGGGCGAGGGCTGGAAATCGAGGACCATCCCAGACCTCCGGGAGATGGTTACAGCGTAGATCTCTACGTGGTGACGGCGGGTTATCTGCGCGCGATGGAAATCCCTCTGCAAAAGGGCCGGGCGATCACTGAGCAGGACAATCCCGGCACGATGAAGGTCGCTTTGATCAACCGGACGATGGCCGATCAGTTGTGGGCCGGACAGGATCCGATTGGTAAGCGAATCAGATTCGACGGTAATGACAAGAATCCATGGTGGACCATCGTAGGCATCGTCAACGATGTTTCGCAATACGCGCTGGACCAGCCGCCGCCGATGCAGATTTACCTGCCGCACGAACAGTTCCCGACATCGTTCAATACGATCGTGGTTAAGACCGGCAACAAGCCTGAGGAAATGGCCGGGGTGGTCCGCAACGCAATCCTTTCGGTGGATAACGAACAAGCAGTCTTCAACGTTGCGACCCTCAAGGAGTTGCAATCCAACTCGGTCCGCTTGCGGTCGTTCTTCATGCTGCTGCTGATCATCTTTGCATCGCTGGCGCTGGTGCTGGCGGTGGTGGGAATTTACGGAGTGATGTCTTACGCGGTGACGCAACGTACGCAGGAAATTGGGATACGCATGGCCCTGGGCGCCGGCGCCGGTGACGTGCTGAATCTGATCCTGAGAAACGGAATGATTTTGACTGCTGCCGGAGTGTCGATTGGTTTAGCAGGAGCTTTTGCCCTGACTCGTCTGCTCGCGGTTTTGCTTTTTGGAGTCGCGCCTACCGACGCGATTACGTTTGTGACAGTGGCGGTGACCCTAAGCGTGGCGGCGTTCGTGGCCTGTTACGTTCCGGCGCGACGGGCAACGAAAGTCGATCCGCTGGTGGCTTTGCGATACGAGTAAGTGGCACAGACTTCAGTCTGTGATTGCTCTTAGGCGCTGATTAACTGGAAAGGAACACAGGCTGAAGTCTGTGCCACTGAGTAAGAGCAAACTATGGAGAATTTAATCAAGGACATCCGTTACGGAATTCGTAACCTGGTCAAGCGTCCGGGCTTTACGGCCGTTGCGATTATTACTCTGGCGATCGGAATCGGTGCGAACACTGCCGTCTTCAGCATCGTCAATGCCCTCCTGTTTCGGCCACGTCCCGTAGCTGACCCTGACAGGCTGGTCGAAATTTATGTCGGCAACGCACAACAGCCTTACCAAAGCGCCGCTTACCAGGATTTCCTGATCTTTCGCGATCAGAAGGACATCCTTTCCGGATTGGCCGCCTACCATCTCGAACAATTCAAGCTTGGCGGCGCGGAGGATGTCGAACAGATTTGGGGCGAAGTAGTCTCTGGCAATTACTTCGATCTGTTGGGTGTCAGTGCAATCAAAGGCCGCACGTTTTCGCCGCAGGAAGATCAAACTCCGGGCACCCACCCGGTGGCGGTCATCAGTCATGGTTTGTGGCAGAGACGATTCAATTCCGATCCGGCGGCGGTTGGTCAGACGATCACTCTCAATCATCAGCAACTTACCGTGATTGGAATCGCGCCTCGGGAATACACAGGCATGCTGCGCGGACTGGCGATTGAGGTTTGGGTGCCGACCATGATGATGCCCCAACTGGAGCCCCGATCCGGTCTGGCCAGGCTTAACAGTCGCGGCAGCTCATGGCTCTTTGCGGTAGGCAGACTCAAACCGGGCGTCACACTCGCCCAAGCACGGGCGCGGTTTGATCTGGTCACGCGGCAATTGCAGGACACCTATCCCGAAGATTGGCGCGAAAGGCGCGAAGGGACAAACGAAGTTCGGGAGAAATTCGTCACGCTGCTTTCGGAGAGTGAAACGAGGATCCCTCCTCAGGATCATGCAAGTGTGTATGCCGCCATCGCCCTGATTCTGGTGCTGATCAATCTCGTGTTGCTGATCGCTTGTATGAATCTCGCCGGGTTGTTACTGGCCCGCGCGTGGGAGCGACGTCGCGAAATTGCCGTGCGTCTGGCGCTGGGAGCCAGACGAAGGCGGATCATTCAACAACTCCTGACTGAAAGCGTAGTGCTGGCCCTGGCGGCCGGAGTCGCCGGGACTTTGCTGGCCATGTGGCTGACGAATTTGCTGGTGGCTTTCCTGCCGGCGCTTCCTGAAGGGATTCGTTTGTCTCTCGATTTGCGCATCGATTGGCATGTGCTGGCTTACACGTTCGGCTTTTCGTTCCTGGTCGGCGTGTTCTTTGGGCTGGTTCCGGCGATTCATATCTCTCGTCCGGATGTGATTGCCGCACTGAAGGAAGGATCGCAGGTGACGGCCGGCGGTTACGCGCAGTCGCGTTTCCGCAACGCGCTGATCGTGGCGCAGGTGGCTTTCTCGCTGGTGCTGCTCGTCGGCGCCGGTCTGACGATGCGAAGTTTGAAAAATATCAGTCCGCTGCGCCTGGGTTTTGATTCAACAAACCTGGTCGTCGCTCCGTTGGTGTTGGAAAGGCAAGACGATCGCGCGGGCAGCCAGGAGTTTTATCGACAACTGGAGGAACGTACGCGGACTCTACCCGGAGTCGAAACGGTGAGCTTTATTGATGAATTGCAGGGAGGCTTTTTGGGTGGATCACGCAGTGGGGTTGGAATTGAAGGTTACCAGCAGCGCACGGAGATCGATAGCAGCACGATTGGCGCCGGCTACCTGACCGCTATGAAAATTCCGATCGTGCAAGGTCGCGATTTCGACGAACGCGATCGCGAGGGGGCGCCCTGTGTCGCGGTGGTGAATGAGATCTTTGCGAGTCGTTACTTTGACGGCCGGGCGTTGGGAAAACACCTGACGAAGCTGCGTTGGAAAACGCCGGATCAAAGTTGCGAGATCGTCGGCGTCGTCCGGGACAACAAGGTCCAGTCGCTGCAAAAGGAACCTTTCCCCTGGTTTGCTTTTCCCTTAAAGCAATCAAACCCGAGGCGGCTGACGATGCTGGTTCACTCCGACGGTGCTCCTGAAAGCCTTGTGCCCGCAGTGCGTCGAACGATTCGTTCCCTCGATCCGAATATTCCGGTGGCTGATGTGCTAACTCTGAACGACACTTTCAAACCGATGCTTTTTTTCTATCAGGTCTTCGGAATGGTGATCGGTGCGTGCGGAGTATTGGCCGTGTTGCTGGCCTCTCTGGGTATTTACGGAACGATTGCTTACAGCGTCGGGCAACGCACTCGTGAAATCGGTATTCGCGTCGCGTTGGGCGCAAACAAGCAGGACATCCTGGGATTGGTAATCAGGCAGGGAATGATTCGAGTACTTTGCGGACTGACGTTGGGGCTGCTGCTGGCGCTGGCGCTGATGCAGGTTCTGGCCAGTCAGATATTTGGCGTTGATCTTTTGTTTGGGGTAAGTGCCAGCGATCCGCTGACTTACGTTGGGGTCGCCGCGTTGTTGATGCTGGTGACCTTGCTCGCTTGTTACGTTCCGGCGCGACGCGCGACGAAAGTCGATCCGCTGGTGGCGCTTAGATACGAATGAGTGGCACAGACTTCAGGCTGTTGTCGCTCTTAGCGTTTTGATCGAGAGAAAGGAAACACAGACTGAAGTCTGTGCCACTGCTTCGAAAGAGGAGGGACGAAATGTTTCAGGACCTGCGACTTGCCCTGCGAATCATATTTAAGAATCCCGGTTTCTCGGCCATCGTCGTTATGACTCTCGCGTTGGGCATCGGCGTCAACGTGGCACTCTTCTCGGTGGTTAATAGCGTGCTGCTCAATCCGCTCCCTTTTCCGCAACCTGACCAGCTCGTCACGCTCGACCAGAGCAAGCCGAATTTCGATTTGGGCGCCATCCCTTATCCGAATTTTCAAGACCTGGAACAGCAGAATCAGACCTTCTCCGCGATGGCAATTTCACGCGGGTTTGGTTTCAGCTTAATCGGCTCTGGAGAGGCCGAACGCGTAACCGCGCGCTTAGTGTCGGCAGACTATTTTTCGGTGTTCGATCTAAAGCCGGTGAAGGGAAGAACTTTTGCCCGCAGTGAAGATCAACCGGGCGTCGGGGCCGTGGCGATCATTTCGACTGACCTTTGGCAGCGTAAGTTTGGGGCTGCTGAAGACATTTTGAGCAAGACCATGACTCTGGACGACAAGTCCTACGCGATTATCGGCGTGGTTCCCGCAGACTTCAGTTTGTTTCGTGGCATCGATGTTTACGTGCCGATTGGGCAGTGGGACAGTCCGGCGATGAAACGGCGGGGTGCGGGTTTGGGACTGCACGGAGTTGGCCGCCTCAAACCCGGCGTCACGATCGCGCAGGCCCAGGCCGATCTGAGCGCCGTGATGGCCAGACTCGCCACGATGTACCCCGGGACCAATAAAGGTAACGGAGCCAAGGTCTCGTCACTCAAGGAAAGAATGGTCGGCGGCATCGGGTCGACTCTTTGGCTGCTGCTGGGCGCGGTTGGGTTTGTGTTGCTGATTGCCTGCGTCAATGTCAGCAACCTCCTGCTGGCCCGTTCGACCGGGCGGACTCGCGAATTTGCTATTCGCTCGGCGCTGGGCGCCGGCAGGTGGCGCCTCCTTCGACAATCTTTCATCGAGAGCACCATGCTGGCTCTCACCGGCGGTGGCCTCGGACTAATACTCGCAGGTTGGGGCACGGCGACTGCGGTGGCGTTGCTGCCGACAACACTGCCGCGCGCGTCGGAGATCCATCTCGATTTTCGCGTCCTGATCTTCGCGCTCGTCATTTCACTACTGACCGGAATTCTATCGGGACTCGTTCCGGCGCTCAGGACTTCGCGGGCCGGTTTATCCGAAACACTGAAGGAGGGTGGACGTGGTTCGAGCAGTGCGCGCGGTCGGGCGCAGGGCGTTCTGGTAGCGGTTGAAATAGCGCTCGCGCTGGTGTTGCTGGTCGGAGCCGGATTGATGATCCGAAGTCTCAGCGCGCTATGGAAAGTCGATCCGGGTTTTCAATCAGATAACGTGCTGACGTTTGGATTGAGCCTTTCACCGTCGTTGAGGTCGGCCACTCCGGGTGCGATTCGTGCCAACCTGCGGCAACTGAACGATCAATTGACCGCGACGCCGGGCGTGCGAGCCGTTTCATTTACCGCCGGAGGCATCCCCCTCCAGGGTGCTGACGACACTCTCTTTTGGATTGATGGCCAGCCCAAACCGGCGATTGGGAGTGAAATGAATTCAGCCTGGGTTTACCGAGTTGAGCCCGGTTATCTGGCGGCTCTGGGCATCGAGCTGAAACAGGGCCGGTTCTTTACCGATCAGGACACTGAAAAGTCTCAACCTGTCGTCGTGGTTGATGAAGTCTTCGCTCAGAAATACTTTGGCAACACGAACCCAATCGGCAGACGCATTCGCCAGGGAGACGAAGAGGCGCAGCAGATCGTCGGGGTGGTGCGGCACGTAAAGCAGTGGAGTCTCGATGGCGACGATCGGCAAACACTTCAGGCACAACTCTACGAAGCTTTCCGGCAGTTTCCTGACGATGCAATGTCAAGACTTGCGTCCGGCATCCTGGTATTTGTCCGTTACCAGGGACCGGCGCCGCCCTTCGATTCAATTCGACGTGTGGTTCAGGACCACAACAAAGAGAGCGTCGTCTCTCGACCTCAGACCATGAACGAAGTGATCGCCGGCTCGCTGGCGCCGCAGCGGTTCTCGATGATCCTGCTCGACGCTTTTGCCGTGGTGGCGCTGCTGCTGGCGAGCCTGGGACTTTATGGGGTCATTTCGTATCTCGTGGGCCAGCGGACCCACGAACTCGGGATTCGTATGGCCCTCGGCGCGCAACGCCGGGATGTTCTCCGGCTTGTTCTTTCCCATGGAATGAAGATGGTGCTGGCGGGAGTCGCACTGGGGCTGATCGCTGCATTCGGCCTGACGCGATTGTTGGCAACGATGCTCTACGGTATCAGTCCGACCGATCCTGCAACCTTTGGCGCGATTGCTTTGCTCTTGATGGTGGTGGCGGTTTTCGCTTGTTTGGTTCCGGCGCGACGCGCGACGAAGGTCGATCCGCTGACGGCGCTGAGGTACGAATAGGACCAATAGGACGCATAGGACCTATTCGGCCCATACGTCCTACCGGCAAAGGGTCACATGGAAACATTAATCAGAGACATTCGCTACGGAGTTCGCAGTTTGTTGAAGCGTCCGGGCTTCACCGCGATCGCGGTAGTCACGCTGGCGCTCGGTATTGGCGCGAACACTGCGATCTTCAGCCTGGTGCGTGGCGTGCTCTTGCGACCTTTGGCGTTCAGCGAACCGGAACGCTTGATCGGCATCCGCGAAAGCAAGGTCGGCGAAGGTCACGCCAACCCGATGGCCTGGCGTTCGTTTGCCGAGTTTCGCGATCGGGCGCAGACGCTCGAATCCATCGCAGCGTACTTCAATTGGAACCCGGACATTGAGCTGGCGGACGGCACGATGCGCGTAGAGGGCGCCCGAGTCTCGCACAATTACTTCAAGGTTCTGGGCGTGCAGCCGGTGCTGGGCCGCGATTTCACCCCGGAAGATGACAAGGCCGGAGCGCCACGCACGGCGATGCTCAGCCATGACTTGTGGCAACAAAGCTGGCATTGATGGGCGCAGGGCTCGGCCTGCTGGCGTCCTTCGCGTTGACGCGATTGATGCAGAGTTTGTTGTTTGGCGTCGGCGCAACTGATCCCCTGACGTTTGGCGTGTTGTTGTTGTTGTTGACGACGGTGGCGCTGCTGGCTTGTTTGATACCGGCCCGGCGCGCCATGAAAGTCGATCCGCTGGTGGCGCTGAGGCACGAATGAGTGGCAGAGACTTTAGTCTGTGATTTCAATGAACGACCCCAGACTGAAGTCTGGGTCACATAAGACCATGGAAACTTTAATCAAAGACATCCGCCACGGAGTCCGAAGTCTTTTAGCGCGTCCGGGCTTCACCGCACTCGCCGTGTTCACGCTGGCGCTCGGCATTGGCGCATGCACGGCCATCTTCAGCGTAGTTGATGGAGTTTTGTTACGGCCTTTGCCATACCCCGACGCCGAACGGATCGTGCAACTCCGCGAGGTTAATTCCAAAGGCACGCAGATAGCTTTTGCTGAACCGAATTTTCGGGATGTGCGCGCGCGCAGCCACACGCTCGAGGCCGTTGCCCAGTACAACGGTGAGTTAATCACGGTCACGGGCGGGAGTGAGCCGGTTCGCGCTCTGAGCTATGCGGTGTCCGGCGATTTCTTTCGCGTGCTCGGCACCCAACCCGCCGTCGGCCGTCAATTTGCTCCGGACGAAAGCAAACCTGGCGGTGCGCCGGTCGCGGTAGTCAGTTACGGCTTTTGGCAAAAGCTTTTGGGCGGAAGATCGGATCTCTCCGGAACAACGTTACGGTTGATGGATCAGAATGTCACCGTGGTCGGAGTGATGCCGTCCGGTTTCGCCTTCCCAAGAGGCGCAGAAATTTGGGTTCCGAGAGAATTATTCCCCGAAGAAATTTCGCGTTCAGCGCACAACTGGTGAGTGGCACAGACTTTAGTCTGTGATTGCTCTTGGCTTTTCGATTGAAAGAAGGAAACACAGACTGAAGTCTGTGCCACTTTTGGAGCTAACGATATGGACACCTTAATAAAGGACATTCGCTATGGCATCAAGAGCCTGCTGAAACAGCCGGGATTCCTGGCCGTCGGCGTGCTTTCAATCGCGCTGGGAATCGGCGTGAACACGACCATCTTCAGCTTTATCAACACCGCGCTTTTTCGGCCGCTGCCGTTTCCTGAATCGCAGGAACTCGTGCGGGTTTGGGACGGCAACTCTTCTTCGTATCCCGATTACGCAGCTTATCGCGATGAAGGCAAGGTCTTCTCAGGCCTCGCCGCTTACGCGCAACGCCCTTTGAACTTGAACGTCAATGGTGAATCCCAGCGCATCTGGGGCGAGATGGTGACCGGCAATTACTTCGACGTGCTCAAAGTGAAGCCTGCGCTGGGGCGCGGCTTTCTCGCGGAAGAAGATCGCACACCAGGGACGCATCCCGTTGTCGTCATAAGTAATGCGCTGTGGCGTCGCGACTTCGGATCGGACCCGGCCATCATTGGGAAGGGCATCAACCTTAACAATCATTCCTACACGGTGATTGGAGTCATGCCGGAGAATTTTGTTGGCGCGACGGTCATCTCCCGGCCCGATCTGTGGGTGCCGATGATGTCGGAGCCGCTCATCAATCCCGGTTCGAAGTCGCTCACCTCTCCGGACGAAGGTTGGCTGATGGTTCTGGGCCGCTTGAGACCGGACGCCAAACTCGCTGCCGCTCAGGTCGCTGTTGAGACGATAGCCGGCAGACTTCATGAGGAGCGTCGCGCGCGTAATTCGGGGCCGGAAGAGCGCGGTGGCCGCGTCGTGGCAGTCGTCGCGGCGCGCGGCTTGATGGTTCCACCGCAGGGCCAGACGCCGGTGTTTCTCGTCATCACGATATTGATGACTGTGTGCAGTCTGGTGCTCCTGGTGGCGTGCGCCAATGTCGGCAACATGCTGCTGGCCCGCGCGCTGAATCGTCGCAAAGAGGTTGCCGTGCGGCTCGCGCTCGGCGCGGGACGCTGGCGCATCGTCCGTCAGATGCTGACGGAAAGCGTTTTGCTCTCGTTTCTCGGTGGCGTGGTTGGTCTGTTGTTGGCGTCATGGAGCACCAGCCTGCTCGCGAATCTGTTGCCCCAGACGCTCACGGGAAATTCGATTCCGCCGGACGTGAGCCCCGACGCGCGCGTTTTCATTTACGCATTTCTGTTATCGGTCTTAACCGGCGTCGTCTTTGGACTGGCGCCGGCGCTGCAAGCTTCGAAGCCGGATGTTGTTGCCGCGCTGAAAGATGAAAAGTTGTGGTTCGGCGCCGGGCGTCGCAGGTTCAGTCCTCGCAATCTACTGGTCGTCACCCAAATCGCGGTCTCGCTGCTTTTAATGATTACCGCCGGGCTCTTCATTAGAAACCTGCGCAATACCCGGAATGCCCAACCGGGCTTTGCGCTCGATAACGCTTTGATGATGTCGTTCGATCTCGATCTGGCCAACTACAACGCCGCGCGCGGCAAAGTTTTTGAAGATCAATTGCTGACGCGGGTTCGGGCTTTGCCGCAAGTGAGTGCGGCTTCACTCGCTGAGTCTGTGCCGCTCGGCAGCGGCGGAAGCACTTCGGGTCTTTTCGTCGAGGGTGAACCTGCACCCGAACAGTTCGACGAGAGTTCGATGCTTTTACACAACACGGTAGCCCCTGACTATTTCCGCGCGATGGGAATTCCGTTCGTGCAGGGGCGTGACTTTAATGACAGCGACACGATGTCGAGTCCCGGTGTGATCATTGTCAATGAAACCCTGGCGCGACGCCTGGCGCCCGAAGGTAATGCCCTCGGCAAACGGCTGCGGATGGATTCCAAGGGTGATTACCTTGAAGTTGTCGGCGTTGTGCGCGATGCGAAATACGAGCAATTGGCAGAGAAGCCCCGGTTCTTTGGGTATCGTCCGCTCAGCCAGCGCTATCGAGGAACGATGACCCTGCAGGTGCGGACGACAAGCGATCCGCTCGCGGCAATCAGTCAGGTGCGGTCCGAAGTTCGAGCCCTCGACCAGAACCTTCCGCTGACAAACGTGGAAACGATGCAGGAGCACATGCGCCTGCAGCTCGCGCCGGCCAGGCTTCTGGCTTTGCTCTCGAGCGCCCTCGGCGTCCTCGCATTGCTGCTCGCGGCCATCGGTTTGTACGGCGTGATGGCTTATGTCGTCGGCAGTCGCACGCGCGAGATCGGAATCCGCATGGCCTTAGGCGCACAAGTAAGCGGCGTCCGCAGACTCGTAATTGGACAGGGCCTGAGGCTGGCGCTGATTGGCATCGCGCTCGGCATGGTCGCTGCTTTTGGCCTGACACGAGTTCTGCAGAGCGTGCTTTACGGCGTGGGTGCGAACGATCCGTTGACGTTCATTGGTGTCGCAGTGCTGTGGCTCGCGGTTGCCTTGCTGGCCTGTTATGTCCCCGCGCGTCGCGCGACCAAAGTCGATCCGTTGGTGGCGCTGCGTTACGAATAAGACAAATAGGACCCATACGACCTGTAGGTCCTATTTGTCCAATGCGTCGCATAGCTCCAAGGAGACATGATTCATGAATAGCATTTACCAGGATCTACGTTACGCGTTGCGCATGATGCGTAACACTCCGGGCTTCAGCCTGGTGGTGGTAGCCACTCTGGCACTCGGCATCGGCGCTAACGCCGCCATGTTCTCGCTAACCGATCGCGTGCTGCTGCAAAGGCTCCCGGTTGCTAATCCGGATCAACTCGCGGTGCTGGTCACGCGTAGCCCCTCGGACTCTGAAGGCGATGAGTCGTTCTCTTACCCGATGTATCAGGATTTTCGCGATCGAAATGACGTCTTCTCAGGCGTGATCGCGCGCGGCGGCGCGCAAATGAATGTCAGCTACGGCGATCAAACCTCGCGCGTGTCGGCCGAACTGGTCAGCGGAAATTACTTCGAAGTCTTAGGCGTCCGGCCCGTTGCCGGCAGACTGCTGACGCAGGATGACGATCGCAATCCCGGTGCGCACCCGGTGGCCGTGATTAGCTACGCCTTTTGGGAAAGACGATTTGGGAAGGATCGCTCGATCATTGGAAAGACGGTTTTGGCAAATGAACATGCGGTAACCATTCTAGGCGTGGCGCCGCCGGAATTCTACGGGGTCTATCTGGCGAACGCGCCGGACGTTTGGGTACCGCTGATGATGACGCCGGTTTTTAGTCCTTTGCCGCCGACGCGGCTTATCAGCCGGCGACATCAATGGCTTTCAGTCATGGCGCGGCGCAAAGACGGAGTTTCAATCGAAAAGGCCCAGGCCTCTCTGTCAGTTCTGTATCACCAGATTCGCGAAGCGGATGCACAGCAGTTGGGAGACAAGTTAACCGCGCGCGACAAAGATAAATTCCTCGCGCGACAGATTGTGCTTCAGCCCGGCGGGCAGGGCTTTCAGGATTTCCAGCGCGAGATGCGCACGTCGCTGTTACTTCTGTTTGGCGCAACCTGCGTCGTGCTGCTGATTCTTTGCGCCAACCTCGCCAATCTCATGATGGCCCGCGCCACCGTGCGCGCTTCAGAGACGGCCGTGCGGCTGGCACTCGGCGCCGGTCGCGCCAGACTCCTGCGCCAATGGTTGACCGAAGGCTTGCTGCTCTCATCGCTCGGCGGGTTAGCCGGAATATTCGTGGCGATGTGGATCAAAGCGGGGCTGATGATCTTTATTCCGGAAGGCACTAGCGTCAATCTTAATGCGCCTTTCGGATGGCGGTTCGCCGGTTTCGTGATGCTCTCGTCCGTAGTTGTCGGCTTGTTGTTTAGCCTGGCGCCGGCGGTGCAGGCGGTGCGAAACGCGTCCGCGCCTTCGCTTCAATTAGAGACACGAAGCTTCACCAGCGCCGGAAGGTTGCTGAGTCTCCGCAGCGGGCTGGTGCTGCTCCAGGTGGCGCTGTCACTTCCGCTTTTGATTGGCGCGGTGTTGTTGCTTCGGACCTTGCAAAACCTGCGCGCCGTCGATACCGGGTTCAGCAAGAATGATGTACTGCTCGCGAGTGTCAATCCGTCCCTAAACGGCTACTCAGCGGACAAGTCCCGCCTCTTCTTTGATGAATTACTTGGACGCATGCGAGCGCTGCCGGGCGTGACCGCCGCAAGTCTGGCGACCGATTCGCCTCTGTCGGGCGGTTGGGATCGAAACGGAATCGTGGTCGAAGGTTACACGCCGCGCGAAGATGAAAAGATGAGCGTCGACGTAACGTATATCTCGCCTGACTATTTCAAGACTCTGGATATTCCGCTGGCGAGCGGGCGCGATTTCAACGCTCAGGACGCGATCGGCAGTCCGCCGGTCGTGATCATCAACGAAAAGATGGCCCAGTACTACTTCCCCGGCCAGAACCCGATCGGAAAACGGATCGGTCTCGAGAAGGTTCCCGACCGGACGATTGTCGGAGTGGTTAAGGACGCGAAGTATGTCAGCTTGCGCGAGCCGCTGCGACGCCATTTCTATACGCCGATCATGCAGGAAAAGAATCTGCTGGGTCTGGCCTTACAGGTGAGAGCGAGTGGCGACCCGGAATCGATTACCAGCGCAGTTCGCAATCAGGTTCGCGAGATGGATCCGCACCTGCCCTTGTACGACATCAAGACTCTGGCTGCTGAAATCGATCAGTCACTGGTGCAGGAACGGCTGGTGACGTGGCTGACGACCAGTTTCGGTATGCTGGCGACACTGCTGGTGGTCATTGGCTTGTACGGCGTCTTGAGTTTTTCCGTGGTTCGCCGCACGCGCGAGATTGGAATCCGCGTGGCGCTGGGCGCGCAAAGGACGCACGTCTTTCTGATGGTGATGAAGCACGGGATGATTTTAGTGTTTGCCGGCGCGGTCGTGGGAGTTGCGGTGTCAGTCGCAGTCTCGCGGCTCATCAGCGGATTGTTGTTCGGGATTTCGCCGACCAACGTGATCACGTTTGCGATCGCGGCGATCGGTTTGATCACCGTCGCGCTCATCGCGTGCTACATCCCGGCGCGACGCGCGACCAAGGTCGATCCGCTGGTGGCGCTTAGGTACGAATAAGAAGGTGTGGCACGGGCGTCCCGCCCGTGGTTCACGCGCAAGATGCGCGTGCCACATTCAAACTGGATCATTGGTCGAAAAAGGAGGGTAGGGAAATGGGAACGATCGGACAGGACATTAAATACGGAGCGCGCATGCTGCTTAAGTCGCCGAGCCTCAGCATCGTGGCCACGATTGCGCTCGCGCTGGGAATCGGCGCGAATACCGCGATCTTTAGTGTGGTGAATGCGGTGATGCTGCGGCCCCTGCCTTTCCCGAACTCTGAAGCATTGATGTCTGTTTTTGAAAGAGACCAGACGCGCGGGATCGTCCGTGGATCTTATTCGTATCCCAACTTTTTCGATCTGCGAGACCAGAACCACGTGTTCGAGCACATCGCTGCTTATCATGACAGCGATTTTATTTTGACAGGCCACGGCGAGCCGGTGCGCATTTCCGGCGGCGTAGCCACTGCTGATCTCTTCTCGGTGCTGGGGACCGCGCCGGTGTTGGGCCGAACTTTTCTGCCCGATGAAGACAAGCCTACTGAAACCGGCCGCGTCGTCGTGCTGAGCCAGCGATTCTTTGCCAGCCGATTCAATTCAGACGCCAGCGTGCTTAATCAGCAGATTACTCTCGATGGCAAGCAGTACACGATCGTCGGAGTGATGCCGCACGGTTTTGAGTTTCCGGTGCAGAATGAACCGCTCGACCTCTGGACCACGATCGCGGACGATGCCGCCGGTAGTTCACCCGCCACGGGTCAGCGCGGCGCGCACTTTCTGCGTTTAATCGCGCGCCTCAAACCGGGTGTGACCGAGTCTCAGGCCCAGGCCGAAGTTGACGCCATTGCGGCGCGGCTCGAACAGCAATATCCCGACACCAACACACATAAAGGCATCCGCGTTGAGTCAGCTCTGAAAGCGCTAATCGGCGACGTGCGTCCGGCGCTGCTCATCCTGCTCGGCGCAGTTGCGTGTGTGCTTTTGATCGCCTGCGCCAACGTCGCCAATCTGCTGCTTGCTCGGGCGATGACTCGTCACAAGGAAATGGCTGTGCGGTCAGCGCTGGGCGCCAGCCGCATTCGGGTCGTGCGTCAATTGCTGACGGAAAGCCTCTTGCTCTCGCTCGCGGGCGGTCTGCTTGGTTTGGCGCTCGCAGTCTGGTGGTCCGACTTATTGATTGCGTTGGGTAAGAAGGACATCCCGCGCGCGATCCAGGTCGGGCTCGACTGGCGCGTGCTCGGGTTCACGCTGGGCGTTTCAATTTTGACGGGACTTGTTTTCGGGTTGGTCCCGGCGCTGCATCTGTCGAAAACAGCATTGATGGACTCGCTAAAGGAAGGGCGTGGCGCCGGCGCTGGAGCCAGAAAAAATCGAGTTCGCGGCCTGCTGGTGGTGGCGGAACTCGCGATCGCGGTGGTCCTGCTGGTGGGTGCAGGCTTGCTGATTCAGAGCCTTTGGCGTTTGCAACATGTGAATCCCGGCTTACAGGCGCAAAATATTTTGACTTTCAATGTGGTCGTGCCCGAAGTCCGCTATTCATCAGAGAAGCAGGTGCGGTTCTTCAACGATCTGTTGGCGCGAACCCGCGCGTTGCCGGGCGTGCAATCAGCCAGCGCGGTCATGCCATTGCCGTTGAGTGGCGATCGTTTCAGCATTTCATTCCAAATCGATGGGCGACCCGTCGCGAAAAAGGACCAGCCGTCAGGTGATTTGTTTGTCGCCGCGCCAAACTACTTTCGCACGATGGGTATTCCCATCAAAAAGGGTAGAGACTTTGAAGAGCGTGACGAGCACAAGTCAACTCCGGTAATCATCGTCACCGAAAGTTTCGCGCGACAGTTCTTTCCTGGTGAAGATCCAATCGGCAAGCGAATCCAGCCGGGCATTAGTTCCTGGGAAAATGAGACCTCGGTCATGCGCGAAATCATCGGAGTCGTAGGTGATATTCGCAATCGGGCCCTGGACACAGAACCAAAGCCGGCGTTCTACGTTCCGCAATCGCAGGTTCCGTTTTCACAATTGATCGTCGTGGCCAAAACTACGAACGACCCGCATTCGCTGATCACTGGGGCGACGCGCGAAGTTCGATCGGTTGATCCGGAAGTGCCGGTCTTCAGCGTCAAGACCATGGAGGAATACATCGCTTCATCGGTCGCGGCGCCGCGTTTCAACACGACCTTACTTTCAATCTTCGCGGCGGTGGCGCTGGTCCTGACAATCATCGGTTTATATGGCGTCATGAGTTATTCAGTGGCGCAGCGGACTAACGAAATCGGAATACGGATGGCTTTGGGAGCACAGACGCGCGACGTCCTTGGGCTGATTGTCAAAGACGGCGTGAAGTTGGTTCTGGTGGGTTTGGTGCTGGGCATTTCCGGCGCTCTCATTCTGACGCGTCTGCTTTCGACTCTGCTGTTTGGAGTGACCACGCGCGACCCGGCGACTTTCTTCGCTATCGCTGCATTGCTGTCGATCGTGGCAATGCTCGCCTGCTGTATACCGGCGTGGCGAGCGACGAGAGTCGATCCGCTGGATGCGCTTAGGTGTGAGTGATGTCATTCGAAGTATTTGAGATTAGCTGCGGAGCAGCGGCAGAGTTAAGCCCAAGGTGAGGCTTTGCGAGCCTTGGGTAATGGTTGGTTGATTCGACGAGCCGCGAAGCAGTGACAGAGAGTTCGTGAACAGAGTTCCGCTTATTACCAGTGATCGCTGTCGCCCCTTCGCGACTCGATTATGTTTGTGGTTGACCCAAGGCTCGCAAAGCCTCGCCTTAGGCGTAACTCTGACCGCTGCTACGCAGCTCGTTGAAGGCTGAACGGTTCTTGTGATTTTCGCGGTCTTGATCACCGGACTGAAGCCCGGTGTGAATGAGAGTAAGACTCTCAGAGTCTTGAGGATGAGGTCAGTACCGGGAGCGGTAGCGACCGGCTAAATTTCTTAAGGGATAAAGATCATGTGGAGTGCTCTCAAACAAAATCTGCACTACAGCATACGAACATTGTTGAAGAATCCGGGTTTCACGGTGACGGCCGTGTTAACCCTCGCCCTCGGAATCGGCGCGACTACGGCGATCTTCAGCGTCGTCTATGCAGTCTTCGAACCGATGCCATATCCACAACCGGACCAATTGGTGATGGTGTGGTCGCAGGAGAAGGGAAACAGAATTTCGGTCGCCGCGAGCGATTATCTCGACTGGAAACAACGCAGCTCGTCATTTCAAGGCATGGGCGCATGGGCCGGCGCGTCCTTCAACGTAGGCACGAATGAAAGACCTGAGCAGGTCGCGGGTTCTCAACGGACCCCGGGTTTCTTCACGATGGAGGGATTGCCGTTCATGCTCGGGCGCGATTTCTTGCCTGAGGAGGCTCAACCCGGACGGGACCACGTCGTCATTCTGAGTAATCGTTTGTGGACCCGTAACTTTGGCGCAAACCGCGACCTCCTCGGCAAACCAATTCGGATGAATGGCGAGCCGTACACCGTCATCGGAATTCTGCCGCCCGGAATCCACGATCGATTTAACTCGCAGTTCTGGGTGCCGCTGACAATACTGTCAAATCAAACGAATCGCGATCAGCGCTCGGTTCTGGTAATGGGCCGGTTGAAGGATGGAGTGTCACTCGCTCAGGCACAGTCTGAGATGAAAGGAATCGGCGACCAACTTCAAAGAGAAAACCCCAGACCCAACGTTCGCAGTGTGAGTGTTGAGCCGTTGCATCTCAACTTTCTTACCGAAGGGACGCGACGGAATCTTTGGCTCTTGCTCGGCGCGGTTGGGTTCCTGCTGCTGATTGGCTGCGTGAATGTGGCAAACCTTTTGTTGGCGCGCGGCACGTCGCGCCAAAGAGAGGTAGCGCTGAGGGCCGCTCTGGGCGCCTCGCGGACTCGTTTGTTTTCTCAGTTTCTTACCGAAAGTTTGGTTCTGGCCGTCCTGGGCGGAGCCGCCGGCGTTCTGCTCGCGGGAATCATCATCGATCTGATACAGGCGGTGATGCCGCCCGTCGGCACCATGCTGCCGTCTGAAGCCAACATTCGCATGAGCCTTCCGGTCCTATTCTTCACGATTGGCGTAACGATGTTCGCGGGCTTGCTTTTTGGATCAGCGCCGGCGTGGCAGGCAACGCGTCTCGATCTCAACGAAGTTCTTAAGTTGGGTGGTCGCAGCGGTTCCGGCGGCGTGCGTCGCAGCGCTCGTCGCTTTCTGGTAATCGCAGAATTTTCATTGGCGCTGACGTTACTTGCGAGTGGCGGTTTGGCGTTGAAGAGCTTTTGGAACCTGACGCGAATAGATCTTGGCATCAATACCGATCACCTGCTGACCTTTCGCTTGCCCGTTCCCGATCAACGTCTGAACGGGCCGGAACAGATCAGGTCGTACTACGGGCAGATGCTGGAAAAGATCGAGGCCGTACCGGGAGTGAAAAAGGTCGCGTTGATGACAGGCGTCCCGGCAAATGGGCCTGGAGGAAATGTGCGATTCAGTATTGTCGGTCAATCGATTGCCAATCCTCAGGATCGTCCCAGCGCGGGATTGCAGATGGTTACTCCAAGTTACACCGACACGCTCGGCATTCGCATTGTCCGGGGCCGCGCGATTGACGGACACGACACGGACACGAGCGTGCGCGTTGCTACCGTCAACGAACATTTTGTAAATCGCTTTTTGCCCGGAGTCGATCCGTTAACGCAACGAATCGTTATCAATGAGCCGCGCCCCGGAGATCCTTCGGGGAAACCTGTCGAGTACCAAATCGTCGGCGTGTTTCATAACGTGCGCGGCGCAGGCTTTCGCGAAGAGTATTCCGAGATTGATGTGCCGTTTTGGCAGCGTCCCTCGCCGCGAGCCTCAGTGGTTTTGAAGACTGATGGCGATCCGAAGGCCCTGATTAAGAGTATCGCTGCCGCGGTCAACACGGTCGATCCGGACATTCCGCTCGCAAGTGTCAGAACCGTGGATGAGATTATGAGCGACGCGCTGGCCATCGATCGCTTTAGCGTCATCTTGTTCGCGAGTTTCGGCGCGCTCGGTCTGCTGCTGGCGGCCGTCGGTATCTATGGCGTCATGGCTTTCGGTGTCGCGCAACGGACTCACGAATTCGGTGTGCGCCTGGCGCTCGGGGCGCAACGGTCGAGAGTTCTGAGTTTGGTTCTCAGAGAGGGAACCGTGCTGGCCTTCATCGGAGGACTAATCGGATTAGGCGGCGCATATCTGGTTGGCCGCGCGATGCAAACGACGCTGTACGCAGTTCCGGCTCTCGACGTGCGCGCATTGGGCGCCACCTTTCTCGTGTTGCTCGGCTCCGCCTGGCTGGCCTGCTTGATTCCGGCATGGCGCGCCAGCCGGATCGAACCACTGGATGCATTGAGGCACGATTGATCATGGACATAGAGCCGTAAGGCGAAGCCGAATTGGTGCAGGGAGGGAATGACTTGGTGGCACAGACTTTGGTCTGTGATTCACGCGTTAATTTCGGATTCTGATTGGATTGAGAAGTAATCACAGACTGAAGTCTGTGCCACAAGGAGGCAGCACATGAACGCGCTGACGATGGACATTCGGTATGGTTTGCGTAACGTTTGGCGGCAGCCGGGATTCACTCTGGTGGTGGTGATCACCCTGGCGCTTGGGATCGGGGCGAACACAGCGCTCTTCAGCGTTACCGACAAGCTTCTGATTCGCTCACTCCCGGTGACGAATCCCGATCAACTCGTGCTCCTCGATTCTGTCAGTATCTCACCATACTTCGTCAGCAATGCATTCTCATATCCCACGTTTATGGACTTCCGAGATAAGAACCAGGTCTTCTCCGGGCTGGTAGCGTTCTCACGTACCCGCCTCGAGTTGCAGACAGATCGTCAGATCGAACGGGTACCGGCCGAGTATGTTTCGGGTAACTACTTTGATGTTTTGGGCGTCAGCGCGGGGCGCGGCCGCACGTTTCTGCCGGAGGAAGATAAGACCCCTGGAAGCCAACCCGTCGTCGTGATCAGCGAAAGGTTCCGGCAAAGCCACTTCGGTTCCAACGGGGATCCGATTGGCCAACGACTTACTCTTAACAACGTTCCGCTGACCGTCATCGGTGTAGCACCGCCGCAATACAACGGAATCGCTCTGGAGCAGCCGACGGACGTCTGGGTCCCGGTCCTGATGCAGCCGCAATTGGCGCAGTCGAAGTCTATCGGGAATCGGAAAGATGGTTGGCTGACGCTGATGGGACGAATCAAAGAGAACTTACCTCGGACACAGGCCGAAGCCGGAATCGATCTGCTGGCACAGCAAATCAAACAAGCGATTACGCCCGCGGGCACGATCACCAAAGGGCTGCCATTTAGTGAACAGCACATCAAGTTCGAGCCGGGCGGCAAAGGCATCTCGTCCCTGCGCAAGAAGTTTTCGGCGCCGCTAAAGCTGCTGACCGGCGTCGTCTTTCTGGTTCTGATGATCGCTTGCGCGAATGTCGGTGGCCTGCTCGTGGCCCGCGGAGTTGCTCGTCGCAAAGAGATGGCTTTGCGCAAGACCCTGGGTGCTACCGAGTGGCGTCTGACGCGTCAATTGTTAATTGAGAGTTTGGTTCTGGCGACCCTGGGCGGGATCGGCGGGCTGCTGCTGGCGCCATGGCTGATCACATTATTAGTTAATACCCAGCCCAGATTTGACAGTGCTCGCACCTTATCGGCCCACACGTTGGACTGGAGAGTGCTTGCCTTTACGTCAGCGGTCACGCTGCTGACAGGCATTGGTTTCGGTTTGCTACCTGCCTGGCGCGGCTCTCGCACCGACTTGATTCCCGCGCTTAAAGATCAACGAGACGGTTTCGGCGCCGGACGGCTAATTTTCGGGTCGCGCGGAGTTTTAGTAATTGCACAAATGGCGCTGGCGATAGTGGTGCTGGTCGGCGCCGGGCTGTTTATCCGCAGTCTCCGAAATCTCCTGGCAATCGATCCCGGCTACGAAACTGAAAAGCTGCTGATCGTCCCGGTCGATTTGGACGAGAAGAAGTACGACGCCGGACATGCGCAGGCGTTTCAGGAACAGGTGCGCGAGCGGCTCGGCTCAATTCCAGGCGTGGAAAGTATTAGCGATGGTCTGATGCCGCCGCTCAGCAGCGGGCGCTACATGAGCAGTCTGATTGTCGACGGCGTACAGGGGCCGATTGAGCAAATGGCCTTCGACGCGAACACCGTCGGGCCCGGGTATCACGAAACCATGGGCATCAAAATCGTCAAAGGCCGCGCCTTTACCGGAGAGGATCAGAAACGCGCCGACGTGGTAATCATCAACCAGGCGCTGGCGGCGCGGTTGTTTCCGCAACAGGACGCCCTGGGGAAAAAGGTGCGCAATGGACCAGGAATGCCGCCGATGGAGATCCTTGGTGTTGCCGAAGACATTAAGTATCACGACCTGACCGAAGCCGCGTTGCCGCACTTTGATCGGGTGCGCCGCGACTATGGCGGCTATACGAACTTTCTAATCAAGACCCGCGGATCGGCAGAAGATCTTATCCCGGCAGTAAGGCGCGAATTATTGTCGATGGAGCCGTCGTTGCAAACAAATGAGATCGAGTCGATGTCCGCGTCGGTGGGAAACGTTTTGGCGCCGATGCGGCTGGCATCGACGTTGGTAACTCTCTTCGGCGCGCTGGCTTTGCTGCTCGCCAGCGTTGGTTTGTACGGCGTGATTGCATGGACGGTCGGCCGCCGCACTCGAGAGTTGGGCATTCGCATGGCGTTGGGGGCGCAAACGGGTGACGTCCTGACGCTGGTAATGAGACAGGGCCTGGTCCTGACGGCGGTCGGAATCGTGTGCGGTCTGACAGCGGCGGCCGTAAGCACGCGTTTGATCGGTAACCAGTTGTATCGAGTGAGCGCTACCGATCCCTGGACCTTCGTCGTGATTACGGCGGTGCTCTCAATCGTTTCGTTATTCGCGTGCTACATCCCGGCGCGACGCGCGACGAAAGTCGATCCGTTGGAGGCGCTTAGGTACGAATGAGTGGCACAGACTTCAGTCTGTGATTGCTCTAAGGCATTGAACACCCAAAAAGGAATCACAGACTGAAGTTTGTGCCACTGGAAATAGTCTTATGTACACAATATTCAAAGACATACGCTATGGAGTCCGCAGTCTGCTGAAGCGTCCCGCATTCGCGGCGGTAGCGATCATCACGCTGGCGCTCGGGATTGGCGCCAACACGGCAATCTTCAGCATCATCAATGCGCTGGTCATCAAACCTCCGTCGATAGCCGATCCAAATCGCGTGGTGGCGCTTTGGAAGACTCCCCTCGGCAAGCAGGATGAACATTTCGTCTCGTACCTCGATTGGCAGGACTGGCGAACGCGCAACCAAAGTCTCGAAGACATAGCGGCTTACAAGCCCAATTCTTTCACGCTATTAGAAAACGGCGAGGCCGAAGAAATTCAAGGCATGCGAGTTACCGCGAACTTCCTTTCCGTGCTCAAAGTGAAACCATTTCGGGGGCGTGATTTTGTAGTCGAAGAAGAGAAGCGCGGCAGTCAACCCGTAACGATCATCAGCTACGAATACTGGCAGAGTAAGTTTGGCGGCAATGAATCGGTCCTGAACCGGCAAATCAATCTCAACGGTAAGGCGCATACGATCATCGCCATCTTGCCTCCCGGGTTCGAGTTTCCGCTGACGACCAACGAGCCGCTCGTCTGGACCACGGTAACGGGCGAAGCGTCCAACCTGACAGAGCGAGGGGCGCAGATCCTCAGGGCTGTCGGCCGCTTGAAGCCGGGAGTTTCGATTGACTCTGCTCAAGCTGACATGACCAGGCTCGCTGCGAACCTGGCGCAGGAATATCCGCAAAATGATCGGGATCAAACAATAACGCTGGTCAGCGCTCATGAGCAGATCGTTGGGAAGGATATTCGACGCGCGCTCTGGCTGTTGCTGGGCGCGGTAGGTTTCATTCTGCTGATTGCGTGCACGAACATGGCGAACCTTTTGCTGGTCCGTGCCAGCACGATGCAGAGAGAAATAGCCATTCGCTCGGCGTTGGGTGCGAGCCGTTGGCGCATTGCGCGTCAACTGGGCGTAGAAAGTCTGCTGCTCTCGATCATGTCCGGTGGCGTCGGCGTGATGCTCGCCATTTGGGGCCTGAGTGCCATCAAGCTTTATGGCGCCGGACAATTGCCAAGGATCGCCGAGGTCCGCATAGATGGCCGCGTCCTAATCTTCACCCTGGCCGTTTCCGTCTTCACCGGCGTGTTGTTCAGTCTGGTGCCAATCCTGAAATCTTCTCGCCCGGATATCAATGAGGCGCTCAGATCCGGCGGCAAAGGATCGTCGAGCGGCCGCAGTTTACGGCTCTGGCGCGACTCGCTGGTAGTTATTGAAGTCTCCTTGAGTTTGATCTTATTGGTTGGCGCCGGCCTGATGATCAAAAGTTTTGCTCAACTCGCAAACGTCTCACCGGGTTTCGATCCCAAAAACGTTCTGACCGGTCGCATCAGCATGACCCAGAAAACCTACGCGACTCATGAGCAACGAGTCTTGTTTGTGAGCCAGACCCTGGAGCGATTGAAGGCATTGCCCGGTGTTGAGAATGTGGCGTTTGCGGCGCCGATGCCGTTCAGCGGCGGCAACGTCGGATCGGACTTCAAAATCGAGGGGCGGCCAACACCTCCGGTGGGAAGCGAGCCTTCAGCGGGCAACCGCAGCGTCACACCTGATTACTTCCGAGCCATGAAGATTCCGCTCCTGCAAGGCCGTTATTTCAACGAGCAGGATCGGCACGACAGTCTGGGCGCGGCCATAGTCAATCAAAGTTTTGTGCAGGCTTACTTCTCAGGTGAAAGCCCAATCGGGAAACGCATTTCAAAGATCGGAGCGAATCAAAACGAGGGCGACCCGGAGCAGTGGGAAATAGTTGGCGTCGTCGGCGACGTGCACCATAGCAGTCTCACAAAAAGCGCCAATCCCGAGATCTATCTGCCCTATCAGCAAAACAGTTGGAATTGGGGAAACTTTTTTATTCGCACCAGTGCCGATCCATCGTCGCTGGCTGAGAATTTCCGTCAACAAATTCGTGCGGGTGACAAGAGTGTGACGATCACGAAGGTGCAACCGCTCAGCACAGCTATTTCCGAAACGATAACCAAACCTCGTTTCTACACTTTTTTATTCGGTGTGTTTGGTGCGATCGGATTGGTTCTGACGATGACGGGTGTGTATGGCTTGATTTCTTACACCGTGTCGCAACGCACACAGGAAATTGGGATTCGCATGGCTCTGGGCGCGAACCGCCTGAACGTGGTGGGACTGGTTTTGCGGCAGGGATTCGGGCTCGCCCTCGCCGGCACAGTCATTGGCGTGGTGCTGTCGTTTGCGATGACCCGAATGATCGTCAGTCTGCTCTTTGAAGTTAAGCCGACTGATCTAACAACTTTCGCCGGCGCGGCGACGGTCCTGATGGTCGCAGCTCTGCTGGCTTGTTACGTGCCGGCGCGGCGGGCAACCAGAGTGGATCCACTCGAGGCCCTGAAGTACGAATAAGGGCATTGCCGATTGCCAATTTTCGATTGCCGATTGGTGAGCGGGAAGCCTGTCGTCCGAAGTGATTCAAAAGCGACATATCAATCAGAAATCGGCAATCGGAAATCGGCAATGATCATATGGACACAATAATCAAAGACATCCGCTATGGAATCCGCAGTCTGCTGAAGCGTCCCGCATTCGCTGCCGTAGCCATCATTACGCTGGCGCTCGGGATTGGCGCCAACACGGCAATCTTCAGCGTGATAAACGCCGTGCTGCTGCGCCCGCTCAGTTATGAACAGCCAGAGCGTCTGGTGACGTTTCGTTCAAACCAATCGGCGCCTGATCTGGAAGATGTCACTAAAGCCAGTCGCACCTTCGCAAAGTTCGGTGGCGAGGTGCTCGCGCCGCTGGCTTACACGGCCGGAGCTGAACCAATTCAATTTCAGGTGGGCCAGGTCACCGGCGGATACTTCGACACCCTCGGCGTTAAAGCCGAACGCGGTCGTTATATCAACGCGGACGACGACAAGAGTGGCGGCCCTTTCGTAGTCGTTCTCAGTCATGACCTCTGGCGAAGTCAGTTCAACGCTGATCAGCAGATCGTCGGCAAGACGATTCCATTGAGCGGCAACACCTACACTGTGATCGGCGTGATGCCGGCCGGCTTCAAATCGCCGAGAGAAAATGCCGAAGCGTGGACTCCCGTGCATATCTCGAATCCCGTGGCCGCTAATTTTCGCGGCGTTCATTTTTTGCGGACGTACGGGCGGCTGGCGCCGGGAGTCACGCTTCCGGAAGCCAGCGCCGAAATGCGTCTAATCGACCAGCAACTGGCCACGCAATATCCAGCCGATAATAAGAATCGCAGCACCGCGCTCATTTCCCTGCAGGAAAGAATTGTCGGCGAGTCGCGCCGGGCGCTGCTGATCCTGTTCGCGGCCGTCAGTCTGGTTTTGCTGATCGCCTGCGCGAATTTTGCCAATTTGCTTTTGGCGCGAGCGGCTGAACGCGGGCGCGAGATTATCATCCGCACAGCGCTGGGCGCAGGTCGTTGGCGCATAATCCGGCAGCTGCTGACTGAAAGTATTTTGATCTCTTTGGTGGGCGGCGCCGTGGGTGTCTTGATTGCCTGGTGGGGGACCAATCTTCTCATCGCGCTCAAACCGGAGAATCTTCCGCGCTTGCAGGAGATCGACGTGGATCTGCGAGTGTTCGCCTTTACTCTTGGTGTCTCGATCCTGACGGGTTTGATCTTTGGACTGCTGCCGGCCTGGACAACTTCGCGGGTCGCTGCCAGCGAGGGCTTGAAAGAGAGTGGCCGTAGTTCTACCTCGAGTCGCGCGCAGCAAAGAGTTCGCAGTGCTCTGGTGGTGGGCGAATTAGCGGTCGCGCTCATTTTATTGGTTGGCGCCGGCCTTTTGGTCAAAACTTTTTGGAAGCTGCGCAATGTCGAGCCGGGCTTTGCCCCGGATCATTTGCTCACCATGCGAGTAGAATTACCCGAAACTCGTTACAAAGAAGTTGACCCACAGACGCGATTTCGTCGTCAGGCAATCGCGAATATCAACTCGCTGCCCGGAGTGCAGAGTTCGATGGTGAGCGAATTACCGCTCAGCGGTGACTCGCTGAATCACGATTTTGTGATCGAGGGCCGGCCCCAAATCGCTCCGGGCGATGAACCAAGTCTGGAGACGCGGAGTGTGCTGGGCGATTACTTTCACGTGATGAAAATTCCCATGCGCAGCGGCAGAGACTTTCAAGCGCAGGACTTCGACGCGAACGCGCCGCTGGTGGGAATCGCCAATGACGAAATGGTGAGACAGTATTTTCCCAACGAAAATCCTCTGGGTAAGCGAATTCGCTGGGCCCGTAATCCGACCGTGCAATGGATCGAAATTGTCGGCGTCGTGGGAGATGTCAAGCACTTTGGACTCGACGTGCCTGAACAACCGGCGCTCTATTCTCCGTACACGCAAATCAATCCGTGGAAGCGTTGGATGACTTTTGCGGTTCGTACTCAATCCGATCCGGCGGCGATGGAGCAGGCTGTGAAATCGCAAATCTGGAAAGTTGACTCGCAACTTCCCATCACCAAAGTGCAAACCATGGGCGAGGTGACGGCGGCCTCGTTCGCGGCCCGCCGTTTCAATATGTTGTTGCTGACTTTATTTGCCGGGCTCGCGCTGATTCTGGCGGCGGTTGGTGTTTACGGCGTGATGTCGTACGCGGTTACGCAACGAACACATGAAATCGGAATTCGCATGGCGCTGGGCGCGCAGATGGGTAACGTGATCAAGCTAATCATGAAGAGCGGACTGATGATTGCCATTATTGGTGTCGCGATTGGTCTCGCGGGAGCGTTTGCTTTGACGCGCCTGATGACCAGTCTTTTGTTCGCAGTCGAAGCAACTGACAAGGCGACATTCGCCGGCGTGTCCGTCGGATTGGTCGCCATCGCTTTGCTGGCCTGTTACATCCCGGCCAGAAGGGCAGCGAAAGTCGATCCGCTGGAAGCACTGAGATACGAATAGCGGAGAAGTGGCACGGGCGTCCCGCCCGTGAAATCACGGTTGTCCTGATTTCAGAATCTCTGTGCGACTCTGTGGAACTCGGTGTCTCTGTGGTGGAAATTATCCTGAACAAGTACCACCACAGAGACACAGAGTTTCCACAGAGCATGCACAGAGAAAAACGAATCAGGGCACTACCGAAATCACGCGCCGGATGCGCGTGCCACAAATAGGAGATCTGAACCATGTCGAAATTTCTACAAGACCTGCGCTACGGTTTTCGCACGATGTGGAAGCGGCCCGCGTTTACGCTGATTGCGGTGATGACCTTGGCGCTTGGCATTGGCGCGAACACGGCGATCTTCACCGTTGTTAATGCCGTGCTACTTCGTCCGTTGCCTTACCCCTCGTCGGAAAAGCTGATGGAATTGGGGCGCGTGTTTCCGGGTAGCAGGGAAGTCAATTCGCTAAGCGAAGCGAAATTCATCTTCCTGCGTGATCACCTCAATTTGTTTGAAGCGGTCACTGCCACACAGGGGATGAGCTCGAACACGTATCTGTCCGACGCAAACGAGACCGAATACATTCACGGCTTGGTAGTCTCGTCTGACTTTTTCAGCGTATTGAAGGTGTCGCCGGCGATCGGACGCGGGTTCACAAAGGAAGAGGACGGACCGGCCGGCGGACGTGTGGTGATTCTGAGTGACGGATTGTGGCGACGCCGCTTTGGATCAGACACCGGCATTATCCGCAAGACCATCGCGCTAGACGGAAACTCCTATCACGTCGTCGGGGTCATGCCTGACGGTTTTGAATATTTCGGGCCCCAGGATGTGCTCGTTCCTATGCAGAGCAATCCGACCCGGCTGGGTGAAGGACACAATTGGACAGTTCTCGGTCGCTTGAAACCAGGGGTCACGCGCGATCAGGCCGATGCGGAGGTCAAAGGGCTGTTCGAAAAGTTTCGGGAAACCTATCCAAAACAAGTCCTGAAGGACGAAGCCTTCGGCGTTCAAAGCTGGCAGGTGAACATGACCCTGGGTGTTAGCGAGCTGCTGTGGATTCTGCTCGCGGCAGTTGGGTTCGTGTTGGTGATCGCTTGTGCCAACGTCGCCAACCTGCAATTGACTCGAGCGGCGGCGCGGCAGAGGGAGATGGCGATTCGCATGGCGCTGGGCGGCGGCGGTTGGCGTTTGCTTCGCCAATTACTTACCGAAGGCGTTTTGCTTTCTCTTTTGGGAGGAGCCGGCGGACTCTTGTTGGGTATTTGGGGACTGGACGCGATGCGCAAGCTGGTTCCCGAAGGCATGATTCCGCGGGCGGACGAGATTAGTCTGGATTGGCGCGTATTGGCTTTCTGTTTGGCGGTGAGCGTGTTGTCCGGCATCGTCTTCGGTCTGGCGCCGGCGCTCCAGATGTTGCGCGTGGATCTAAATAGCGCACTTAAGGACGGAACCAGCAAAATCACTTCGGGCCTGGCGCATGGCCGGCTGCGAAACATCGTGGTGATTGTCGAGGTCGCGTTGGCGGTGGCGCTGACCGTGGGTGCGGGCTTACTTCTGCGGACCTTCGCTAATTTGCGTGGCGTCGATCGAGGCTTCGAGACGCGGAACCTTCTGAGCTTTGAGATTTCGCCGCGGAGCAAGAATTATGATACGGCCGCGCAGATCAACGATCTCTACGACCGCGCCCTGGAGAGGTTCCGCAGTCTGCCGGGCGTCGAAGCAGCCGCGGTGACCAACAAACTACCGCTCGATCGGTGGTTCAACCTGCCTTACCGTTTGGCTGGACAGAGCGACTTCACCGGCTCAGTGGAATATCGCATGGTCTCGCGCGACTATTTCCGCGTGATGAGAATGACCGTACGGCAAGGCCGGCCTTTCGATGAGAACGACAAGGCCAGTGCTGAGCCCGTCATCATCGTCAACGAAGCATTCGCGCGACGGAACTTTGCAGGCGTGGCGCCCCTCGAACAGCGCTTCTGTGTACCATGCGAAAAATATGGGGACCCCGCGTTGCGCCGCGTCGTCGGCGTGGTGAACGAAACGAAACAGCGGAGCCTTGACGAGAACCCGCCGGCCACCGTCTTTGTCCCAATGGACCAGGTTACCGAAGAGCTGAAAGGCACCTTGCGACAACCAAGCTTTGTCTTGCGCACGACTGGCGATCCGTTGTCGCTGAGTGCTGCGGTCCGCAACGAAATGCGCCAACTCGATCCCGGTTTGCCGGTGAGAAATCTTCGTTCGATGGACGAATTGGTAAGTCGCTCAATCGCGCCGCAGCGGTTCAATCTTTCATTGTTGATTCTGTTTTCCGGGCTTGGTCTGTTGCTGGCGGCGATCGGAATTTATGGGGTGATAGCATATGGCGTCTCACAGCGCACGCACGAGATTGGTTTGCGGATGGCTTTGGGCGCCCAGGTGGCCGATGTGCTAAAGCTGGTTCTGCGGCAGGGCATATTCCTGGCGCTGGTTGGCGTGGGCCTCGGGTTGGCTCTTTCAGTCGCTTTGACTCGGTTGCTGAAGAGCTTGCTCTTTGGTGTGAGCGCAACTGACCCGCTAATCCTGGCCGGCGTCGCGCTGCTGGTCACCTTCATCGCCGTACTTGCTTGCTACATTCCGGCCAGACGCGCGATGAAGGTCGATCCGCTGGAAGCACTACGATACGAATGAGAGAGCAAAGAGCAAAGAGCGAAGGGTTGGAGTGCGCCGGCAGAGCGAAGCGGCGACGGCGCTTTGGATTTTCCAGAGCGAATTTGACCTCAGACAAACCAAGCGCCGTCGCTTCGCTCTGCCGGCGCACTCCAAATTAGTGATGATAAGGAGATCAGAACATGTCTAAGTTTTTACAGGATCTGCGCTACGGGCTGCGCACGATGTTGAAGCGGCCGGGCTTTACCTTGATTGCGGTCATGACCTTGGCGCTCGGCATCGGGTCGAGCACGGCAATCTTTACCGTGGTTGACGCGGCCGTGATCAGGGGGCTGCCGTACAGATCTCCTAACGAGCTTTATCACATGTGGGAGCGAACGCCGCAGAAGGAATTCGATCAGCGCGAGTTTTCGTATCCCGACTATCAGGATTATCTGCAGAACAAGGTTTGCGACATTGCGGCGTACACGGGCGGCGGAACGATTCTCAACGGAAACGGTGAATCGGAGAGAGTGTTCGCGCCAAACGTGTCCGCGAATTTCTTTTCCGTTCTGGGCGTGGATGCGATCCGCGGCCGTACGTTTCAAACCGACGAAGACAAACAAGGTGGCCCGCGCGTCGTGGTGTTGACCTATGGACTTTGGCAGAGACGGTTTGGCGGTAGCGAGCAAATTCTTGGACAGCAGCTGGATCTCGCCGGAACTAGCTACACGGTAATTGGTGTTCTGCCGCAAAGCTTTCAGTTTGCCATGAGGCCGGCCGACTTGTTCATGCCTTATCAACCAACTCAGAACCAACTGACGCGGCGTTACATGCACGGGACCAATTTGATTGCCCGCCTGAAACCCGGCGTGACTGCCGCCCAGGCCCATGCTGAGCTGAGCCTCGTCACCAGCCGCATTGAGCAGCAGTACAAAGATTCGCATGCAGGAGTTGCGCTCAAACTAATTCCTTTGCAGGAACAGGTTGTCGGACAAGTCAAACCGATTCTGATGATCCTGCTGGGAGCCGTCGGCTTTGTCCTGCTGATTGCCTGCGCAAATGTCGCGAACCTTTTGCTCACCCGTGCGCTCACTCGACAAAAGGAAGTTGGGATTCGGGTTGCTCTCGGCGCCAGCCGCTGGCGCGTGGTCCAGCAACTTCTGACTGAGTCGGTCTTGCTTTCTTTGGCCGGCGGCGTGGTGGGATTGTTGCTCGCATATTGGGGTACGGCAGCGTTGGTCAGTATGCTGCCGCCTAATCAGATTAATGCTTTGCCGTTTCTGCAATCACTCAAGATTGATGCGCGCATGCTCGGCTTTAGTTTCGGCCTTTCGGTCTTAACCGGCGTCATTTTCGGACTCGCGCCGGCATTACAGTCGACACGCCTGGAATTAACCGGAGTGTTGAAAGAAGGTGGACGCAACACGAGCGGCAACGTGAGCCAGCGTCTGCGCAGCGGCCTGGTGATGACGGAAATCGCTTTGGCGGTGATGCTTTTGGTCGGCGCGGGCATGCTTCTCAAGAGTCTGGTCCGTGTTCTCAGGACCGATCCGGGATTCAATCCTGAGAACGTTCTGACGATGACGGTTGTCCTCCCGGCCGCGAAGTACAACGACGCCACCAGCCAGATAAACATACAGGATCAAATCGAGCAAAAGGTGAAGACCCTGCCCGGAGTTACCGGCGTGGGAACCGTTAACATCCTGCCGCTCCAGCCGGGTAACACGACACGCGTCAACGTCGAGGGTGAGCCAATACCGCCGCCGGGCCAGGAGCTGGAAGCGAACATCCGTACCGTCAGTGATGAGTATTTTGGCACGCTGGGTGTGCCACTGGTTTCCGGGCGGATGTTCGACACGCGTGACAATGCTAATGGTCAGCAAGTCGTGATCATCGGCAAGACTATGGCTGACAGAATGTTTGCGGGTCGCGATCCGATCGGGCGCCGTCTGAAGTATGCGGGTGTCGAAGCGCCGCCGATTTCGATTGTCGGAGTCGTGGCTGACGTGAAGATTACCGGACTCGACCAGGAGACCAGGCCAGTAATCTATTATCCATTCCGACAAAACTCTTCGACGTTTGCGAACCTGGTAGTTCGGACCAGCGCTGATCCGACGGCCCTGGCAGGATCAATTCGAAACGAAATTCGCAGTCTGGAACCGGGAGTTGCGATCTTTAATGTTCTGGCGATGCCCGAGTTGATAGCCAGCTCTCCGGCCGCCTTCATGCGCCGGTTTCCGGCAACTCTGATTGGCGTCTTTGCCGGATTGGCTTTGCTGCTATCGTCGATCGGAATCTACGGCGTCGTTTCTTATTCAGTCAGCCAGCAGACTCATTACATCGGAGTACGAATGGCTCTGGGAGCGCGCGCTTCTGATATTCTGAAATTAATATTGAAGCAAGGTTTAATCATCGCGTTGGCAGGCATTGCGATCGGCTCGGTTGGGGCCTTTATCCTGATGCGCTTACTCCAAAGCCTTCTGTTCGAAGTGCGCGCCAACGACGCATCGACTTATGCGGTGGTAGCGGTCGTGTTGTTCTTCATCGCCTCGCTGGCATGTTATCTGCCGGCGCGGCGGGCTACGAAGGTCGATCCATTGGTGGCTTTGCGATATGAATAGGACGAATAGGACCTAAGCGACCCATGAGTCCTATAGGTCGCGAGGTTTAAGGAGAAATTCATGAACACAATTATTCAGGACCTGCGATATGGCGTGCGGATGTTACTTAAGACACCGGCGCTGACGGCCATTGTCATTTTGGCACTGGCGCTCGGCATCGGCGCGAACACAGCAATTTTCAGCGTCACTAATGCGGTGGTGTTGCGGCCACTGCCTTATGACCATGCCGAGCAGTTGCTCTTTCTGAATGAACGAAGTCCGGTGCTTGATGAAATGTCGATCTCGTATCCGAACTTTGCGGACTGGCGCAATCAGAACCACGTCTTTGAAAAAATCGGAGTCTACAACTACAACAGCTATAACCTGACCGGCTATGGAGAAGCCGAACGCATCCGGACTGGAGAAGTTTCCGCAGATCTTTTTTCCGCCCTGCGAGTGAACGCCATGATCGGTCGTGTGTTCACCAACGATGAAGACCAACCCGGCGCCACGGCGGTAGTCGTTCTCAGCTACGCTCTATGGCAGCGTCGATTCGGCGGTCAGAACAGCATTTTGAATCAACCGCTGACCTTGAATGGCCGGAGCTACACCGTCATTGGGGTGATGCCGCCGGACTACGCCTTTCCGGGCCGGGTGGAAATGTGGGTGCCGGTGGGCCAACTGTCGGGCGATCCCAACTGGCAACAACGTGGTAATCATCCGGGTCTTTACGCCGTTGGACGTTTGAAGCCGGGTGCGACGATGGCCCAGGCGCAAGCGGACATGAACACAATTGCCGCCAATCTGGAGAAACAATTTCCCGATTCAAACACCCAGAACGGGGTGCGGATTCGTCCGCTGATGGAAGTGCTGGTAGGAAGCACAGTGCGCAGCACGCTTTGGGTTTTGTTTGGCGCAGTCGCTTTTGTCCTGCTTATCGCCTGCGCGAACATCGCGAATCTACTGCTCGCTCGGGCTACGTCGCGGCGAAAAGAGATGGCAATCCGCGCGGCCATGGGCGCCGGCCGTTGGCGCATTGTGCGACAGCTCCTGACCGAGAGTTTGCTCCTGGCAATCGTCGGTGGCGGGATCGGCTTGGGGATTGCCGTGCTGATGATCAAGTGGATTCTTTTCGTTAGTCCGACGGCGATTCCGCGCTCGCGCGAGATCGTGCTTGATTGGAGAGTTCTGGGGTTCACTCTGGCCGTTTCTTTCCTGACCGGAATTCTTTTCGGCCTGGTTCCCGCGTTGCAGGCCGGAGAAGTTGATGTCCACGAAACTTTGAAAGAAGCGGGGCGAGGAACTTCAGCGAAGCATTGGCTGCGCAGCTCGCTGGTGATCGTCGAAGTCGCCACGACGATGGTTCTGCTGATTGGCGCCGGACTGATGATTCGAAGTTTCTATCGATTGCAAAGTGTGAATCCGGGCTTTTCCTCCGAGCAGTTGACCAGCTTCACCGTGGCGCTGCCTCAAAGAAAATACGTAACTGAGGAGCAGCGCATCGCATTCTTCAATAGCTTGTTGCAGAACCTGCGGACGCTGCCCGGCGTGCAAAGTGTGGCGGCGGCATCGGGTCTGCCACTGGGTAACAATGGCTGGCAGACATCATTTGTGGTCGATGGCCGGCCGCAACCACCGCCGGGACAGACTCCATTGATGGAAGCTTGTACCGTTACACCTGATTATTTTCGCGCGATGAATATTCCGTTGTTGCGCGGGCGCTACTTCACCGATCAGGACAACCGCGCGTTCACGGCCGGCCGCGATTTGAGCAAGCTGAACGACGGCGAGCGTCTGATTTCCGGTGCGAACGTGATCATCGTCGATGACCTTTTCGCGAAACAGCATTGGCCAAATGAAGAAGCAGTCGGCAAGCACATCAGGTTCGGCAGCGATGCGAAAGCGCCAGTGCTGGAAGTGATCGGAGTCGTTGGCCGCGTGAGAATGGAAAGCTTGAGCGAGGACTCAAACCGGGTGCAGGGATACTTTTCGTTTGCGCAGATTCCTTTCAACGGCATGACCGTGATCATCAAGGGACACGGAGATCCAAATCAATTGATTGCCGCAACACGCGCGCAGGTTAGATCCGTCGACCCGGATCAACCCATCTACAACATTCGCACAATGGAGGAGATTCGCGGTGAATCTGTGGCGCCCCAGCGCTTGAATCTAATGTTGCTGAGCATCTTTGCCGGAATTGCTTTTGTGCTGGCAATCGTGGGGATTTATGGAGTCATGTCTTACGCGGTAACCCAGCGCACCCACGAAATTGGCATTCGCATCGCCATCGGAGCGCAGCCACGCGATGTCTTCAAAATGATTCTGAGTCAGGGAATGTTCCTGACGATCATCGGAATGGTTGCCGGGCTGGTCGGAGCGTTTGGCCTCACCAGATTGATGGCGACGATGCTTTTTGGAGTTGAGCCGACAGACCCGATAACGTTTGCAGGTGTCGCGCTGCTGCTGGCTCTGGTGGCGCTGGTTGCGTGTTACATTCCCGGCAGACGCGCTACCAAAGTCGATCCGGTGAATTCTTTGCGTTATGAATAGAGAGTAGGATCGTTTTGTTTAGGGACTGATCTTTCTGGCGGTGGCCTAATTTGAGATTCTCGACTCATCCTCTGCTGTAAATGCTTTTAGATATTGCTTAACCGCAGAGGAGCACGGAGGTTTTCACAGAGGTACACAGAGGAAAAAACGAAATTAGGCCATTACCAGACGAACACAGATGACCAAAATTCTAATCGCTGATGATCAGGCTGACGTGCTCGCTGCGCTACGCCTGCTGCTCAAGGCGGAACATTACAATATCGTCACCGCCTCATCGCCCGCCGGCGTGCTCAAGACAGTTGAGACAGAGGATCTCGATCTCGTCTTGATCGATCTGAACTATGCGCGCGATACAACCTCAGGCAGCGAAGGACTTGAGCTTCTGCCGCGGATTCAAACCTTAGATCCCACTTTGCCGGTGATTGTGATGACTGCCTGGGGCAGCGTAGACGTCGTTGTCGAAGCGATGCGCCGGGGCGCGCGCGACTTTATCCAAAAGCCCTGGGACAACGCGCGCCTGCTCGCGATCCTGCGGACGCAAATGGAGTTGGCCCAGGCGCTAAGACGCGAGCAGCGGCTGGAAGCTGAGAACCTCACTTTGCGTGATGACGGCGGGTCGGCAAAACTTGGCCGAGTCGTGGCCGAATCGCCGGCAATGAAATCTGTTTTGAACGTGGTCCAACGCATTGGCCCGGCTGATGCGAATGTTTTGATCACCGGTGAAAACGGAACCGGCAAGGAAGTGATTGCGCGGTCCTTGCACGCGGTTTCCAATCGCGCGGAAAAACCTCTGGTCACAGTCAACGCCGGCGCTTTGGCTGAGAGCCTGTTCGAAAGTGAGTTGTTTGGTCACGTTCGCGGCGCTTTCACCGATGCCAAGACTGATCGTGTCGGCCGCTTCGAACTGGCGGACGGAGGCACCTTGTTTCTGGACGAAATCGCCAACGTTCCTCTCAATCTTCAGGCAAAGCTTTTGCGAGTGCTCGAGACCGGCGAGTTCGAACGCGTCGGCTCATCAAAAACCAGCAAAGTTAATGTGCGAGTCTTATCGGCAACGAACGCGGATCTGAAAAAGGACGTGGCCGAGGGAAGGTTCCGTCAGGACCTGATGTTTCGGCTGAACACGGTTGAGATACATCTGCCGCCACTTCGCGACCGGCGAGAAGACATCGCGCCGCTCGCGGATCTGTTTCTCCGCCAACACAGCGATCGTTACCGGCGCGGCAGAATGAACTTCACTCTTCAGGCCCTCGAGGCTTTGCGCGAATACTCCTGGCCGGGAAATGTTCGAGAGTTGAATCACATCATCGAGCGTGCGGTGTTAATGAGCTCAAACAACACTGTCACCGCGATGGATCTGGCGTTGCAAACCAGCCCGGCCGCGCAGATGTCGGCTCAGCTTGAAGAAATGAGCCTTGAAGATGCCGAGCGTCTCCTGATTAAGAAAGCCCTCGCGCGATTTGAAGGCAACGCTAATCGCGCCGCCGAAGCGCTTGGCCTCAGCCGCAGCGCGTTGTACCGGCGCTTGCAAAAGTATGGGTTATCATAAGCCCGTGAGCACCCCGCCAAAGCCATCCAAGCACACGTCGACATTTCCTCATCTCGATCCGGCCTTACGCGGCAGTCACATTAAATTTGAAGGTCGGGTGGGGATACTCGCGCTCCTGGCCGGATTTCCGGGCGTGGCACTTTGCGCATTCCTCCTGTGGTTTGATGGATATTCCAGTCGCGTCCAATGGACCGTCGATCTCCTGCTCGTATTTTTTTGGCTGGCAATCTCGGCGAACCTGAAAAACCGCGTGGTCCGGCCGCTGCAAACACTCTCGAATATTTTGGCGGCGATCAGGGAAGGTGATTATTCGATTCGCGGGCGGCGAGCCAACAGCGGCGATGCGTTAGGCGAAGTGATGCTGGAAGTAAATGATCTGGGTGAGACGCTGCGCGGCCAAAGATTGGGCGCGATGGAGGCGACCGCTTTGCTGCGCACGGTAATGTCGGAAATCGACGTGGCAGTTTTTGCTTTCGACCTCGAGCAACAATTGCGCCTGGTAAACCGGGCCGGCGAAAAGCTTTTGGCGCAACCCTCGGTGCGTCTGTTGGGCCGCACCAGTGCCGAGCTCGGGCTGGCTGATTGTCTGAACGGCCATCGCGATGCGGGCCCGTACACGATGCAGATGGTTTTTCCCGGCGGTGTTGGCCGCTGGGAAATTCGCCGCGGTACGTTTCGCGAAGGCGGGATGCAGCATCAATTGTTGGTGCTGACTGATTTGAGCCGGGCGCTGCGCGAAGAAGAACGTTCCGCCTGGCAGAGACTGCTGCGGGTGCTGGGCCATGAATTGAACAACTCGCTGGCGCCAATCAAATCGGTGGCGGGAAGTCTGGCTGATTTGATCAAGCACGAGCCGCGACCGGCAGATTGGCGAGAAGACATGAATCGCGGGCTCGAGGTTATTTCGTCGCGGGCTGATTCACTCGCGCGATTTATTGAATCGTATTCGAAACTGGCGCGGCTGCCCCAGCCTCGTTTCGAGTCGCTTAACATCGGTGACCTGGTTAGACGAGTGGCAACTCTGGAAACTCGCTTGCCGGTCACGGTCCTGGCGGGACCGGAGATCGTACTTCAGGCCGACAGCGTGCAGCTGGAACAGTTACTGATCAATCTGATTCGTAACGCGGTTGATGCATCGCTCGAAACAAACGGCGCAGTAGAAGTAGGCTGGTCACGGCAAGGCGATCACGTGATCGTTTGCGTAAAAGACGAAGGCCCGGGCCTGGCAAATACAGCGAACTTGTTCGTACCGTTTTTTACCACCAAGGCCTCAGGCTCGGGAATCGGTTTGGTGCTTTCCCGCCAGATTGCGGAAGCGCATGGCGGCGCGCTGAGTCTGGAGAACCGTTCCGGCACGGCGGGCTGCGAGGCCCGTCTGAGATTACCTTTATAAAGCGGGTGGGTCCAGCTTGATCCATCCGCTCACGCGGATGGTACTGACTTCATCTCGACACCGGCAAATACAAATACGAATACGTTGAAAAGGGAAAGCCTGGGATCGATGAAGGCCGCTACGTCACGGTTTGGAAAAAACAGAAGGATGGTGCGTGGAAGTTGGCAATGGACATGCCTGTACCGCCTGACAAGTAACGGACGAAACTATTGAGCGTGGCTCACTTGGTAAAAGCTCAGAAATGTTCGACAACTTCCTTCAGGTCTGCCTGCGGTCCCTGTTTCGGATACATTTCAGCACTCCGGCAAGACAATCCGGCACCGCTCTAGCCTTCCTTAAAATAAAGGGTTGGGCCCTTTAAGTGCATGGATGCAGGATTCTTGCAAAGGAGCGGTTTATATCATTCTCGTGAGGTTTACACGAAGATTATCGGCGCAAAAAACAAGCTTGTTTTGAGAATGACACATTCGGAAGCCGATCTGTGGTTTAATAGGCCAATGGTTTGTCTATCAGGCCCTTAAATAATCAATGCAGCAACAGCGCCCGGCTTTCCGAAATGTTTCGCTTCGGATCGGTTAAGTCCCGCTTTGCCCCCAGTTTACTGCAACCTTATTGGCAACAAATGCATCCTAATCTCCCTTCCTGGGGAGTAAATCCAATAAGAAAATATGGTGTTCCCGAAAGGTGCGAATTGAAGGTTCGTGCAAAGGAGGCTTAATTGAGCGACGATATGATTGAACAAGAGCATACTGAGATTAGAAAAATGGGATCGTTCATTTCTACATTTGAAAACGTTGACGAAGGTGTGTTGGTCGATTCTATAGCGCCGAAAAACCTGGACCAGGTCCTGGAGCAGCTCGCATCGGACGCAGACGCGGAAGAACTGATCGAAGCGGTGGCTGAAAACGCGGCTGAGACCGACGAAAACCTGGCTGATGATGCGGCTTTGGATCTTTCACCGGGCGAGTCCGATAAGGCGGCCGATCCGGTCCGGCTTTACATGCGCGAGATGGGGCGCGTCCCTCTTTTGAAGAAAGAGCAGGAAGTGGCCATCGCCAAGAGGATTGAGTGGGGATTGAAACGTGCGGAGAAGGGGATTACGCGTTCTCCGATTGCGATAGCTGAGCTATTGGAAATTGGGGCCGAGCTGGAAGCCGGCGCGCTGGCCATTCGCGACATCGTGACTTTCTCAGATCAGATGGAGACCGAAGAGCAGGAAGACAAAGCGCCTGAGTACCTGCAGTGGACGCTGGAAGGCATTCAGAACGTTCGCAAGCTCTATCGCAGAGCGCTCAAAGAGTTGGGGCAGTTGCGAGACGAACAGAAGCGCACGCGCGCGAAGACGTCCAGGAAACTCTTGAGACTCAGGAACAAGCTGGCAGTTACCCGGCTGGAAATCGCGCAGGAGATTCGCGGGCTGCGCCTCAAAGAGGAAGTCAGACAACGTCTCATCAATGCGATCGAAACTGTGCACCGGGAAGTCCGCCTGCATGAGCGTCAAATCGAGAACTACCACGAAAAGCTGCAGGCAAAGCGCTTGAAGGCCCCGGACGCGGAACAATTTAAGCGAGGCATTGCCGCTGCCAAGCGACGATTAAAAGAGATTGAGACTCAACACCACGTGCCGGCTGTTGAGATCAAACGTTCGCATCAGATGATCGTCACCGGCGAAGCTCTGGCTTCGCAGGCCCGCCACGAATTGACTGAAGCCAACCTGCGTCTGGTCGTCTCGATTGCCAAGAAATACCAGAACCGGGGCTTGCAGTTTCTGGATCTAATCCAGGAAGGAAACCTCGGCCTGATGAAGGGCGTCGAAAAATTCGACTGGCGGCGCGGATACAAGTTCTCGACTTATGCAACCTGGTGGATTCGACAGGCGATTACCCGGGCCATCGCCGATCAGTCGCGTACCATCCGCGTGCCGGTTCACATGGTGGAAGTAATTAATAAGGTCAAGAGCGTCACCCGCGAGTTGGTGGTCGAGTTGGGACGTGAACCGACGACCGAAGAGATCGCCAAACGGATGAACAGCACCGTCGAAAAGGTGGATAAGGCAATAAACCTGATTCAGCAACCGATTTCGCTGGAAGCCCCGATTGGCGAGGCCGGAGAATCACAGGTCGGAGACTTCATCGAAGATCAATCGACGGTCAGTCCGGCCGAGCGTGTGATCACTTCGAACGTGCGCGACGTTGCCGATGACGTGTTGCAAACTCTCAGTCCCAGAGAGGAAAAGGTCATACGCTTAAGATTCGGATTGGCCGCGGACGGCCGGGAGCACACTCTGGAAGAGGTTGGCGAAGACTTTAAGGTCACGCGCGAGCGCATACGACAAATCGAAGTCAAGGCTCTGCGAAAGCTTCGACATCCGTCACGCGCGCGTGTTCTCAAGAACCTGATTGAAGGCCATAGCCATTAGTCTGAGAGCCGACGCGCCTGGATCCGACGCCCGGGTCAGATCATTTCCGTTCACAAAGGGCAGCGGATTCGTGAGAGCCCACTCCACGAATCCGCTTCTTTCTGAAAAACAACTGAAGTCCTCTAGTGGTGGCCCAATTGAGTTTTCAGTAGCCCAGGGGTTTACCCCCGGGAAAATGAAGGGGACAGTTTCAAAAGCCCCATTAATGGGGCTTTCAATAGCGCCTCCCGTTCTCACCCAGGCGCAAGCGCCTGGGCTACAGAAAAGCTCACGATGAAATTGAGTCACCTATACTCTCTCTGACTACCCCGCTCGTTTCTATCTTCATAAAACGACATCCTTGCCCGTTTACATATATGCCTTGACATATGTTCCCGCAGGGCTGTAGTATATGCCTCCAACGTATTCGCCTGAGCGTATATGGAAAGATAGTGAGTCATTGAGAAGAAAAGAAGGAGAACTGTGATGTCTGAGAATCTTGAACAAGCCGTCAAATCGAGGTACGGGCTGGTGGCAGTCAGCAATTTATCGACTGAACATGAAGGTGTGCGTGCAGTCGCGGAAGCGTTTGGCTATTCGCCTGAGGAGTTGTCGTCGATTCCCGCGGAAGCAAACATGGGGCTGTCGTGTGGAAATCCGACGGCGACTGCAAATCTCCGTGAAGGTGAAACAGTCGTCGATCTCGGTTCAGGTGGCGGACTCGACGTGTTCCTGGCGGCGGCCAAGGTTGGTCCATCCGGCCGCGCGATTGGAATCGACATGACTCCGGAGATGATTGACCTCGCCCGCCAAAACGCGGCGAAAGGGAACAATGGCGCCGGGTACACAAACGTTGAGTTCCATCTGGCGACCATCGATAGTTTGCCGCTTGCGGACAATTCGGTTGATTGCGTCATCAGTAATTGCGTTATCAACCTGGCGACCGACAAGCCCGCAGTGTTTAGAGAAATAGCTCGAGT
>Ga0207653_10000065_pt1 | contig 80727 bp, 65 predicted proteins | sample KBSK5251metaG_FD_184341 | JGI IMG/M metagenome (GOLD analysis project Ga0207653, IMG submission 184341) | Corn, switchgrass and miscanthus rhizosphere microbial communities from Kellogg Biological Station, Michigan, USA - KBS K5-25-1 metaG... | ecosystem: Host-associated > Plants > Roots >... | reverse complement strand
ACCCAAGGCTCGCAGAGCCTCGCCTTGGGCTTAGGTCTGTCGCCGCTTCGCGGCTATGTCCTGGCTGTTAATACTGACCGGCATCTTTAGCCTTTAGTCACCTTGGTGCCAACGGCCCACAGTTAACATCGATTTAACTTCAAGTTCACTTCAAAGTAATAGCCGTCCTGTAGCTTCTTTCCTTACCGCAATCTGACAGTTTGAAAGCTTGGCTGTTCTCAAACACCAGTCTATTCCAAGAGCTTCGTGTACCGATAAACGTGTTCCTGTTCGCCAAGATGGAAGTTCGCTAACTCGGAAAACGACCAAAACGCTCAAACCGAAACCAAGGAGACTTGTATGCGCAAGAGATCGTTAACCAGATTTCTAATCAGCCCCCTGGCGATTGTGATTTTGCTGGTGTCGTCAGGTGTGGCGCTGGCCCAAAGTGATGCCGGAAAGATCTCCGGCACCGTCAAAGATCAAAATGGGGCCATCGTGCCCGGAGCCAGTGTCACCGTTACTAACGAAAAGACCGGCGAAGAGCGCAGCGCCAAAGCCAACGACGATGGCTATTTCGTCGTGCCCGCGCTCAAGGCTTCGAGCTATCGCGTAATCGCCGAAGTCAGCGGGATGAGCGGCAAGATGGACCATGTCGAGCTGAGCGTGGGGCAAGCGCTGGTTTTAAATTTGGCGATGTCGGCCGCGGGGGTTCAGGCGACCGTGAATGTCGTCAGCGGCGAGGAGACCGTCGCCAACACCGGATCAGCCGCGATGGGCGCAAACGTTATCCCACGCGAAGTCCAGGGCTTGCCCTTAAACGGTCGCCAGCTTTCCCAGCTCTATCTGCAAGCGCCCGGATCGGTGAACAGCGGTTCCGGCACGTACGGCGACATTCGATTTTCGGGTCGCGCGGTCGAGCAGAATGAAATTCGTTACGACGGAATCGAGGGGACAGCCATCATCGATACTTCACCGGGCAACTTGAACGGCGAAGTGCCGACTCCTTTTCGGCTGCAGTCTTCGCTCGAGAATGTCCAGGAGTTTCGCGTTGATTCAAACAACTATCCGGCGGAATACGGGACCGGCACCGGCGGGCAGATCAGTGTCGTCACCAAGTCTGGCGGCAAAGACTTTCACGGTTCGGTGTTCGAGTATCTGCGCAACGATGCGCTCGATGCGGCAAATTTCTTCGACAACGTCATTGGGAGCAAGAGCAAGTTGCGCCTGAACCAGTTCGGCGGATCCGTCGGCGGCCCGATCATACCAGGCAAAGCATTTTTCTTCTTCTCATACGAAGGTTACCGGTTGCGTGGCGGGGTCAATGCGATCGAGGCAGTGCCCGGACAGGCATCGAGAATTTGTCCCGGCGGTTTTGTCCTGGGAACCACCACGCCTTGTAGCGCAGCAACCACCGCATTGATTCCGGCGTTTCGCGCACCGGATGTCGCGGTGCTGCGAGTCGGTCCAGACCTTTTTGATACGGTGCAGCGCCAGGCGACGAACATCGTCAACGAGGATTCAGTGTCGCTGCGCCTCGACTTTCACTTGAGTCAAAAGCATTCAGCCTACTTCAGGTTCTTCCGCGATCAAGGCAACAACGATCAGCCTGAAGGCGTCACGGGCCGGCGCGTCTTAATTCGCAGTGTGCCGCAAAACGGAATCTTCTCGTTTCAATCTACCCTCACCCCAACGCTGGTCAATGAGTTCAAGGTCGGTTACAACGGCGCGCTGTCACGCATCAACGGCGTGGCGCCGCCGTTCACCGGCATTGACCTCTCGAGCCTGTCGCTGAACATCGCAGGCAGCGTCGCCGGTTTTGCGCTTCCCGGTCAGGGAGCCAACGCCGGCGTAGCAACGCCCGGCGGATTAGTGCGCGCCAACAGTGCCACGAACGGGCGAGCGCAACCCTACACGCCTTACACGCTGTCGTTCATCGACAGTGTGAATTGGCAACGCGGCACTCATTCATTCAAGTTTGGCGGGGAAGTGCGTTTGGTCCGAATGTGGACCGATCGACTCGGTGGCACCACTTACACCTGGTCGAGCATCAACAACTTTCTTTCCAACTCGCTTCAATCCACACAGTTCCTGGGTGACGTATCGGCTCCATCGCCGTTCTTCAATAATTCCTCGGGCCAGGTTCAGCCGCGGCAGCAGTACTACATCGCCTACGCTCAGGACGAATGGAAGATCAAACCCAACCTGACGATGAATTACGGCTTGCGCTACGAGTACTACACGCCTTTGGACGAGAAGGACAATCGTCAGATTTTCTTTGACATCAATACCGGCATTTTGCGCGATTCGTCGACAACGCCATTCACGTCTTCGAAGGCCAATTTTGGCCCGCGCATCGGACTGACGTGGTCACCAAATCCCGGCGGCTCTGGCTTTTTCGGCGGAGGCCATACGGTCCTGCGCGGAGGCTTTGGCCTGTACTACGGACCGGGCCAAACCGAAGATCAAATTCAACAAATCGAGTCCAATCGAATCAGCTCGACGGTGAACGGCGGAACTTATCCGCAGGACACGAATGCGATCGTTGCGAACTTCATCAATAATCCAAACAACCGTTCGTTCCAGCCGCGCGCTTATTCGTCCGACTACAAAATTCCCGAGAAGATTTATCAATACACCTTCTCAGTTCAGCAGGAAATGCCTTACAAGCTGGTATTCACAGGAGCGTTTGTCGGCGCGGCCGGCAGAAATTTGTTCCTGCGCAGCATTGCCAATCGCATCCTGCCGGGCCAGACAACAATCCTCGATGGCACAACGTTGCCGGCCGGCTTTGGCGTCGTAAACCGGACCAACGGAGCTGGACAGGTAATCGCGGTGAACACGATTCGTGAATTCTCGATCGTCTCAGGAACTTCCTCGGTCCTGAGTCCCTACGCCGAAGTTGACGACAAGACCAGCGGCGGCCATGACAGTTATCGGGCCTTACAACTGACTCTGACCCGACGCTTTGGCGAAGGCGTGACGTTGAATGGTCAATACTCGTTCGGGCGCAGCTTTGGCAATACGGCCGGCTCGAACGAAGCGCGCACGTCCGCCAACAACGCGCGAGCGCTCGCCGACTTTGACTATGACAATGGCTACAACAATTTTGACGTGCGCCACACTTTCAACTTCAGTGCGGTTTACGATCTGCCGTTTGGCAAAAACAAGAAGCAGGACCTGGGGAGTTTGGGGAATGCGCTTTTGGGCGATTGGCAGGTCGGCGCGATCGTTAATGCGCGGTCCGGCCTGCCGCTGGAAATCGGAATCGTCCGGCCCGACGTGGTGATTCAGTGTGCCGCTGCCGGCGGTTGCGTAGTACCGACGGGAGCAGGCGGCGCAACCACGACATTCGCGAACGGTTTTGTGGCCCAACTGCCGGGCACAATCAATGCAGCCAATCCGCTGCCGCCGGGCTTCATCGCCGTTGTGAATACGCCGAGCGGCGGCGCGTCGCGCAATGTTCGCCGGCCGAGTCTTGTTCCGGGCGTTAATCCATACCTGGTGGACAATGACCGACTGGTTCTGAATCCGGCGGCGTTCACAACGCCGGCCCCCGGAACTTTTGGCGACGTGCCGCGCAATGCTCTTCGCGGGCCGAACTTCCGCCAATTCGATCTTATCTTCAACAAGAAATTCCGGTTTAGCGAGACGACCAATCTCGAATTCAGAACTGAGATTTTCAACGTCTTCAATCATCCGAATTTCGATGTTCCCGGCTCTCGCTTGAATCTGGCCCTGCCCGGCGTGAGCCTGGCCGGCGGAATCTATTCGTTTACTTCCGGAGCCAACGTGCTGCAACCTGGTCAGGCATATACCCAGGGCGCCGCCGGTGGAACCTTCGGCTTGCTTCGCCAAACCGTGGTGCGCGACGTTGGCCTGGGAACCAGCCGTCAGATTCAGTTTGCGCTGCGGCTAAACTTTTAGTTAACGTGGCCGGCAACGCCTTGGCCGCGATCGCCGCTCAGAAATAAAGTCTGGCGGCGATCGCGGCTTACTTTCTCAAGTTTCAACTTTGGTTAGGTTCGGCTATTGTTGCCGTCGCTGAAAGGAACACCGGAGCATGGGTCTCTTTGGCCTCGGATTAATGCCGCGCGAGGAAGACTATCTGTCTTCCCTCGGCGAAATGACGACGCTGTTGACTGAATCGGCGCGATCGCTGGGAGAAATGTTCGGCGATGAAATCGGAGAAGGCGCGCGTTACGCCGGCCACATCAAAACGATCGAACGCGCGTGCGATGAAATCACTCACCAGGTATCAACTTCACTAAGCCGCTCATTCATCACAGCCATTGACCGCGAAGACATTCATGCCCTGGTGACTACTCTGGATGACGTAGTTGACTTCATTGAAGGTCTCGCCAGCGCCGTGGTAAGGTACGGCGTTCAGGAATACACCCCTTATATGCGAATGTTCGCCGGGGTCATCCAGCAGATGGCCCAGGAACTGGAGCCACTGGTGCCCGCGGTCGAGCGACCCAAAGACATCAAGAATCATCTGGTGAAAATACATCAATTGGAACGAGAAGGTGACGAAATCTATCGCGAGGCAACTGCGCATCTTTTCAGCGGCGTCTTTGGCGTGCAAACGGTGATCGTGATGAAGGACATTTACGATGATCTTGAAAATACAGTCGATCGCTGCGAACACGTCGGCGATCTGGTAGAACGCATAGTCATCAAGAACACCTGACCCGGATTCTCCAAACTAAGAATCTCATGCCTGAAACAATCACCGCGACCGTAGTAATCGCTCTTTTGATTGTACTGGTCGCCCTGATCTTCGATTTCACTAACGGCTTTCACGACGCTGCAAACTCGATCGCCACAGTTGTTTCGACCCGCGTCCTGTCGCCGCGTTATGCAGTGGCCTGGGCGGCGACCTTTAATTTCATCGCGTTCGCCTTCTTTGGCACCCGGGTAGCAAAAACCATCGGCGGAGATCTGGTGAGAATCGATTTGATTCACGAGGATTTGCGTCTCTACGTGTTAATGTCCGCTTTGATTGGCGCGATCATCTGGAATTTGATCACCTGGTATTTCGGTCTACCAACCTCGAGCTCGCACGCTTTGATTGGCGGCTATGCCGGCGCGGCCATCGCAGCTTTTCGCGGCGTCAGCGGTCTGCTGAAACCCGAGGGTTGGATCAAGACGCTCGTCTTCATTGTCGCCTCGCCGGTAATCGGATTTGTCCTGGGCTTTGCTTTTATGGTCGCCGTCTATTGGATTTTCCACCGCTGGACGCCGGCGCAGGTGGACAAGACTTTCCGGCGCGGCCAATTGGTTTCCGCGGCCCTGTACTCGCTGGGCCATGGCGGCAATGATGCACAAAAAACCATGGGCATTATAACGGTGGTGCTTGCTTCGGCCGGATTGTTTAATCTGAAGCTGGGCGCCGCAGGGTCCTTGCCCTCAATTCCCATTTATGTCGTCCTGATCGCGCATGCGGCGATCGCTTTGGGAACGCTGTCGGGCGGTTGGCGCATCGTTCACACGATGGGATCGAAGATTACGAAGCTGCGGCCCGTGGGTGGATTCAGTGCTGAGACGGCGGGAGCCGCAACGTTGTTCGCGGCAACCTTTTTGGGAATTCCGGTTTCGACAACGCATACGATCACCGGCGCGATTGCCGGCGTTGGTTCAACCACGCGTTTGTCGGCAGTGAAGTGGCGCGTCGCCGGCCGCATTGTCTGGGCCTGGATCTTAACAATTCCCGCGGCTGCCACGTTCGCAGCTATATCTTTTTTCATCGCCGAATTGATTCTGAAGCTGACTCGATGAGTTGAAAATCCCGACCATCACTGCGGATTTTTCGTTATGCCTAGACCTGCTCTAATTATCGAAGACGATCCCGACATCGCTGAGAGTGTTCGCTACAACCTCGAAACTGCCGGGTTCACGGCGCGAGTTGCCTCGACCGGCGAACAGGGATTCACGCTGGCGATGGACACACAGAATCCGCCCGCCGTCATCGTCCTTGATTTGATGTTGCCCGGCATGAATGGAATGGAGTTGTGCCGCCGCCTCCGCCGCGAGAATCAAACCCGTCGAACACCAATCATTATGTTGACCGCGAAGACTTCAGAAGGCGATCGCGTGGCCGGGCTCGACGTCGGGGCCGATGACTATATCGGTAAACCATTTTCGGTGCGGGAACTTCTTGCTCGCGTCAGAGCAGTTCTGCGCAGAGCGGAAGACGAAGTCGGAGAACGTTATGACGATGGACGCCTGACAATCGATTTTGACGATGTGCGTGCTTCGTGCGACGGCGTCAATGTGAAACTCACCAATAAGGAGTTCCTGCTACTTTCAACCCTGGCCAGAAAAAAGGACAAGGTCATCACCCGCCAGCAATTGCTGGATCACGTCTGGGGTTATAGTTATTACGGTGATGCGCGCACACTGGATGTTCATATCCGCCGCCTGCGACAAAAGCTTGACGCCTGTGGCAATTGCATCGAGACCGTTGTGGGCGTTGGCTATCGGTTTGTGGGATGCGACGCTGCTTCGTCCGGCTCAACCGTGAGAGATGGCTAAGTCTCGCCTTCCTGTTTTTCTGTTCCTGGCCGCCTGTGCCGCGGCGTCTGTCTTCGTCTTGTCTTCGTCAGGCCTGCTCCGTTGGGTAGGCGTCTCCACTTCACTATTAATCGTCGGGTTCGCGTCGGGCCTTCTCTGGCGGCAATTGCGTACGCGAATTTCCCCGGCGTCCGGCAACCAGGGAATCTCCATCCCTGATTTTTCACCAGAGCTACTTGCCACAACAATCAACGAAATGCGAGAAGGATTGCTGGTAATTGATGCCGAGATGCGCGTCCTTGCATCGAACCGAGTCGCCCAGCATTTGTTATCCAACGTCGAAACTTCGATCACCTCACGACGGTTGACTGAACTCACGCGGAATCCGGCTATCTACGACGCTTTTCTCGACGGAGTGCGCGGCACCGAACGCGTCGGCGTTAAGGTCGAGACTTTTGGCCCCAACCGCCGCGTCTTTGACTTGCGGGTTGTGCCATTGCGCGCGCGCGGCATTGTTAACGGAGCAGTAGGTGTTTTCTTTGATGTGACAAGGTTGGAGCGCCTCGAGATCGTGAGACAGGAGTTTCTCTCGAACGTTTCACATGAACTGCGCACGCCTCTGACGTCGATCATGGCTCTGTCAGAAACCCTGGAAGTCGGGGCCATTGATGATCCCGAAAACAATCGCCGGTTTCTCTCGATCATTCAAAAAAATGCCACGCGTATGCATCGCCTGATTGACGACATTCTTGAACTCAGCGCGATCGAGGCCGGCAACGTAAAGATCAGACCCGAAGTGGTTCGACTCCGGCCGCTCGTCGAAGACGTCGTCGGGTCGCTGGCGGCGACTGCCGCGGCCCGCAACATCAGCATCCGAAACCTTGTGCCATCAGAATCTGAAGTCTTTGCCGATCCTCATCGGCTGGTTCAAATGCTGACAAACCTGATTGATAACGCTGTGAAATTCAATCGTGACGGTGGAAAGGTTTCAATTAACTTCACCCGGAATGATCGCGATCTCATTTCCGTCGAGGATACCGGCGAAGGAATTCCGTCGCACCATCTCGATCGTTTGTTCGAACGCTTCTATCGGGTGGATCGCGCGCGATCTCGTGAATTGGGCGGCACCGGACTGGGACTAGCAATCGTCAAGCATTTGGCGAAAAGCCACGGAGGAGAAGTTTCCGTCACTTCCAGATTTGGCGAAGGCACACAATTTAAGATCGAACTCCCGCGCAGTCCTGTCGCTAACGAAGTCCAAAAGCTTTCCGCTACGGCAAAGGCCTGACCCGCAAATTTTAATGTGATTGACGATTAGTGCCGAACCCGAGGTGCACGAATGGAATGGTGCTTCTCGTCAGTAAGTCTTCAGCCAGTCTCCGAAGCTGGCCGGGCATTTCCACTGCGCGAGACTCCTCAACGTAATTGCGGTGACGCGTTAACAGTTGAAGTTCGGCGTTGCAAAAATCACATGCGCGTAAGTGAATTTCGATCTCAGCTCGATCTGCAATTGGCAGACGATGACGGCGATAACGAAGCAGAGTTTGCGAGGATGGACAACGCGCGGTTTTGCAGAAATTATTTGCTGGTGATGAATGCCTCATATTCGTTCAGAAAGAGACTGCCATCACCCTAAAAAATCGAATAGCCAAAGATTTCCAGAATCGGCTGCGTCTGTGTGAGCACGTTTCTCCAATAGAATCAGCAGTTTAACTCTCGTGTAAAAAAATGTTGCTCGATGTTGGCATGTTTGTTAAGATGGCCGTAGGTTGATCGAGGAGTTCTTTCCTCCTTGATTCCCCAAACTCAATGACGCAGCTCGGACGTCGTTGAACCACAGATACCCGCAGACCTGACAATCACGTCAGGAATTGCAGAATCTTCTCGGGATTGAAACTAAAAATGAATTGCCGTACGTGCGTCCAACCAGGCCACTCGACTTGGTAGTGAACCGAAGTCGCCCCAACGATCCTCAATTACCTCTCGACTGTTTGTAAGCACGACCTGGTTAACACGCTACGATTCAGCAATGCTGGATGACAGTGATCGTCGATCACTTTTCTAGCTGCCGACTAGTACATCCACTCACATCTTTCGGGACAAAAAAACCGCCGTGAAATCTATTACTCATAAAACAACGCCGGACTCGAGTGTCAATGTTCCTCGTGAAGTATCGCGCTCAAACCGCCTTGCCGAACGCAGCGCACGAGCAGGACACTGGGTCGATAGCTTGCGCAATTCTGACGTCAACCGCCTCTGGGCCGAATTGCATAGAATTGTAAGTAACCATCCGTTGGTGCGAGCCTCGCGCAGCGCAGGTCTGCTGGTCGAAGAGGGCGCTTCCAGTGCTTATACCGACCTGACGCAGGAACTGTTCGTACAACTGCTGACGAAATCGCGCTTCCAGCATTACCTGGACACAGCGATGACGGATGCCGAAATCGAATGCGAAATCGGACAAATTGAGCTGACCAATCTGCTCACAGCAGAACTACGGAAACGTCATCCCGAGAGTTACCGGCTGGCGCGACGAATCTCAACTTTGATTCAATCGAGTGCGAACTTCCGTCGCTTTGACAGCAACGGTGGCACAGATGAACAACACCGCCGGCTGGCCGATCGAGTTTACGGTTTGAGCGAATGGCCGGATAACAAGGCCGGACGCGGCTCGCATGAAATGGAGCAGCGCGTTCATATGATTCCGGTCCGCCAACGCGATACCCGGATGGTCGGTTGCACGGGAGACGCACAGATCGTTATCAGTAATTCTGACCTGGAAGACTTGATTGTATGCGTGCTGGAAGCAATCGATGGCCCGGCGGATGTGCGAAGTTTGCGTAGCCTGGTCATGTCGCGCCTGCCGGTGATGGATATTTACCTGGTGCCGCTGGGTGGTGACGAAGGCGATAATGACGGACCGCATTACGATCCGGCTGACCTGCGCGAGAATCCCGAAGAGAGCTTGCTGCGTCATGAATCTGAGCAGGAAGCTGCCGGCTCGGTTGATAAGTTTTTGACCAACTTGCGAGGCAACGTGCGCGGCAAGATCAAGCAATACAACCGGATGCTGGGCGTCCTGTGGCACTGCTACTTGAGCCCGGAGCACGCGACGCAATTGGAAGTTGCAGCCACATTAGGCGTTTCTGATTCTTTGGTATCCGATTATCGGCGCCGCATTGAACAGGAATTGCGCGCGCTATCGTTTACCGAAGTCGAGCAAGCGCGCATGTTCGAGTTGGCCCTGCGCGAGCGCGTTCGCACGATGGTACCAATGAACGGCGACGGAATGCCGGCTTAGGCTTCGCTTCATTGGTTGGGATGGACATAAAGGAAGCGCGGGGCCAGCCTGCGCTTCTTTGTTTTAGCGCAGTTACTTCAAATTAGTCCACAAATGATCAGGCGCTCCACACCCAGGGATTACGAGACTGTATCTCGCTCACGACCGCAACGTGGCGCGGTATCGTCACTCGCACCAGTTGCCAAGCCGGCCCCTGGCGTCGTGATGGCAGCCAAAAACACGTTTGACCTTTCAGCCACTGTGCCGGGAATGACATTTTTGAAGCGCGGGCACGTCTTGTCCTTCGCCGCGCTTTTTCTCTTCACTATCGTACTTTATGGACGCCCCGCTGAGTTCTATCCTTCAGTCTGGACAAATTCATTGGCGTTGATCGTTGGCATTGTTACTCTGCTGCTCTTCGCCGCCACTCAAGTCACGCTCGAGGGTAACCTCACCGCCCGTCCCACGGAAGTTAACCTCGTACTTCTCTTCATGCTCACGGGTCTGCTGTCGATTCCGCTCGCAATCGATCCAGCCATCGCCTGGTCTGAGTTCAGCGGAACATTCGTTCGCGGCATTCTGATTTTTGTTGTGATCATCAACGTCGTGCGCACGGAAGCGAGATTGAAGGTCCTCCTCTTTCTGTCAGTCGCCACCGCAATCGTTCTGAGCTTCCAGGCAATCAACGACTATCGTCTGGGATTGATGACTGTCGAGGGATATCGCGCCGCCGGCCGTGGAACCGGAATCTTTGGCAACACTAATGATATGGCGCTGCACCTGGTGACGATGTTGCCGATTTCCGTCGCGTTCTTTTTTGGTTCGCGAAAGCCTCTAAGGAAAGCTGTTCATATCGCCTGTGGCGCGATGATGATCTTCGGCATTCTGCTTTCGTATTCACGCGGAGCGTTTATCGGCGTGCTGGTGGCCTTCGTCTTCTTTGCACTCAGAATCGGAAGACGCAGCAAATTTGAGATCGCCGTTCTGCTCTTTGCGGTTTCTGGAGCAATGATTCTGCTCGCCCCGAGTGGTTACGGAGATCGTTTGCTGTCGATAGTCATGCCCGGCCTCGACTCGAACGGGTCGGCCGATTCGCGACGAGGCGAACTCTTCAGATCGATTTACGTGGCGCTGCGGCATCCCCTTTTGGGAATCGGCATGGGAAATTATCAGCCAAACATGTCATACAAAGGGTTGGTAACGCACAACTCGTACACGCAGGTTGCCTCAGAGATCGGCATGACCGCGCTCGTGCTCTATACAACTTTTATAGTCACGCCATTAAGAAAACTATCCAGCATCGCGCGCGAGACTTTCGCTGTTCGAGAAGATTCTCACTTCTATTATTTGGCACTGGGACTTCAGGCGTCGCTGCTGGTTTACATGGTCTCCAGTTTCTTTCTTTCGGTCGCCTACGCATGGAACGTCTACTACCTCGTGGGATACGCCGTCTGCTTCCGCCGGATTTATGAATCTTCGACCGGAAAAGTCGTCACAGTTGAAAAAAGAAAGTCGCACCGCGAGAACGAAGTCAGTGGCTCTTCAATTCTGGATTCAGAGCGAAGTCCCGCCGCCGCATGAGCATCAGGTTCACCGCCGAATGGATCTTCTGGTTGAGCGCCGCCGCGCTGGGCTACACGTATGTCGGCTATCCAATGCTAATCGCTGCTATTAGCGCGCTACGACCAAAGCGCGTGCGTCGCGAGAAATTTGAACCATCAGTCACCGTTATCATCACCGCCTACAACGAAGAACGCGCGCTCGCCGCAAAACTCGAAAACACCCTGGCCCTGGATTACCCGCGTGAATTGATCGAAATAATCGTCGCCTCCGATTGCTCAACTGATCGCACAGATGAAATCGCGCGATCGTTCGCAGCGCGAGGCGTGCTGCTTCATCGTCAAGTCCAACGCCGCGGCAAGACCGCAGCCCAAAATGCAGCCGTCGACAAAGCGCGCGGTGAGATCATTCTCTTTTCCGACGCCACAAGTCTCTATCACACCGATGTTTTGAGAAAGATAATGCCGAGCTTTGCCGATTCCAGCGTGGGTTGTGTCGGTGGACGTCTGGTCTATGTCGATCCGAGCGAATCCCGTGTTGGCCGCGGCGCAAAGTCCTATTGGAACTACGAATCGTTCTTGAAGAAACATGAGAGCCGCGCCTGTTCCTTAATCGGAGTTTCAGGATGTTTGTATGCCGTCCGCCGCTCAGCCTATGTGCCGCTTTATGATGAGGCGTGCAGCGATTTCATCATCGCGACAAAGATGTTTGAGCAGGGCTTACGGACCATTTATGAACCTGAAGCGGTTTGTTCTGAGGAAACAAACCAGCGGCAAGACAACGAACTCAAGATGCGCGTTCGAGTTATCGCTCAGACGTTTACCGATCTTTGGCGTCATCGCTCAATGCTCAATCCATTTCGCAGCGGTCTATACGGCGTCCAACTCATTTCCCACAAAGTCATGCGTTACGTGGTGCCCTTCTTTTTGATCGCCCTGCTCGCTTCAACAGGCATTCTGTCAACGAGCTTCGTCTCTTATCGAATGCTGTTTGCTGTGCAGGGACTGGGGTACTTGTGCGCGGCATGCTCCTGGCTGCTGGAAAAAGTCGGCGTGCGCAGTCGGGTCCTGGCTTTGCCGCACTATTTTGTACTGGCCAATCTTGCTTCGGTGATTGCGCTCTTCAAGTTTCTGCGTGGTGAACGTTACGCGCGTTGGGAGCCGATCAGATGAGACTTTGATCTCAGATCTCAAATCTGAAATTTGAAATTGTATGAAACCAAACGTTCTCTTCATCATCGACAGCTTCGAGCAGGGCGGCAGCGAGCGCCAGGCCCTTCAACTGTTACGTCAGTTGCACGAGACAGGTAAATGCAAACTGCATCTCGCTTGTTTGCAGGATCAAGGTTCATTGCGCGCCGAGGCGGAACAATTGGACCTTGGCGAGATTCATGAGTATCCGCTCACGAGTTTCTATAACCTTAACTTTGTCACGCAGCTGCGGCGGCTGGTTGCCTACTTAAAAGAAAAGCAAATCGACGTTGTCCATGCACACTGTTTTTACACGAATATCTTTGGCATGACCGGGGCGTTCCTGGCGGGAATTCCCGCGCGGATTACTTCAAAAGGGGAAACCGGTTTGCGCACGCCGATGCAGAAACTTGCCGAGCGGATGTCGTTTCGGCTGAGTCATCGGGTGATCGCTAACTGTCTCGTGGTCCAAAACCAATTAATCCGTGAAGGCGTTAATCCGAAACGAATTATTCAACATTACAACGGCCTGGATCTGGAAAGAATGAAAGTCGACAAAAGCCTTTCTCAATCTGTCGCGCGCGCCATGTTTCGTTTGCCGCAAAATGATCGCCGGTTCGTGACGATCGTCGCCAACCTGCGCAATCCCGTTAAAGATTATCCGATGTTTCTGCGCGCGGCCGCTCGTGTGCGCGCCGTTGTTCCTGACGCAGCATTCGTGATCGCCGGCGAAGGAGAACTGATGCCAGGTTTGAAACAGCTGACGTCGGAACTAGGAATCGCTGAGGACGTTCACTTCATCGGCCGATGTGATGATGTCGCGAGTCTGTTGTTCGCTTCGAACGTGGGCGTGTTGAGTTCAAAGTCCGAAGGCTTCGCGAATGCAATTCTCGAATACATGGCAGCCGGACTTCCGGTGGTGGCCACAGATGTCGGCGGCGTACGCGAAGCCATCGTCGAAGGCGAGACTGGTTACATCGTACCGAGCGGTGACGATGAACAAATGGCGAAGCGGATCATTCAGGTACTCGCCAACGATGAAACGGCGCGGGTCATGGGAGCTCGCAACAAATCCATTGCCGCTGCAAAATTCTCAAAAGATCTACATTTGCAAAATACTCTTGAACTCTACGATGAGTTACTCAGCGAACGAGGCTGGTCAGTCAGGAGCCAGACTCTGCCGCCTCTCAGCCGAGGGTCAAGCCCCGAACCGAAACGGAGTGAGTTTGCGTTGAAGCCCCATCGGAACTAAACGCGGACAGCGTAAACCTCATGAGCGGTAAGAAAATCCCTATCAGAACAAAAGCGGCGCGTCGTCGCCGCTTTCTTCTTATAGCCCTGCTCTTGTTTGTCGCATCACCAGTTGCCGCGTGGTGCGCCGCTCATATCCTGATCGTTAGGGCCGAGATGCCCTCCGCTGACGCCATCGTCGTACTGAGTGGCTCGTCGACATATATCGAGCGCGCCAACTGGGCCGCCAAACTTTATCGCGAAGGACGCGCGCCGCTAATCGTTTTGACGAACGACGGACTGATCGGTGGATGGGATCATCGCGAAGATCGAAATCCTTATTACTATGAAATGACTGCAAAGCGTTTGCAGCAGCAAGGCGTGCCCGCGGATCGAATCCAACTTGCACCCGGTTTTGCGCTTGGCACTTACGAGGAAAGTGTAGTGCTGCGCGATTATGCGACTACGCGCAACTTGAAGCGACTGCTGGTCGTGACCTCAGGCTACCATTCGCGACGCGCGCTTTGGTCGATGCGCCGCGCCTGCGAAGGAAGCGGGATCCAGGTCGGTATCGACAGCGCGCCGCCGGGATGGCAGACACCTTCGCCATGGCTGTGGTGGTCGCGACGCTGGGGATGGAAAGTAGTGGGCGGCGAGTATTTGAAGATGGCTTATTACTGGACGAAGTACTGAGGCTTCCCCCCGTAAGTTCACGGGCGGCCGACCTTTTTCTCAGAAACACAATCCGCAAACATTAATGGCATGTCGTTGAACCTCGAGGTTCTTGAGGTTTCTGTTTGCGCTCTGTCATTTTCAGGTTTCAAGCCAACTCACAAAGCTCACAAGTGTCAGTCAATCCTCGCGTTTCGATCCAATTCGAATACGTCGGCAACATCAATTCCAGAAAATCAGCCGTCCGCTCCGGCGCGTCTCGTGTGATGCACTCCCATTGATCGCTAGGAGTGGCGTTGAGCTTTAGCTCTGCCAACTGATGATTACGGATTCAAGCGTTTCTTAGATTCGGACGGCTTTGCCTCACAAGTCAGCAGAGGTTGGCGTTTGAAGAAAATTGAAGCGAAGGGAATCTGCCTTAAGTGCCGTTAGGCACAGAATAATTATAGATACGAAGGATTCTGTAATGTTTTAGCCCATTTATGGGCGACAGAAGGTGCCGCTCCTACGGAGCTGGCATTCAGTGGGGAGCGTTGTTCTATAAATATGTCGCCGCTACGCGGCTGGCAGCTTTGGCCCGGGAGTTTTGAGGCAAAGCCGATTTCGGACGGCATTCAGGTCGAGGTCTACCATGCAGGAACCGGAACGGTTAATGCGAGACATTCGATTGTTTGAAGAAAACCAAGCGAATCGGTTCCGTTTGTTGCGGGACCTTTATGGCGAGTCCGGGGGAGAGGAGTGTCTAATCGCGTTTGAAGTTCTCCTTACGGTCGACCGAGATAAAGACGATATCCTTAAAGCCGCATTATACTTGGAGAACGAAGGTTTTCTTTTGATCGAGACCTCAAACAATACCGCTGCCTCCCCGCCGGTGTCGTATCTAAGACTTACTCACGCAGGAATCAAAATAGCTGAGAAAACAATTGAGGCCGACATACCGGCTGTCGACCGCTCCACGCCCGCACCAGTCATTAATCTTTTCCTTCATTGTCAGGTTCAAATGGGCAATCATGGTTCCTCGATTGCAACTCAAATTCCCGGTTTCGATATTGCCGAAGTGATTGAAGAACTTCGAAGGAACCTTGGGAACCTGCCAGCTGACGAGCAACAGGAAGCGATGAAAGTTATCAATCGGCTCGATGAAGAAATTAAGTCCGACAATCCTCGTCGAGGGAAATTGGAATCGCTCTTACTCCAACTCGGGTCTCTAGCTCTCAAAGCAGGAACGAGTGCAAGGGTTGATGTCTGAGTGCAAGGGTTGATGTCTAACGATTGTCAGCTGAATTGCAGGATGATTCAATCTGCTAAACGCGGCACAAGCTCAACCACCATTAGTGGGCGCCAAATGGTTAGCGTCGGAGTCTAAGCCTCAACGCCGGAACTTGTGTCCCGCCCTTCAATGATTTCCTGATTAATCTCGATCAATGATCGCACGTAAACCTCCGGAGAATGGTTTCTAAAGGCCAGCGCGGTAGCGCTCTCGGTAAGATGCTTTGTCAATTCATTATCAGCCAGCAGTCGTCTAATCGCGGCTGCCAGAGCCCTGGGTTCCTTGGACGACACGAGCAAAGCGCTCGTTTCATTCTCAACAATTTCCGGCACGCCTCCGACCGCAGTCGCCACGACCGGAATTTCAGCAACCATTGCTTCCAACAGCACATTGGGCGAACCCTCGCTCTGCGAAGGCAGCACGAAAACGTCAGCCATCGCGTAGAAAGGCCGTACGTCGCTGATCTGTCCAGTGAAAACAATTCGCTTTTCGAATGGCGAAGCGAGCGCTTCCAGGTTGGCGCGTTCTGGTCCATCACCGACGATGACCAACTTGTAATCCGCATTAGTTCGGCACAGCTGTTGGATCGCTAGGATCAGGTCGGCCTGGGCCTTCTCTTTCGACAGCCGGCCGACCGAAAGAATTACGCGCTCATGCTCAGCAATTCCCAAACGTGCTCGCAGCGCTTTGACGTTTGCCGGATCGGGCTTTGGCCCAGGACGAATCGGGTTGTGTTGGACCAGGATCTTTTCGCGCGATAACTTGTTGACGCTAACCAACTCTTGCGCAAAGGCCTCACAGACGGTCAACACCAGATCGGCTTTCGGCAACGACCAACGATCGAAACGATTGTAGAGTCGCATCTTCGAATCGGTCGTTGTGTAGCCGTGGTGATAGGCGATCCATGGAATCTTTTTCCACAGACGCGACCGCCACATTAAAAAGTGAGACTTTATTGACTGGGTAATTACGATATCGGGCTGGCGTTGTTCGATGATGCTTTTTAGAGCGGGAAGGACGCCCAGATCGAACCGTCTTCGCTCTGGAATTACATCCAGATGAATGCCCGCGGCCCGGACTGTTTGAATGAATTCGTTTTCGGATGAATCGCGATCGAAGGTGATAATTGAGCCGTCAATTACCGGATCGCCGAGATTGTTTTCCGTCAGTTCGCGGGCCGTGCGAAAAAATTCCAAAGTGATTTTCGCGACTGCGTTGACGGTCGTGGCTTCAACAACTGACACTATTCGCATCGTTGATTTCATGTTCAGGAGGTTGTTGCTCGTTCCGCTAAGAGTTGGCGATAGTAATCGATGAGCTTTGACCCGAGGGTTGACCAATCATAACGCTCCGCTACCAATTGACGACCGCCAGAAATGAGCTGCCCCCGCAAATTGGGTTTATTGATCAGACGAACAATCGCGTTGGCAACTTCTTCGTTTGCATCGGAGAGCAGAATATTTTCACCGCTGTGAACCTGTAAACCTTCAGCTCCGAGCACGGTCGAAACCACCGGAACACCTGCCGCCATGGCTTCAAGTATTTTCAGACGACTCCCGCCGCCAACCTTCAAAGGCACAACCGCCATGAGCGCTGAGCGATAGTATGGACGCACATCTTCGACGCTGCCGGTCACTTCGATGCCGGCAACCGTCGTCAACTCCCGAACAGATGGTGCGGGATCGCGACCCACGATGGTAAAAATCAGTTCAGGATGTTTCTCATGAACCGTCGGCCAGACATCTTTCGCAAAGCTGATCGCGGCTTCGATGTTCGCGTGATAATCCATCGAGCCTACAAAAACGATTCGCGTTCGTGTCTTCGCCTCATCGCCGCCGGCGTAGAAATTAACGTCGACCCCATTCTCAATAATTTGAATGCGCGCACCTGAATTCACCCCGCGAAGTCTGCCGGCATCATGTTCGCTCACCACAACGTGCGCATCGAATTCGCTGAGGGCGCGTTCTTCAAACTCGCCCATCAATCGTGCCGTTCTCCGCGCGTAAGTTTTACGAGCGACATTTGATTGGCTTTCAGCATACTGTCGCATCAAGTCGGACTCCACATTGTGCCAATCGCAAATCACGAGCGGGCGACTGCGCGCCGCGCGAATCACCGGCAGATAGTTCATCAAGTGGATGCTTTCAATCTGAATAATATCGAAAGTATGATCAACCAACGTCCGCGCCAGCGCCTGCTTCATCTCTTCACTTGTGTAATTCAGCAGTGGCAAAGGTGTGCGCCCGACGGCTCCGCGCACGAGTTTTCCGAACGAATAACCCTGATCTCTGGGAACTGTTCCGATGTGATCGTAAGCATCCGTCAACTTTGGTGGGTCATGTTTGCGGTCGGAGAACGCCAGCAGGGAGACGGTCGCCTCCTCCGAAATGACGCGCGCGAGGTGATAGTTTCTGAGCTTCGCCCCCGTGTCGAGCGGCCAAGGTACGCGTGGCGCAAACTGCAACACGCTCATATTCGACTGGACTGGTTTCAGGACATCTCTCCCACTCTGCGGGGCTTATCAACCGCGTCGCGTCAGATTCTAACGGCAAACTCGCAACATACTGCAGAAATTTTCCCGCGATCGGCGAAAATTCATGGATTCGAGGGCCACTTGATCCTGTATACTGTTCGTGGCAGTTTTCCCGCCCGGTGGCCCACCCCAAGGATCCCGACCGAACAATCTTTCCAGGATGTCGTCAGAGAATTCGTCATCAGCGCACCAGTTCGTCAAAGACGACCGCAATCGTCACTTTCGAACCGATCATTTGAACGCCGATTTGGGCGCACGCTCCGCAAAGGGCGGTGTTGTCACAGTCGCGGCGCAACTCTGTAAGTTTGTCCTCAGCACTTTGTCGGCGATCGTCCTGGCTCGTTTGTTGACACCCCAGGACTACGGCCTGATTGGAATGGTCGCGATTCTGGTTGGCTTCCTGGGAATGTTTCAGTACCTCGGACTATCGACCGCAACCATCAAGTGGTCCGAACTCAATCACGAACAAGTGAGTACGCTCTTTTGGCTGAACATTGGATTGAGCACCGCGATCATGTTGCTGGCGATTGCGGCTGCCCCGCTCGCGGCCTGGTTTTATAAAGAGCCACGACTCGTCGGCATCACCATCGGATATGCGATTTCGATTTTGATTACCGGTTTAGCGATTCAACACGAAGCAATCCTGATCCGACAGATGCGTTTCGCCATCACTGCCGCAATTGAAATATCCGCAATCGCGATTGGTCTGAGTGCAGCGATCGTTGCCGCTATTTATGGGGCGGGCTATTGGGCCCTGGTTATCAATCAACTTGTGCTGGCCACAGTGACAGTAATCGGAACGTGGACAGCCTGTCGGTGGCGGCCCGGTTTGCCGACCCGCAGCGCTGGCGTGCGTTCGATGGTTTCGTACGGCGGAAATGTTACGGGCTTCAACCTGATGAGTTATCTCGCGCGTAATCTCGACAACCTTTTGCTGGGCAAGTTTTGGGGCGCCTACCAACTCGGTGTGTATTCGCGAGCCTACCAAATGCTCTTGATGCCCATGGGGCAAATCAACGCGCCGCTCATGTCTGTGGCAGTGCCCGCCCTGAGTCGTTTAAGTGATTCGCCGGCACGCTACCGTAAGGCGTTTCTAAACATCCTGGAAAAGGTGGCGATGATTACCATGCCGGGCGTCGTTTTCATGATTGCTACTTCAGACTGGCTGGTACTTTTTCTGCTGGGCCCGAAGTGGACCGACACCGGCCGCATCTTCATGCTTTTGGGAATTGCCGCAATCATGCAACCGGTGACACGCGCGACGCTTTGGCTGTTCACCACGCAGGGCCGCGCGCGCGAGTATTTTGTTTGGGGAATTATCAGCGCCGCGATCGCGGTCGCTTCAATCATCGGCGGTCTTCGATGGGGCGCCTTCGGCGTCGCCGCAGGGTATGCCGCTTCGGATCTTCTTCTCACCACGCCGCTCCTGTTCTGGTATGCCGGTCGTCGCGGCCCCGTGAGAACAACCGACTTTTACGTGACTATCGCGCCGGCTTTTTGTGCGGCGCTGGTGTCGCTGGCAGCGGTCCTCGTTTTGCGGCCGTGGCTGGCCGGCTGGCCGAGTGTTCTGGCCAGACTTTCTGTTTCATTTGTCGTTGCGGCCGGAGTGTCGCTTGCCGTTTTCGCAGCACTGCCGGCAGGACGTTTGGCGATGCAGGGGTTCAAGGAAATGACCTTGATGCTGTTCAAGCGTGAACGCGCTTCCGCAGCCTGATGGATTGATTTTGAAGATGCTGAAAACGTTGAAACAAACGACTTTGCGATCCTTGAAGACGGTTGGCGTCTCAGCGATGGTCCAAAACAGTCGCTGGCGACGGCAGCGTCTGCTGATTCTCGCTTATCACGGCATCTCTCAGCTCGACGAGCATGAATGGAATTACACGCAATACATGCCGTCGAACGTTCTTCGCATGCGTTTGCAGCAACTGAAAGACTCACGTTGCGCGGTTTTGTCGCTGGGCGAAGCTGTCACGCGACTTTACGCGGGCGACTTGCCGGATCGCGCAGTCGCGATCACCTTCGATGACGGCACGGCTGACTTCAAGTCTCAGGCTTTCCCTCTTATCCAGGAATTCGAGATGCCGGTCACGCTTTATCTAACGACCTTCTATTCGCAATACAACCGGCCGGTGTTTGATTTGATGGTGTCGTATTTGCTGTGGAAGGGCCGAGAGAACACTCTCGATCTAAATGCCCTGATCGATCACGATTCGCAAATTGATTTGCGCAGCGATGAAGCCCAAAACACGGCGCGCGTAGCAATCCTCGAATTCGCGCGGGAGCAAAAACTTTCAGCCGAAGAGAAGGACGAGTTAGCTGCGAACCTCGCCCGTGCTCTTCAAGTTGATTATGACTCTTTGATCGAGCAAAGGATCATGCGGAACCTGACGCCGGAGGAAGTGACTGAACTAGCGGCCAGCGGCATCGACATTCAGTTGCATACCCATCGTCATCGCATGCCGAAGGATCATGATTTGTTCAAACGGGAAATCGACGACAACCGGCAGAGCATTCAAGCGATGACCGGAAAGCACGCGACGCATTTTTGTTATCCCAGCGGCGTTCACGATCCGGCTTTTCTGCCATGGCTGACCGAGTCGGGCATTGTTTCGGCGACAACCTGCGAGCCCGGCTTTGCGTCTGTTGATTCGCATAAACTTTTGTTGCCGAGACTTCTCGACAATTCGGCCCTGGCGCCAATTGAATTTGAGAGTTGGCTGACAGGAGTTTCCGCTGCTTTGCCTCGCCGCCGCGTCCCGCAGGCTTCCAACCTGGGATCAGTCCACTATCGAAATCGATGAGCAGTCCAAACATAACTCCGGGATCGTTGAACCAGTTCGTGCCGGCGCAAAGTGGCACAGACTTTAGTCTGTGCCCGGATGCGAATCACAGAGTAAGGTCTGTGCCACTGATCAGCATCGTCATTCCGGCCTACAACGTTGCGCCCTTCATCAACGAAACGCTTGAATCAGTTTTTGCGCAGAGTTTCACAGATTACGAAGTGATCGTCGTGAATGACGGCTCGCCTGACACTGAGGAATTTGAGCACGTAATAAGTCCACATCTCGACCGCATTCGGTATTTAAGACAAGAGAACCGGGGCGCCAGCGTGGCGCGCAACACCGGTTTGCAATCAGCCCGCGGCGAATTCGTTGCTTTTTTGGATGCCGACGATCTTTGGCTGCCGAATTATCTGGAAGAGCAGATGAAGTTCATCCGCGCGCGCGGCTGCGATCTTGCCTGCGCCGATGCGACTTTTTTTGGTGAGGCGGTAAACGAACGTCGAACTTACATGGATACGCTGATGAATGACGCGCCGCCGGCAGACGACGTGACGTTTCTACAGTTGGTAGACGCTGAGCGCAGTCTGATTACTTCGGGAGTGGTTGCTCGGCGCGCTCCAATTATGGAAGTTGGATTGTTCGACGAGGCGCTGCGGAATGCTCAGGACCTGGATCTGTGGCTGCGTCTGGCGCGACACGGTGCTCGCCTTTCGTATCAGCGCCGAGTGCTTTTGAAATATCGCTGCCGTCCCGACGGATTGACCGGCGACGCAGTTAATTCGCACCGCCGCGAGCTCCGCGTCTTTGACAAGATCGAACAGTCATACGATTTGTCGCCGCAGGAGCGGGGGAAAGTAACTGAGGTAATCAGAAACCGGCGCGCGTTGCTCGAGTTTGAATTGGGCAAACTTCACGCGGCGCAGGGCAATGAAAGCGCATCCCGGGAATCGTTCACCAGAGCTGATAGCTTGCGACGAACGTGGAAAACGCGAATGGCGCTTTGGCTCAACCGCGTGTCGCCAGGCCTTTTGAAAGCGATTTGCTCAAGACGGGTCTGAAGTCTCACACGGAAATCATGAAGCGCTTTAAAGAAATCAATAATCATCCTGAACTCGCTCGCGGACAAAACGTGCGCATGGCCTCTGTCGACGCGTTGGCTTCCGAATTGGAGACGAACGGTTTGGTGGCCCTGCCGCCGCTTCTGTCCGGCGATCAATTGCGAGAAATGCAGGAAGCATTTGCCGCGCGCTTGCGTCGCCTGCGCTGGAATAACTTTGACGGTTATCAAAGAACTGAAATCTATCGTCACATGGTTGAAGACGTTTTGCTCCTCGCGCAGGGCTTCGTCGATCTTGCCGTGCATCCGCTGATCAAACAAATTCTGTCGCGGTATCTCGGACAAAGCTATCAACTAACCGAGGCGAAAGGGTGGAAGTCTCTGCCGACTAACCGGGACTTTCATGGCTGGCACGGTGACATGTGGTACGAACAAAAGGACGACACGCCGATTCATCGCGAGATAAAACTGGCGATGTATCTGACCGACGTGCGGAGCGGCGCCTTCAACTTCATCAAGCGCACTCATCAAAAACAGCATCCTCATAATTTGAAGCGTGACGAAGTAAGCAGACTTCAACTTTCAGAATTGATCGAATTGAAAGGCCCGGCGGGAACTGCCTTTCTTTTCGACACGTCGATCGTCCACCGGCAGGGCATCCCAATGCTCGAGCCGCGTCAGGCGATCTTTTACGCCTATCACGATCCGAGTGTGAGGCTGCAGCAAGAGGACATCGATTATTACCGTTACCATCCGATGCTTTTGAATGCGGCGTTTCTCGGGAATTTGTCGGAAGAAGATCAGCGAATTCTCGGCTTCGGGGACAAGCGAAATTTCCAACCGGCTTTTGTGCGCGAGGATCAGCCGTCACTCATTTATCGGCTTTATTCGGCTTCGCTCGGCGCGCATGTGCGCATGCTCGATCTGAAGGAACGTTTCAAAGCCCGGCTGAGTCGCTAAAGAAACCCATGCCAACTTTGGTTTCAGTATTCGGTGTCGCGCCCCGTCGCATTGGCGGGACAGAGATGTTTGCGCGCGAACTGTCGGCGCAGCTTGGCGCGTGCGGTTGGCGCAGTGTGCTCTGTTTTCTGTCCGAACCCACCGAAGAAGTGCGCCGCTTTTTGGAATTGCCAAATGTAACTTTCGAAGTGCTAACAAACTCGACAGACGGCGATCGGCAGGCGCGACGAGATCTTGCGCGGATCTTGAAGAAGCATCGGCCGGACATCCTGCATCTTCACTTTGTCAGTTTTCTGACGCTTTATCCCTGGGTGGCAAGGTTCAATTCCGTGCGCAAGGTTTTCTTTACCGATCACCACTCGCGCCCAGCTGGACATGTGCCAAAGCGCGCGCCGCTATGGAAAAGAGTAGCCGCCCGCCTCATCGGTCTCCCGCTAAGCAAAGTAGTTTGCGTGAGTAACTACGGCTATGAGTGTATGACTGCAGTGGCGCTATTGCCGCGCGAACGATTCAAGATGATCTACAACGGCGTGGATGTTTCGCGGGTCGGCCCGGACAACGGTGCAGGCGTTGCGTTTCGCCGGCGCTTTGGCATCTCCGAAAGTCACCAGATCGTGACGCAGGTTTGCTGGATGATTCCGGAAAAAGGAATTAGCGATTTTCTCGGGATGGCCCAGGCCGTTGCAGCGCAGAAACGCGACGTGCACTTCGTGCTTGTCGGCGAAGGCAGTCATCGCGAGCAGTACATGAAGGATGCTGAAAGGATGGGTCTGGGTAATCGAATCACCTGGACGGGGATGATGGACGATCCGTTTGGTGAAGGAGTTTTTCACGCCGCCGATGTTGTGTGTCAATTTTCGCAATGGGAAGAAGTCTTCGGTTGGATGATCGCCGAAGCGATGGCCCACGCCAAACCGGTGGTCGCTACGGGCGTGGGCGGGATTCCCGAATTGATCGTTGATGGCGTGTCCGGCTATCTCGTCGCTCGCGGCAGAACTGATTTGATGAGCGAACGCGTGTTGGATCTGTTGAAAGATGATCAGGCTCGTACTCGGATGGGTCAGATCGCCAGCGAGATCGTGCAAACGAAATTCGATCTGCAAAAGAACGTCATGCAATTGGTCCAGTCGTACGGAATCAAAGTGTCAGAAGCCCAACCGTCAGGGAGGGCAGTCTTCAAAACCCTCGACCGCCCCGTTCCCGGCGCCGGTGTCCCGGCTCAGGAACTCCATCCGGATTAAGCGTTTATTACTCATCAGCGGGGGATAATCCCCGCGATCTGATAACTAATCACAGGCTTCGCCGCAGAGATTGCCCCTCTAAAACGAGTCACCTACGAATAATGAGTGTCACCTTCCGCCAATTCCATAAACCTCTGGCTATCGCTGCGGCGCTAGCATTTCTCTATTTCACGGTTGCCCTGAAGCTGGGAAATGACTGGTGGCACGACGAAAACTATTCACATGGGTTGCTGATACCTTTTGTGATCGGATTCATCCTTTGGCAGGAGCGTGACCGTTTTAGCGAACCCGAATCGCGGCCCGCTTCATGGTGGCTGGGAGCAATCGCAATTGGCGCATCATTGCTCGCGCTTTGGGCCGGCACGGCTGGAGCAGAGCTGTTTGTTCAGCGCGCTTCATTGGTAGTGATGTTGGCCGGCATCGTAATTTACTTCTTCGGATTCCGTCTGTTGCGCGTTGCGGCTGTGCCTTTGATGCTGCTCGCTCTGGCCATTCCGATTCCGCAAATCATCTTCAATCGCATCGCGTTTCCTTTACAGCTGTTCGCTTCGCGGTGCGCCGTGGGGGCAATGTCTTTCTTTAGCATCCCGGTGCTTCGCCAGGGCAACGTGATTGAGTTAATGCCCTTGGGCGCGACGCAACCAAAGAAACTCGCCGTCGTCGAAGCATGTAGTGGAATTCGATCATTGATGACCCTGCTAACGCTGGCAATGATCTACGCGTATTTCACGCACCCCAAAGTGGCACAGACTTCAGTCCGTGATGGCGACAAAGATACACAGACTAAAGTCTATGCCACGATGCGTTTTCTAATCCTGGTCCTCGCCGCCGTGCCCATCGCAATTCTTACCAATGCGATGCGGGTCAGCGGCACCGGAGTCCTGGCGCATTACTACGGCACCGGTATCGCCGACGGATTCTTTCATTCATTTTCAGGTTGGGTGATTTACATTGTGGCTGCGGCGCTATTGCTCGCAACGGGATGGCTTCTGGATCGCGTTGCGCGATTACGAACGACTGACAAGATGAACAAGATTACAAACCGTTCCGGCAATTCTGTAAATCTTGTGAATCCTGTCTGATTGCTTTTCGAAACCGATGAAATCAAACAACTCAATTCGGTTTTGGATTCTCCTGGCGGCCTTGCTCCTTGGGGGCGCGATCATCAACGTCTGGGAGCGGGCCGGCGAGGCCAGGGTCGCGCGCAAAACTCTGAAAGAATTCCCGAGCCAGATTGGTTCGTGGCGACAGCAGGGTAACGACCTGCGTTTCGATGCGGAAACAGAAAAGGTCCTGCGCGCCGATGATTATGTCTCGCGCAATTTTCAATCGAACGGTCAAGTTGCGTCTTTGTATGTTGGTTATTATGCGACGCAGCGAAATGGGGCTACTTATCACAGCCCACTGAATTGTCTGCCGGGTTCAGGCTGGGTGATGAGCGATGGCGGCAAAATGACAATAACTCCCGCTGGTGCGCCGGCGTTCGAAGCCAATCGCTATGTGATTCAAAACGGCAACCAACGCGCGCTGATGATTTACTGGTACCAGGGTCGTGGCCACGCGGTGGCAAGCGAGTACTGGGCCAAGATCCATACCGTACTCGACAGTGTCCGGCTGCGACGATCAGACGGCGCCCTGGTTCGAGTGATGACCCCGCTTGGAAATTCCGCGGCGGAGTCTGAAAAGTCGGCAGTTGAACTCGCCTCGGAGGCAGCCAAAGAACTCCCTGCCTTTGTTCCGAATTAGCGTGTCAGAAGCCCGACCGTGAGGGAGGGCCCGCGTGGGGAGTTTCCCTCCCTGACGGTCGGGCTTCTGACACTCTTCCTGGGAAAAATCCTCGATTCACCCTTTCTTCTATGTGACTCGCAAGTGCGTGCGAGTGACGTTTTTTGACACCTTATTCAATTCGCTGAAAACGGCCTTCGAGAGCTTTGCCCGCCGACGAAGACAAACCGTCAAAGCGACCCAACCACAGTCCCGATCCAATCGGGGCTCACGGAGATCGTGGTAATGAAAAATCAAGAGTGCCGCCGGAAGTTCTATACCCTTCCTCTGCTTATCCTAACTGTCGCAGCCATTTTCATCGGCGCCTGCACAACACCTGAAAAAGCCAAAGGCCAACACGTAGCTCGCGGTCAGGCCCTCCTGAAAGACAAAAAGTTTCAGGAAGCCGCGCTGGAGTTTCGCAGCGCCCTGCAAATCGACGAGAAGCTCGCCGACGCCCACTGGGGTCTGGCCAACGCTTACGAAGGATTGCAGCGCTATCAGGAAGCGTTCGAAGAGATGAAGCAGGTCGCGGAATTGGACGCGAATAATCTGGAAGTCCGGGTCAAGCTCGGCAATTACTACCTGATGGGCGGCAAGCAATCCGCGGCAGCACTTTCAGAGGCCGAACGGATGGCCAAAGACGTCCTGCAAAAGAATCCCAACCACATCGAAGGTCACATCCTGATGGGCAGCGTTCTGTTCCAACAGGACAAAAAACCGGAAGCCTTCGCCGAATTGAATCGCGCGGTCGAGATCGATCCGCAGCGCGTCGAATCGTATTTGAGTCTCGCTCGCTTCTACGCTCTGACCAACGACAAGGACACGGCCGAAGCGACTTTCAAGCGCGCGATTGCCGTTAACAATTCGTCCGCGCTCGCCCATTACGAATACGCAAAGTTCCTGGTGCAAACGAACCGTGTCGATGCGGCCGAGAATGAATTCCAACTCGCCGTTCAGGTCGATCCCAACAACCGTGAAGCGCGTTTTGTGCTGGCAAGTTTCTATCTGGTCAACAAGCGTTACGCCAAGGCCGAGGATGCGTACAAGGCCCTGGCCGAATTGGATAAGGACAAACCGGAAGGCCGCTCGGTGCTCGGTGATTACTACGGCGCCACTGGTCGCCTGGATGAAGCGATTGCGATTTACAAAGAGGTTGTCACGAAGTCGCCCGATTACGCACAGGGTCATTACCGTTTGGCCGAACTGCTTCTGAATAAGGGTGACCTGGCAAACGCCAAGGCTGAAGTCGATTCAATCCTGAAGAAAGATGCAAACGATCGGCAGGCAATGATCCTGCGCGCGCGAATCGAAATGCAGAGCGGCGATCAGAACGAACTGAAAGCAGCGATTGCCGATTTGCAGGAGGTGCTGAAGCAGGAACCCAATTCGCGTCCCGGTCTTTTCTTCATGGCGGATGCGAACTTCCGTGCCGGTCAAATCGATCAGGCCCGCGTGTATGCGGGTGAGCTCGATCGTAACTATCCGAATTATCTGCCCGCGAAATTAATGCAGGCGCAAATCAACCTGGCCACCGGCGACGCCAAGTCAGCGCTGCAAACCTCAGCGCAATTGTTGGATCGAATCACCAAGGCGAGCCCGGACCGCGATACTTCGCCACAGATGCTGGCTGACCTTCGGGCCAACAGTTTGGTAGTGCATGGTTCCGCAGCGCTGCAACTCCGCGATACCAAAACAGCGCGGCAGGATTTCACGATGGCCCATGATGCTTCGCCTAACAGCACCGACATCTATGTGAATCTCGCGGCCGTGGCGATCGCTGAAAACAAACCGGACGAGGCAGTCACCTTCTACAACAACGCTCTGGCGGTCGACAGCGCGAATTTCAATTCACTGCGCGGGCTGATCAATATCTACGCGGCGCGCAATCAGACTGCTGAGGCACACGCCAGACTCGATCAATCAATCGCGGCACAGCCAAACAATGCCAGCCTGCACTTCCTCAAGGGCCAGATTTATGGCTACGAGAGAAATGCGGCCGCGGCTGAAGGTGAATTTCGTCGCGCCCTCGAAATCGACGGAAATTATCTGGCGGCCTATTCGGCGCTGGGCGCGCTGTTCGTCAATACCAATCAGCAGGATCGCGCCATTGTTGAGTACACGAAGATTGTCGAAAAGCGTCCTGATAATGCTGCGACCTACACGCTCATCGGCATGCTGGAAATGAATCGGCAGAACATCGATGCGGCGATCGACAACTATAAGAAGGCCCTGGCTAAAGACGAGAACGCGGTTTTTGCCGCGAACAATCTGGCCTGGCTCTACGCCGAATACGGCAAAGGCAACATGGATGAAGCGGTGCGTCTGGCCCAGGGCGCAGTGCAAACCAATCCTGGCGTACCAAGTTTCTCAGACACGCTCGGCTGGGTTTACTACAAAAAAGGTCTGTACGGTGCGGCGGCTGAACAACTGAAGAAAGCAGTTTCTATTGATGAAGAAGCCGCGCGCCGGAGCAACGGTCAACCGACGCCGTCGTACCACTATCATCTGGGCGTGGCACTCGCCGCCAAAGGCGACAAAGCCGGGGCGCGAAAAGAAATCGAAAGCGCTTTGCGTTTAGCCGCCAAGACGAATTTTGCTGAAGCCAATGAAGCGCGAAAGGCGCTGGCGACGCTGTGAGGGAGACAAGCCACAGATGAACACAGATAGACACCGATCCGAAATCGCTTTCCTGTCAGTGAAAATCCGCGTTTATCCGTGGCTAATTAAGGAGCAATCCAAATGAGTGCTGAATTCCGACCAAGACAGATAGGCGAATACCTCGACATCGTGCGTAAGCGCAAGTGGCTCATTCTGCTGCCCACGATCGCGGTGGGCCTGGCGATCTCGTACGTCGTTTATCGGCTGCCCGACATCTATGAATCGACCACGCTAATCGTCGTCAAGCCGTCGACGCTGCCCAACTCCGTCGTTCCAACCATCGCCGAAGAAACTCTGACCCGCGAATTAACCAGCATCTCGCAGGTGGTCACCAGTCGCAGTTCTTTGCAGCCGCTGATGGAGAAATACGACCTGTACAAAGAAGAGCGCCGCCGCGGTGAGCCGATGGAACTGTTGATCGATGCGATGCGCAAGCAGATCAACGTCACAGTCAACACCAGCAATCACGAAATCACGAACGGATTCAACATCACTTATCGCGGCCGCGATCCGAAATCGACACAGTTGGTTGCCGGTGAATTGGCCGGCAAGTACATCGATGAACAGACCAAAGGAACGGTTAACGCCGGTACTTCTGCGAAGCAATTCATCGAAGAGCAAGTGCGAACAGCCAAAGAAGAGCTGGATGCAATCGACACCCAGCGTCTGACTTATCTCCAGCAGAACATGAACAACCTGCCGTCACAGTCACAGGCTCTGGTGGGCCGTCTGACGGCTTTGCACGAAGGCCAGAAAGCTTTGATTGCCGAGCTCGGACGCTCGCGTGATATGGCGGCTGCTTACCGAAGTCAGCTTGCGGACATTACCAAGAGCTACGATCAGGAAATCGTCCTGAGCGCTGAGAACACGACCGATCCGAAGACGACCCAGGCCTATGCGGAACTCGTGCGCCGCCGGTCCGAATATGAAGGCGAGCTGCAAAACCTTTTGAGCCAGTACAAGGAAAAGCATCCCGACGTCATCGCCAAGCAAAAGCAACTCGAAGACATCAAGCGTCAACAGGATCAGATGATTAACGACTGGAAGGACCGCATTGAGGAGCGAAAGCAGAAGCTCAAGCAGTTGAGCGATCCACGCATTCTCAGCCTCCAGACGCAAATCTCGATGATGGACAGCGACACCCAGCGTCAACAGAAACTGCTAACCGAAACCAATCAGCAGATTGCCGAACTCGACGCGCGCATCAACGCGATTCCTAACGCTGAAGTTGGTTTGGAAGCGATCGACCGCGAGTATCAAACGAAGAAACTGAATTACGACAATCTCCTGGCGCAACAACAGAAAGTCGTGATCGGCGCCGATGCCGCCAAGGATCAACAGGGGTCAGGAATTCAGGTCATCGACCCGGCGAACCTGCCCGAACGGCCCGTGGCTCCGAAGCGTTTCCTGCTCACGGTTGGTGGTTTCGGAATTGGTTTGGCGCTCGGGATGTTGCTGGCACTGTCGTTTGAGCTGCGCCGGCTTTTCACGATTCAAACTACCGAAGATGCGAAGCACTACACCAATCTGCCGGTGCTCGCGACGATTCCGGAATTGAGGACGCCGGCCGAAGCGCGTTCGCTGCCGCGTCGAAGAGCCTTCGCGTTGGCCGCGGGAATCGCGTTCGCGATTGTATCGATCCCGATGCTCGCATTTGTGCTGCGGTTCACTCATGTGTTCGACAAGTTTTTGATCTAGTAAAGCAAACTGTCAGTTTGCGTTCTGAACGCCCCGCGCAAGCTAACAGCTTGCGTTACGTTGGAGGAAGATATGTACACCGAATTTTACGGACTGAAAGAGTTGCCATTCGCGCTGACACCCGATCCGCGCTTCATCTACTTCACACCTTCGCACACTGAGGTCATGGCCAACCTGCACTATGGCATTGAGAGTGGCAAAGGCCTGATGGTGGTTACAGGTGAAGTCGGCACCGGCAAGACGACGATGCTGCGCTGGGTAATGCAGCGCCTCGATCGCACGGTGATGGTCGCCTACATATTCAACCCGCGGCTTTCAGTGACGGAGTTTTATCAGCACCTCGCAACTCTATTCGACATCCAGAATTGGGAAACAAAATCTGATTTGCTATTCGAGCTTGGCAAGGTGCTCGACTCGCGTCACAGCCGCGGCCTGCGCACGGTTCTGATCGTTGACGAGGCCCACGGACTCTCGCCCAGCGTTCTCGAAGAGATTCGCCTGCTGTGCAATTTCGAATCCGACACCGCGAAACAATTGCAGATCGTGCTAACCGGGCAGCCGGAGTTGCGCGACATCCTCAATTATCCGGAATTGAGACAACTCAAACAGCGTGTGGCTTTGCGCTGCGAGATCAAGGCTCTTCCCAATGTTGAAGAGACTGCGCAGTACATCAGTTCGCGTTTGAAAGTTGCCGGCGCGGATCGTATGGAAATCTTCTCGCCTGGGGCGGTCGATTACATCTTCCGCTGCACGGCCGGAATTCCGCGCGCCATCAACAATCTTTGCGACAACGCCCTGCTGAACGGGTTCTCGACGGGCGATCAGATTATCAGCAAGGCAATGATTCAAGAGGTCGCCGAAACCTTCGACGTGCTTCCGCGCATCGCCAAGGTCGAAGAGCGGGAAGCTCCGTCGCGAATCTTTCCTGCGGCCAGCCGCGCTGAACTATGGTCCGCAGGCAATGGCGGCAATGGAAACGGAAACGGCAAACACTCGGACCCTGATTCTGAATTCATTGCGATCTCACCAGCGTCCGAACCCGACATCATTTTTCACGAACACGGGCGCCGAAACGATTCTCGAACCAGCTTAGACGATCTGGGTGCGGCCTTCAGTCGATCCGGTCTTGGGAGAGGAAACAATGGGAAGAGTCTATGATGCGCTGAAGCGGGCTGAGTCCGCACAGCGCCCCTCATCTTCAAAATCATCAAATCGCCAAAACGGCAATTCCGACAATGTCTCGGTGTTCGTTCCCAGGAACGCAACTGAGCATCCATGGGAGCGGTCCGCTTTCACCGGAATGCCGTCGGCTTTCGATTCAGCGTCCACTGCGCACACGACGGAGGCGACCGGCGGGCCGGCACTCCCCGGCGGACCAGCTTCGCGTGATGCTGGGGCAACCTTGGGCGCTGTTGGATCGGCGCGCGCCGTCAAATTCTCTACTCGGGAAGTCTTGGCTGCGCGCGTCGAACCACATCTTGTCGCAATCACAGATCCGCGTTCGCCCGAGAGCGAACAGTTCCGTGCATTGCGCACCCGACTGTTACAAGCCGGCGAACGCGAACACAAACGTGCGTTCGTCATTACCAGCGCGGGTGTGGGTGAAGGAAAAACCTTGACCACATTAAATCTCGCCTGGCTGCTGGCCCAGACTGACGGCGCCACGGCGCTGGTCATCGATGCGGATCTGCGACAGCCGTGCGCGGCCGATTACCTCGGGATAGAAACCGATTTAGGTTTGTCCGAAGTCCTGACCGGAGAAACAAAACTTACCGAAGCGATCTTAAAACTTAACCCTTCAGGCTTGCACCTTTTGCCCGGTGGTGCGGCCAGGGACGACGTAGCCGAGTTGCTTTCTGGTCCACGGTTCGGCCGGCTGCTCGACGAAGCGCGGAGACTCTTCGACTTCATCATTATCGATGCGCCACCGCTGGGCGTTTTCACTGACGCGAATTTGCTAATCAATCGGGCCGACGCCGCGTTACTCGTCGTGCGGGCCTCAGTGACTCGTTACTCAGTTGTCGATCGTCTGCTCGAGCAACTGCCGCGCGAACGAATGCTTGGCGTGGTCTTGAATCGCGCGGAAACGAAACCTGAGGACACGTCCTATTACTATCAGCCAAGGCATCAGAGAGGTGCGCCTGAACCGGTAGCCAACGTTGTTCATGGCAACCAGACAGAGGACGAACCACAGATGATCTACATCGAGGAGGAAGGGGTTTCGTAGCAGTATTAGAAGCCCGACCGTGTGGTAGGGCTCGTTTTGCGAAGGCAGCGCTTGCTCACGCGCGGGCTTCGACACACAACATGAAAACGTCGCGACTCAACACACGAACGATTCTCTTGCTGCTGGTTGAAGCCATGTTGCTCTTCAGCGGCCTGATAGTCGCCGTGTATGTACGCCTGGGCGCGATTGACGCTGAGGACGCGCTGATTGAGCGTCACGGATTCTATAAAGCCGCGCTGGCAACGGTATTCTGCCTCGCCTCGTTTTATCTTTTCGATCTCTACGATTTCATAGTCATGCACGACCGCGGTGAATTAGTGCTGCGGTTGTTGCAGGCCCTCGGCCTCGCGTGGATCGCTCTGGCATTGCTCTTCTATGCCGTGCCGCAGGTGATGATAGGACGCGGCGTTTCACTTATAGCTTTGCCGATTGCGCTGTTGCTGATGGTGAGCTGGCGTCTGGCAATCCACTGGGTTCTGGGCCATCCCGAACTCGGCGAGCGAATTTTGATCGTTGGCTCGGGTTCATTTGCCATTGAGGTCGCGCGCGAGACACTGAACCGGCCCGATGCCGGCTTTCGGGTAATCGGTTTCGTCGACAACGATCCTGCGTTAGTGGGCAAGAGCTTAATCAATCCCAAAGTGATCGGCCTGACTTCGGAACTGGCGTCGCTGGTCAAGCGCGAAAACGTCGACCGGCTCGTCGTGGCCATGGGCGACCGTCGCGGCCAGTTTCCGACTCAGGAACTGCTGCGGCTGAGCCTTTCCGGAGATGTTTCGATTGAAGAAAGCGCTTCGTTTTACGAGCGACTCACTGGCCGCGTACTACTCGACATGATTCGCCCGTCGTGGCTGATTTTTTCCAGTCGCGGTCGGCGCCACCGCACCAACGAAGTGATCCGAATCGTAATCCATCGCGCGGTCGCTTTGATCGGCGCAGTTCTTTCTTTGCCAATAGCACTCCTGACAGCAATTCTCATCAAGATCGATTCGCGTGGGCCAGTGCTCTACAAGCAGGAACGAGTCGGGAAAAACGGCCGCCCATTTACGCTGATGAAGTTTCGCTCGATGCGCACCGATGCTGAAAAGAACGGACCCGTCTGGGCCAGCACAGGCGACGACCGCATGACCCGCGTGGGCAGGATTATTCGCAAGATCCGCGTCGACGAGATTCCACAATTTTGGAGCATCCTGCGCGGCGACATGAATTTCGTCGGCCCGCGTCCCGAACGCCCTCACTTTGTCTCGCAGCTGGCGCAGGAGATTGATTATTACGAACAGAGACACCTGGTCGCGCCGGGCCTGACTGGTTGGGCGCAGATCAAATATCCGTACGGCGCATCGATTGAAGATGCGAAGAAGAAACTCGAGTACGATCTTTACTACATCAAGAACCAGAACCTGGTGCTCGATGCGACCATCATGTTCGAAACGATTAAGACGATCCTGTCTGGGAGAGGAACTTAGGGGCACAGACTTAAGTTTGTGTCGCGCGGTGGAAAACACAGACTGAAGTCTGTGCCACTTGGGGAGGTCAACCATGAAGAAGCTTCTAACTCAAATTCTGGTCCTGGCGATCGCCACGGCGATCACTGTCAGCACTTTCGCGCAATCGCCGAATAACGCGACGCGACAGCGGCGTACGGCTGCCGATGGCCCGCAGCAGGCCTCAGACAAGGCAGCTGATAAGTCGTCAGAGGTAAAAACCGGCAATGAGAAAGGCCCCTCGCCCGAAGTCACTGCCGACGGCAAGACCAATCGCACGGACCAGGATTCGGAAGAAGAAGCGATCGTCCCGTACTACAACAACTTCTTCACAACGTACCGCCTCGGCCCGGAAGATGTGATTTCAGTCAACGTCTTTGGACAGGATCGCTATTCGAGACAAGGCGTCAAGATTCCGCCCAGCGGCCGGATCTATCTGGCCCTGATTCCGGAAGGCATCTTCGTCAACGGCAAGACCGCGGATCAGGTAGCTGAGCTAATCAAGAAACGCTACGACGAATTCATTATCGACCCGCAGGTTTCGGTGTCGCTGGATCAGGCAGGATCTTATCGCTATAGCGTGGTCGGCGATGTTGGCGCGCCTGGAATCAAGCTGATGAGCCGTCGCCTGTCTGTTGCCGAGGCCGTCGCTGAGGCCGGTGGCGTTTTGAACACCGGCAACCGCAGCAAGATTGTTGTATTGCGCAAGCAACAGGACGGCACGCTGAAACCAATTCCGGTAAACCTTACCGCCGTCTACAAGGGCCAGGCGCCCGACTCGGTTTATCTGGTTCCCGGTGACCAGGTAATCGTCCCCGGCAATAAACTCAAGAAGCTGCAGACAATCATGGGCTTCGCTCAGGTGCTCAGCTTCGCGACTATTTTCAGAGGTGGGTGGTAGAGGTCGGAGGTCGGAGGTCGGAGGTCGGAGGTCGGAGGGGTCGGAGGTCGGGGTCAGAATGAACGAAAGCTTGAGGTCGAAAGTTGCGGCTCAGCCGCAGCACACGGCGGAAAGGCTTTGCCTTTCCGTCGCTGGTGCAAATGAATCTCGTCGCGAGGCTCGGCCTCGCGAATTTCGTTTCCTGCCCACTGCCTTCTGCCTTCTGCTTTCCGCCTTCTGCTTTCTGCCTTCCGCCTCGGCCTCTTCCTGGACTCGCCAGCCGGCCGGCACAATGGCCTGGCTGCGCTCAGTTTATTTTCTCGATCAAAATCGTGGCTGGGTCGCCGGCAGTGGCGGAACGCTTCTGCAAACAACCGATGGCGGCGAGACCTGGAAGAAACTTCTGCCGCTGACCCGGGACACGCTGCACGACGTTTATTTCGCTGATGAAAACGTCGGCTGGCTGATCGCTGAGCGCGATTCGCTCAAGTTGAAAACCAATGACGAGGCGCGTTCCTACTTGCTGAAAACGGAAGATGGCGGTTTCAGCTGGCGACGAATTTTTCTGAATAGCAGGGATACGAACGCGCGTCTCGTTCGTCTGGTATTCACTGACAGTCAGCACGGTTGGGTCTTCGGCGAAAGCGGTGTTGTCTTCGCGACTCGTGACGGCGGTGCGCGTTGGATGCGACAAGCATCACCGACAAAGCATCTGCTGTTGGGTGGAGCTTTCGCTCTGGACGGACATGGTTTGCTGGTCGGCGCCGGAGCCACCATCGTGCAGACAAGCGACGCGGGCGCATCGTGGCAAAACGGAATCGTGCGCGATGCCGCGAACGTGAGATTCACTGCGGCGAGTTTTGTCAGCGCGAATTATGGCTGGGCAGTTGGCAACAGCGGCCAGATATTCGCAACCCGAGATGCCGGACGCACCTGGTTCGCGCAACGCTCAAACGTCGAAGTCGATTTGCTGGATGTAAAGTTCATCAATCCATCTGAAGGCTGGGCGGTTGGCGCTGACGGTCTGGTATTGCAAACGAATGATGGCGGCGCTCATTGGTTGGCCGAGCCCACCAGCACTTCTCACGTGCTGCAACGCGTCTTTTTTGTCGATCGCGATCACGGTTGGACCGTCGGTTTTGGCGGGACGATTTTGAAATACGGCCGAGCGGCTGCGCCTCAATTGAAGGATTAGGAACGGGCCACAAATCAGATCGTGCCTTTGAATGACTTTTCCGTAGCCCAGGCGTTTACTCCTGGGGAATGAAAGGCCGGTAGTTTGAAAAGCCCCATTAATGGGGCTTTAATGCGTCCGCTGTTTCTCACCCAGGCGTAAACGCCTGGGCTAGAGAAAAGCCTTACGAAGAAATTAGGTCACCGCCACTAACTAGAATCTATTGACAGCCTCCTCGAGGTAGTAGTAGAAACTGCTCCCAAGAATCGCTACGAAATCTCAAAATTTTCGACCCGAGGAGAATTACGAATGAAAAGACATCTACCCCTTGCAGCGTTGCTGGTCCTGGCATTCGCTACCTTCTGTTTCGCGCAGCCGCAGGCAACTGAGTCGCCATCGCCCGCGCCGGCCGCTAAACCAAAACCAAAAATGAGTAAGGCGCAACTGCTGAAGAAACTCTCGGCCAATGAAACCGCGCTCTGGACCGCATGGAAAAACAAAGACGTCAAGCCGTTTCAGATGTGGCTAACTGCTGACGGCGTCTCGATCGGCGAAGAAGGCATAGGTAACAAGGCGGACCTCGTCAAGATGTTGCCGTCGATGCCTTGTGAAGTTAAGTCGTTTACGTTGTCAGATTGGAAACTATCAATGGTTGACGCTGACGCGGCAGTGCTGACTTACAAAGGCGTCGCCGACGGAGCCTGCGCCGGACAACCTATTCCCACCGTCTGGTCAAGTAGTCTGTGGGTGAATCGAAAAGGTAAGTGGGTGGTGTTCGCGCATCAGGAGACACCCGTGAAGTCTCAATGATGCGAGCATCAGAAGAAGGCAGACAGAAAAAAGGGCGAACCGAAAGGTCCGCCCTTTTTCTTTACTACCGAGGTCTGATCAGCTTAGCTGGTAACTTCGGTAATCTTGGTTACCTTGATCATATCGCCATCAACAGTGCCTTCCACTTTGATGTGCAAGCCCTTTTTCGACTTCGTGTTCTTGATCACTTCTTCGGCGCTGGCGTTTCCAGCGTCGTCGAACTTATAGAGCTTGTCGTTGGCGAGAACGGCGTAGCCGCTCTTTTCACACGCGTCCATCGTCGCGCAACTTGTCGAGTGCGTCTTAATCCAGTTCTTGTCTTTGGCCTTGTCCGACGATGCACAGGCATTGTCGATCATATATCCGTCCAGCGTTACCGTCTTGTCCTGGGCGACCAATGCTGCGGTCATCACCAACAGAGCTACGGCGGCAAGCAGGGGTAGAAGTTTGCGGGTCATAATTAATCTCCTCTTTTAGTCCTATGTTCCAGGTCGGGCCGCGAATGTTATCACGAGGTGAAGTAATTCGGCCAGTGTCAGAAGCCCGACCATGAGGGAGGGCACCTCATAATCACAAGTCGTAATCACGAAAAGGCGTCGCCGTTGTCCTTTGGATGAGTGGTCGAATCGCCGTTCAAGCGTTTCCTTCGTCCGGCCCGAATGTTTATACAAATCTACCACGAACGAACCTGAGCTCCTTTAGGAGCGAAACGTGCAGGCGATTTTCATTGCGCTCCTAAAGGAGCTTCCGGTTCTTACGAAGGTCGGGGGTTCTATAAACATCTCGCTCCTGACAGAGCGAAAGCCGACTACGATCTATGGCAGTCAATCCGGCCCTCCCTGACGGTCGGGCTTCTGACACGAGCCCGGACGCTTACTGCTCGCTGCCTTCTGCCTTCTGCTTCTCCGGTCTCATGTGGGGAAACAGGATTACATCGCGGATCGAATGCTTGTTCGCTAACAGCATGACCAACCGATCGATGCCGACACCGATGCCCGCGGCCGGCGGCATGCCGTACGCGAGCGCGCGAATGTAATCTTCATCCATGACCATCGCTTCTTCATCGCCACGCTCGCGCTGCTGCACCTGATCCTTGAAACGCTGGTATTGCTCTTCCGGGTCGTTCAATTCAGAAAAGCCGTTGGCTGATTCGAGCGCAGCAACGAAATATTCAAAGCGTTCGGCGACCGATGGATCCGACGGTGAAGCCTTCGATAAAGGAGACACCGGCTTCGGAAAATCTGTGATGAACGTGGGCTGAATCAGATGTGGTTCAGCAACTTCTTCAAACAGTTCGATGATCCGCAAGGGCTCTTCATTTTCAGCTACCGGCTCACCTCGATAACGGGCAATCGCATCTTTCATTTTGAGCCGTTGAAATGGCTTTGAGAAATCGACCTCATGCTCGCCGTAACGAACGGTCAATCCACCCGTCGCCACCTTCACCACCGACCGCATCATCTCTTCGTGCAAATCCATCATCTGATTCACGTCCGCATAGGCCCAGTAAAACTCCAACATCGTGAATTCCGGATTGTGCTTGGTCGAAATGCCTTCATTGCGAAAGTTCCGATTCAGCTCATAGACCTTTTCAAAGCCGCCGACCACCAGACGCTTTAGATAAAGTTCCGGCGCAATGCGCGCGTAGAGATCGATATCGAGAGTGTTGTGATGAGTTTTGAAAGGTTTCGCCGCCGCGCCGGTCGCCAACGGCGTCAGCATCGGTGTTTCGACTTCGACATATCCGCGTTCGTCGAGAAACCTGCGAATCTCACGCACAACTTTCGAGCGTAGTGTGAAAACCTCGCGCGGCGTCAGATCATTTTCGTCGCGCTCAAGCTTCAAGCTGCCCGCAATCAAATCGGCGTAACGCTGGCGCTGTCGAATCTCGGGATCGTTTATGCCGTGCATCTTGTCCGGCATCGGCAAGAGTGCCTTGGCGAGAAACTGTAACTTCTCGACATGCACTGACAACTCGCCGGTCTTGGTGACGAACAAAAAACCTTCGACACCGATGAAGTCGCCATGATCGAGCAAGCCGAACAGGTCCCAACCGTTGACTTCGCCGCCCTCGCCATCGTTGCTGACGCCCACGACATCCTGACGGCGCACATAAATCTGCAAACGGGAAACGCCGTCAGAAAGATGAACGAAGGCGGCCTTGCCCATGACTCGCGGCGGCGCGGCGAGGCGTCCGGCCACGCGCACATGAACTTTATTCAATTCGGAGTTGGCAGCTTCGAGCGTTTCCGCCGCGGGCTTTTCGCCTTCATTTACTTTTGGCTCGTGCCGCTTAAATTGCTCGACAAGGGAAGTAATCGTGTCTTCACCCGAAACCGTGCCAGTTGTATCGCTGCGCTGAAATTTGTTCGGATAAACGTTGCCGACCAGCCGTTGCAACGCCTCGAGATGTTCGCGGCGCGCGGCTGTCTGATCGTTCTCTTCGATGAAAGGTACAGTCATGAATTCGTGAATAGTAAAGGGTAAACGGTGAATAGACCAAACGCTTTGCCGTTTAGGATTCGCGCCTTTACAATTTAGGTTTCGTTCTCATGCCGGAAAAGATTCTGACACATGAAGAGTTGATGAATGAACGCGTGCGCCTGCACCACGCGCGAAAGAAACTCGTATTCACCAATGGCGTCTTCGATATTTTGCACGTCGGCCACGTTCGTTATCTGGCCCAGGCGAGAGAGCTCGGCGATGCTTTGGTCGTGGCGATTAACAGCGACGCTTCGGTGCGGGAATTGAAAGGTGAAGCGCGACCGCTGGTAAATCAAAACGATCGCGCGGAAGTGCTTGCGGCGTTGAGTTCGGTTGATTACGTGACCATCTTTGAAGACATCTCGCCGCGCTCGTTGATTGCGAAGTTGCTGCCTGACGTTTTAGTCAAAGGTGGAGATTACGCGCTGGATCAAATCCATGGCCGTGAAGAGGTTGAGGCGGCTGGCGGTCGGGTGGTCAGCCTTCCGTTTGTTACCGGAGCTTCCACCACTGCTTTGCTTGACCGAATCCGAAAGCAATAGAGAGTCCCGCCCCATGCAAGTAAAGCCCTATCTAAAAGAAATATCGTTAAAGCGGGAGCTGGTCGAAGACTTTGAAGCTTATCCATTCTGCATCCCCGGTGTCAGAAACCTTAAGACGCTCAAGTTCCATCCGGATGTTACTTTCCTGGTCGGCGAAAACGGTTCGGGCAAATCTACCCTGATTGAGGCGATCGCGGTTGGCCTCGGCTTTAACCCGGAAGGCGGAACCAAACAATCGCAGTTCACTACGACTCGCACCCACTCAGACCTGCATCGTTACCTCCGGCTGGTGCGCAGCTTCAAGAAACCCGGCGACGAATATTTTCTGCGCGCCGAAAGTTTCTATAACCTGGCCACCTTCATGGAAGAAACCGGTTACCTGCGCGGGTATGGCGGCAAATCACTGCATCAGCAGTCGCACGGTGAATCTTTCATGGCCACGCTCCTGCACAAACTGACGGGCGGCGGGCTTTACATTATGGACGAGCCGGAAGCGGCGCTGTCGCCTTCACGGCAGATGGCGGCGCTGTCGGCGATTCATAATCTCGTCAAACAGGAATCGCAATTCATCATCGCCACCCATTCGCCGATTTTGCTCGCCTATCCACAAGCCTGTATTTATCAGTTGGACGAAGAAGGAATTAAGCAGGTCGAATACGAACAGACCGAACACTATTCGGTGACCCGGCAGTTTTTGAATGGCTATCAGCAACTGTTGGAAATCCTGATGGAGGCATGACCCTGGCAACCCAGCTATTTTCGACAATGCAGCACGCGCTCCAAGCCGTAATTGAGAGCGCGGAGTATCGACGTGTGCTGGATCAAATCAATCGTGGCGAGCGAGTGATTTCGATCAGCGGCCTGGTTGCCGGACCGGCCCGCGCTCTGGCGTTGGCCTTGCTCCAGCGCGAAACCGGAAAACGATTTGCCCTGGCTGTCCCGGCCCAGAGAGATCTCGAAAATTGGGAACGCGACATCAGCTTTTGGTACTGCGCGATCCGGGATGTGACGGATTGCGGTGAATCGGTGGCGGTCCTGCCGGCTTCGGAAAGCGATCCTTACGCGGGTGGATCGCCGCACGCTGAGACTCTGGAGAAACGCGCGCTGACACTCTGGAATCTGGCGCGGCGAAATATGAGTGGCCCGGGCGTCTCGCCCGTGAATCACGTGCATGATGCACGTGCCACGGACTTTCTCCTGCTGACCTCGCGCGCACTCGCACGCAGAACATTAGCGCCGGCAGACATTCTCAAAGCAGGGGCCGTGCTCAGACGTGATGAAGATTTCGCGCCTGATGAACTGGTCGACAAACTGGTGGCGAGCGGTTACGTCCGCGAAGATCCGATTGGCGCGATTGGTGAATTTTCGATGCGCGGCGGAATCCTCGACGTCTGGCCGCCGGGTTATGACGCGCCGCTGCGAATTGAATTCTTCGGAGACACGGTTGATTCGATTCGCGAATTCGATCCCGAAACTCAGCTTTCAACCGCACAGTTGGCCCAGATTGAGATTGCGCCGATGCGCGAACTCGTCGTCAGACCTGCGGACTTTCGCGAGTGGGCCGCGCGCGCCCGCCAACGTTGGAGTGACCCGCGATTTGCGCGCTCGTTGCGCGACCGGACTGATTTTGCCGACGAAGGTGAAGAGTTCGCCGGTTGGGAATGGCTGATTTCAATCAATAGTGATCGCAGCGCCAACATCTTTGATTATCTGCTGAACGCTGTGCTGGTGATTGATGAACCGGTCGCGGTGGAAAACTTTCTCAGCAATGCATTTCAGACACTGGAAGAGCGCTATGCCGAAACTGATGCAGCGGATGACCTGGCGCTGCGAGTCGATGAACTTTACCTGACCGCTGAAGAGTTACGCGCCGAAATTGATGCGATCCAGCGAGTTGAAATACGCGCGCTCGGCCGGACGGCCGCCAAAGTCGATCAGGAGCTGGCGCTTGATGCTGAGCAGCCGAAGATTTCTGTGGGCAAGGAGCGAGCGAAGAAGCGACCGCTGTTTTTATTTCCCGCGTCAGACGGGGCGTCCGCGCCTCAGGATGAAACAGAATGGAAAGCTCAATCAGTGATGCGCTATCACGGACGTCTGCCCGATCTCGCGCGCGACGTGATCGAGCGGCGCCGGCAAACGGGGGCGACCACGCTTTTTGTGATGCCGAGCCGTGGCGTTGCCGAACGCGTCACTGAAATCCTGCGCGAATACGAAGTCAACGCGCGACTGACGTCGGTTGACGACCGAACGGAACCTTCGGCGGCATTCGACGCCGTGGTTACGGTCGGCAAACTGTCAGGCGGTTTTGAGTTACCGTCAGCACAACTGCTCATCCAGGTTGAAGGCGATCTGTTCGATGAAGCGGCGGAGCCTGCCCTCGAGCGGCGCGCAACGGTAATCAAGCGTGACCAGAAGCGGCGCGCGCGCGCGGCGGCTTTTCTTTCGGATTTCCGCGATCTGAAAGTCAATGACTTTGTCGTTCACATCGATCACGGCATCGCGCGGTTCGGTGGGCTGGTGACGCTTGATGTCGGACCCGGCCAGTCATACGAAAAGCTGAAACCGAGCGAACAGCCGCGCGGCGAGTTCATGCTGCTCTACTACGCGGACGAGGCAAAGCTTTACGTTCCGGTCGAGCGGCTCGATCTGGTCCAACGTTATTCGAGCGCCGAGGGCAATCAACCAACTCTGGATCGTCTCGGGGGTCTTGGCTGGCACAAGACGAAAGCAAAAGCCAAACGCGCAATGCGCGACATGGCCGACGAGTTGTTGCGCCTCTACGCCGAGCGAAAGCTGGTTGAGGGACACGCATTCCCAACCGACGCGCCGTGGCAACGCGAGTTCGAAGAAGGTTTCGAATACACCTTGACGCCCGATCAGGAAACGGCCATCGACGATGTGAAGCAGGATATGCAAACCCCGACGCCGATGGATCGCCTGTTATGCGGCGACGTCGGTTATGGAAAGACCGAAGTAGCGATGCGCGCAGCTTTCAAGGCGGTGATGGATGGCAAACAAGCTGCGGTGCTGACGCCGACGACGGTACTTGCTTATCAGCACTTCGATACTTTTAGACAAAGGTTCGCGCCGTTTCCAGTCAAGATCGAATTGCTTTCGCGCTTCCGATCCACAAAAGAGCAGAAGGACGTCGTCAAGCGCGTCGAATCCGGCGAGGTCGACGTCGTCATCGGCACGCATCGAATACTTTCGAAAGATGTGGGCTTTCGCGATCTCGGATTAGTAGTTATCGATGAAGAGCAACGTTTTGGCGTCGCTCATAAAGAGCGTTTGAAGCAATTGAAGAAACGAGTCGATGTGCTGACCCTTTCGGCCACGCCGATTCCGCGGACACTCAACATGTCGCTCAGCGGCTTGCGCGATATGTCTTTGATCGAAACTCCGCCGAGTGACCGTTTGGCGATTCAGACCCAGGTGGTGCAGTCGTCCGATGCCGTGATCAAATCCGCCATCGAGCTGGAGCTGGCGCGCGGCGGTCAGGTCTTTTTCATTCATAACCGCGTCGAATCGATTGAAACGATTGCCGCCCTGGTTAAGCGTTTGGTGCCACAGGCGCGAATCGCAGTGGCCCACGGCCAAATGAATGAAAAAGAGATGGAAAGCATCATGCTCGATTTTATTGCCTACAAGCATGATGTTTTGGTCGCGACGACCATTATTGAGAACGGGATAGACATCCCCCGCGCGAACACCATCATCATAAACCGCGCCGACAATTACGGTCTTTCTCAGCTTTATCAATTGCGCGGGCGCGTGGGCCGTTCAAGTCGAAGGGCTTATGCTTACCTTTTGATTCCGGCAGAAGCGGAGCTGACGCCGATTGCCAGGCGGCGGCTGGCGGCGATTCGCGAATTCTCGGACCTGGGAGCAGGTTTTCGCATTGCGGCGCTTGACCTGGAATTGCGGGGCGCGGGCAATTTGCTCGGGGGACAACAGTCCGGTCACATGGACGCCCTGGGCTTTGATCTTTACACCCAGATGCTCGAGCGGACGGTTGCTGAGCTTCGCGGCGAGCAGGTTGAGGACGAGACGACGGTCTCGATCAATCTCGGCGTCGATGTCGCCATCCCCGAGAGTTACATTTCGGATATGGGCCAGCGGCTGCGCACTTACAAACGAGTCTCGTCCGCGCGCGATGAAGATGCGCTCGCGGCCATCAGCGCCGAAACCGAAGACCGCTATGGAAAGATTCCGGAACCGGTCAAAGACTTGTTTGATTACGCGCGTTTGCGCCAGGCGGCAGAGCTCATCGGCGTTGTCTCGATCGACCGAATTCGCGACGGAATTGCCATTAAACTGGCTGAAAAAGCCCGCGTGGCGCCGGAAAAATTGATGGAATTAATTCGCGGGCGGAACGGCGCAACCTTTGCGCCTAATGGGGTTTTGCGACTTGAGTTGAGTCCCGAAGAGCGTGACGAGGTCCTGGCAGTGGCCCGTCGCGTGTTGCTGCAAATCAGGGTCGACGGTTAAAATCTGCTTTCCGGATAACTAAGGAAGAAATCAAAACTATGAAATTGAAATTAATTCTTGCCACGCTGTGTGCAACTGCGACTTTTATTTGCTTGCCTTCACCCGCTCACGCGCAGGAAGGCGAGCCCGTCGTCGTCGATGAAGTCATCGCCCAGGTCGGTGACGGCATCGTCACGCTCTCACAATTGAAGCGCGAAATGAAAGAGCGCGTGCAAACCGTAATGCAGAGCGGCAGGACTGAACAGCAAGCCACGGCCGAAGTCGAACAGCACAAGGCCGAACTCATCGCGATTCTGGTCAATGAACAGTTGCTGCTGCAGAAAGGCAAAGAGCTGGACTTCACCCAGGGCGTGGAAGATGAAGTCAACAAACGCATGCTGCAAGTGGCCAAAGAGAACAACATCACTTCAATTGAAAAGCTGTGCGAAGCGATGAAGCAGACTGGTATTAGTTGTGACGAGGCGCGTCAGACAATGCGCGTCGAGATCATGAAACAGGCCGTCCTTGAAAGTGAAGTCGATCGAAAGGCCTTTTACAATTGGACCTCAGACGAGCTGCACAAGTATTTCGACACGCATAAAGATAAGTTTCTAAAACCTGAGGCCGTCGATCTCTCAGAAATATTTCTCAGCCTCGCCGGAAAGCAGGAAGCCGAAGTAAAGGCGCGCGCGGACCAGCTTGTTACCCAGGCACGCGGAGGCGCCGACTTTTGCACGCTGGCTGCAGCTTACTCAGATCGGCCGGGTAATGACGGACAGAAGCCTTGTAAGGTCGGACTGTTTCAAGTACCCGACCTGCGTCCCGACATCGCCGGCGCCATCAAGAATCTGAAAGCCGGCGGCGTGAGCGACCCTTTAAAGTCGGACGAGGGCTACCAGATTCTCCGCGTCGATACACGCACGGCTGGAAGCGATGTCGCGACCTTCAATGAAAACGCGGTGCGCGGCGCGATGACCCAGGAACGCTCGCCAAAAGCCCGCGAAGATTACCTTCAAAGTTTGCGGAACGAGGCCTATATAAAGATTGCCGATAGTTATCGCGCGGCGGTCGACCCGTTGCTCAAAATTGTCCCGCCCGCAGCCGCTGTGAAGAAGGCCTCGAAAAAAGATAAGGATAAGGACAAGAAGAACTAACCGTGTGAAGTTTCGAGTTTAAGGTTTCGAGTTGGTCCAATGCACGAAACACGAAACTCGAGACTTTCCGATGCGTCTCGATCTTTTCCTGAAATTAAGTCGCGTTTGCCCGCGTCGCTCGATAGCTCAGAAGCTTTGCGACGCGGGTTTAGTGTTGCTTAACGGACGCTCGGCCAAGCCGGCGCACGTCGTCAAAGTGGGAGACATTATCGAAGTTCGACGTCCCGATCACGAGACTGAGCTTCGCGTGCTGACCGTTCCCGACGCACGCAACGTTTCGAAGCGCGATTCAAAAGATTTGATTGAAGTTATCGCGGAAAAGCGTTTTGAACCCGCCGACTTTTAGGCCGGCTTTGCCCAAAAGACGTACCGCAGGGCTGCCAGCCTGCTGATGTTGTCACCTGATTCTCAAGCTATTTCGCGGACTCGACAACAGGCTGGCACCCTGTCCTACGCCTTTTGTGCAAGGCCTTTTGAGCCTATATTCATTTAGACTTTGGTTCCTGAATGTGAGGTCTTATGGGTCTTCGACGGCTTCGCTATCTCGCCTCGATTTGTTTGTTGATTCCGGTCCTGGGTTATTCCTATTTACCGGCGAAGACTGTAATTGGCGTCACTCAAAACCCTGGCTGGACCAACTTTACTCCACCCGACGAAGAATTCACGGTTTCAGTTCCCGGTAATCCCGTCGCTCGCATCCATCCCGTCTACAATGCGCGCGACAGCAGCGCCGAAAAACTTTTGGCGCATCGCGAATATGGCGGCTACGGCAGCGGCCTCATCTTCATTATTCACTCTTTCAAAGCGGAGCATCCGCAAAAGTTGTCGAGTAACTACCCTAACTTTCTTCAGCAGGGGATGGATTTTGAACGCAACCTTTCTATCGATGGCCTGGACTCGACAGAAGTTCGGCGAACCGTAACATCTCCGCGCGGAACCTACACGAAACGCAACGTAAAATTTGTTACCGGCAAACATCTCTACCTGATGACCATGGCGACAATCGAAGAGAACAGCCTGGCGGTCGATCAATTCTTATCTTCAATTCGATGGCACAGGGCAGACAACACCAGTACGCCGATTCAACCACCGGTCGAAACTGTTACCGGCGCCGTGTTCAATCCAAGCGAACTCACACAGCGCGCGCTGGTGGTTTCGAAGGCCGAACCGTTTTATACGGATGATGCGCGTGCGCACAAAGTGACCGGTACGATCATTTTGGAAGCTGTCTTTGCCGAGGATGGCTACGTCACAAACATCACCGTAACCCGAGGGCTGCCGCATGGCTTGATCGAAAGTGCAATCGACGCGGCCCGGAGCATTCGTTTCTTCCCGGCGCAAAAAGATGGCAAGCCAGTCTCGCAACGAACGATGCTCGAATACAACTTCAATCTTTACTAACGAGCAGAAGGCCTGAACACTCCAGAGCGAATGCGTAGCGACGCAAATCGGCCTCTCAAATTCGTCAAACAACACGGAACTTGAATGGGACTCGTGGGGTCTAATTCCCTGACGAAGCCAACGTTGATGACGACATCAAGAACAATCCTGCTCGTCTTTGCGATCCTGCTCACCCTGACCGCCTGTGCGAATAAGCTTGGGCCTCGCGCGGTCAGTGCCGAGCCAACAACCAGAACCCGGATAAGTCCCCGAACACTTCAAGAGACTGCCCGCGGAATACCGCCGGATCCACGGAATGCCGCAGATCAACCCCTGATTCTTAAGTCTCCCAGAATCGTGGTGAAGAAGGCTGAGCGAAAATTATTATTGTATTCTGATGACAAACTGGTCCGCACCTATCGCATCGGACTCGGGCTGAGTCCGGTCGGCGACAAAGTCCGTCAGGGTGATCGACGCACACCTGAGGGCGACTTTTATATCTTCACCAAAAATGACAAGAGCGCTTTCTATCTTTCGTTGGGGATCAGCTATCCCAACGCCGCTCATGCCCAACGAGGATTGCGAGATGGTTTGATCACAAAGTCGCAGTACGACTCAATCATGCGGGCCCTGAAAGCCAGGACGACTCCGCCCCAAAACACGCGCCTCGGCGGTGATATTTACATTCATGGCAACGGGGCCAGCAGCGACTGGACCTGGGGCTGCGTCGCGCTGGAAGACCGCGACGTGCGCGAGCTGTTTCAGGCTATTCCGGTCGGCACGGCCGTTCGGATCGAGCCGTGACTTGAATCGTTTAATGTAATCCTTCCCCCGATCCGTTCGATTATCGAGCGCTTCGCTTCGACGGTCTGGCACTTCACGAACGGCCCGCGCAAATTCGCACTGATATTTCAAGAGTTTTGCATTCAATTTTTGACCTCCTCATTGGCATAATCCTTGCTCTACCGGGCCTGCATCTGTCGCCACAACTCTCGGGGACAAGTGAGGTTTTTAAAACATGAATATTCTCAGCGGTTTCTTCAGCGAAGACCTGGCGATTGACTTGGGGACAGTCAACACAATCGTTTACACGCCAACCGAAGGCGTCGTTTTGAACGAACCATCGGTCGTGGCGATTCACAAGTACAGCCGTGAAATTCTTTCGGTCGGCACGCAGGCGCTCAAACTCCTGGGCCGCGAGCCAAACGACACAGAGGTTCACCGCCCGATTCGACGCGGCGCGATTGATAACTTTGAAATCTCGCAACAATTCCTTTGCGAGTTGATCAGTCGCGTACAGCACAAAAATAATCCGAAGCGTAGTCACCTGGTGATTGGCGTGCCCGGTTCGTCAACTCCGCTCGAGCGGCGTTCAGTCAAGGACGCTGCCCGTGACGCAAAAGCCGGACGCGTAGACTTGATTGATGAAGGACTGGCAGCAGCGCTCGGCGCCGGTTTGGATTTTGACGATGAACAAGCGCGCCTCGTGGTCGACATTGGCGGCGGCACGACGAATATCGCGATCCTCGCGTCGGGCGGCGTGATCAACTCGGTAAGTCTGCCGGCGGCAGGCAACGCGATGGATGATGCGATTCGGGATTATCTGCGCTTGCGCTATGCGGTCCAGTTTGGTGAAAGAATTGTCGAACGAGTCAAACGCGAACTCGGATCAGCCTGGGACGAAAATCACGACACACCAGTCGATAAGGAAATGGAGATCGTGGGCAAGCAACTCGGCAACGGCGCGGCCCTTCCGATAATCATCGATAGTCGCGAAGTTCGGATCGCACTCAAGCCGGTTCTGTCTGAAATAATTTCGGCTGTGCGGCGAGTGATCGAAGATGCGTCGCCTGAAGTGACGGCGGACATTCATTACTCCGGATTGATTTTGACTGGCGGCGGCGCTTTGCTTGAAGGGATGTCAGACCGCTTGCAAAACGAGTTGAAGCTGCGCGTGACCGTGCCGGAGAATCCTTTGACGACGGTGGCACTTGGCGCCGGTCGCTTGCTGTCAGACCCCGAAAGATTGCAGCGCGCGTCTCTGCGTTTGGACGTGCCGGCCTGGGAAGGCGCCGAGAAACTGGTCGTTAATTGGTAGAAATCGAAACGCAAACTGTTAGTTTGCGTCGTTTTTCGACAATAGCTGAGGACTGAGTTTTCCGTAGCCCAGGTGTTTACGCCTCGGCGAGAATCTGAAGCCGCTATCAAAGCCCCATTAAATGGGGCTTTTTGAAACGAACCGCTTTACATCCCCCGTGGTAAACCCCTGGGCTACCTAAAAGTCATTCACCTTGGGGGACAACCCAGGTCAACCGGCTCATCGGACATCATTACCACATGAGGTAAAATCTCATGTGGCTTTTTTATGATCGATATCAAGCCCTTCAAGATCCGCGACATTGAAATCAGTCCGCCGCTGGTGCTTTCACCGATGGCCGGCGTGACGGATATTTCATTTCGGCGCCTTTTGAAAGCGCGCGGCGGGATTGGACTGACTGTTTCCGAATTCATTTCAGTCGAAGGGCTCACCCGCAATAACCCGAAATCCAAACGCCAAATGCGTTTCTATGAAAACGAGCGGCCGTTTGCGGTGCAGATTTTTGGGGGCCAACCTGAACGCATGCGCATGGCCGCTGAAATGGCTGAAGAAGTCGGTGCAGACATTCTTGATGTGAACTGTGGCTGTCCCGCTCCGAAAGTTGTGAAGCACGGCGGCGGTTCCGGACTCTTAAAAGACTATCCAAGATTGGAAACGATCCTGAATGAGATCAAAAAGGCGATCACGATTCCCATGACGGTGAAGATCCGCGCCGGCTTTTACGATCACACGATCAATGCAGTCGAGACAGCGAAGCTGGCTGAAGGTTGCGGCGCTGAACATATCGCTTTGCACGGCCGCACAAAGGAACAGGGCTATCGCGGATTAGCGAATTGGGATCTGGTCAAGCAAATCAAAGAAGTCGTGAAGGTTCCGGTTTCAGGCAGCGGCGACATTACGACGATCCAGCAGGCTTTCGATCGTTTTCACGAAACCGGGTGCGACGGCGTTTTGATTGGTCGTGGGGCGATGGCGAATCCCTGGATCTTCCGGCAGATTGAAGATGCGATGAACGGCCGCGAAGCATTCCAACCAACCCTGGATGATAAGCGCGCAGTGCTGCTGGAGTACTTTGACATGCTGCGCGAGGACATGCCCGAGTTGGCTGCCATCGGCCGGATGAAACAATTGGCGGGACAATTCACGCGCGGCCTTCAGGGCGGCGCGCTCTTTCGGACCGCCCTTTATCATTCGCATTCGGTCGGAGAAATCCTCGAACGCATTTCCGAATACTTCGAAACCATAACCGCGGGCCGCCAGTACTTTGGCGAGGCTGGTCCCTCTCACGAGATAGTTGACGCGCCGGTGCTCGATTCCTGCGAGGCCGCATCGGTCTGAGATTCTTCCTTTTTACTGATGAAAGTCCTGACCGCGCTTATCGTCTGCCTGTTTTTCGCTTCAGCCCTCGCGCAAAATCAATCATTTGAAAGCCAGTCGTTTGTGATTGGAGAAGTATCGTTCTTCGGTTACTCCGGCCTGCCGGTTGATCAGATACGTTCGTCGCTGCCTATTCACGAAGGCGGCAGCCTTGCGATTCAAGACGTTGAAAGAACGAAGGACGAGGTAGCGCGAGCTGTTCAGCGCGCGATCGGTCAACGGGTCACTGAGGTCGTCGTTGTTTGCTGCAACGATACCGGGAAAATAATGGTCTTTGTCGGCTTGCCTGGAGAGTCCAGTCAAAAGTTCAAGTACAACTCCGCACCTAAAGAACCAATTAAGCTTCCGCAAACAATACTGGATCGCTACGCCCAAGCCATGACACTTAACCGTGAAGCAGTGCAAAAGCAACCCGGTGAAGACAGATCGAAAGGGTACTCACTTTCGACTTATGCTCCTTTGCGTGAGACAGAGATGTCGATCAGGGAATTGGCCATACGTAATGAAGTGCTTATTCGCCGGGTGCTGAGATTATCGGCAAAACCCGAAGACCGCCGGGCCGCCGCCTACGCTCTGGGTTATGCGCAACATTCGCAGGCCCAGGTTCTGGCGCTCGTTCGCGCGAGTCGCGATCCTGACGATGAAGTACGCAACAACGCGGTGCGCGCGCTCGGCGTCCTCGCGACTTTCAGCAAGGCACTCGCAGCATGGATACCAGCCGGACAGATCGTGCCCATGTTGAATTCTGGACTCTGGGCGGACCGCAACAAGGCCGCGTTACTGATGAACATTCTCAGCGGCGCGCGCGATCCTCGATTGCTGAGCGCTTTGCGAGCACGGGCGCTGCCGTCTCTGGTGGAAATGGCGCGTTGGAAAGATCGTCTTCATGCGTGGGATGCGCGAATGATCGTCGGTCGCATCGCCGGGATAGAAGAAAAACACCTCGAGAAACTGGCGACCGACAACGTTGAAGAGATAATCAGCGCGGTTAATAGAAGTAAGCATTAGTTGATCCCAGCATCGAAGCGGCCGAGGTCTGTAACGGCCGGTTCACTGGACCGGCTTCGGTATTAAATCCACTCGATTCAGTCAATCATGTAGAGAACCACTCTGGCGGTGAAGGCCGCCAGTCCTAATTAACGCGGCGGGCCCGTCGCGGGAGACGATTGCGGCGCCGGAGTTGGATTCGTGCGAGGCGGTGATTGAAGCGCCGGAGTTTGATTCCTGCGAGGCGATGGTTGAGGCCGCTCAGGTGTAATCGCTGCCGTTTCAATCGTCACTCTCCCAGCTCCGGTATTCAAATCCTTCGGCGACGGATAGCCTTTCCCGCTTAACGACGCAAGATCGATCACAGTTTCTTTCTGGTTGCGCAGCTTCCTTTGACGTTCGGCTTCAGCCTTCCTGGCGGCTGCCAGTGCTTTCTTATCACTCGCATTCTGATTCGCAACAACCGCCGGCGTCGGCTGCTTCTTCGGACGAAGCGACATCGCATTCACGGCATCCAACGCCTGGGTCTTTTGATCCTCGCTCAAAGTATCAAAGCCAATCCCATTCGCCTCGAACACCGCTCGCAGATTCTCTTCCGTATTGGTGTTTTTTTTGTAAACGTCACGATAGACATGGAGCTGGCCGTCCTGAATCACGATCGTTTCGTAACGCAGCTCAACCGGAACGATCTTGCTCAATTTAACAACCTGCGTACGAGTTTTCTTCTTCAGATAGGCCGCGATCGTCTCTTCTTTCAGCGTGGTGTTCGTAGCATCGGCCAGCACCTTCGCGAAATCTTTGACTTGATCATTAGTGAGGCCGACGCAGCCGTGAGATGCGAATGTTCCGATCTTCGCTAAGACTTTCCCACCATGAATCAGATTCGCGCCGCCGATTGGGACCTTAATCGGTCCCAGTGGATTGCCGGCAGCGCCGGCTGGGACCACAGCGCCCGGGTTCGACGCCCATGATTCGTTAGGCTGCGTCCAGGTCGGATTGAAGATGATCATTTCCGCCTTGCGGAAACCGGTAGGCAAAGGGAACTCCTGATAGCCGATGCCGATCCTGTACGACTTCAAAAGCGTTCCGTCGCGAAACACGTCCATGCGAAAAGCGGGAATGTTGACGACGATGCGCGTGTCAGGAGGCACGGCGTTCGGGCCTTTCAGTTGGGTTAGTTCGTCGCCATTCGTCACTGTGTCCGCCTGGCTGCTCCGCCGTTCAAGTGCCAACGCCAAAACCTGGTCCATCTTTTCATTACCCAACAAATCACGCATGGATTTTAGGGTCCGAGCTCGCGCCTCCTCCGCGGCTGCAGTTTGGTTTTCAGCATTCGCAGAACGAAGCTTTGCCAACTCGTCGCTGGAAGTCTTTTTGAGCGCGGCGATCTGATCCTCGGTAAGTTGAACTTTTGATTTCAACGCCGCCGTAAATATCTTTTCGGCAAAAAGCTGGTCGAGTACGGGCAGCGTAAGCGAAGGGTCCTCGCTCGCGGCCGACAAAGGCGTCGGACTGTTGGCTGCCTGCGGCGGCTGGCCTGCCGAAGTGCACGCCTGAAGCAAAGGAGCAAAGGTAATCAGGGCTAACAAGAGGGGGGTGATGATGTGCTTTTTCATATTTGTCATGCATTAGACGATGAATTCGAAAAACCTTGCAATGCGGTAATCCACGCATACCGCTTGTGCCAACCACAGCAGTCCCTATGCCGCCCGGCGCGAGCCTCTACTGTTTTCACAGCGGTAGTGTGTTACGTCGCGGTTTTCTTTGCGGCTTTGCGCCTTTGCGTGAAACTACCATGCGGAAGTGTTGTCTCACGCCAGGACGCAAAGGCGCAAAGACAGGCAAAGTCAAACTAAGAGACTACCTTCACGGGAAAATACTCGACAGATCGCCTCAATTCAGTATAATTGCCGCTCGCTCCAAGAAATCTCCCCCTGAAGAAGTTCTGATTAAAGACAAGCAGTTCCGAAAATCAGCTCAAAGCTGGAGGAACGGAATGGCAGAAGCTGCCGCAGTCACGCAAACGAAACACACAGGTTTTATTCGTGGCCTGGGCCTACTCGATTCGACGATGATCGTCGCCGGATCCATGATCGGATCCGGCATTTTTATTGTTTCCGGAGGCATCTCGAAGCAGGTCGGCTCGCCGGGTTGGTTGCTGGTCGTTTGGATCGTAACCGGTTTACTGACGGTGGTCGGCGCGCTGAGTTATGGCGAACTGGCCGCGATGATGCCCAAAGCCGGCGGCCAGTACGTCTACCTGCGCGAAGCCTTCTCGCCGATGTGGGGATTCCTCTACGGCTGGACGCTGTTTCTGGTAATTCAAACCGGGACCATCGCGGCGGTGGCTGTCGGATTTGCGCGTTACCTCGGCGTCCTGGTACCCGCAGTAGGTGAAGAGCGCTACATAATCGCGCCGAAGCCCATCTTTGGCAGCTATGCCGTTTCGCTTTCGACCGCGCAACTGGTCGGGCTTCTGCTGATCGTGCTGCTTACCTTCATGAACACGCGCGGGCTGAAACTGGGCAAGCTGGTGCAGAATGTTTTCACCACTGCGAAGCTGGGCGCTCTGTTTGGATTGATCGTGCTGGGCTTGGTGATTGGGATTATTTGGCACGCGGACGTAGCTCACGCAAATTTTGGCAATCTCTGGGGTGTGCGCGGATCTTTAGATGACCTGGGTGGTGGGTTGACCGCCGCCACCGCCTTCGGACTCTTTGTGGGAGTTTGCGTAGCCCAAACCGGATCGCTGTTTTCGGCCGACGCCTGGAACAACATCACTTTCACGGCCGGTGAAGTCAAAGATCCGAAAAGAAACATTCCTCTCTCGCTCGCGTTCGGCACCGGCATCGTGATCTTGCTTTACATCCTGGCGAACGTGGCTTATCTCGTGACGCTGCCTTTTGAAAAGATTCAGGGCGCCAGCCGCGTCGCCTCTGACACTGCCAACGTAATTTTTCCCGGCAAGGGCGCAGTGATCATGGCCGTTGCGATCATGATTTCTACTTTCGGCTGCAATAACGGTTTGATTCTCGCCGGTGCGCGTGCCTATTACGCGATGGCCCGGGACGGCTTGTTCTTTAAGAAGTCGGGCGTTTTGAATCACCGTCACGTTCCCGGTTGGGGTCTGGTAATTCAGGGAGTCTGGGCGGCCTTGCTCGTTCTGCCCCGGACGATCAAATACGATGCTGCCGGCAACATCACGGGCTATGGCAATCTTTATGGAAACCTGCTCGATTACGTTATCTCAGCAGCATTGATCTTCTACATTCTGACGATCGCCGGAATATTCCGTTTACGGAAGACTCGGCCTGATGCGGATCGACCATACAAGGCGTTCGGCTATCCAATCGTTCCGGTTCTTTACATGATCGGCGCTACCGTAATCCTGGTCGTGCTTTTCATTTATCAGACGGCTTCGACCTGGCCGGGCCTTATTATCGTGCTCACCGGAATACCTGCATACTTTATTTGGAAGAAATTCGGCGAGGCCATGCCCGAAGAAGAATCGATGTCGGCCGCCGAGGCCAAAGCTCAAGGCGAATACTAAACCATGTGGCATAGACGTCAGTCTGTGCTTCTTGAAATTTCGACAACCTACTTTGAACACAGACTGAAGTCTGTGCCACCGACTACCGGAGGCTAACTGAATGGCTAATCAATTTTTCAGGACGAAACCGCTCTCCATGCTCCTCGATGAGATGAAGGGCGAGAACCGATTGCGACGAGTCCTGGGGCCGGTGCAACTAACGGCATTGGGTGTGGGCGCAATCATCGGCACCGGCATTTTTATTCTGACGGGTGTCGCTGCCCACGATCGCACGGGTCCGGCGCTGATGCTGTCGTTCGTTCTGGCCGGCCTGGCCTGCGTGTTCGCGGCGCTGTGTTATGCGGAATTTGCATCCATGGTTCCGGTCGCGGGATCGGCCTACACCTACGCCTACGCGACGCTGGGCGAACTTTTCGCGTGGATTATCGGCTGGGACTTGATTCTGGAATACGCCGTTGGGTCGGCTACGGTCGCCCACGGATGGTCGGCGCACTTTCAGGAATTCACGCCGCTATTTCACTTTAAGGTTCCCGACGTCGTGCACACGGCGCCGATTAATTTCTGCGTGAGCACTGGGCCGAATTGTCCACACACCGGCTTCGTGGCTACCGGATCGTACTTCGATCTGCCCGCGATTCTGATCACGTTCATTCTCACCATCGTTCTGGTCAAAGGCATCAAAGAGAGCGCGTCCTTCAATGCTTTTATGGTCGCCGTTAAGTTGGTGATTGTGCTAATGGTGATCGGCATCGGCGTGTTCTTCATCAACAAAGCGAATTGGACCCCGTTCGCGCCGTATGGATACACGGGAGTCAGCTTCTTCGGCAACACCATCCTCGGGCAAACTGCCAAAGGCGGCGAGCCGCTGGGCATGTTCGCGGGCGCAGCGATTATCTTCTTCGCGTACATCGGCTTTGACTCAGTTTCCGTCCACTCGGAGGAAGCGAAGAACCCGGCCAGCGATGTCCCCAAAGGAATCATCTGGTCTTTGATCATCTGCACGATTCTGTATATTGCGGTCTCAGCCGTATTGACCGGGATGGTTCCTTACAAAGACATTAACATCGACGCCCCGGTAGTAGACGCTTTCCGGCGGGCCGGTCTGACATGGATGCAATATCTGGTTGCCGCGGGTGCAATGACCGGAATCACTTCCGTGTTGCTGGTCATGATGTTGAGCCAGCCCCGGGTGATGCTGGCCCTCGGTCGCGACGGCCTGGTTCCGAATAGTTTCTTCGGCGACATCCATCCGAAGTTCCGTACACCATGGAAGTCGACAATCCTGACAGGCTTCTTCGTTGCCGCCATGGCGGGATTCCTGCCGCTAAGTCTATTGGCAGAGATGACCAGCATCGGAACCCTGTTCGCTTTCGTGATCGTTTGTGGCGCTGTCCTGGTGATGCGCAAAACGAATCCCGACGCGAATCGTCCGTTCCGCGCACCATTCGTTCCGTTGGTTCCAATCCTCGGAATTGGGACGTGCCTGCTCTTAATGTTCTCGCTGCCTGCCGAGAATTGGTATCGGTTGATAGGGTGGCTGGTTATCGGTCTCTTGATCTACCTGCTCTATGGCCGGCGACACAGTGTCATGTCTCACCACACTGAGCACGAAATCAAGGCCCATGGTATTTCACCCGCAGGCCAGGCTGTTGGCGACCCTGACGCTCCGCCCAGCAGCCCGGCCGGCGACGTTGACTCAAGAGTCAAGTAAGACACCTGCAGCGCAATCAAAACGGGCTGAACGTCATCGACGTTCAGCCCTTTTTCTCTTTACCTTGAAATCAATTTGAAGGTGGTGCCGGAGGAGAGACTCGAACTCTCATGAGGAGTGAACCTCGCCAGATTTTGAGTCTGGTGCGTATACCAATTTCGCCACTCCGGCTTGAATGGCTTAGCGCAGGCCATATTAATTGAGCGCGAAGAACGGGTCAACCATGCCGGTCAATTGGCGACCGTTTATCCAAAAGCAGGACAAATTGCGCAAAATGCGCCCAAATCCTCGCGTAAAAGAGTGTTGGCAATTTCGTTTCTACGTTGTACAATGTCTAGGCCAGTAGAGGTTAGGCTGGCTCAGTCCATCGGTTCCTCCCAGATCTTCGACCCCCGAAAAGCTTTTGCCAGAGCTGTCAGTCATTCTAGTTTAATGCCAATGAGTGAAACCGTTTCAAAGCCTCGTCTGCTGATTGTCGACGATGAAGCCGAAGTTCGCGGCGTTCTGCACGATCTTCTGTCCGGACCCTATGAGTGCGGACAGGCCGCCTCGGCCGAAGACGCCATTGCCGAACTGCGCGAAAAGAATTACCAACTGGTGATCAGCGATATCACCATGAGCGGCATGAGCGGCTTAGAGATGATCCCGCACGTCAAAGTCGTTTCGCCGGACACAGTAATTGTGATGATCAGCGGCATGCAGACAATTGAAAGCGCCATTAACGCGCTCCGTCTCGGCGCCTTCGATTATTTGATGAAGCCATTCGATCTGCGACAAGCGGAAGCCGCCGTTTCCCGTGCTCTGGACCATCACGAATTGATCGCCGCCAAGCGCCGTTACGAAAATCATCTGGAAGAGTTAGTCACCCAGCGTACCGCCGAATTGGACGACGCTTTGAACTCACTTGAAAATGCGTATCGCTCAACCTTGCGAGCTTTGACGGCGGCTCTGGAAACGCGCGATGCGGAAACGCACGGTCACTCAGAGCGAGTGGTGACTTTCAGTTTACGGCTCGGCCGCGAGTACGGACTGAACAGTCACGAGATGAAATCGCTCGAGTTCGGATCGTTGTTGCACGACATTGGTAAGATTGGTGTTCCTGATGCCATCCTGCGCAAGCCGGCGAAGCTTACGGATGAAGAATGGGTCCTGATGCGCGAACACCCGTTGCACGGTCAGCAAATCCTGCGGGGCATCAAATTCCTGGAAGGCGCTGCGCGCGTCGTAGCTCAGCATCACGAAAAGTGGGACGGTTCCGGATATCCACTGGGCCTTAAGGCCGAAGAAATTGATATCTGCGCGCGAATCTTCTCAGTTGCGGACGCCTTCGACGCTATCACCAGCGATCGTGTCTATCGCCAGGGCCGTTCGTATCAAGCTGCTGCCGAAGAGTTGAATGAATGGATCGGTCGTCAATTTGATCCCAGGGTAGTTGAGGCTTTTCACCGTGTGCCGCAGGAAGATTGGGACGAACTGAGGCGCCAGTCGTTAATCCGCAAGCCCGCCGGCTCTGATTGGCAGCACCTCGCATCAGCAATCGAATCACAGCTAAATGCGCCTGCAAGTTGAGAGCAGCAATTTTCGGTACTTCTAACTAAGGCACGACATACCCGCGCCTACTCCGCAAATACAAACCCACGCGCCGCGAAGCGACCTCGACTTTTCGGTATTCGCCTGCTTTTGCCGCAGCCAATGGATGCGTCGGACGATAAGTAACAACGTATTGTGATCCGATGTCACGAGCGATGACCGCTGCTTGCGTTACGACTTCGCTGGTGGATGCGGGAAGGAAGATCTGTCCGCCGCTGTCCTCAGCAATCTCAGTAAGTTTCGTTTCGCTTTCGCGCGTTGCCCGCTCGTATTCTTTCCGTTTTCGCCGCATGGCAATGTCGGTGTCGATCGATCCGATTTTGAAGCTGGGCGTCCGTGTCGTTCCGGGAGGAAGTGTGGGATCCCCATTCGCAACCGGATTGCTGCCCGGGTTGCCGTCACGCTGAACGCCATCGCCGCCGCTTCTCGCCTTGGTCTGCGTTTGCAACGCCTGCCGCTCGAGAACTGTATAGCTAATTATGTGAACGCTGGCCTGGACCGAATCCAATTGTTTCATGGCAGTTGCCATCGAAACTTTGCCGCCCGGCGCCTCGACACCGTCGGTGATGATTACGATGTGCCGGGTTCCCGGGGGAATTTCTTTGAACTGCGCAGCCGCGGCGACGATTGCATCTGAGAGCCGGCTGCTCTTGCCGGATTTCAGTTTTGTCTTCAGCACTTTGGCAACGGCTTCCCGGTCAGTGGTCCACGTTTGCAAAACTTCCGGCTGTGAAGCGAACTGCATAATCGCAATCCTGTTTCCAGCGTGCAGTCCTGAGACCACGCTCATCGCCACCTGCCGCGTAAGATTTGTGTCTTTCAAACCAAGTTGATTCCCGAGATCGAGCAGCAACAAAACATTTGTGGGAAGGTGCTGGATGCTTCGGATTTGTTGTTGCTCGCCATCTTCCAGCACCAGCACATCATCAATTGTGAGCGTCGGATCGTAATGACCGAACGAGTCCTTGGCGGCAACCGGCAGGCGTATCTCTTCGGTGAATACGCGCACCGGTTCCTGGTCGTCGGTTTTTGGCGTTGGTGAAGGCTTCGGGGTCTGCGCTGCGCCCGAGGCTGCGGCAACCAAAATCAGCAGAATTAGGTAAAGTGAACGACGCACCGGCCGGCAACCCCACGTTTTGAATTGTAGTCGCAGCTATGATGCTTCCGGACGCAGGCACAAGTTGCCCAGCCGTCCGCAATTTCAGGAATAGTCTTAACCTGCGGCTTTGCGCGCCTGGGCTTGCACCGCAGTGATGGCGACGGCATCGACGATGTCTTCCGCTTTGCAGCCTCTTGACAAGTCATTCGCCGGCTTATCAAGCCCTTGCAGGATAGGCCCAATTGCGCTCGCCCCGGCAAGCCGTTCGGTAAGTTTGTAAGCGATGTTCCCGGCCTGAAGATCGGGAAAGATAAGAACATTGGCGCGACCGGCAATCACTGAGCCGGGAGCTTTCGATTGAGCAACAGAGGGAACGAGCGCGGCGTCCAGCTGCAACTCGCCATCAATTTCGATTTCCGGCGCGCGCGCGCGAACGGTTTTCGTGGCTTCGACAACTTTGTCAATCAGCCGATGCTTAGCGCTTCCTTTGGTTGAAAACGAAAGCATTGCCACGCGCGGTGCGGCTCCCAACAAAGCGCGACATGAGTCAGCTGAAGCAATGGCGATTTCTGCCAGCTCGGCCGCGTTCGGTTCTGGCACGACCCCGCAATCAGCGTAAATCATCGCGCCATTCTCTCCGATGTTCGGATCGCGCAAGGCCATCAGAAAGAAGCTTGACACTAACTTGAATCCGGGACGAACGCCGATACAGTGCAACGCCACTCGCACGGTATGCGAAGTCGTGTTTGTAGCGCCCGCGACAGAACCGTCAGCCCGTCCCGCCTTCACCATGAGATTGCCGTAGTAAAGCGGATCACGAAGGGCGGTCCGAGCTTCATCAAGCGTCATTCCTTTGGCGCGCCGAGCTTCGTAAAGCAGCGCCACCATCTTGTCGAAATCGCTTGCGCGCACATGATCAATCAGATCCACTCCGCCAAGATCGGCGCCTGCCTCGCGCGCAGCGGCACGCACTTTCTCTTCATTGCCCAGTACTGTGATCCGCGCCAAACGCTGTCGCGCAATACTGCTCGCGGCGGCGACCGTTCGCGGGTCTTCGCCCTCCGGTAAGACGATGTGTTGGGGATCTGCCGCGGCGCGCTGACGAATTTGATCGAGTATCGACATCGGGCTCATATCTCTCTTTCAGACATCGGAGTCTAACTGAGCAGAAAGCAGGGAACAAGTTTCAAGGCGCGGGCGTATCAGGATACTTGACGCCGCAATTTCGACACTTCTCTGCATCCTGATATCGTTCTATCAATAAGGAGCCGTAAATCATGATAACCACTTCACAAATTTATCGACGCGCTTGCCTGTTCTCGCTTTTGGCGATACTTGCTTTCCAGGTTTCAGCCGTAGCCCAGAGCAAGGCCACCAGGATCGATGATCTCGTTTCTCTTTATAACAAATACGGGCAATTCAACGGGTCGGTGCTGGTCGCTGACAATGGCAAGGTTCTTTATCAAAAAGGCCTCGGCCTGGCGAACATGGAATGGAACATTCCGAACGCGCCCGACACCAAGTTTCGCCTTGGTTCGATCACGAAGCAGTTCACCTCGACTTTGATTCTGCAACTGGTCGAGCAGGGCAAAATCAAACTTGACGGCAAGCTCACGGACTATCTGCCGGACTATCGCAAAGACACCGGCGACAAGGTCACGATTCATAATTTGCTGAGTCACACGTCCGGAATTCCCAGCTACACGTCGCTGCCGGGATTCTTTCAGAATGTCAGCCGGAATCCATTTACGGTCGGCGATTTCATCAAAAAGTATGCGAGCGGTGATCTCGAATTTGAACCAGGGACAAAGTTTGTTTACGACAACTCCGGCTACTTTCTGTTGGGCGCGATTATTGAGAAAGTGACGGGCAAGCCTTACGAACAGGTCCTGAAAGAAAATATTTTTGATCCAGTCGGGATGAAGAACAGCGGGTACGACCGCTGGGGAACCATCCTCAATAAGCGCGCCACTGGGTACTCGAGAACTCCGCGAGGTTACCAGACCGCGCCCTATCTCGACATGAGCATTCCCTATGCGGCGGGTTCGCTCTATTCGACGGTGGAAGATCTCTATTTGTGGGACCAGGCACTGTACGGCGAAAAGATCCTCTCCGCCAAATCCAAAGAACTGATGTTCAAGCCGAACCTGAATAACTACGGCTATGGTTTTGTCATGATCAAGGCGACATTTGCGCCGCCAAGCAAACTCGAGGTGCCGGTGATTCAACACAACGGTGGCATCAACGGTTTCAGTACCACCATCGTGCGCATGACCAACGAAAAGCGTTTGATCGTCCTGCTGGATAACGCTGAGGACGGGCAACACCTGGGCGAAATAACTCTGGGAATCATGAGTGTCCTGTACGATCAGCCGGTCGACAACCCCAAACGATCGATTACCGAGACAGTCATGAACACGATCTCCGAAAAAGACGTGGCGTCAGCCATCGCGCGATACCGCGAATTGAAAGCCGGCAAAACTGCGAGCGAATACAACTTTGCCGAAACGGAGTTGAACCAGCTTGGCTATCAACTCTTGCGGATGAACAAGGTCACCGACGCGATCGAGATCTTCAAACTCAACGTCGAGATGTATCCGCAATCAGCCAATATGCACGACAGTCTCGGCGAAGGCTACATGATTCACGGCGACAAGGAGCTCGCGATTGCGAGCTACAAAAAGTCTCTCGAACTGGATCCAAAGAACACGAACGCAACGACAAAGCTGGCTGAGTTAACCGGCGAGAAGAAAGACGTCAAAGTCGATCCGAAAATCCTGGATTCTTATGCCGGCGAGTATGAGGTAGCCCCCACCTTCATCATCAAGATTACAAGTGAGGATGGAAAGCTAATGGCCCAGGCGACGAACCAGCCAAAGTTCGAACTATTTCCTTCGTCCGAAACCGATTTCTATCTTAAAGTCAACTCCGCTCAGGTAAGCTTCATAAAGGACGGCGCGGGCAACGTGACTGGCATGACTCTCAGTCAAAACGGGCGAAAAACAACGGGCAAGAAGATTAAGTGAGGGTCCTCGCCCACTCGGCTCTTTGCGACTTTGCGAGAACTAGGGCACCATTAATACTCGTATTAATCATGGAGTCAGTCCCGACGTGGAGAAAGCCGATGGGAAAAAGCAGCGTTAAGAAGATTAGCAAACCCAAACTAAGAAGCCGCATGAAGAACCTGCTCATGTTCCTTCCGAACATGGTGGTGCTCAGCGCCAAGCTAATGGTCGATTCGCGCGTGCCGCGCACTGAGCGGGCGTTGTTCGCCGGCGCAGTGATCTACGCCATCATTCCGTTCGACTTTATCCCGGACATGATTCCGTTCATTGGACAGGTTGACGATCTTTTTCTGATAGCGTTGACGCTGCTGCGCTTAATCGATCACACCGATGACCTGGTGGTCCGCCAACACTGGCGCGGCGGTGGTGACATCGTTCAACTCGCGGAATCAGCAGCCACGATCGCGCCATTGCTGATGCCAAAGCGGGTTGCCCGCGTGCTCCTTTCCAAAGTTAAGCCGACATCGGAAGGCGCCGGCCTGCTCGCGAACGCCGCCAAAGGGGAACCCGTTTTGATGGAGCACCCAGAGCGCGAAAAGCAACCGGATCGTTTGTCCAAGCTGGCTGAGTTTGGCAGTAGGAAGCGCAGATCGAAATCAGCTTAATGTGGAGGCGTTAGGCAAAGAGGCTGGCAACGCCGCATTCAAATTCAGGCAGAAGCGGCGACGTGACGGCTTCGTCACTCACAAATGTCGTGAAGAATTTCAGTTTTCCCGACTCTCGCCGGTAAACCTCAATAGCGCGCGCACGCGTATCAACGACCCAATACTCCTCGATCCCATACTTGTCATAAAGATTCAGCTTAACCTTGCGGTCGCGCTCCATGTTCTGTTTGCCGGGTGAAAGGACCTCAATAACCAGATTTGGCGCTCCGTAAATTCGCGTTCCCGTGGCGATCTGGTCGCGTCGCTCATTGCTGAGGTAGACGAGATCGGGAATTACTCCGTCGTAGTCGCTAAGAATGACGCCTGGGCCATACAGGATTTCGCCAATTGGAGTGTTCCTTAGAAAACTCTTCAAACCGAAATACATGTTTCCGATCACGCGTTGATGAATCAATTCGGGAGCGGTCGATACGTACAATTCTCCTTCGATGAGTTCATAGCGATTGCCGTCTTGCGGCAAACCCTCGAGGTCCTTGTTGGTGAGTAATGTTTCGACTTGCGCGGACAATCGGAACTCCTAGTTGAAAGATTGCACCGATTTTAGCACGCCAACTAAGCGATGCTCATTACTTTCAGTTCTTTCTTCGCCATTGAAGAAGCAGCTTCTGTTGTGGTTGTTGGGTCGCGTTCGACGTGCCGATACAGAATGTCACGCTGCTGCGGAACGAAACCCGCCTCTTTGATCAAGTAACGCAACATCTCTTCACTCGCGCGGTTGTGAGCCCCGGCGGCAGAGACCACGTTCTCCTCAATCATGATCGAGCCCATGTCGTTGGCGCCAAAGCGCAGACCGACTTGACCTAATCTTAGTCCTTGAGTCAGCCACGACGATTGAAAATTTTCGATGTTGTCGAGGAAGAGGACTGAAACGGATAGCATCTTCAAATAATCAATTCCGGTTGGCTCGTCTTTGATCTTGCGGCCGAGCGCAGTGTTCTCGCGTTGAAAAGTCCACGGGATGAAAGCGAAGAAGCCTCCGGTGTCGTCTTGTAAATCGCGAATTCTGCGCAGGTGATTCACACGATGCTCGATGCGGTCGCCGATGCCGAACATCATCGTGGCGCTCGAACGCAGACCAACCTTGTGCACGGCGCGCATCACCTCGAGCCATTCATCGGTCGTGCATTTCGTGGCCACGCGCTTGCGCACTTCATCGTCGAGAATCTCTGCGCCGCCGCCGGGCAGACTGTAAAGACCTGCGTCCTTCAAACGCTGCATGATTGTTTCGTAGTCGAGCCCTGAGATCAGGTGCAGGTTGTGAATCTCCGGCGGAGAGAAGCAATGGAGTTGAAAGCCCGGATACTTCGCGCTCAGCGTGCGCAGAAGATCTTCGTACCACTCGACGCCAAAGTCAGGATGCAGACCTCCCTGCATCAGCACTCCAGTGCCGCCAAGCGCGATCGTTTCATCGATCTTTTCGCAGATTTCGTCTATCGTGCGCACGTAAGTGTCGGGCGCGCCGGGCCGGCGATAGAATGCGCAGAAGGTACAGACCACGTTGCAGACGTTTGTGTAATTGATATTGCGGTCGATGATGTACGTGACGATGTTGTCAGGATGGCGCCGTTGACGAATTTCGTCGGCCGCAGCGCCGATGGCGGCGATGTCATAAGATTCAAGCAGCGCGGTGCAATCCTCCGTGCTGAGACGGCCGCCGTTCAGTCTTTTTTCCAGGATCTTTTGAATTTGAGGGTCTGGCATCAGCAATAGTCTAGTAACTTACGGAACAATACTCAAAGTCTGGCGTCAAATCAGATTAAGTTCTTCGTTTAGCTAAACTGTCAGTAAACGCGCGCGCCCGAAAGAGCTTCCAACAAGCGCCAAACGTAGAGCAGACTGTCTAGTCTGCTTCACCTTCAGGATGGTCAAAGATTCGCAGACTGGACAGTCTGCGATACATCCGAACTACCAGAAAGGAAGTTCAGTCATGTCTCGCTCCTGCTCCTTACTCCTATCCACCGCAGTTCTTCTCATTCCCGGCCTGTGTCAGGCGCAAGTTTTCATCGCTCCGTCCGCGCCGCCACCGGTCCCCGTGTCGGTAAAAGTCGATCCGGCAACTGAAAAGAAGGCGCTCGATTTGATCGAATCGCTGTCAGAGCAAGTCAGCAATCTTCACTCGCCATCGAATCGGATGCGGGCTCAGTGCACGGTAGCCGACCTTCTGTGGAGTCGTGACGAGAAACGCGCGCGCACACTTTTTGCCGCGGCCGTCACTCAGCTCTCGAGCAGGATCGTCGAGATTGATTACAGCGATCCGGAGGTCTATCAGGATTTGAACCGGCTCAGCATGTCCCGCCAGGAACTGGTGATGCGCATTGCCGCGCACGATCCTGATCTGGCGATCACGGCGCTGCGGCAAACCCGCTTTCAAACTGACAACAATACGGTCGTGCGAGGCAGCTGGAACCCGCAGGCCGAAGCAAACCTGGAAATGAATGTGGCCGGCGTGATCGTCGGCAAAGATCCGGCGGCGGCGCTGAAACTCGCTCGCAACAGTTTGGCGCGTGGTGTTTCCTGGAACGTGATCTCATTTCTCCCGCAGCTTTACCAAAAGGATCAAAAAGCAGGTCAGGATCTATTTCAGGAAATCGTGACGCGAATTAAGAGCGAGAACCTCGCTCGCAATACTGAGCTCGGCAACAACGCCTGGAACCTCTTGAATACTTTCCAGCCGCCGCAAGCAGACGAAGATACCTATCGCGATTTACTCACGGCGGTACTCAGTTATGTTTTGGGCGGAAGCAGGCAGACGCAAAGTGGGATGAGTACGGCGCAGAACTTCTATCACCAACTCGACAGAATCGCGCCGTTGGTCGAGAAGTATGCCCCCTCGCGAACGGCTGAGTTGCGAGAATGGTCGCAGGCAGTCGAGCGCACGCTCGATCCGCAAGTGAAGATGTACCAGGAAATGCAAAAGCTAAGTCAGAACGGAACTGTCGACGAAATGATGGCGCTGGCTGCGAAATATCCGCCGGAGTTTCGCACTTTGCTTTACCAAAACGCGGCGTGGAAGGCAATAACCGGCGGTGATACGGCGAAAGCAAAAGAGATTGCCGAGATGATTCCCGATCCGGCGCAGCGCCGGCAGGTTTTGGATCAGTTGGACAATCAAGCGGCCAGCGCCGCCGAAGGCAACAACAAGTCTGTCGAAGCCCAACGGCTCGTGGACAAAGCCAAAACCATCAGTCAAAAACTTGAAATCATCCTGCGCGCGGCGAACGCCGTCGCCGCGGAAGGCGACAAGAAGGCCGCTTTGGAGCTGCTCAACGAAGCGAAAATCATGTTGGCCTCCGCTACCCAATCCGCCGGCCAGTTAAATGGACGGGTGCGTCTGGCGCAGGCTTATCTAAGGCTTGATCCCGACCAGAGTTTTTCAGTTCTGCAACCATTGATTATCAAGCTCAACGAACTGGTCGCCGCGGCAGCTGTGCTTGACGGCATCGACTTTCAATATTTGAAAGACGGCGAGTGGGTGATGCCGGGCGTTAACAACCTGGGAAATGTCATCAATTCGTTGGATCAAACTCTGGCCGCGCTGGGCCAGGTCGATTTTGATCGCGCGCGCGCGCTGGCGGATCAGATTGAGCGGCCGGAGGTGCGCGTGCTCATGGAGATCGATTTGGCGTTGATAACGCTCGGGGGAAAACCTCTGAACATGCCGATGTTTGGCGGCCGCACGGTGTCGGGATCGGCATTCACGATAATCAACTGAGAAGCTACGGAATTCCGTCTATCACATGAACTTAATCACAGTCTCTTCGGACTAAAAGGACCTCTCATTCAGACCGGGCTTCAGCTCGGTCCCACCCTAAAGATAACCAATGGAACCGTTCTAACGGTTTCCTGTTCTTCTGAACCCGGGGAATGCTTCGGTGAGCCAAGAGGTTGCTCGATTACATTGAAACCGTTGAACCGCTTCCTTATGATGTCGGCACGCTCTGACACCGGGCTAAAGCCCGGTGTGAATGAGAGAGCCCTGATGAACTCTTGAGGCAAAGCACCACGTGACTCGCAAATTCGATCTGCACACACACTTCTATCCGCCGATCTATTTCGACAAAATTCGCGAACTGCCCTCCGAGTTCTCGTTCGATAAGAGTCCATCGGGCCAAACCATCATCACTTATCGCGGCGCGCGCTTTTTTGGGGTAACGCCGCCGATGACTGACGTCGCCAAACGTCTGGAGGATATGGACCGCGTCGGGATCGACGTCGAGGTCGTCTCGCTTTCGACGCCGAATGTTTTTTTCGCCGATGCGCAACATCAGCCGGAAATTGCGCGAATGGTCAACGATGCTTACGCTGAATTAGCGGCGACGCATCCCACGCGCTTCAAAGGATTTGCTTCGATCCCGATGGACGCGCCGGATGAGGCTTTGAAAGAGCTCCATCGCGCGATCGATGATCTGAAAATGAACGGCGTGATTCTGCTGAGTAATATCGGCGGCAAGCCTCTTACCTCTCCTGAATACCGTCAGTTCTTTGCGGAAGCGAACCGCATGAAGCTTTGCATCCTGCTGCATCCGATGCTGCCCGCGAACACCGATCCTTTTCGCGAATACGTGCTCGGACCAATCGTCGGGTTCATGTTCGACACGACGCTCGCGGTCGCGCGAATGTGTTATGACGGAATGTTCAAGGAGTTTCCGGACATACGCTGGATCGTCGGGCACCTGGGCGGCGCAGTGCCTTACCTGATGGAACGTCTGGACAATGGCTGGCGAGATTTCGTGGAGTGCCGCGCAAACATTGACGAGTTACCCAGCACTTATCTGAAGAGGCTTTACTACGACACAGTCAACTTCAATCCACACATGCTGATGTTGGCGCGAAACATGATTGGCAGCGATCGAATGGTGATGGGAAGCGACTATCCTCATTTGCTCGGATCGATCGATCGCGCAGTATCGGCTATTGAGAGTTTGGAAATCCCTGATGACGAGAAGCGAAGGATCTTTGAAGGCACGGCGCTGTCTATCCTGAACAACGTCTGACTTACCAAACCGTGACCAAGCCATATCAAATCGTCCTCGATACAAACGTGTTGGTTTCGGCATTTCGTCCCCAGCGTGGCGCGTCTTACAAACTCTTAACTGTGCTCAAAGAGCGTCCCGGCATGATCGAAGGCTTTAGTGATTCGGCGATTGATGCTTTCCTCGACGGTCTCTGTGCAATCGCCAACCGGCATGATATTTTCTACCTGTGGCGTCCGCTGGCACGGGACCCGGATGATGATTTGTTGTTAGACTTGGCGGTGCGCGCTCCAGGCTCTATCATCACCTATAACGCAAGAGATTTGCTTCCGGCGGCAGAGTTTGGCATCGCGTTGGTTACCGCGAAGAGTTTTTGCAGCGGATGGGAGAACTACCATGACCAGGATCGAATCACAGATTCCCGATTCGCTTTACAAGCAGGTCAAATCGCTCGCCGAACGTGAACGCATCTCAGTTGATCAACTCGTTAGTATCGCGTTGGCCGCGCAGGTATCGGCGTGGCTGACAAAGGACTACATTGAGCAGCGCGCTAGTCGTGGTAGTTGGGACAAGGCTCTGGAGGTCTTGTCACGAGTCCCTGATGTTGAACCGGCAGAACACGACCGACTCTAAAGAACACATCTTTGCCAACCTTATTTGAGCATCTCCTTCGGATACTTCTCCGGATCGAACCAAATCTTGCCATCTTTATCCATTGCCCAGGGATCGCTGAATTCTCGAAGGTGAGGCAGTAACTCGCATTCGGGACTCTCGTGAAGAAGTTGCTTGCAGGCTCGGCGGTAGCGACGATTGTACAGTCGCTTGTCCTCTTTCTCGCTGCGAGCCGTAGTAATTCCACCAATTGGCGTTCTCTTTTTTGATCTGCTCATTTTCATCAGCACCTCAGCTAATGAAAAGGCAGGTTGAAATTCCCCTCAGAAGAATGTTTCGGATTTTTCATGTCTCCAATCTACAACAACCGTTCAAGAATTTACCTGCGCCTCAATCCAGTTTCATCACCACCGAACTCGTCAAAAAAGGATTACTGAATTCAGCGCGGTCCCCGGCCTTCTTTCCCGGAATCAGAAACAGCCGGGCAGAGAGCGGTTTGTGAAGTTTAGTTGACAGCGCCGCCACGTCGCGAATTAATGCGGCCAGCTCTTTGGCGGTCGTCTCGCCGCCCAACGGGACCACGTCGAGACCGGTGCCGCAGACACTCGAATACAGCAACAGCTCGCGCACCGTGTATCGCCCTTCGGCGGCGCGAGTGGCGAGCACCGGATCTTCGAGCACCGGCAACATCAGTCCGGAATAACCGCAGGTCTTAATCTTCAGGCTCTTCAGCACGTCGGTAATTGCCGCGCAGGCGGCCAGGGTTGATGCGCTTCCAAAAGGGGCGTGGGTCAAGGCTTCGATGGCCGCGCCAATGCTCCGGTCTTTGGACGGCGCCGGCGACGCATCGATTCCCGAATAGTCGAGTCGTTCAGTCCGAGCAAGCTGCATCGCGAGCTGCTCGACCGGGCCCAGCTCAGCTTCCAGCAAGGCTTTCAATTTGATCTTCGCGTCATCGATGTCACTGGATTTTTCAAAGGCTTCCTGCAAGAGCCCGGCTGACTCGACGCCCACACTGAACGCCGCGGGCCCCTGATGATAAGCGACTGGAAAGAAGGGCGTGCCGGCCAGGCAATTCGCTGCCGCGGTGAAACGGAAGTTGCCTTCGCCGCCCGGACTGGTTTTGCTAATCGCGACGATCGCCTCCGCGGCCGTGAGCGCAGTCTGGCGGTGAACACCTCGCTCAGGCGACGCGACACTCACACTGAAATTGATGTTCTTGGTCTCGCGCACCAGTGCGACCGCCCATGAAGCGAACTCAGGATCATAGCGATCGTCAGTAATGACAGGGCCAATGCTGAGCAGCACGCCCTTGCTGGAAACAACTGCGTCAAGCTTTTTAAGATCGGCGAGCGCTGCTTGTCTGGATTTGCCCTGGAGATATTGAGGCAGCGGCTGCGTGGCGATGCGCAGTGTTTGAATCTCGTAACCGGCATCCTCGAATTTCTTTTTTGCTGTCTGGAGAAACGTGATCGCCGAATCGATCGCGGCCACGTCCGAAGCGCTCTTGAGATTTACACCGGCAGTGATCGTGCGAATCCTGAAACGTTTCGTTTGCAAGCGCAAATGTACCGCAGGCTGTCCAGCCTGCGGAGGTCTGGAGTCTGAATACGCAGACTGGACAGTCTGCGCTACATAAGGAAGCGGGACTAAAACGATCAGCAGGAAAACCAGTAAACGGTTCCACACGATTGCGACCTCCTACTTCACCACTTCAAAATCGATCCATTGCGTGGCCACGCGCGGTTTTAGCTTCCCGGATTCCGAAACGATTATTTGGAAGACGTGTGCGTGCAGCGGCAGCAGGAGCGAAAGCCACAACGACAACAGAAGTGTGATTGACACTCGACGAATCATGACGTTGGGACCTCCCTTGAGCGGTTTGATTCTACGCTGAAGAGTGGGCGTTGCAAGCTGATCGGGAGAGACTTCTCGGCAGATGTTGGGATGCCCGTGAGGAAATTGGACTGGAGCGCAAGCGTCCGCGCTTGCCGTCGCTTGGCAACCGAGACGGTTGCGCTCCAGTCCGATGACCTTCTTTTCGCGAGTCAATCTTTCACTTACCGAGATCGGTAATCAGCACGCCGTCGCGCATGAGAACTCCGCGTGTGCAGGCTAGTTGTTTTCCGTCACGTGACCAGGCAAAGCCGGTCATCAGACTGTCCTTAAAACTGGTCAACTGTTTTGCCTCACCGCCGTCGACAGGTTGCGACCAAATATTGGTCACATTGTTTTGGTTGATGCTGAAAAGAATCGATCGGCCATCGGCTGGCCATTGCACCACCGGATAAACAGTGCCGCTGGCTGGAATCGTAAAGGTCTTAGCGAGGGCGCCGTCAGGAAAAGACATAATCCCAATCCGGTTAGGCGGCGCAAATGGATCTTGAGACTCAGGAAAGAGAAATGCTATCGACCGGCCATCCGGCGAGATAGTCGGACTGATCGCTACATGATCGCTCAATTGTTGGGCGGCGCCGCCTTCGATCGAGATCTTCCAAAGCGTTGCCTTCGTTTGCGCCAGTGAGGTGTAGACCACCCATTTGCTATCAGGCGAAATCGCTGGGAGACCATCCGCTAAACCATTTGTCAGCCTAATCGGGTTACTGCCGTTGCTGTTCATCCGCCAGATGTTTCTGACTCCGTTTTGCAAACTCGCAAACACTATGAAGCGACCATCGGCGGTTGGGACGGGAGTGGTATTCAATCCGCCGCCAGTCGTGATTTGTTTCCGGTTCTTTCCATCGGGGTCCATCAACCATACATCTGAGGCGCCACTCTCGTTGGAAATGAAAGCGATTCGTCCGTCTGGCGTCCACGAGACGGGGTTGCCATTCGAAGCATAGAAGCCGATGTTACCGGTCGGTAGCTGCACGGCGCGCGCGGCGTCGCCCTCCGGAGCCACCCAAACATTGATCAAGCCGCTGGCCTGCACCGTAGTGAACCGGTGACCGTCGGCGGTCGCGGTCAGCGCGCGGTAAGCGTTCAGATCGTTGGTGACCTGACGCTTTTCGCCTTCAGGATAACTAAGGAACCAAACCTGGGCCGACGCCGCCAGATCTCCAGCGACTACCAGAATTCCGCTCATGTCCGGCAGCCACTCGACCCGCGCTGTGTAAGGCCATGTTTCTTTTGAAAAAGGCGCCTCGGCTCCGGTCGCAACTTTGAATAGAGCGACCCGACTGCTGCCACCAATGGTGGTTATTGACGAGGCAATCAACTCGCCATCGGACGACCACGACGGGCCGGTAAAAAAGATCGGCACGAACTTCTCGGGGAGTTTTCGCGTTGCCAGTGTTCGTTCATTGCTGCCGTCTATATTCGCAATTACCAACGAGCTTTCACCTTGACTTGGAAAGTTACCGCGGACCAGGACAAAGCGCTTGCCGTCAGGCGCGAAACTGATCGGGCCGTCAATCTTTTCCAAAATCTTCACCGGCGTTCCGCCGAAGACTGGAACCCGGTACAGCGTGCCCGCGTCGAGATTGGCTTTGACCGCGTAATAGAGTTCGGTTCCATCTCGCGAAAAGGCCAGGCCGAAGAAACCGACGGGCGCCGGCGGCACAATTTCCTTATCGTTTGCCGTGCTGACCTGTCTGATCCACAAGCTTTGTTGGCTGCGATTGCTCAGCGCATAGACAATATATTTGCCGTCGGGTGAGATGATCGCGTCGATGGCGTTTCCTGAATTTGTCAGACGCGTAAGCTTCACATTTTGAAAATGGGCGACGGCGTTGTGGCGGCTTAAAAGTTTGTAAAGGCCGAAGGCGATACCGGCAGTCAACCAAACGATTACGAGCAGCGTGACGGCGGTGGCGGCTTTGTGCCGCTTGATCTCAATGCTCAACGAGTTAGTGATATCGGAAATGGCGCTGCGGTGACTGGTGATTTTTCCGGAAGCAGAGGTTGGATCTGCTACAGAAATTGAATTAGTCGCCTGATACTGACGGTCTCCTTGCGAGTGATCCGCCTGATTCTGAAAATCGAGCTCGCGCTGCAACGTTCGCAGATCGATTAAGAGTTCCTTAATAACCTGGTAACGTTCCTCACGATCTTTGCGCAGCGCTTTGGTAACGATTCGATTCAACTCGTGAGGAATACTCGGAACGCGCCGCGACAGCGGTTCCGGATCAGTTTTTAGAATCGCTGCCAAAGTGTCATTGGGCGTTTCGCCTTCGAACGGCTTGCGATGGGCGACCATCTCGTAAATCACCGCGCCGAGACTGAAGATGTCCGTGCGCGCGTCGACGTCTTTTCCGCGCGCCTGCTCGGGCGACATGTAACCGGCCGTACCCATGACAATGCCTGATCCGGTCTTTACCTGACGCGTTGGCGCTTCCGCCGAAACCGCCGGCGGCATCTCTTCGCTGAGTTTGGCCAAACCAAAATCGAGCACCTTCACGTAGCCGTCCGGCCGCAACATAATGTTTTCTGGTTTGATATCGCGATGGATGATGCCGGCTTTGTGAGCGGCGGCCAGCGCATCCGCAACTTGAATTGCGATGTTGAGCGACAGCATCAAAGGCAGGCCTGACTGCGAAAGCCGATGTCGCAGATTCTCGCCCTCGACAAATTCAGTCGCGATCATGTGCGTCGAATTTGTTTCGAGAATCTCGTAGATAGTGATGATGTTGGGATGGTTGAGCGCGGACGCCGCGCGCGCTTCCTGTTCAAAGCGGCCCAAACGATCGTGGTCCTTTGTAAACGAGGCTGGAAGAATTTTGAGCGCGACCTTGCGACTCAGCCTGCGGTCCTGCGCCAGGTAAACTTCGCCCATGCCGCCGCGGCTCAGGAACGAAACTATTTCGTAGGACCCGATTGTCTGGCCGGGTTTCAATTCAGCCCTGCTGTCGACAATTATCTCAGCCGCCGCCTGGTAAGCAGGCGCGTCGATGAACTCTCCGGACTTCTCATGAGAGGCGATTAACGATTCGACTTCCCCGCGCAACTCCGCGTCATCGCCACAAGCACTCACGAGAAACAGATCTCGCTCGCCCGGCGCCCGCTCAATCGCCGCCTGAAATATCGTCTTAACTCTCTGCCAGCGTTCCGGTGTCATGATGTAACGCAAACTGTCAGTTTGCGATCCTGGCCCTACTCAACGTCAGACTGACCAGGACGGCGCAGGCTGGACAGCCTGCGCTACAAACGCTCCTCTATTTATGAACGCGGTTTTCAGCCCGTAGTCCCCTCAAGAAAAATTCGGCAGGTGTAGCGCAGACTGTCTAGTCTGCGCCTTTGCCAGGACGCCGCAGACTGGACAGTCTGCGGCACTCTACTCCAATTTTCTTCTGAGCCACGCCCGGGCCATCTTCCAATCACGCTCAACCGTGGCATGGCCAATCCCGAGCACTTCCGCGGTTTCTTCAATCGACAAACCACCAAAAAACTTCAACTCGACGATTCGTTCCTGTTGCGGATCGATGACAGCTAATTCCTGCAAAGCTTCATGCAGCGCCAACAAGTCGAGGACTGGTTCGGCGGCAAGTTTCTTTCCACCCAGCTGACCGGCGCTGGTGATCGAGAGTCTCTGCTGTTCTGATCCGCCGCGTTTCGCGGCCTTATGTTGGCGGGCATGATCGACCAGAATGCGTCGCATCAATTGTGCGGCCACGCCATAAAACTGCGCGCGATTCTGCCAGCGGGCGTTTCTTTGATCGATCAGTTTGAGATAGGCCTCGTTTACCAGGGCCGTCGGCTGTAGCGTGTGATTCTGGCGCTCGCGTCGCAGGTAATTACCGGCCAGCCGCCGCAGTTCGCTGTAAACGAGCGGCATAAGTTTGTCGAGGGCCTTTTGATCGCCCTCGCCCCACTTCACCAATAACTGTGTCACGTTTTCCTGGGACTGCATGAAACTGTGGCACAGACTTCAGTCTGTGATTAGTCCTGGTTAGAGGTATCTCCGTTTATTCACCCGTTAAAACCGGCGCCACTCTGGTCGCGAGATTCTACAACAAAATTTTTACTGACCGTGAGGGAGTTTCTCCCCGGCCTGCGCGTTAACAAGTGTAAGGCAAAGTGGTGAAGCAGTTCGTCGAGAGACGCCACGATCAAAGCCGCCGGTCGCTTCAACCGCCACGGCAGAAGGGTCAGAAGCCCGACCGTGAGGGAGGGCACAGGAAAAAGGAGAACGAGGATGAAAAAAGTTTACACGATGATCGCGTTGATGGTTCTGGTTGGTTCAATGGCCGTGGCGGCCCAGGCGCAAACAGCTAGCCGCACGCAACTGGTGGCCAGCATTCCATTTCAGTTCCACGTCGGCGACCAGGCGATGCCCGCCGGCGAATACACAATCAGCCAGGTAAATCCGTCGTCTGACCGCGCGGTCCTGCGATTGCGCGCCAAAAATGGCAGCAGCACGGTGATGATCCAGATGAACAATGTGATTGGCAAAGTTCGCGACGGTTCGCAACTGGTGTTCAATCGGCTAGGAAGCGAGTACTACTTCTCGCAAGCATGGATGTCTGGCGACGACACTGGTTGGCAAGCGTCTAAGTCAAAGGTCGAACGTCAGACGCAACAGCAACTCGCCGGAATGAAATGGTCGACGGAAACGGTTGCGCTGCGAATTCGCTGAGACAACCTTGAGGAAATCAGCACGCAGTAGATTCAAAAACAGGAGAACTCCGCTGCCAGCTGAAAAGCAGTCACCCGAGGCGAGACCACCTCGGGTGATTGCCTGTTTGGTTTTGATGGCAATTACACAATTGACTGAGAGTGACCTAATTCGTTCTTTGAATCTACTGGACAGAATCTTTGAACGAGCTGCGAAGCAGCGGCCAGAATTAAGCCCAAGGCGAGGCTTTGCGAGCCTTGGGAACCTCGCACCCACAAACCATGAGCTGCGAAGCGGCGACAGAGATCCCTCCAAGCAAGAATCATCTGTCTGACCTAATCACTCTCTGCACTCACTCATCGAATAGCAATCCAATCGTTCGAATCACGGAATAACCTCTTCTCGCACAGATATCTGTCGCCGCTTCGCGGCTCACTGATGAAGGAGCGTGTGAGTCCCAAGGCTCGCAAAGCCTCGCCTTGGGCTTAATTCTGACCGCTGCTTCGCAGCTCGCGAATCACTGCATCTGAATTTTGCTCTGGCACTGGATCTCCGGCTATTGTTCCACGCTAAGACCGGCGTCGCGAGCAATACCGCCCATCGTGAAAGCATTTACGGGATTGTGGCGAGAAATCGTCAAAATGCGAACTCCATCCGACATGACGATGTGTTTACCCTGGCGCAAATGCTGAAGCCTGCCTTTTCCAGCGCCCTCACGGCATCGAGATGATTGACGCCGGGAATCTTCGGCGCGGTTAAACTGCCACCTTCACTTCGCGCACATCCTGGCCCTTCACTAGGTCGTCGACGGCAGCGAGGTATTCACGAATGGCGTCCTGGATATTGGCGAGCGCTTCGGATTCGGTTTGGCCTTGCGACCAACAACCGGGCAGACCGGGACACGAAACGCTGAAGCCTTCCTCCGATTCGTGAACGACAACCTTGTAATTCATGGTTACCTCCGTGTCTCCACCCTTCACTTAATTTCAAAATCGATCCACTGCGAAGCAATCTGTGGTTTCTCTTTCGCCAGTTGATCCGTAACGATGACTTGCAGGACGTACTCGCCCGGCGGAAACTCTGTTCCCAATTGCAAACGGATGATGCTGGGAATGCGTTTGAGATCTGTTTGAGAGTCGACCTCGACTGCGGTGGGCGTGCCGGTGTAGACAGCTTTGCCTTCACGAAAGATTCGCGTCTGGGTGGTCAATTTCGGCAGACGCGTCGACGGGTCTGTCGGCGCGCCATAAATTGAGTAGGCGAAAATGATGCTGTTGCCGGCGCGAAACTGCCGGACTGCGGGACCTGAACTGATGGCATCGTCGCCTGGGGCGTTGTTGGTGGCGGCGTCTTTAGTAACCACGATTCCCGAAAGCGCGAGCCGTCCATCAGAAAGATTTGGGATTTGAATAAATTGACCGGCACTCCCAATCCGGGAAGATTTCTGATCACGAATCGCAATTCGAAACTGAAACGCCCCGGCCTTTTTCAAAGGCGTATCCAGGCTATAAACGATCCCGTTCCGCTGCGCACTCTGATAAGCATCGTCACGCAGACGCAAAGTCACCGCGCGACTCTGAAGATCGTCGACATGGCCGTTATCACCGAAAAGAATTATCCCTAAATCAAAAGTCGCAGTGTGAAAGTTGTCCGGTTCGTCAACGAACGCCAGGTCCTGCGCGCGAATGTAAAGCAGCGAACGCAACAGCGAACCGGTCTCGAAATTCGTGAACATATTAGTCAGGCGCACGGTAATCGCGCTGGCTCCGAACGGCGACATCAGGGCCTTTTTCATTTGATCACCGGCGGTAAGTTCGCTGGCTTCGACCGCAGGCTTGTCGATTCCAAAGAAGCCTGTGCGCGTCCGGACGGTCAGCCCGCGTCGCTTCACGCTCACCTTGATGTGATGGAATTTTTTGTCGAAGGTTTCATCGGTTGGGCGATAACCGAGCAGATAATAGCCCTTCTGATCTTCAGCTATCTCTTTCAACTTAAAATCATTCGAGTTGCGAACCATAAAGCCGCCCGTCTGTCTGGCAATCAAATCAGCCCCTTCGCGGCCGGTAATCATGGACCTCGACCGGGCGCTGATCGTTGAGTTCATTCTGTCGGTTACCTCGCGAGCGCTAACTCTGGAACTCATTCCCTTGGGATCCATGGCTATAAAGTTGTCCGCCGCGGTGAGGCCGGTATAGGCCAGGCCGCGCGTATCCACCGCATAAATCACCACCGATGAGCGAATAGCCAGTTCGGCCACCTTCTTCAATTGTCCGGTGTAGTCAGTTCTGACGTCCGAAAGGTCACCGTCGCCGGGAGTCAAAGCGTTCGTCGCCGGCTCCTGCGTTTCTATCGGAAGTTGATCGGAAAGCAACACCAGCGATTTGCGCCCCGGCAAGTCGCGCATTCCTTCCACGATAAATCTCAGCGCTTGCAGAGTGTTCCTGATATTCCGCGCACCTCCGCAGGGAGCGTCGACTCCGGCCGTCGGCGTACCGACGGGCGCAAAGACATGAACCCCCGCGCGGCTGCACGGATACCAGCGCAGACGATCGATCGAGTCATAGATCATTCGCCGGTCGGTGGTGAATTGTTGCAGCGCGCCGACTTCTCCCGAAGTGTGAATGATCGCCACCAGGTCATTCGGTTGAAGCTGTTCGGCGATGAACTTGCGGGCCTGGCTTCGCGCCAGCGAAATACTCTGAAACGACATGCCGAGATCATCGACTACCAAAGCGACTGTGCGTCTGACGTCCTGCGGACGCGCGACTGCGGGAAGCACAGGCGGCGCTGTCTTGTCTTTACTATTCGCCGGCGGTGCTTTCACAACGTTCGTTGATGCTTCAGTTGTAACGTTTGAGATGTAAGAAAAATTCGTAATCGTCTGTGGGTGGCCGTCTTCGAATAGCTCAAACTCTTCCGGCTGCAGATCGGTAACGTGTTTGCCGTCCCTGGTGACCACCGCATCGATCTGCACCAGGTTCGTAGTTATGCGCACCACGTCCTGTGAATCGACGTCCGGAGTTTGTTGCTGCGTGGTCGTGGACTTTTGCGGCGGCGGTGGTGGCGGCTGCTGCGCAACGGCCGAACACAGGATTGAGACGATTAAGAAAAGAGTCAGAAGGACCCGAATAAACATGGCGACATCCTCCCCAGTTGGTGTCGCCAGAGTATGAGATTCAGCGGCAAAAGTCACGAATCCGAGCGCGCGTTTAGAAGATGGGGCACGGACGTCCCGCCGGTGAATCACGCGCAGGATGCGCGTGCGACGGAGCCACTTTCATCCCCTCGTCGGCCCCCGGCTTTGCACAAACAGATCCGTCTGATTTGGAATGAGCCCATCAACACTGGGAGCGCGGGCGCCCTCGCCCGCTATGAGCGCGAAGCGCGAACGGTTGAAGCTCTAAACTTTTTGAGAATTGATCGGGCAAAGGGTGCGGGCGAGGCGCCCCGCGCTCCCAGTATTGGCTTGCGTCGGTCCAACTGTGTGACTCTTTGGACAAGGCCCTCAGCCCCCGTGTATTTCCTCGGCGGCATGATGGTATTCTCTTGCTGCTTCCGCAATGCCGCATTCATTGATCATCGCTATCGACGGTCCATCCGGCTCTGGGAAATCGACCCTCGGGCGCATGTTGGCGCGCGAGTTGGGATTGCTTTATATCGATACCGGATCGATGTATCGCGCAGTCGCCCTTGCCGTGATTGAATCGGCGATGAACGAACGCGATGATGTGGCCGTCGGCGATCTGGCGGAACGTATCGAGATCGATCTGGGTGGCGACCCGGATTCTCTGCGCGTGTTCCTGGATGGCCGCGACGTGAGCGCGCGCATTCGGGACGAGGACGTGACGCAGATTTCATCGATCGTCTCGACGATTCCGGCGGTCCGTCGCGCAATGGTCGAGCGGCAGCGCGAACTCGGCAAGCGTGGCGCGGTGATGAATGGTCGCGACATTGGCACCGTCGTTTTCCCGAATGCTGATATAAAGTTTTATCTGGACGCCGCGATCGAAGAAAGAGCGGAACGGCGACTCGCCGAAGAGCGTGAACATAATCCCGAGGCGACTTTCGAACAGACGCTCGCCGACATCACTGAGCGTGACCGGCGCGATACGACGCGCGTGGATTCGCCACTGCGCGCCGCGGACGACGCCATCGTGATTGACTCAACCGGCCAGTCGATTAGCGAAGTGATCGAGCGGATGGTGAGGATCGTGAGAGAACGAGGCACGTCATGAAAATTCTCAGATTCACATTTAAGAATGAAGCGATTTGGATGTTGATCTTCTCGCTGGGATTGTTTCTGATTGGCCTGGTGGTCACGTTGATTCTATTCCTCGCCCGGACAGCGCGTTGAGATTGTTTTCCAAAGAGTCTTATTGAGGAGTGTTGTCGCGTCGCGGAGCGACGGTTGAATTTAGCCCGGCCTTTCAAGGCCGGGATCGAACGAGCAAGCCGAGTTGCGTCGCGTCAGCGACGATTGAGAATGGTTCAGCCGTCGCTGACGCGACGATATTTGGTAGATGGCACGATTCCGGCCTTGAAAGGCCGGGCTAAATTCAGGCCGCCGCTAACCGGCGAAGACTCAACCCAAATGTTTACCGGAATCATCGAAGAACTCGGCCACGTGCGCGAAGTTGAGAAGCGCGGCGAAGATGCCCGCATCGTGATCGAAGCGCACACCGTCACCGACGGCTCACAGAACGGCGATTCGATCTCCGTCAACGGCGTCTGCCTGACAGCGCTCGACGTGAAACCGGATTCGTTCGCGGCCGACGTTTCGAAAGAGACGCTCTTTCGATCCACTCTCGGAAGTCTGAAACAAGGCTCGCCGGTGAATCTTGAACGCGCGGTCACGCCGGTGACGCGTCTGGGCGGACACATTGTGCAGGGCCACGTCGATGCGCGCGGAAATTTTCTGGGCTCGGAAAATCACGGCGACTCGTGGACCTTTCGCTTTGCTTACCCGAAAGAGGTCGCGCGCTATCTGGTCTTCAAAGGCTCAGTCGCAGTCGAAGGCATCAGCCTCACGATCGCTGATTTGACTGACGATCACTTCGACATCGCGATCATTCCAAAGACGTTTGAGGTGACAAATTTTTCCCAACTCAAAGCGGGTGACGAAGTGAATCTGGAAGTCGACGTGATTGCGAAATACGTCGAACGGATTCTGACCGCTAACCAGTCGTAAGAAGAGTGGTGCTTTTGCAGTCACCACGAGATCTGGTTAACTTTATCTTGTAGGACTAAGATACATTCGGACCAACCTCCATGAAGAATACACCCACGTATTTTCTTAATCGAATCAGAGCCGCTCTGGACTGGCAGGTTGAACACCTTGACTTAACAAACGAAGGTTTTTCTAGTGGGGATGCAGGGCTGTTTGAGATTCCTTTGACAGTCTTTGAAGTACAGGCGTTGGAATCATTAAACCTCCGACGGAACTCACTCAATTCT